>Ga0114129_10003402_pt1 | contig 22352 bp, 21 predicted proteins | sample RhiMetdeltSRZDD1_FD_80071 | JGI IMG/M metagenome (GOLD analysis project Ga0114129, IMG submission 80071) | Populus rhizosphere microbial communities from Tennessee, USA - Rhizosphere MetaG P. deltoides SRZDD1 (version 2) (version 2) | ecosystem: Host-associated > Plants > Roots > Rhizosphere >... | reverse complement strand
CACCAGCGCCAGCCCGGCGGCGAGCGCCGCGACCGGTCCGCCGCCGGGCGGCTCCTCGGTCACGCCGAGGGCGTCGCGGACCGGGCCGGGCCCCACGACTATCCGCGGATCGGCATCGGCAACCGCGTCCAGGACCCGGTCGAGCATCGAGCGCTCGCCGACGCGCAGGCGCGGTTTGTCCGCGCCGCCCAGCCGCCGGGCGGCGCCGCCCGCGAGCACGACGGCCGCGTACGCGTCCACCGCACTACCGTAGCGGGATGGGACGGGTCACGGACCGGCGCACGGTACTGCGCATCCAGCTGGGGAACGAGCCGGTCCGCCGGCCCGACACGCTCGCCGCCGAGGAGCCGCTGGAGATCCGGGTGGGCCGGGTGCAGACGCAGCGGCAACCGCTCGCGGTGACGATGCGTACCCCCGGAGATGATCTTGATTTAGCCCTCGGGTTCCTGTGCACGGAGGGGATCATCCGCACCGCCGACGACGTGGTGACCGCGCAGCTGTGCGCGGGGGCGGAGACGCCGAACACGTACAACGTCGTGGATGTCGCGCTGGCCGCACATGTCCCGCCGCCCGAGACGGATCCGGCCCGCCACTTCTACACCACGTCCTCGTGCGGGGTCTGCGGCAAGGCGAGCATCGACGCCGTGCGTACGCGGTCCGCCTACGACGTGTCGGCCGACGGCGTGACCGTCGCGCCCCCGGTGCTCGCGGGCTTGCCGGACGCGTTGCGGGCGGCGCAGCGGGCCTTCGACCGTACGGGCGGCATCCACGCCGCCGGCCTCTTCACCGCGGCCGGTGAGCTCGTCGTGGTACGCGAGGACGTCGGCCGGCACAACGCGGTCGACAAGGTGGTGGGCTGGGCGTTACGGGATGGGCGCCTGCCGCTGGCCGGGCACCTGCTGCTCGTCTCCGGGCGGGCGAGCTTCGAGCTGACCCAGAAGGCGTGGATGGCCGGGATCCCGGTGCTCGCCGCGGTGTCGGCGCCGAGCACGCTCGCGATGGACTTCGCGACCGAGACGGGCATGACGCTCGTCGGGTTCCTGCGCGGCCCGACGATGAACGTCTACGCCGGCGCCCACCGGCTGAGCTGACCACATGCTCAGGTGACCGCGGGCGCCCCGCGGGCGACCAGGCCGCCCACACTGTCCACCGCGGACGGTGGCAGCCCGCAGCGCAGCGCCTCGGCCACGAGCACGGCGAGCGGGTAGGACGGGTCGTCGGCGAGAGCCCGCTCGACGGCCACCGCGGCGAACGCGCCGTCGCCGAGGCACCAGGCCGTAAGCGCGACGAGGCTGGCCGGTGGCGCGACATCGGACGGCCCCGCGCGGCGGACCACGTCGACCCACAGCCCGAGGTGCGCGAGCGGGTCGGGCCGGGTCAGCCGCCAGGCGGCGTCGCGTACGGCAGACGCGCGAAGCAGGACGCACAGCCAGGCCGCCTCGTCCTCCGTCAGCACCACGCCCCACGTGTGCCGCTCGAGCGCGCGCCGGACCGCCGCGATGCCGGCGCCGAGCACGACCCAGCCGCGCCGGCGGTCGAGCGACGGCGGGCCGGCGAGGGCGAGCAGCCGCTCCTCGGCGCGGACGGTCGCCCGGTCCATCACCGCGCGGGCCTGACCGTCGACCGGGGCCAACCGAGCGACGAGGGCGGCGCGGTCGGGCAGCGCCACGGCACCCGCATAGGTGGCCGCCGCCGGCACCGGGCTCGCCGCCGGGTCGAAGGGGGTGCCCGCCGGGTCGCAGCAGCCCGGGTCGTCGCAGCAGTAGGACCAGTACCTCCCGGCGGTCACGCGTAGCACGTCGAGCACGGGCAGCCCGTGCCGCTCCATGGCCTCCCGCAAGGCGAACAGCGGGGGCTCGACACGCTCGGCCGGCCCGTACCCGATAAGCACCGCCCATTGAATCGGCTGGCGTGCGCAGACCTCGGTGACATAGCTCGCGGCCTCGCCCAGGGCGTGGTCGGGCAGGTCGGCCCGGGCGGCGAAGCACAGCACCCGGTCGCGCGCCCCGACCACGACGAGGCTGTCGGCCGGATGGAAACCGAGCAGGTAGGGCACGGCGGCGAGGAGGTCCGGCAGGCTGCCGACGGGTGAACGTTCGGTCATGCCGCCGAGCGTGGCCCCCGAGCCCGTCCGCGCCTAATTCCACAACCACCCGGCTGTGGATAACCCGGCGAGACCGGCGGGCGGAGACCGGCGGCCGGAGACCGGCGGGCGGGGGCCGCGAGAGCGGCGGCCGGGGCGGCCGGACTCAGTACCGGAACCGCTGGCCGAACAGGTCGAGCCCGTCCTGCCACTCGTGCGAGCGCGGATCGAGGTCGAGCGTGAGCGTGACGTTGGACAGGGCGTCGTAGCCGGCGCGGTACAGGCACCGGATCGCGGCCTCGTTGCGCGACGTCGGCGTGACGGTCAGGTACGCCATCCCGCGCCGCTTCGACTCGCGCGCCACGTGTTCGAGCAGCGCGGTGCCGACGCCCTGGCCCCGGTGCTCCGCGGTCACGACGACCGGCTGGACCTCGCCCGCCCGGCCGCGCAGCAGCAGACCGACCATGCCGATGACCCCGTCCTCACCGTGGTCGGCCACCCAGATGCCGGTCAGGTCGAGCTGGGTCAGGTACTCCTCGAACCCCGCCCCCGGATCGCTGCCCCCCATGCCCGGATCGTCGTACAGTTCGCGGTGTCGCTCGGTGAGCTCGGCCCACAGGTCGCGGCACGCCCGGTGATCCAGCGGCCGGTAAGGCCGTATCGGCGCGGTCATACGGTCTAGGTTACGAGGGTGGACCTGGCGTACCTCCGGGCGCACCCCGAGAAGCTGCCGACATTCCTCGCGCATCAGCGCATCCGGGAGACACCGGTGCCGGGCGGGGACATCTGCGACGCGGTCCGGCTGACGCTCGACGACGGCGCCTCGGTCTTCGCGAAGTCGTGGCCGGGCACGGAGCCGCCGCCCGACGGGTTCTTCCGCGCGGAGGCCGCCGGGCTGGGGTGGCTGGCGGAGGCGGGCGCCGTACCGGTCCCCGAGGTCATCGCCGAGCTCGACACGATGCTGGTGCTCGACTGGGTGGAGCCGGGCGAACCGAGCGCGCGGGCGGCCGAGCGGTTCGGCCACGACCTCGCCGCGCTGCACCGGTCCGGCGCGCCCGCGTTCGGCGCCGACTGGTCCGGGTACATCGGCCGGCTCCCGCTCGACAACACCCCGGGGGAACGCTGGCCCGACTGGTTCGCCACCCGCCGGCTCGACCCGTACCTGCGGATGTCGGCCGATCGCGGGGCGCTGTCCGCGGCCGATGTCACCCTGGTCGCCCAGGTTGTCGACGATCTTCGGGGGTACGCCGGACCCGCCGCCGACGAGCCGCCCGCGAGGCTGCACGGCGACCTGTGGCCGGGCAACCTGCACTGGGCGGCCGACGGCCGGGCGTGGCTCGTGGACCCCGCGGCACACGGCGGGCACCGGGAGACCGACCTCGCGCTGCTGGCCCTGTTCGGCGGCGCGCCCTACCTCGACCGCATCCGGGCGGCCTACCAGGAGTCGTACCCCCTCGCCGACGGCTGGTCCGATCGGGTCCCCCTCCACCAGCTCTACCTGTTGCTCGTCCATACCGCGCTGTTCGGCGCCGGGTTCCGGGACGCCGTGGTGAGGGCGGCGACCCGGGCGCGGGGTACGGTCGGGAGATGACAGGTGGCTTGGTCGACGGGTACGGGCGGGTCGCGACCGACTTGCGTGTGTCGCTGACCGACCGCTGCAACCTGCGCTGCACGTACTGCATGCCGGTCGAGGGGCTGCCCTGGCTGCCGAGCGCCGACATCCTCACCGACGACGAGGTCGTACGCCTCGTCAGCGTCGCCGTACGGTTGCTCGGCGTCACCGAGGTGCGATTCACCGGCGGCGAGCCGCTGCTCCGGCCCGGCCTGACCAAGATCGTCGAGGCGGTCGCGGCGCTGCGCCCCCGGGCCTCGACCTCGCTGACCACCAACGCGATCGGGCTTGACCGCGCCGCCCCCGGCCTCAAGGCCGCCGGGCTCGACCGGGTGAACGTGTCGCTGGACACGCTCGACGAGGACCGGTTCGCGACCCTGGCGCACCGGCGCCGGCTGGCCGACACGCTCACGGGGCTCCACGCGGCGGCCGCGGCCGGGCTGACCCCGGTGAAGCTCAACACCGTGCTGATGCGCGGGATCAACGAGGACGAGGCGGTCCCGCTGCTGCGGTTCGCGCTCGCGCACGGGTACCAGCTGCGCTTCATCGAGCAGATGCCGCTCGACGCCCAGCACGCGTGGAACCGCGCGTCGATGGTCACCGCCGACGAGATCCTCGCGGCGCTGCGTACGGAGTTCACGCTGCTTCCGGACCCGCGGCACCGGGGCGGCGCGCCCGCGGAGACGTGGCTCGTCGACGGGTACCAGGACGCTCAGGGCGGCCCGGCCCGGGTCGGCGTGATCGGCAGCGTGACCCGGCCGTTCTGCGGCGACTGCGACCGTACCCGGCTCACCGCCGACGGCCAGGTACGCAACTGCCTCTTCGCCCGGGAGGAGTCGGACCTGCGCGGCGCCCTGCGGGCCGGGGCCGGCGACGACGAGCTCGCCGAGCGGTGGCGGGCGGCGATGCGTACCAAGAAACCGGGCCACGGCATCGACGACCCGACCTTCCTGCAGCCCACCCGGCCCATGTCGGCGATCGGCGGCTGAGCGTGGCGACCGTACGGTTCTACGCGGGTGCTCGGGCTGCCGCGGGCACGGCCGAGGAGGAGATCCCGGCCGGCCTCACGCTGGCCGAGCTGACCGAGGTGCTGGCCCACCGGCACGGTCCGGCGCTCGACAAGGTGCTGGGCGCGGCGGCGTTCCTCGTCGACGGGCTGGCGTGGCACGACCGGCACGCCCCGCTGCCGGCCGGCGCGACCGTCGACATCTTGCCACCGTTCGCGGGCGGCTGAGGTGTTCATCCTCGGGTTCGTCACCACGATCGCGATCGTCACGACCCTGGTCCACCTGTACCTGTGGAAGCGCCTCGTCCGCGACACGCTGCGCCCGGGCCGGGCGCGGCGGGCCGGCGGGTTCGCGGTCCTGGCCCTCGCGCTGCTGATCCCGGGCACGTTCGTCGCCGGCCGCAACGGCGTGACCTGGCTCGCGTGGCCCGGGTACCTCTGGCTCGCGCTCATGTTCTACCTCCTCGTCGTGCTGCTCGTGCTGGAGCTGCCGGTGCTGGTGGCCCGGCTGGCGTTCCGGCGCCGGACGCGGGCGGCCGAGGCGCCGGTACCGGCTCTCGTCGGCGCGTCCACCAGCGACGGTCCACAAGCGACAGTCGCGCCGCCGGAGGCGCCACCCGAGGCACCGGACGCGCCGCCCACGCCGCCCAGCCTCGACCGCCGGCTGCTGCTCGCCCGCGGCGCCGCCATCACCGCCGGCCTCGTCGCGCTGGGCACGACGGCGTACGGGGTGCGCACCGCGCTCGGCCCGCCGGTCGTGAGACGCGTACGGATCCCGCTCGCCAAGCTCGACCGGGGCGCCGACGGGCTGCGGATCGCGCTCGTCTCCGACATCCACCTGGGCCCGATCCTCGGGCGGGGGCACACCGAGCGGATCGTGCGTACGATCAACGGGCTCGACGCCGACCTCGTGGCGATCGTCGGCGACCTGGTCGACGGGAGCGTCGCCGAGCTGGGTGCCGCGGCCGAGCCGCTGAGCCAGCTGCGCAGCCGGCAGGGCAGCTACTTCGTCACCGGCAACCACGAGTACTTCTCGGGCTACGAGCAGTGGATCGACGAGGTGCGCCGCCTGGGCCTACGGCCGCTCCGCAACGAGCGGCTCGAGATCGGTTCGATCGATCTCGCCGGGGTCAACGACGTCAACGGCCGGCAGTACGGGGACGGCCCCGACTTCGGCCAGGCGCTGGACGGCCGTGACCCGGCCCGACCGGTGGTCCTCCTCGCGCACCAGCCGGTACAGGTGCACGAGTCGGCGCGGCACGGGGTGGACCTGCAACTGTCGGGCCACACGCACGGCGGGCAGATGTACCCGTTCCACTACATGGTGAAGGCGACCGGCCAGCCGGTGCTCTCCGGGCTCACGCGGGTGGACGGCACCGCCCTGTACGTGACCCGCGGCGCCGGCTTCTGGGGTCCACCCGTACGGGTGGGTGCCCCGCCCGACATCACGCTCGTCGAACTGCGGACGACCTGAGCACAGCCGGAGCCGGCGGCGTGCCGGGTCCGGCGTACCCGCGGCGCCGTGACAAGATGCGGCGTGCCCCCTTTCGTCGCGGATCTGCACATCCATTCCAAGTACTCCCGTGCCTGCGCCCGCGACCTCGATATTCCGAATCTGACCTGGTGGGCCCGGCGTAAGGGCATCACGCTGCTGGGGACCGGCGACTTCACGCATCCGGCCTGGCTCGACCATCTCGCCGCGTCGCTCGACCCCGCCGAGCCGGGGCTCTACCGGCTCAAGCCCGAGCTGGAGCGCGACGTCCTCCGCCGGCTTCCGCCGCGCGTGGCGAGCGCCGACACGCAGGTGCGGTTCATGCTGTCGGTCGAGATCTCGACGATCTACAAACGGGGCGACCGTACCCGCAAGGTCCATCACTTGATCTACCTGCCGGACCTGGACGCGGTCCGGCGCTTCAACGCGCGCCTGGGTCACGGCCCGGGCGGCCTCGGCGGCAACCTCGGCTCGGACGGCCGCCCGATCCTCGGTCTCGACTCGCGCGACCTGCTGGAGGTCACGCTGGAGGCGAGCCCGGACGGGTACCTGGTCCCGGCCCACATCTGGACGCCCTGGTTCTCCGCACTCGGCTCGAAGTCCGGCTTCGACGCGATCGCCGACTGCTACGCCGACCTGGCCGAACACATCTTCGCGGTCGAGACCGGGCTCTCGTCCGACCCGGAGATGAACTGGCGGGTCTCGTCGCTCGACCGGTACCGGCTCGTCTCGAACTCCGACGCGCATTCCGCGCCCGCGCTCGCCCGCGAGGCGACCGTGCTCGACTGCGGGCTCGACTACCACGCGGTGAAGACGGCCCTGCGCACCGGCGACGGGCTCGACGGGACGATCGAGTTCTTCCCGGAGGAGGGCAAGTACCACGCCGACGGCCACCGCGCGTGCGGCGTCAACTGGGAGCCCGAACGCACCCGCGAGGCCGGCGGCCGCTGCCCCGAGTGCGGCAAACCGCTGACCGTCGGCGTGCTCAGCCGGGTCCAGGACCTCGCCGACCGGCCGGCCGGCACGCGGCCCGGCTCGGCGGAGGGGTTCGCGGTGCACCATCTCGTGCAGCTGCCCGAGATCCTCGGCGAGATCCACGGCGTCGGCGCGCGGTCCAAGACCGTCGAGGGCGAGCTGGCCTCGCTCGTCGCGGCGCTCGGGCCGGAGCTGGACATCCTCCTGCGTACCCCCGTCGAGGAGATCGCCACCGCGGGGGGCGAGGTGTTCGCGGAGGCCATCGCCCGGCTGCGCACGGGCCAGGTCAACCGCATTCCGGGGTACGACGGTGAGTACGGCATCATCCGCCTCTTCGCCCCCGGCGAGCTGCGGAGCGGGTCGGACGCGCTGTTCGACGTGCCGGTGCCGGCCCCGCGCCGGGTACTGCCCACGCCCCCCGGCGGTGCCGGGGCGCGGCGGCGGCTGGCGGCCCGCGCGTCCAGCCCACCACCGCCGATCGCGCCCCCGCCGATCGCGCCCCCGCCGATCGCGTCCCCGCCCTCGCCGCACGAGCCGTTCGAGCCGATGCTCGCCGGGATGGAGGAGGTCGGCACCGGGCTCCTCGACCGGCTCGACGCGTTGCAGCGGGTCGCCGCGTCCGCGCCCGGTGGGCCGCTGCTCATCGTCGCGGGGCCGGGCACGGGGAAGACCCGTACGCTGACCCACCGGATCGCGTACCTGTGCGCCGAGATGAACGTCTTCCCCGAGCGGTGCCTCGCGATCACGTTCACCCGCCGGGCGGCCGAGGAGATGCGTACCCGCCTGACCGGGCTGCTCGGGCCGGTCGCGGACGACGTGACGGTGGCGACGTTCCACGCGCTGGGGCTCGCGATCCTCCGGGAGAACGCGACGGCGGCGGGCCTGCCGGCCGGGTTCCGGGTGGCGGACGAGGTCGAGCGGGCGGCCGCCGCGGCGGAGGCGGGCGAGGACCGGGTCCGGTACGTGTCGCTGCTGCGCGCCGCGGAGCTCGTGGACCTCGACGAGCTGGTCACGCTGCCGCTGGCGCTGCTGGCCGGGTCACCGGCCCTGGTCGACGAGTACCGGAACCGGTGGCAATGGGTGTTCGTCGACGAGTACCAGGACGTCGACCCAGCCCAGTACGAGCTGCTGCGGCTGCTCGTCCCGGCCGACGGCAACCTGTGCGCGATCGGGGACCCGGACCAGGCGATCTACTCGTTCCGCGGTGCGGACGTCAGGTTCTTCCTGCGGTTCGCGCAGGACTTCGTCGACGCGCGGCTCGTCCGGCTCACCCGCAACTACCGGTCGGCGGCGCCGATCCTGGCCGCCGCCGTGCAGGCGATCGCACCGTCCACGCTCGTACGGGGTCGCCGCCTCGATCCGGCCCGGCTCGACCCGGACGCCCCGCTCGTGGGCCGCTATCCGGCCGGCTCGGTGGCCGACGAGGCCGACTTCGTCGTACGGACCGTCGACGAGCTCGTCGGGGGCGTGTCGCACCGCTCGCTCGACTCGGGCCGGGTGGACTCGCGGGCCGTACTGTCGGGCGCGGTCTCGTTCTCCGACATCGCGGTGCTGTACCGCACCGACGCGCAGTCCGGCCCCCTCGTGGACGCGCTCGCCCGGGCGGGGATACCCGTCCAGAAGCGCTCGCACAACCGGCTGCGGGACCGGGCCGGGGTCGCGGCGATCGCGCGGGAGCTGCGGTTCGCCGACGGGCTGGGCGGGGCGCTCGCGGCGCGGGTACGCCTCGCGGGCACGGTCCTCGCGGAGCGCCTGGCCGCCCCGACGCTCGACGAGTCCACCGTGGATGCCGGCGTGACGGCCGAGGACCTGTGGGCGGCCGTCGACCTCGTCACCCCGCTCGCCCAGCGCTGCGGCGACGACCTGGCCCGGTTCCTCACCGAGATCGCGACCGGCGCGGAGGTCGACGCGCTCGACCCGCGGGCCGAGGCCGTGACGCTTCTGACCCTGCACGCGGCGAAGGGCCTGGAGTTCCCCGTGGTGTTCGTGGTCGGGTGCGAGGACGGGCTGCTGCCGCTGCGCCTGCCCGGCTCGTCGCCCGGCCACGAGGAGGTGGCGGAGGAGCGGCGGCTGTTCTTCGTCGGGCTGACCCGCGCGCAGGACCGGCTGTACGTGAGCCACTCGGCCCGGCGGTACCGGTACGGCAGCGAACGGGAGATGAGCCCGTCGCCGTTCCTCGACGCGATCGACGCGGGGCTGCTGGAACGCCTCGGCAACGCCGAACCGCGCCGTCCCCGGGACCGGCAGCTCCGCCTGTTGTAGACCGCCTACGTGGCCCGTACGCCGGTCGACAGCAGGCGCTGCCGGGCGGCCAGGACCAGTATCTCGGCCCGGTCGGTGGCGCCGAGCTTGTGGCAGAGCCGGGCGACGTAGGTCCGTACGGTGGACTCGGTCACCCGCAGCGCCTGCGCGATCGCGGTCACGCTCAGCCCGTCCTCGAGGCGGCGCAGCACCTCCAGCTCGCGGGGGCTGAGGGTGGCCAGCCGGCCACGACGCCGGCTGAGCGTGCCGATCAGGTCGGGTGCGGTGAAGGAGGTCGGCGACACCGCGGCGTGCCGGACGGCCGCGATCAGGCGGTCGACGCTGCTGTGTCGCGGCACGACCGCGGACAGGCCGGCCTCGAGCGCCCGGAAGACGAGGTCGTCGTCGAGCCGGGCGAGGAGTACGACGCCCAGCCCGGGTCGTTGGGCGCGCAGCTCCGCACCCAGCGACAGGCCGTCACCGTCGGGCAGCCAGGCATCCATCGCGACGACGTCCGGTTCGACCCGCGCGACGAGTTCGCGAGCCTCGGCCGCGTTGGTGGCGGTGGCCACGAGTGCGATATGCGGATCGCCCGAAAGGGCGGCCTGGAACCCGACCCGGACCAAAGTGGCATCATCGATCACGGCCAGCCGTATCACGCGCCCCCCTTCCAGGGTCGTCCGCGAACGCAATGGCTGGCTGGCCTTTAACCCCGGTGCTGGGGCGTTTAGAACGAACGCATGATGTTGATGATTCCCGGTCCGATGATCACGATGAACAGGGCCGGGAAGAGGCAGATTACCAGGGGAAATACGACTTTCACAGGTACCTTCCGGGCCTGCTCTTCAGCGTGCTGGCGACGGCGTAGCCGCATTTGTCGGGCCTGTTCGCGCAGCACGTCGGCGATCGGGATGCCGAGTTCGGAGGCCTGGACGACCGAGATCGCCATGGTCCGCAGCTCCGTCACCCGCGTACGTTGGCCGAGCGCGCGCAATGCGTCCGCCCGCCGCTGTCCCATCTGCATCTCGTGCAGCACCCGGGCATACTCCCGGGCCAGCGGGCCAGGCATCGTACTGGCCACCTGGCTGAGCGCGGCGTCGAAGCCGAGGCCCGCCTCGACCGTCAGGATCAGCAGGTCGAGCGAGTCCGGCAACTGCCGGCGGATCTCGTCCTGCCGGCGGGAGCCGATGTCGTACAGGATCCCGACCGGCAGCCAGAGCCCGAACAGCCCGGCCGCGATCGTCCCGAGCACCAGCACGCCGAACGACGTCACGTCGAGCAGGAAGAGGGGTACGTTCACCAGCAGTGCGCCGCTCGTGAACACCAGCAGCCCGAGTCCCTGCATCGCGATGATGCGCTCGGGCGGCCAGGCGGCCGGGTTGCCCGCGTAGTCGAGCCAGCGCTGTACGAGGCCGGCCGCGCCCCGCGGGGTTGCCGACCGCGCGACCCCGGCGAAGGCCCGGCCCGCCGGGCCGACGACCCGGACCCGCAGGCTCTCGTCCTGCGGGCTGGCGCTGCCGGGCGCGTAGACCCGGTCGATCGTGGCCAGCGCCCGGGCCACCCCGGTCCGGCCGACACTGCCCCACGCCAGCGAGACCACCGCGACCACGATCGCCAGGAAGAGCGCGCCCAGGCCCGCCATCAGGATGGTCTGGTCCTTCATTCAGATCTCCACCTTCACGACCCGCGACATCCAGAAGCTGCCCACCACTACCAGCGTGGTGCCGCCGACGAGCATCGCCACCCCCAGCGGGGTCGTGTAGAGCGGCCGCAGGTACTCCCGGCGGAACGTGAACATGAACAGGGCCGCGATGATCGGCAGCGCGATCAGTACCCACGCCGACAGCCGGCCCTCGGCCGACAGCGCGCGGACGTGACGCCGCAGCGCCTCCCGTTCCCGCATGGTGTCCACGACCGTCGACAGCACCTCGGCGAGGTTGCCGCCCACGTCGCGCTGGACGCGGATCGCGACCACCGCCCAGGACAGGTCACGGCTGCGCATCCGGCTGGCGAGCCGGCCGAGCGCGTCCTCGAGGTCGACGCCGAGCCTCGTCTCGCCGAGCGCGCGGCCGAACTCCTCGGAGATCGGCGCCGGCAGTTCGCGCGCCATCGCGTCGATCGACTGGGACAGCGAGAAGCCCGACCGGAGCGATCCGATGACGAGTTGCAGCGCATCGGGCAGCAGGGCGTCGAACGCGTGCACCCGCCCGTTCGCCCGCCGCTGGCGGTAGAGCCCGGTCGCCACCGCGCCGACCGCCAGGCCGACCGGCAACCCGAGCAGCGGCCCGAGGAGCGTGCTGAACACGAACGCCGTGGCGAAGGCGACGAGCGCCCGGACCAGCAGCCACTCGTGCGGGCGCAACCGCATGCCGGCCTGGTCGAGCTGGAGGGCGATCCGCGCCTCCAGACCGCGCCCGCGTACCACCTGCTGGGAGAGGGCCAGCGCCGCCCGCGTGACGGCGTTCGCCTCGTCGCCCGGTGCGGCCGGCCCGGCGGCCGGCGCCGGACGCGCGGCGACGAACCGTTCCACGTGCGACAGCCGGCGCCGGTGCCGGGCGAAGTCGAGCAGCGGCGCGAAGGCCACGAGCCCGAAGAGCAGCAGGGCGACGAACACGAGCACGAGCACGACGATCTGCAGCGCGCCCCACGGTGCCCGGCTGAGCGCGTCCGACAGCGGCGCCGCGGCGGTCGGGTCGACGGCGAAGGTGACCGGAAGGTCGGTACGCAGTTGCTGGCTCCCGACCGTGGCGACGATGTCCAGCCGGCTCGCCCGGCCGGCCAGGGCCGCCGGTACCTGCGCCGTCACCACGAGCTGTACGGCGAACGCGCCGGCCGCGGTCCGGAACGCGCTGGAGAGCCCGGCGGCGTCCACCGCCGTGAACGAGCGGCCGGCCGTACCGCTGGCCATCGCCGCGAGCACCTCGGCGGTCGAGTCGCCGGTGCGGAAGGCGACCGTGTCCACCGCCGTACCGGCCGACCCCAGCGTGGTGTTCAGTTCCGCGAGGGTGGTCTTCGACGTCGTGTCCGCGCCGTCGGAGAGCACCACCACCCGCCGCTGGCCCGGATCGCCGGAGGCGGCCAGCCCGACGGCTGCCCGCACCCCGTCGTAGAGGGCGGTCTCGCCGTTCGCCGCGACGGTACCCACGGCGGCCACGAGCGCGGCCCGGTCGGACGTCGGTTCGAGGACCGTACGGGCCGACGTCGAGATCGCGACGAGACCGACGCGTACATCGCTCGGCAGGGCGGAGGCGTACTCGGTGGCGGCCGCCCGGGCCGCGGCGACCGGCGCGCCGGCCATCGAGCCGCTCGCGTCCAGCACCAGTACGGTGACCCGCTTCGGTGCCCGGGTCTCGGTCGCGCTCAACAGCTGCGTCGTCACCGGCAGGGTGACGTCTCCGGCCCGTACGGTCACCGCCGCCTGGTCGAGCCGCCCGCTGGCCAGTTCGGTGGCCGAGAGGAAGAACTCGACCACCCCGGCCTCGACCCGTACCCCCGTGGCGGACAGCGCCGGCTCGGCCGCGGCCGGCGTACCGGCGAGGGCCACGAGCAGGCCCGCCACGACCGCGACCGCCGCGTGCCGCGCTCTCACGGGCGCGCCCCGGTGAGGCCGAACACCTCGGGCGGCAGCGGGATGCCCACGTCGCTGAGATGCTCGGTGAACCTCGGCCGGAGCCCGGTCGACATCAGGCCGCCCTGGTGCCGCCCGTAGGCGTCCTGGCCGGCGCGGAAGTCGAAGACGAACAGGTCCTGCAGGGTGATGATGTCGCCCTCCATGCCGGTCACCTCGGTGATGTGGGTGATCCGGCGGGAGCCGTCGCGCATCCGTACGAGGTGGACGATGAGGTCGACCGCGGAGGAGATCTGCTCGCGGATCGCCCGTACCGGCAGGTCGATGCCGGCCATGAGCACCATCGTCTCCAGCCGCGACAGCGAGTCCCGTGGGGTGTTGGCGTGCACGGTCGTCAGCGAGCCGTCGTGGCCGGTGTTCATCGCCTGCAGCATGTCCAGGGCGGCGCCGTCGCGTACCTCGCCGACGACGATGCGGTCGGGGCGCATCCGCAGCGCGTTACGGACCAGGTCGCGGATCGTCACCTCGCCGCGGCCCTCGATGTTGGGCGGCCGGTACTCCATGCGCAGCACGTGGTCCTGCTCGAGCCGCAGCTCCGCCGAGTCCTCGATGGTGATGATGCGCTCGTCCGGCGGCAGGAAGCCGGAGAGCATGTTGAGCAGCGTCGTCTTGCCGGTACCCGTCCCACCGCTGATCACGATGTCGAGCCGGCCGAGGACGCAGGCCCGCAGCAGGTCGGCGACCGGCTGGCTCAACGTACCGAAGCGCAGCAGATCGTCCACTGTGTACGGTTGCACCGCGAACTTCCGGATCGTCAGCGCCGCGCCGTCGAGCGCGATCGGCGGGACGACCGCGTTGACCCGGCTGCCGTCGGGCAGCCGCGCGTCGACCATCGGGCTCGACTCGTCGACCCGCCGGCCGACGCGCGACACGATCTTGTCGATGACCCGCCGCAGGTGGTTCTCGTCCATGAACGCCGCGTCGACCGCATGGATGTGGCCGTACCGCTCCACGTAGATCCGGTCCCAGGCGTTCACCATGATCTCGGTGACCTCGACGTCCCGCAGCAGCGGCTCGATCGGTCCGTGCCCCAGGATCTCGTCGAGGATCTGCCGGTACGCCAGCGAGCGGTCGGCCGCGCTGAGCGTGGTCTCCTCCCTGGCGAGCACCTCGGGCAGCGTCTCCCGGACCCGCCGCTCGAGATCCTCGTCGTTGCCGACCGTCTCGTACAGCTGGGGGCCGAGCAGCTCGAGCAGCGCCTGGTGCGCGCGGCGCCGTACCCCGGCCAGCGGGTCGTACGCCCGGCGCGTGTTCCGCCGGCCGAACGCCGCCGGCCCGGACACCGGTACCGCGGACACCGGTACGGCGGCCCCGTCATCGGCCGCGTTCGCCGAAATCCGCTCCTGCAGGGCATTCGTCACCGCGTTGCCCCCCGCCCGGTGACCCAGCCGGTCCGACAAGCTCATGATTTCCCTTTCCGCGTGATCAGACTGCGTAGGCCGCGGCCCTGCACCGGTACCCGTACGCCGGCGACCGCCCGGCCCAGCTCCCGGATGGCCACGCTCACCGGATGGCCGGGCTGGGCGACGGTGATCGGCACGCCCCGGTTCACCGAGACCGGTACCTCCCGGCTCGACGGGACGAACGCCCGGATCGGTACCCGGGCGACCCGCTCGACGTCCGCCGTGGACAGACCGACCTTGGCGTCGGCCCGGTTGAGCACCACGGTCCAGCTCTCGCGGCGGTAGTCGAGCAGGTCGAACATGTCCAGCGTCACCCGCAGGTTCTTCAGCGCGGGCAGCTCGGGGACGGTGACCAGCACGTACTCGTGCGAGGCGTCGAGGGCGGCGAGGGTCTGCTCGGTGAACTGGCTCGCGGTGTCGACGACGACGTAGTCGTACATGCCGCGGGCGAGCCCCAGCAGATCGGCGATGAGATCCCGGCTCACGTCCTCGGCGAGCGTCGGCTGGACCGGCGCGAGCAGGACGTCGATGCCCGGCCCGTACGGGGTCAGCAGCGTACGCAGCCCGGTCTCGTCGATACGGTCGGCGACCGGTATCGCGTCCGCGATCGTCTGCTTCGGATCGAGCTGCAGCATGATGGCCACGTCGCCGAACGCGAGATCGAGGTCGAGGAGGCAGACCCGGCGCTTCCCGCCGTCGGCGAGGACGACGGCGAGGTTGGTGGCGATCGTGCTCTTGCCGCAGCCGCCCTTGGCGGAGAAGACGGTCACCACCTTGCCGTCGCGGGGGCCGTCGGCGACCTGCGTACCGCCGCTGTGCGTGGCCTGGGGTTCGGTGCCGGGGTGGCCGTTGTGCCGGGCGATCGGCAACACGGAGATCTTCCGGGACAGGTCCCGGGACCGGGCGCAGGCCGCGAGCACGGCGGCGTGGTCGGACGCCTCGACCACCTCGCGGACGCCGGATCGCAGCGCCTCGTTGACCACCGGGGTGTCGACATGCTGGCGCAGCAGGACGACGCCGACCCGGGGCCGGTGCTCCCGGCACTGCTCGGCGAACCTCATGGCCTCGGACAGCGGCGCGCTCGGCCCGAAGACGACCAGGATCTCCTCCCGGTCGGTGTTGATCACGTCGATCAGCTCCTCGACGGTGGCGACCACGCGCCCCTCGCCGAGCAGCGTCACGTAGTGCCGGGCCTGCTGCTCCCGCTCCTCGTAGATGATGCTCATCGAGCCGCCCCGCCTGTGCCGATCACGGGAACAGCGTCCGGTTGTCGACGCCTGGCCCCGGCTTCACCTCAGAGGAGTCGGTCAGCAGCGCGAAGTACAGCAGGCCGGTGCGCGACGCGTGGATCAGCCGCTCGGCGTCCGCCTGCGACACCGCGACGGTGACCACGAGGACGTTGCCGCTGCTGTCGCCGCTCGCCGCGTCCCCGTTGCGCTGCGCCGAGGTCACGCCGCCGGCGCCGAACTGGCCGACCGCCAGGACCTCGACCCGCGGGAGCAGCACCCGGGTGATCTTGCTCTGTTTGTCCGGCGTGTCGTACGTGTCGAAGATCGCGATCTGCGAGCCGGGCCGGACGTACCCGCCCACCTGCTCGTTGATCTGGATCTCCACGCTCACCGCGACCGACTTCTCGGGTACGTTCAGCCCGCCGGACAGCCGGGTCGCCGCGCCGAACATGCCGCGCAGCAGGAGCTGCCGCGGCTGCACGTCGGACGTGACGACCAACCGGTCCAGCTCGGTGGGCATGGCCGACAGCGTGTCGACGGGTACCGACAGCGCCGGCATGACCACCTCGTCGACCAGTGCGCGCCCGCGGATCGACTCGCCGGTCGTACCGGCCGGGATGCGCTGCTTGGCAATCAGTACGCGGACCGCCCGCTGCCCGTCGGCCACGCGGCTCTGCGCGGCTTTCACGTACACGAGGACGGCCACGGTGCCGAGTACGGCGAGGATGATCGCGAGCAGTACACCAACGATGCGCCGGGTCATGGTCTTCCTTTTCCTCGTACCGGCTGGGCCGCGCTCGGCTCAGCCGATGGTCTTGATGACGGTGGCGCCGAGGTTCGGACCGGTGCCGATCGAGCCGCCGGACACGAGCGCCTTGGTGAAGTACCCGTAGATGCAGAAGTCCGAGCCGTTGCACAGGTGCGCGCCGTGCAGCTTGGCCGGCTCGGAAAGCCCGGGCAGCCGGTACCCGGTGACCACGAACGCGGCCACCCCGTGCAGGACGTACTCGCCGTTCTGGCCGGTGCCCAGATGGTCGCCGAAGACCGGTACCAGCTGCGGTTCGCCGCTGTTGTACGCGTTCTCGAGCGCGTCGTCGCACTGGTGTCCGGAAGAGCCCGGATCGGCACCGTAGTGCCCGTCCGCGTCGATCGTGACGTGACAGGGGACGCCGTCCTCGTCGGTCCAGCCGAAGCCACCGGGCAGGTCGCCACCGGACGGGCCGGCGGGGCAGGTCGGGGTCTTCTTCGCGTCGGGGTCGTGCAGCACGATCGCGTGCTCGAACGACGCGGCGACCGTGGCGGGCGGCTCCGGTGCCAGCACCGTGCCGTTGCTGGTGAAGGCGTCCCACTCACACTTGGAGAAGGTGAACGCGAGGCCACCGGCCGGCGGTCCCCAGCCCACCCGGGCGCAGGCGCCGACGGTCGCGCCGGAGTACCCCGGCACGATGGCCTGGGCGAACGTCGGGGGCAGCAGCGTCGTCCCGTTGGTGATCTCGGTCTTCGTACGGACCTCGACGTAGCTGACGCCGGCCGGAACGGTACCGATGCAGTCGGTCAGGTTGTCCGCCGGCGCGGGCGCACAGGCCGGCAACCGGTTCTGCGCCGCGCCGCAGACGTCGATGATCGCGGCATGGCCGTCCTTCGCGTTCTTGTCGCCGTACCCGTCGGCGACGGTGTCGACGGACCCGAGCGCGCAGGCGGGCCGGTTCTTGACGCAGTCCAGCGCGACCTCGTACGCCGCCGCGTCGGCGCCGCTCTGCAGTTCCTCCCGCTCGACCATGAGCTGGCCGACGTCGACGACGAGCGCGGTCATGCCGAGGAGTACGCCGCCGGCCAGGAGTACGGCCACGATCGTCGCCACTCCACCGCGGTCCCGCCGGGCCGCTCCCGGCACCCGCCACGTCAGGCGCGGCATGGCATGACCCCCTTGCCTTCCATCGGGACCGTCCCGTTCACCGACCCGCCGGGCATGAGGCCGGCCAGCACGCCGACGGGCGTGAGGAAGCTGAAGTTGTAGTGGGTGGTGACCACCGCGTCGTCCGCCGCGGTCGCGCCGGCGCAGTTCTCGTCGACGGTGTACGTCGCGCCGGTCAGGCCGTTCGCCGCCGTGTTGAACCGAGGCGCCGGGTCGGCGCCGAGGGCATGGGCCCGGGCCGCCTCCCGCGCCGCCTCGGTCAACGCGATCTGGGCGTTGAGCATGCGGCCGAAGTCGATGATGCCGAAGACGAGCAGCAGCAGCAGTGGCAGTACCAACGCCATCTCGACCGCGGCCGCGCCCCGGTCAGCTGTCCTTCGACGAGCCATCGGATCGCCTTCCGCCTGACAGCAGGGCCGTCAGCACTGCCCGGAGTTCTGGCCGGTACCCATGGCGTCGCAGGTCGTGTCGAAGGCGGTCTTGATCTTCCCGCCGAGCGTGAACACGAGCGCCACGATGACGGCCGCGATGGCGGCGACGATCAGCCCGTATTCGACGGCGGACGCGCCGCGGTCGCGGGTGAGCCACAGAACCTGGACCTTGGTGAACAGCTTGAGCATCGGAGATAGCCCCCTCGGAAAGACTCAGCGACCGGTGGTCGCCACCGAGCGTGAGCGTGCCGGTTCGACCCGGTTCCGGCGGTCAGTCGACACGGCCGCATTGCCCGCGAAAAACGGTCACCCGTGTCGCTCCTCTGTGACACGGAGCGCGACACGCGGCTGGTCGAACGGTGGAGCAACAATTGCGGTCAATACCGGAGAAGGACCAGTAACCTCCGCCGGCAAACCAGATCAACAGGCCCCACCGCGACGCGCCGGCGGTGAGTCGGTAAGACGACAGTCAGCGGGCGAGGGCGGCCGCCACCACGATCGCCGCCAGCGCCCCGCCGAGCAGTGCGGGTCCGAGCGGTAGGTCGGTGCGGCGGTCGGCCCGCCCGGTCAGCAGCAGGCCCACCACCACCGGCCCGTTGATCAGGTGCGGGAACAGCGCCCCGAGCAGTACGGCGCCCCAGCCCACCCAGCCGAGTAGCAACCCGAGCACCGCCGCCAGCTTGACGTCACCGAAGCCCAACCGGGCGCCGGGCACGAGCGCCAGCACCAGGTAGACCGCGCCCAGCGTGGCCGCGCCGGCCAGCGCCCGTACCAGCGGCGCCAGCTCACCGCCGGCGAGCGCGGCGGCGCCGAGCAGGCCGAGGGCAACCGCCGCGCCGCCGGCGACCAGCACGTCGGGCAGCCGCAGGCACGTGAGATCGATGGCGGCCAGGAACACCCCGCAGACGGCGACGACGAGGAACGCGGCCAGCACCAGCGGACGCGACCCGACCGCCCACGCGAGCGCCCCGCACGAGACCGCGCCGGCCAGGGCCGTCAGCCAGCCCGGGGGACCCAACCGGCGCCCGCAGCGGGGGCAGCGGCCGGACAGCCGCACCCAACCGCGGAGCCCGGCCGGGAACGCGGCACCGCAATCGCCGCACGCGGCGCGCGGTGGCTCTCCATAGTGGACAGACAGCCGGTACACGACCCGGGGGGCCAGGGCGCAGGCCAGGCCGCCGATCGCGGCGCAGACGAGGACCCGGGCGACCGACATGGGGCAGGATCGTAACCGGCCGGGCGCCGGTACCGGTTCACCGGCCGGCGGGGCGGCGTTCGGTCGACACCACGATGGCCACGCCGAGGAGTACGACGGCGCCCCCGGCGAGGACCCGGAAACCGATCGGCTCGGCCAGCACCAGCGCGCCGAGAGCCACCGCGACGACCGGGTTGACGTAGGCGTACGTCGAGACGAGCGAGATCGGCGCGTACTGCAGCAACCAGACGTACGCGGTGAACGCCACGAGCGACCCCGCGAGCATCAGGTAGGCGAGCGCGACCCACGAGGTCGCCGACACCGAGGCCGGCGAGAACCCGACCAGCTCACCGCGGGCCAGCCCGACGCCCAGCAACACGGCGGCGCCGGTGATCATCTCGTACACCGCCGCGACGAACGGGTCGGCCGGCAACGCGACCCAGCGCGCCAGCAGCGACCCCACCGACCACGCGGCCGCCCCCAGCACGACCAGCAGCGACTTGACGAGCGGCGCCGCACCGCCGCCGCCCGGCAGCACCAGCACGCTCAACCCGGCGAAGCCCGCGATCACCCCGACCACCGTCGGCCAGCGCGGCCGGTCTCCGGTAGCCGCCCGCAGGAGTACGACGAGCAGCGGCACGGTCGCGATCAGCAACGCGGCCACCCCGCTCGGTACGTTGCTGCCGGCGGGACCCGACTCGGCGAGCACCACCATCCCGTTGCCGAACGTCAGCAGGAGGACGCCCGCCAGGGCGGCCCCGAGCAGCTCACGACGGCGTACCCGCAGAGCGGCCGGACCTCGGCGGACCCGCAGGATCACGGCGAGTACGGCCGCGGCGAGGCCGAACCGGGCCGCGGACGACACGAACGGCGGGATCGAGTCCACGGTGAGCCGGATCCCGAGGTACGTGGAGCCCCAGATCAGGTACACCGCGCCGAGCGCCGCCCACACGGCTCCGGCCGGTCGGGTTGGTGACAAAGGAGCCGTACGTGTTGGCGACGTCATTGGGGGGAAACGCTACGGTGGCGGGGAGCACCAGCCGTCGCCCACCCCGCACCCGCGCAGGAGGCACCCCCGATGTCGAGCTATGGACCGCCCGGTGGGCAGTACCCGGGTCAGGAGCCGTGGCGCGACCCGCGGTCGGAGCAGGAACAGTACGCGAACCCGGCCGACCCCTGGGGCGACGCGGCACCCGATCCGTGGGCCGGTACGCCCTCGTCGATACCGCCCGGCTCGATGACCTCGCCCGGGTACCCGCCCGCCGGCGGCTACGACCAGAGCTACCCGCAGCCGGGTTACGGCCAGCAGCCCCCGTACGGCCAGCCGGCCTACGGCCAGACGGGCTACGGGCAGCAGGCGCCGGCCTACCCGCAGCAGCCGGGGTACGGCTGGACCCCGCCCACCCCGCCGCCCGACAACAACCGCCGGCAGACCACGCTGATCGTGATCGTGGTGGTGCTGGCCCTGCTGCTCGGCGTGGGCGGGTTCGCCGCGTTCGTGCTCACCGGCAAGAAGAACCCGCCGCAGACCGAACCGTCCACCGGCCCGTCGACGGGAGCCTCGACGGGCCCGACGAACGCGCCGACCGCTGCCGGCTCCGCCGACGTCCGGACGATCGCCGAGGGGCAGTGCATCGTCAACGACGGCACCAACAACGACCCGAAGATCCGGGTGGTGACCTGCGGCGCGGGTACGTTCCAGGTGCTCAAGCGCATCGACTCGACCGCGGACACGAAGAAGTGCGAGGGCGTGGCCGGGTACACCGACCACTACTACTACGACAGTCCGCTGAACAGCCTCGACTTCGTCCTGTGCCTGAAGAAGCGCTAGACACGCCGATAGCGCCCTCTAGGCAAATCTACGAGCAGGGCTAGAAAGCCCGATACGTTCCTAGTCGTGGATCCGGTACGCAACCCGTACGCGCCCGGCGCCGGTCAACGCCCGCCCGAGCTGGCCGGCCGCGACCGCGAGCTCGAGGTCTTCGACGTGGTGCTCGAACGGGTTGCCCGCGGCCGCCCGGAGCGCAGTCTCGTGCTCACCGGCCTGCGCGGCGTGGGCAAGACGGTGCTGCTGAACACGCTGCGGTCACAGGCGATCGGCCGGCTGTGGGGGACGGGCAAGATCGAGGCCCGGCCCGACCAGTCGCTGCGCCGCCCGGTGGCCGCCGCGCTGCACATGGCGGTCCGGGAACTGGCACCGCGGCACCGCGCACCCGAGCGGATCGACGGGTTCCTCGGCGTGCTGAAGGCGTTCGCGCTGCGGTCCAACCCGACGGGGGCGCGGCTCCGCGAACGGTGGCAGCCCGGCATCGACGTGCCGGCCGCGAGCGGCCGGGCCGACTCGGGCGACATCGAGATCGACCTGGTCGAGCTGTTCACCGATGCCGCGGGCGTGGCCACCGACGTGGGTACGGGCATCGCGCTCTTCGTCGACGAGATGCAGGACGTGTCCGCCGCCGACGTCTCCGCACTCTGTGCCGCCTGCCACGAGCTATCGCAGCTCGGTGCCCCGCTCATCGTCGTCGGCGCCGGGCTGCCCCACCTGCCGGCCGTGCTCTCGGCCGCGAAGTCGTACTCGGAGCGGCTCTTCCGGTACCAGCGCATCGACCGGCTTGACCGGCTCGCCGCCGACCGCGCGCTGTGCGCACCGGCCGAGCGGGAGCAGGTGGCGTACGAGCCGAAGGCGCTCGACGTGCTGTACGAGAAGTCGGGCGGGTACCCGTACTTCGTCCAGGCGTACGGGAAGGCGACGTGGGACCACGCGCCCCGCTCCCCGATCTCGGCCGGCGACGTGACGGTCGCGGCGCCCGAGGCCGAAGCCGAGCTCGCCGTCGGGTTCTTCGGTTCCCGGTTCGAACGCGCCACGCCGGCCGAACGGGAGTACATGCGCACGATGGCGACGCTGGCCCCCGATCCCGACGCCGACGTACCCGTCCCCACCGCCGAGGTCGCGCGGGCGCTCGACCGCAAGCCCGCCTCCCTCTCCCCGGCCCGCGACGCGCTGATCAAGAAGGGCCTGATCTACTCCGGCGAGCGTGGCACGGTCGCGTTCACCGTGCCGCACTTCGGCCGGTACCTGCGTACCCAACCGGTCTGAGCCTGCTCACGGCGTCGCTCGCCTTCGGCTCGACTCCGACGCGGT
>Ga0114129_10003401_pt1 | contig 22352 bp, 22 predicted proteins | sample RhiMetdeltSRZDD1_FD_80071 | JGI IMG/M metagenome (GOLD analysis project Ga0114129, IMG submission 80071) | Populus rhizosphere microbial communities from Tennessee, USA - Rhizosphere MetaG P. deltoides SRZDD1 (version 2) (version 2) | ecosystem: Host-associated > Plants > Roots > Rhizosphere >... | reverse complement strand
GATCGGTGTCGTGCTTTGGGAAGACGACGACGGCGTGCTGTATCTCAGCCGGCTTGCCGTGCATCCCGCGCATCGCCGGCGTGGCATCGCGCGAGCGCTCATCAGCGAGGCCGAGCGCGAGGCTCGACGACGTGGGCTCCCACGCATGACGCTCGGTGTGCGCCTGGTGCTCGAGGACAATCGGCGGCTGTTTGCGTCGTGCGGCTTCACTGAGACGACGCTCCACCGCCACGAAGGATTCAGCGAGCCGACGTGGGTGGCGATGGAGCGACGACTGGGTGAGTCACCGCGCGGTGGAATTGATGGCGGAGGCGGGGAGGACCACGATGCTGACGATTCTGCTGCAGATGACGGTGAAGCCGGGACGCGAGGCTGAGTGCGCGAAGGTGGCCGCGGAGCTCACCGCAAGCACGCTGGCCGAGGACAAGGGCTGCATCAGCTACACATACTATCGGCGGAGCGATGAGCCGCGGCACCTCCTTCTGTTCGAGCAGTGGGCCGATCAAGACTCGCTGAATGCGCACATCTCTCGACTGCAGCGGGTGCTGGGCCCGCCCGATGACCAGGAACCGTATCCGCCCGCGCATCACCGGCGTCGGCTCCCGAAAGCCTTCCTCGCTCTCTTCGAGCACACGGAAGTTGCGCGCTACGACCCGATCGTCTAGGCGTTACCGATTCGCGCGCGCTACTTTTCGCCCAGATAGGTCTTCCGCACGAGGTCCGAGCGCATCAGCGCGGCGGCCGTGTCGTGCAAGACCACGCGGCCTGTCTGGATGACGTAGCCGCGGTGGGCGACCCGCAGCGCCATCCGTGCGTTCTGCTCGACGAGCAGGATCGTGGTGCCCTGGCGGTTGATGTCCTCGATGATGCGAAAGATCGTCTCGACGAGAATCGGCGACAGCCCCATCGACGGCTCGTCCAGCAGCAACAGCCCGGGCCGCGCCATCAAGGCCCGGCTGATGGCGAGCATCTGCTGCTCGCCGCCGGACAGCGTGCCGCCCTTCTGCTCGATCCGCTCGCGCAAGCGGGGAAACAGCGCGAACACGCGCTCGAGGTCGGGCGCGATCCCGTCGCGATCCGGGCGCACGAAGGCGCCGAGCTCGAGGTTCTCCAGCACGCTCATGCGCGGGAAGATGTGCCGCCCCTCCGGCGACTGCGCGATGCCGAGGCGCACGATGCGGTCGGTGGCCAGCCCATCGAGGCGCTGGCCGTTGAACGAGACGTGACCGCGTCGCGGGCGGACCAGACCGAGGATCGTGCGCAGCGTGGTGGTTTTGCCGGCGCCGTTGGCGCCGATCAGCGTGACGATCTCGCCACGCTCCACGCTGAGCGACAGACCGCGCAACGCTCGGATGTTGCCGTAGTACGCGTGGACGTCGGCCAGCTCCAGCATTGCTACCGCGGCGCGTTCCGGCCCGCCGCTTCCGCCTCGTAGCCGGTGCCCAGGTACGCCTCGATCACGCGTGGATGTCGCTGGATCTCCGCCGGCGTGCCCTCGGCGATGCGCGTGCCGTAGTCCAGCACGCTGACGCGATCCGAGATCCCCATGACGACTTCCATGTCGTGCTCGATCAGCAAGATCGACAACGAAAGCTCGCGCCGCAGCAGACCGATCAAATCGGTCAGCGTGTCGGTCTCGCGCGGATTCATACCCGCGGTCGGCTCGTCCAGCAGCAGCAGCCGAGGCTCGGTCGCCAGCGCGCGCGCGATTTCCAGGCGCCGTTGATCGCCATAGGGCAGGTTGCGCGCGAGATCGTCGTCTTTGCCGGCGAGGCCGACGAACGCGAGCAGCTCACGCGCCCGCTCGCGCGCGCGCCGCTCCTCCGCGATGACGGACGGCGGTCGGAAGACAGCGCCGGGCACCGTTGACGCCAGCCGGCAGTGCTCGCCGACCAGGACGTTGTCGAGCACGCTCATGAGCGGAAAGAGCCGGATCGACTGGAACGTCCGCGCGATGCCGCGCGCGACGATGGCATTGGGCCGAAGTCCCACCAGACTGGTTCCGGCGAACGTGATGTGGCCCTCGTCCGGCCGAATGAGGCCGGTCACCACGTTGAAGAATGTGGTCTTGCCGGCACCATTGGGGCCGATGAGCCCGATGATGGCGCCGCGCGGGACGGCGAGGTCGACCGCGTTCAGCGCCATGACGCCTCCGAAGGCCTTCGTAAGGCCGCGCACGTCGAGCACCGCCTCGTTCCCGTCGACCCCTCCAGCGCGCGCGCGCAGCCACGCTGGAATCGCTTCCTTCCGCGGCGTCACAGCGGGCGTCTCCGGCACCACAGCATCGTCGTCGGTCTCTGCGGCGACCGGCCGTACGCGCCGTCCGGCCAATCCCTGAGGGCGCAGCAGCATCACGAGGACTAGACCCAGGCCGAAGAAGAACCAGCGCCAGAGCGTGAGGTCGATCGTCGTCAGCGCGGATATCCCGCTGGCCCGCCCGATCGCGCGGACGAGGAACGTGGTCTGCGACAGCACAACGCGGTCGAAGATCGTGATGAGCATCGCGCCCAGGATCACGCCGCGGATGCTCCCCGCGCCGCCCAGGACCACCATGCAGAGCAGCATGATCGACACCTGGAACTCGAAGGCGCCCGGCGTGATGGCCTGCAGCTTGGCCGCGTAGACGGAGCCCGCGAAGCCGGAGAACGACGCACCGAGGGCGAAGGCGAGCAGCTTGGTCGAAACGGGGTTCACGCCCGTGCAGTCCGCAGCCGTCTCGTCCTCGCGGATGGCCATCCACGCGCGGCCCAGCCGCGAGTCGCGCAGCCGGCTCATCGCCCACACCGAGAGCGCGCCGATGACGAGGATGAGGAAGTACCACGGTATCGGATCGGTCTCGAACGGCACGCCGGGCAGATGCGGGCGGCCCACGGGATTCACGCCGTTTTCGCCGCCGGTGAGATTGAGCCGCTCGATCGGCCTCCAGCCACCGATCTCGATCGTCACGTCGCCGAGGTTGCGGATCGCCACCGGGATGATCTCGCCGAAGCCGAGCGTGATGATCGCGAGATAGTCTCCGCGCACCCGCAGCGTCGGCGCGCCGATGACGAGGCCGAGCAGCGCTGACACCGCGGCCGCCACCCAGATGCACACCCAGAAGCTCCACGCATGGCCATAGAGCGGCGAGCCGAGAACCGGCGAATTGAGCAGTCCCATAGCGTAGGCGCCGATGGCGAAGAACGCGGCGTAACCGAGGTCGAGCAGCCCGGCGTAGCCGACGACGATGTTCAGGCCCAGCGCCAGCAGCATGTAGATCATCCCGTCCGACACGGCGTGCACGGTCTGCAGGCCGAGCACCCGATCGACGAACGGATAGGCGAGCAGGGCCAGGACGAGGGCGATCCGCGCGAGCGCCGTCATGCCTTGTCGGCGCTCGCCTCGCCCAGCAGGCCGCGGGGGCGGAACACGAGCACGACGATGAGAATCGAGAAGACGATCGCGTTGGTCCAGCGCGCGGAGATGTACTGGTCGCTCCACGCGGAGAGGAACCCGATGACGAGGCCGCCGAGGGCAGCGCCGCTCATGCTGCCGATGCCGCCCAGGACCGCCGCCGTGAAGGCGCGCAGCCCGGCCTGGTAGCCCATCCACCACATGCCGATGTTGTAGTACATGCCCTGGATGAGGCCGGCCGCGCCGGCCAGAGCGCCGCCGACGAAGAACGTGATCAAGATCGTCCGCTCGACGTCGATGCCCATCGCCTGCGCCGTCTCGCGATCTTGAGCCGTCGCGCGCATGGCCTTGCCCCAGCGCGTGCGCGTGACGAAGTAGTGCAGGCCAATCATCAACGGAATCGTCGTCCCGATCACGAGGATGTCTTTGGTCGTGAGGAAGATCGCGGAGTCGATGCCGAACCACTCGCGCAGGATGTCGACGGACGGAAAGACGTCAGGGTACGCGATCGGCGCCGGCCCCTTCCAGAGCAGCGCGACGTTCTCGAGCATGAACGACACGCCGATGGCGGTGATCAGCGGCGCCAGCCGCGGCGAGCGGCGCAGCGGCCGATAGGCGATGCGGTCGATGGCGACGTTGAGCGCGGCTGTGGTGAGCATCGTGAGCACGAACACCAGCGGCAGCAGCGTCAGCAGCTTCCAGCCGGTGAGCACGCCGGTGACGCCGAGCAGCGCGAACCAGGCCAGCGAGATGAAGAGGCCGAGCATGAACACGTCGCCGTGGGCGAAGTTGATCAACTCGATGATGCCGTAGACCATCGTGTAGCCGAGCGCGATCAGCGCGAAGACGGCGCCCCGGGTGAGGCCGTTGATCGTCTGCTGGACGAGGATTTCCCACCCGGTCATATGAAAATGGGGGGCCTGATGCAGGCCCCCCACCGGGGGCTACTCGAGGATGGTCTCGAACTGGAACTTGCAGCCGACCGGCGTGTCAGCCTTCACGACCTTGAAGCCGGACATCGTGTCGTAGTCGACGTCACCGTTCTCGTCGAAGCTCCACTTGCCGTTGATGCCCTCGAAGTTCTTCGTCGAGGCGATCGCCTTGCGGACGGCCTCGCGCTTCTCGGTCACGTCCTTCGCCTTCTCGATCTGCGGCGCCGCGCGCTTGATGCCGTCGAGGATCACCCGGGCGCCCTCCAGGGCGTAGAGGGCGTAGGCGGTCGGCTCCTTGTTGAACTTCGCCTTGTAGGACTCGTAGGTCTTGGCGCCGACTCCGCGCATCTTCTCGAACGGCAGGCCGGCGAACGTGACCCGCATGTCGGTCGCCAGCGCGGCATCGCAGGTGGCGCCTTTGAGCAGCTCCTCTTCCAAGAGTCCGTCCGGACCCAGGAAGCGCGTGCGCGGGGCCGTGAGCCCGACCTCCTTCATCTGTCTGATCACGACCTGCGCGCCCGTCTCGATGACGCCCCCGAGATAGACGAGGTCGGCCCCCGAGGCGCGGATCTTGGTGAGCACGGGCTTCTGATCGGGCTGCTTCCAGTCGATGCCCTCGTTGGCGACGACGGGCAGGCCGATCTTTTTGGCGGTGGCCTCGAAGACGTCCGCGATGCCTTTGCCGTAGAGCTCCTGATCGTTGAGGACGAAGACCTTCTTGGCGCCCATGCGCTTGGCCCACTTCGCGCCGACGGCGCCCTGGATGTCGTCGGCCGGAATCGGGCGGAAATAGTTCACGAAGCCGCCCGGACGATAGATGTCGGGCTCACCGGGCGCGGCGCCGCGCTTCTTCGTCAGGCCGGGATACGTGTTGGCCGGCGTCACCTGCGCCATGTGAGCGCGGTTGGTGATCGGGATCGAGACTTTGGCGGCGCCCGAGTTGTACGTGCCGATGTAGACGATCGCCTGCGGATCGGCAACGGCCTTGTTGGCGTTCTCCGCTTCGACGGCGCCGTCCCACTTGCCGGTCTGCGGGGACGCGTCGTCCAGATTCACGACCTCGAGACAATAGCCCGCGACCACACCGTTGACCTCGGACACGGCGAGATCGACGCCGTTCTTCATGCCCGTGCCTTCCGGCAGCATCGCGCCCTGCATCGGCCACGACGTGTACAGACGCAGCTTGCCCTTCGGACACTGCTGGGCGGCGACATTGCCGCCGGCGGCGATGACGCAGACGAGGACGGTGGCGACTGCAACGATCCGTGAGACTCTCATGGCTAGTCCTCCGAGCTCGGCGATGGCGATCGACGCTCGTGCGCGATGCCGCGTATGAGACTATGCTCGCTCGCTCCTTGTCAATGAGGTGAGGCGATGGCACGACCGCACGTGATCTATCAGGCGAAGCCCGGCTCGGCGCTCGAGGTGGACCGCCGGTTTTACGGGCGGCTCGGCGAGGCCGGCGCCAAGCGCACCCTCGTCGACCGCTTCGTGATTCCGCGCCGCTCAGGACGCGCCTGGCCCGTGCGCGCGGGCCAGATCTTTCGCATCCTTGCGATCGAAGGCCCCCAGGTGGCGGATCTCAATGTCTGGAATTTGAGCAACCCGCGAGAACGCTTCTGGGCCTCGCGGTCTCGCCAGCTTCACCAGGCGCACGTCTCGACGTTCGATCGCCTCTGGTCGTGCCTGCCCTACCTTCGGCCGATGCTCACGATTACGGCAGACACGGTCCAGTACGGGCGCGACGAGGACGGCGCAGGCTGCCACGACCTGCTCGGGACGCGCTGCGACCCGTACGTGCACAAGCTCCTCAATGGCGAAGAGCTGGATGTCTGCTGCCACAGCAATCTCGTGCGCGCGGTCGCGCCACATCACCTCACCGAGCTCGACGTTCACGACGTGCTCAACGTCTTCCAGGTCACCGGGCTCACGGCGGACGGCCGCTACTTCACCAAGCCGAGCCCCGCGAAGGCCGGCGACTTCATCGAGTTCTTCGCCGAGCTCGACGTGCTCGCCGCGCTGTCGAACTGCCCGCACGGAGATATGTCGGCGCCGGTGTGGGGCACGAGCGGCGGCGATCGCACGGACATCTGCCGGCCGCTCGGCATCGAGATCTGGCAGCCGGCGCCGGAGCTGCTCGTGGGATGGACGTCGCCGGCGCCGTCGGACTATCGTGGCGGGCACGGGCTGAAGAGCCTGTGAGCCTCGTCACGATTCCGGCCCGGCGCGGCAAGGCCGCGCGCGTGCGTGCGGGACAGCACGTGCGCGTGGTGAACACGCACGGCACGCAAGTCGTCGACGCGTGGGCGTTCAATGCCCACGACCCGACCGAGTGGATGGCCATGGAGGCGAGCCGCGCCTGGTTCCTCAAGCTCGCGGCCGCCGTCGGCGACTCGTTCGTCACCAATCGACGGCGTCCGATCCTCACGCTGGTCGAGGACACGTCGGGATGCGCGCACGACACGCTGATGGCGCCGTGCGACCCCGATCGCTATGGATTGCTCGGCGTGAAAGACTATCACGACAACTGTCGCGACAACCTGCACGCCGGACTCGCCGAGCTGGGGGTCAAGATTCCGGCGACGCCGCCGTCGCTGAATTTGTTCATGAACATCCCGTGGACGCCCGACGGCCGACTGACGTGGGGCGAGCCCGTGTCGGCGCCGGGCAGCTGGGCACTGTTCAGGGCCGACATGGACCTGATCGTCGCGTTCTCGGCGTGTCCACAAGATATTCTGCCGATCAATGGCCTCAGCGGGCGGACGACCGAGGCCCACTTCAGCATCGAGTAACGGCCCGGCAGGCTAGCGCGTTCGAAGCATCCAGACGCGCACCATCTGCATCGCTTCGCGGACGGTGGCGTCGGGACCCGAGATCCGGAAGGTGGCGCCTTCGTCGAGCTCCGTGGTCTCCAGCCGACACTTCCGTTCGGAGCACCACGCGGCGATGGCGTTCTCGAGCGACTGGATATCTCGCCCGAAGTAGGCGAACTGGTAACTCTCCATGAACCGCTCCTGGACGGACGTGAGAAGCAGGCGCCGACGGCGGAACAGAGCGAACGCTGCGCCGAGCTGCCGCGACAATGACGTATTCATGCGGCCCGGATCACGGTGCGCTCGGCGGAGCATTGCGAGCACACGCCGACCTTCGAGGAAAATGCAATGTTCTGTCGCAGCCGTTGCGTCGCCATGCTCACCTGGCTGGGCGGCACGCCGACCGCGGCCGCGAGACAGTCCGTGCAGATGAATCCGACATGCTGACGCAGGAATCGATCGACCAGGTGATACGACGAATCCACGCGCGCGCCCCCTGCGTAATCGGTTTCCTACCCAACGGAATCGGTTTCCTACCTAAAGTGACAACGCCTCGGATCGGTCACAGCAAGCCCGATGCCGCGCCGCGCAGGCGCCGAAATTCGCGGAATGCCAGCGTGTCGCGTGTCACAGGCGCAACGCTGATGTGTGTCGAGCGTCAACGGGCCGTCGCTGGAGGCGACGCGCCGCCCGGCGTTAGTCGAGCAGGCCGAGCCCCCGCGCGACGCGCTCCGCGGTGATCGGCAGCCGCGTGATGCGCACACCGGTCGCGTGCTCGATCGCGTTGGCGATGGCCGCCGCCGGTGGCCCGATGGGCGGCTCACCGATGCCGCGCGCGTTGAATGGTCCGAGTCCTTCGCCGGATTCGACGACGACGGCGCGCACGTCCGGAACATCGGCTGCGGTCGGAATCAGATACGTTGCGAACGACGTCGTGAGATTGATCCCGTGCTCGAGGACGACTTCTTCCATCAGTCCGTAGCCGAGTCCCTGCACGGCGCCACCCTGGATCTGCCCTTCTACCGATTGCGGATTGATGGCGCGTCCGACGTCGTGCGCGGCGGCGAAGCGGAGCACGCGCACGACACCGGTCTCGATGTCGACCTCCACTTCGGCAGCGTGGGCGCCGAACGTGTAGTCGGGGAACACCTTCCCCGAGCCCCGGGCGAGATCCACCGGCTCGCCCGCCGGCGCGTGATACACGCCCAGATGGCTGCGCGGCACGCTGGCGCGTGCACACTCCGACAGGAGCCGCGACATCGGCAGCGTGCGACCATCGGCGGTCACCACGTGATCGTCGTTCATGTCGAGCGTGTCCGCGTCGACACCGAGAATCGTTGCGGCGACCCCGAGCAGCTGTGCTCGCAGCTCGTGCGCTGTCTTGAGGACCGCGTTACCCGACATGTACAGCTGCCGACTGGCCGTCGTCGTGCCGGCCAGCGGCGTCAGCGCGCTGTCCGACACGTGCACCGAGATGCGCGCCAGCGACACGCCGAGCACCTCGGCAGCGATCTGACAGAGCGAGGACGCCTGGCCGCCGCCCACGTCGGGACAGCCGCAACGCACGACGAGGCTGCCGTCCATTTCGAAACCGAGCCACGCGCTCGCCCAGTCGTGCAGCCACACGATGCGCCCGTACGGCTGCAGATTGCACGCCAGCCCGCGGCCCACGCGCAGCTGCGCGGAGCGCGGTGTCGCCGGCGGGCCGAGCGCGGCCCAGGCGCGCTCGGCCAGCTCCGGGATGGCGACGTGCGTCTCGATGACCTGGCCCACCGGCAGCATGTCGCCGCGGCGCAGCGCGTTCAGCCGGCGGATCGTCACGGGATCGATGCCGAGCGCGCGCGCCACGCGGTCCATCTGCGACTCGTACGCGAAGACGGTCTGCATCGCGCCGAACCCGCGCATCGCGCTGGTCGGCGGGTTGTTGGTGTAGGCGACGCGCGCGTTCACTTCGACGGCCGGCGAGCGATATGGGCCCGCGGCGGTCACGGTGGAGTAGAGCAGCACGAGCGCCGAGAGATACGCATAGGCGCCTGCGTCCGCGAGCAGCTCGATCTGCTGGGCTATGATCTCGCCGCGCGCATTGGCGCCGGTGCGATAGCGCAGACGATAGGGATGGCGCTTGGCGCGCGACAGCAGTGACTCGTGCCGCGTCCACACCATCTTCACCGGCCGGCCGGTCTTGAGCGCGAGCAATCCCAGGTACGCCTCGACCGTCACGTCCTCCTTGCCGCCGAAACCACCGCCGAGGTATGTGCCGATGACACGCACGCGGTTCTGCGGGACCTGCAGCACCTCGGCCACGTCGCGGAAGTGCTCGATGACCTGCGTGGACAGGCGAATCGTGATCACGCCGTCGGAATCGATCCACGCCACGCCCGACTCGGGCTCGAGATACGCAGCATCGACCATCTGCGTCGCATATTCGCCCTCGACGACGACGGCGGCATCGCGGAACGCCGCCGCGACGTCGCCGCGCGCGATGCGCCACTGCGCGAGCAGATTGCCCGAGCCATGCACCGCAGGGGCGCCCGAAGCCAGCGCCTCGTCCGGCGAGAAGACGCCCCGCATTTCGTCGTACTCGACCTCAATGGCCTCGAGGGCGGCGTGCGCTTGCTCCAGCGTCTCGGCAGCGAGCAGGGCGACGGGCTCCCCCTGGTGGCGGACGCGCTCCTCTGCCAGCACGTGCAGCGTCGCGCGCAGCGGACCGACGGCGGTGGTCTGTCCCGGCACGTCGGTCGACAGCGTGTTGCGCGGTACGTCCTTGGCCGTCAACACGACCGCGACGCCGGGCATCGCTTCGGCCTTCGCGGTGTCCAGGCGCACGATGCGCGCCGACGGGTAGGGCGAGCGCAGGACGACGCCGTGGAGCATGCCAGGCATCGCCCAGTCGGCGGCGTACGCCGTCGCCGCCGCGACCTTGTCGCGCGCGTCATGGCGCACGATGGGCTGGCCGACGACGCGCAGCCCCTCCCGCGTGGCGACCGCGTCAGTCATGCGCGCGAACGTACGCCTCGACGGCGTCGACGATCTTGGTGTACCCCGTGCAGCGACAGAGGTTGCCCTCCAACGCCGCGCGAATGGCCTCACGATCGGGATGCGGCTCGCGCTCGAGGAAGGCGAGCGTCGTGAGCAGCATGCCCGGCGTGCAGAAGCCGCACTGCACGGCGCCGTGGCGGATGAACGCCTCCTGCAACGGATGCAGGCCGCCGTCGCGCTCGAGCCCGCGCAGCGTCAGCACGGCGCGGCCACGCAAGCCGGCGGCGAGCACGAGGCACGATGAGGCCGGGCGGCCATCGAGCAACACCGTGCATACGCCGCACACGCCCTCGTCGCAGCCTTCCTTGACGTCGAAGATGCCGAGCGTGTCGCGCAGCAGCTCGAGCAACGTCTGATTGGGACGCACGTCCACCTCGCGCGGTCTCCCGTTGAGCACCAGCCGCGCGATCATCGCCGCGCCCGCTCGACAGCGCGGGTGAGTGCCCGCCGGCACAGCACACCGGCCACGTGACGTCGATAGGCGCCGGAGACGAAGGCATCGGTGGGTGGAGCGAGCGTGTCGCGTGCGGCCTGGGCGGCGCGCGCCAGGACTTCGGCGGTGGGCTCGCGGCCGCGCAGCGCGTCCTCGGCGGCGCCCGCATGGACGGGACGATCGCCGACACCGCCGAAGGCCACGCGCGCGTCGTCCACGTGACCACGCCGATCGAGGCCGATGAGCGCGACGACGGCCACGATCGCGAAATCGCCCGCGCGGCGCGACAGCTCCTCGACGGCCCAGCCATGCGCCGACATCGCGGGCACCTCGACGCCGGTCACGATCTCGTCGGCCGCGAGCACGGTGGTGAGCGGGCCCGTGAAGAAATCGCGGGCGGCGACCGTGCGCCGGCCCGACGCCGATGCGACGCCGAGTCGCGCGTCGAGCGCCGTCATGACCGCCGGCAGCTCCGCCGCCGGGTCTGCATGCGCGAGACTGCCGCCGAGCGTGCCGAGCGTGCGCACGCGCACGTTGCCGATCAGCCGTGCCGCCTCGGCCAGCACCGGACAGTGCCGCGCGAGCTCGGCCGACTCTTCGAGCCGGTGATAGCGAACGAGCGCGCCGATGCCGATGCGGCCGTCGCGCACGGCGATGTCGCCCAGCGGCAACGCGTTGATGTCGATCACGACGCGAGGACGGGCGAGCCGATAGTGCAGGATCGGGATGAGGCTCTGACCGCCCGAGAGAACCTTCGCCTCGTCGCCGTGCTCGCGCAGGAGCGACAGCGCGTCGTCGAGTGTTTCAGGCGCCGCGTACTCGAATGGGTGCATCACCCTCCGAGCTGACTACACATCCCAGCCACCGTCGACGGTGATCGACTGGCCGGTCATGTTTTGCGAGGCGTCGGAGGTGAGGAAGACGACGGCGTCCGCGATGTTGCGCGCAGTCGTCACGCGGCGCAGCGCCATCTCTTGCAGGTATTCCTCGCGCACCTGCTCGGGCGTCCAACCACGCTTGCGCGCCTTCTCGCGGCAGAGCCGGTCCATCCGCGGGCCGTCGACGATGCCCGGATGCAGCGCGTTGACGTTGATGTTGTAGGGCCCGACTTCGAGCGCGACCGTGCGCGTGAGCCCGCGCAGCGCCCACTTCGACGACGAGTATGACGCGCGCAGCTTGTAGCCGCGCAGCCCCGAGGTGCCGCTGATGTTGACGATCTTGCCGTAGCGCTGCGCGATCATCGTCGGCAGCACGTGCTTGATCGGCAGGAACGTGCCCTTGACGTTCACCGTCAGCACCTCGTCCCAGTCTTCGGTCTTTATTTCCCACACCGGCGTTTCGACCGGCCCGGTGACGCCGGCGCCGTTCACCAGAATGTCGATGCGACCACCAAGGGCGCTCTTGGTGCGCTCGACGAGCCGCTGCACCGCGGCCTCGTCCGTGACGTCGGTGGGCTCGACCAGCGCGGTCCGCCCGAGCTTGTCGATCTCGCGGGCGAGCTTCTCAAGCGGCGCGACCTCACGAGCGGCCAGCGCCACATGCGCGCCCTCGCGCGCGAGCGCCAGGCAGATCTCGACGCCCATGCCTTTGGCGGCGCCGGTGACGATCGCGATGCGGTTGTCGAGGCTGGCGGTCATCAGGATTTCCGGCGCTGCGCGGTGATCCAGCGGTCCATCCTCGCCTCCAGCACGCTGAGCGGCATGCCGCCCTCCTCCAGCACGGCGTCGTGAAACGCTTTGAGGTCGAACGACGCGCCCAGCGCCGCCTCCGCCTTACGCCTGAGCTCGAGGAGCTTGAGCTGTCCGATCTTGTAGCCGAGCGCCTGCCCCGGCCACGCCATGTAGCGCTCCGCCTCGCGCTCGGCATCGTCGGGCGGGCCGCCCAGATAGGTGATGGCTCGCTCGCGCGTCCAGCCCTTGGTGTGCAGACCGACGTCGACGACGAGCCGCTTGGCGCGGAACAGCTCGGCGCTCAGCATGTTCACGCGATCGCGCCGGTTGGCGTAGAGCCCGAGCTCCACGCCGAGGCTCTCTGCATAGAGCGCCCAGCCTTCGCCGAACGCGTTGTACCAGGCAAAGCGGCGGAAGCTGGGCAGGCCGGTGTTTTCGCGCTGCAGCGCCATTTGCAAGTGATGGCCGGGAACGGCCTCGTGCAGAAAGAGGTTGCGCGAGACTGACGCCGGCCGTCCCTCGCGCACCGCGGCGGCGTTGAGATAAAAGATCCCGGGGCGCGAGCCGTCCGGCGATGCCGGCACGTAGCTCGACGGCATCGAGCGCTCGCGGAACGTCTCGATGGGACGAATCTCGAACGCCGCCTTTGGAAAGCGGGCAAAGAGCGACGGCAGCTTGTCCTCCACCGTGCGTCGGAATTCGCCGTAGGCCCGCAGCAGCTGATCGACATTCGCATAGCGCGGCAGCGGCGCGTCGCCGCCGGCGGCGATCTCCGCGTCGAGCCGCGCGATCTCGCGCGAGATGCGCGTCACCTCACGCTGGCCGAGCGCGAAAATCTCGTCGGGCCCGAGGTCGGTCGTGGTTCCCGTCCGGACGGAAAACGCGTACATCGCCTCGCCGCCGGGCAGCGCCGAAATCCCGACCGTGCTGCGACATCGCGGCAGGTACTCGTCCTGCACGAATGTGCGGAGGCGTCGATACGCAGGCACGATCTGCTGCTGGATCGCTTGCACGTATTTGTCGGTGAGGGCGCGGCGCGTGGGCGCGTCGAAGTCCTTGGGGAAATTCCGGATCGGCTCGTAGAAGACGCTGGTCCGGGGGTCGGTGACGATCTGCGCGTCGAGCTGCGGCACCACCTTGATCATCACGTCGCGCGGCTGCGTGACGCCGCTCGCCATGCCCGCCCGCATGTTGACGATCGCGGTGTCCATCCAGATCACGAAGCCGTCGACACGCCCGAGAAAGTCCTCGTAGTTCTGCCGCGTCTTGAACGGATGCGAGCCTTTTCCGGCGCCGATCACCGCGAACTCGCTCGGCAGGCTGCGGCCGACCTGGTCCACGGGTATGAGGTGCCAGGGCTGGCGCAAGCGCTGCACGCAAGTCTCGACGTTGAACTCGAAGATGTCGCGCGTGACACGCTCGTGCTCGGTCAGTGTGGCCGTGTCGACCCGTCGCACGCTGGCGAGATACCGCGAGCAGAGTCCTGCGAGACCGGTGCGATACTCCTCGCCGATGTTGTTGGCCAGCACGCGATCGTACTGGCGCAGGCCCATCTCGCTCGCGGTGAACGGCTGGTACGGCGTCATCTCTCGGCTGTATTCGCGCACCAGATCCGCGAGCTGAGGTCGAGGCTCCGGCGGCGACGACGCGCACGCCTGCACGATGACTACGATCGCGAGAATCGCCGTCGCGCCCACGAAGGCTCGCGCCGCGGTCATACGTAGCCCTCGCGGCGGTCGTGCTCGCGCGCTTGGGCAGAGCGCTCGGCCGGCGCGCCGAAGCCGCCGCCGCCGCATGTCTCGATGACCACGAGGTCGCCGTGCATGAGAGGCAGGCTCACCTTGCCCCCGATGTCGCGCGCACCCGGCGTGCCCGGATTGAGGGTGATGCGGTACGGCAGCCCGTCGCGGCCGCCGTGCACGCCCCACGGCGGCACCACGCGGCGATCGAGCATGCTGGTGAGCGTCACCTCGGGCGCCACCACGCGGTACGCGCGGCGGAAGCCCAGCCCGCCGCGCTGACGACCATCGCCCGCCGAACCCGTCCGCAGCGCGTGCTCTTCCACGCGCAGCGGGTATTCGGCCTCGACCACCTCGCTCGGCGTGTTCATGACGTTCGACATGTACACGCGGATCGCGCTGCCGCCGTCCCGCGCGCTTCCGGCGCCCTCACCGCCGCCGTGGGTCTCGTAGAAGATCGCCCAGCGGCCCTCCACGGTGCGCGCGCCGAAGATCAGCACGCCGGAGGTCGCGGGACCGCTTGCGGTCACACGCTCGGGCAGAGCCGGGGCGAGCGCCTTGAAGATCGCGTCGACCGCGCGCTGTGAGGTCTCGTGGTTGCCGCCGACGACCGGTCGGTCGACGTCGGCGTTGAGCAGATTGCGCGGCGGCACGATCACGCGGAGCGGCCGGTAGCACCCGTCGTTGGGCGGCACCTCCGGCGCGGCCAGCGTCTTGATGGCGTAATACACCGACGAGCAGGCGATGTAGTAGGTGGTGTTGACGGGACCACGGGTCTGCGGCGCCGTTCCCGTGAAGTCGAACGTCGCCTCATCGCCGCGAATCTCGACGCGCACCCGGATCGGCAGCGGCTTGTCGTCGACGCCGTCGTCGTCGAGCCAATCCTCGCCGGTCCACACGCCGTCGGGCAGCGCGCGAAGCGCGTCGCGCATCGCGCGCTCGGACGCCGCGTGCAACGCGTCGAAGCAGGCGTCCAGCGTGTCGGCACCGTAACGCGCGACCAGCTCGCCGATCCGTCGCGCGGCGACGTCGTCGGCCGCGAACTGCGCAAAGATGTCGCCCCGACGCTCGTCGGGGCTGCGCAGATTCGACAGAATGACGTCGATCTTCTCGGGGTCCGGACCATCGACGGAGAACAGACGCACCGGCGAAATGCGCACGCCTTCCTGATAGGACTCCGTCGCCCACGGCACATAGGAGCCGGGCACTGCGCCGCCGATGTCGGCCCAGTGCGCGAGGTTGATCGCGAAGGCGACGAGGCGGCCGGAGGCGAACACCGGTCGGATCGCCTTGACGTCGGGCAGGTGATTGCCGCCAACCTCCGGCAGGTTCAGAAACCACACGTCTCCGTCGCGCAGACGTGCGGGCGGCACGCGCTTGAGGAATTCCTTCACCGTGAACGCCATCACGCCCATGTGGATCGGGATGTCGCGCCCCTGCGCGACCAGCCGGCCCTGCGCGTCGGTGAGCGCAGAGGACAGGTCGCCCGCCTCCTTCAGCAGGGGCGAGCGGGCCGAGCGCATCAGCACGACGCTCATCTCTTCGGCGATTGCATAGAGCGCGTTGCGCACGACCTCGAGCGTGACGGGGTGGACGGCGGGCGTCACCGTCATGTGCCGGCGCCCACCCGTGCACCCGAGGCTTTGTCGAACAGGTGATACTGCTTGAACGTGAGCCACGCGGCATCGCCCTTGGCGACATCCGGGCCGACTGCCGTTCGCGCGTGCACGTCGTGCGTGCCGACGCGGATCGTGAGCAGCGCGTCCTTCTCGATGGGCAGCCTCAGCACGCTCGTCACGGTTCCGCGCACGGCGTCGTCGCGTTGCGTCGTCGATATCTCCACATCCTCGGGGCGCACGCCGGCGCGCACGTCGCCGAGCGCTCGGCCAGCGGGCAGGTCGGCGGCGTCGACGAAGCTGATCGGCGGGCAGCCGGTATGCAGACTCAGAAAGCCGGCCACGAACTCGTTCCGCGGCGTCTCATAGATCGCCTCGCACGTGCCGATCTGTTCGATCTGCCCACGATTCATGATCGCGAGAAGGTCAGCCAGGATCAGCGCCTCGTGGTGATCGTGCGTGACGTACACCGTCGTGATGGCGTACTGCTTCAACAAGATTTTGAGGTTGACGCGGTATTTCTCCCTCAAGGCCTGGTCGAGGTTGGCGAAGGGTTCGTCGACCAGAAACAGCGCCGCATCGCGGGTGATGCAGCGTCCCAGGGCGACGCGCTGCTTTTCACCGCCCGAAAGCGTGCCCGGCTTGCGACCCAGCAGCGCCGTGAGCTCGACGCCCATGAGCTCGCTGGTGCGCTGGTATTTCTCTCGGGCCAGCGCGCTGAGCTCCGGCGTCTTCTTCCTGAAGAGAAAGTACGACAGCACATTCGCGCGCGATTCGAAGTGCGGATAGAGCGCGTAGTTCTGGAAGACCATGCCGATCCGCCGATCGCCGGGCCGGACGTCGGTCACGTCGACATCGTCGTATCGGACGGCTCCGGAGTCCGGTGTGATCAGCCCGGCGATGAGCCTCAACAGCGTGGTCTTGCCGCATCCGCTCGGGCCGAGGATGACCATCGTCAGACCGTCGGGAACCCTCAGCGTCAGATTGCGAATCGAGAACGACGCGCCTCGGCGTGGGGCGGCTCCGTCCCGGTCGGTGAGCGTCTTGCTGACGTCGACCAGATCGATCCGCGCCACGCTCAGGTCTCGATCACGAGGTTGCCCTGCCGATCCGCGGCGCAGCGCTGGCCCGGATAGATCAGCGTGGTCGACCATTCGTCTTCGATCAGCGCGGGGCCCGCAACGGGACGCTCGGGCGCCAGCGCGCCGCGGTCATAACGCGGCAGCGCGACGTCTCCGACGCCCGGGAAGTGTGCGCGCTGTTCGCCGAGCACGCCCGGCGTGCCGCTCGGCTCGAATGCCGATAGCGTTGCCGCGACGTCGGGCACGCGCGCGAGCACGCGCAGGTTGACGCACTCCACGCTCTCTCCCGTGGCATAGCCGTAGAGCCGGCGGTGGCGCGCCTCGAACTCCGCGCGCAGTGCCTCGGGCGTATCGCGCCAGGGGATCTCGATCTCGTAGTTCTGGCCGCTGTAGCGCAGGTCGGCGCTCCACAGCACCTCGATGCGCTCGCGCGCGATGCCCTCGGCGGTCAGCGGCGACACGCACTGCTCCTGCAGCTCGCGCAGCCGATTTTCCGCCGGCTTGGCCTCCCACACCTCGAGTCGGCCCCGATACGTGCGCACGGCGTCGTAGCGCAGCGGCGAGACCAGGCAGCCGAGCGCCGAGAACGCGCCCGAGTGCGCAGGGACCAGCACGCGCCCGATCCCAGCGGCGCGAGCCAGGGAGCCCGCGTGCACGGGCCCCGCGCCGCCGTACGCGATCAGAGTGAAATCACGCAGGTCGTACCCGCGCTGGACGGACACCAGGCGCAGTGCCCGCAGCATCGCCGCGTTGGCGACCTCGACCACCCCCGAGGCCGTCTCTAGCTGCGAGAGCCCGAGACGCCGCGCCAGCGCATCCAGCGCCGCGCCCGCTCGCTCGCGGTCCAGACGAATGGCGCGTCCGTATACGCGTTCGGGATCGAGATAGCCCAAGAGGAGGTTGGCGTCGGTCACAGTGGCCTCGACGCCGCCGAGCCCATAGCAGGCGGGCCCCGGCTGAGCGCCCGCGCTGCGCGGGCCGACGCGCAGCGCGCCGGACGCATCGACATGCGCGATCGAGCCGCCGCCGGCGCCGATCGACTCGACCGCTGCCATCGGCAGCCGCACGGGATAGCCGCCAAGCTTGCGCTGCGACGACGTCTCCGCCACGCCGTCGGCGATCAGACAGACGTCGGTCGTGGTCCCGCCCATGTCGAAGGCCAGAGCGCGGGGGATGCCGAGCGTGCGCGCGACATGCGCGGCCGCGGCGACGCCGGCCGCCGGCCCGGACGAGGCCAGGGCCAGGGGCCGCTGGCGCGCCGTGTCGACGGACATCATGCCGCCCGCCGAGTGCAGCAGGTGAAGCGTCGCGCCCTCGATGCGCCGGCGCAACGCTTCCATATAAGAGGACGCCAGCGGCATCACGGCGGCGTTCAGCACCGTCGTGCAGGAGCGCTCGTACTCGCGAAACTCCGCGTTGATCTCGCTAGATACGCAGACATGCTTGAAGTGGCGTGCGAGGTGGGAGTACAGCGTCCGCTCGTGCTCCGGGTTGGCGTAGCTGTGCAGCAGACACACGGCGACGCTCTCGACGTGCTCCCGCTCGAGGGCCTCCACCAGGGCCGCGATCTCGTCGATCTTCAGCGGCGTCTCGATCGCGCCGTCGGGCCCCACGCGCTCGGTGATTTCCAGGCGCAGTCGTCGCGGCACCGGCGGCGGCGGCTTGGGCGCCGCCTTGAGATCGTAGAGGTGCAGGCGGCTCGACCGCGCGATCTCGAGGACATCGCGGAACCCGCGCGTGGTGATGAGCCCGACGACCGCGCCGCGGCCCTCGACGATGGCGTTCGTCACGATCGTCGTTCCGTGCGCGACCGACGCGAGCGGCTCGCCGTCCGCGAGCGTTGACAGGCCGTTCATCACGCCGTCCGCGGGGCTGGCCGGAGTCGTCGGGACCTTGCCGCTCGTCAGCCGCCCCGACGGCGCGCGGACCACAACGTCCGTGAAGGTTCCGCCGACGTCGATGCCGACACTGGTGCCCGCCATGCGCGAGAGGCTAGCACGGTGTACAACAGAGGCGTCTTCTGGATTGGAGGTGCAGGATGGCGATTCAGCTCGATCACGCAATCGTCCCGTCCCGCGACAAGCATGCCGGCGCCAAGAGCCTCGCCGCGCTGCTCGACGTGCCCTGGGGGGAGTCGCTCGGGGAGTTCGTGGGGGTGTTCGTCAACGACGGCCTGACGCTCGACTTCGCCCAGCGCGAGGGCTTCGAGCGTCACCACATCTGTTTCCGCGTATCGGAGCGCGAATTCGACGCGATCCTCGGCCGCATCAAGGCCGCCGGTATCGGCTGGCGCAGCCGCCCACACGGCGAGAACGACTTCCAGATCAACACACGGTTGGGTGGCAAGAATGTTTACTGGGAGGATGCCGACGGCCATCTGTGGGAGATCCTCACCGTCAGCTATGCCCGGCGCGAGGCCCCGGAGCTGACGGCGCGCGGATGACACGGAGATTCTTTTTGGTCCGCGAGCGAGCGGATGAGAGAGTAGGGCCGCGCTCTGACGCGCAAATACTCGCGGAGGTGACGAATGGCCGGTAAGAAGAACTTCGGAGGCTACGCGGTCAAGTTCGGCGGACGGACGGAATCGCTCGAGGCGATCATGGGTGACAAGCCGATCGGCCCCGCTGAGATGACCAAGAGACTCTGGGCGTTCATCAAGAAGCACCGGCTCGCCGGCAAGTAAGCTCTTCGCGTTCGTACGGGCGCGAGGCGGGCACCCTTGTGGGTACCCGCCTCACGCGCTCTCGCCTGCCGCAGTGTCGCCCAGCCTTACACTTCGACGCCGCCTCGCTCGCGCGCTGAGGCTATCTCTTTGAACTGACGGGCATCGCCGATGTGGCGCGTCGATTGCGAGGAACGCTTCCGTCCGCCCGATTCGGGTGGCTCATCGTCGTGCGCAGGTTCGTCCGGAAAGCGTCGGGCGCCTAGCGTCGCGTTCGTGGCGCGCACGATTCGAGGCGGGCGCCGACGACGGGCGCCCGCCTCACATTGTTAGCGCGACTAGGGTGTCGGCGCCGGGATCACCGGATTGCACCGCGTGCCGACGGCGGCCTTGAGCCGTTGAACGGCGGGCAGGGCTTGCTGTACCGCGTCTTCCGCGTCCTCCAGTAACCTCCGCTCACTCTCGGGCAGCTTCATCGCGAGCAGGCCGTTGATGTGGGACTGCAGAGCATCGACGTCGATGTCCGGACTGTTGAATTGCGTGCAGAATGCCGCCAGATTCAGCGACCCCCGATCCCCACGGGATTGTTGATGGCGTCCTGGATCATGTCGAACGCGCTATCCTGGAGCCGCACCGAACCGTCGGCGAACGCACTCAGCTTTCCGGCGGTGTCCGCGAAGAACGTGACGTGCGGTGGCCGCCCCATTCGTTGCGCCGCCTCGCGGACCTTCTGGACCGCTGGCAGCAGCAATCCGATCAGGATGGCAATGATCGCGATCACGACGAGCAGCTCGATCAAGGTGAAGCCGCCTCGACGTCGCACGAAAGTCACAGTCCTCATGGCGCCTCCTTTCGAGCGGCCGGGAATATGGTCGAGATGATCCGCGATGTATAGTGATCGCATGCTTGCTATCCGGTTGTTCGTGCTGGCCGTCTGTGTGAGTGTCGCGTCGCTCGGCGTGACGGGTCACGCGGACGCCGCGAATATTCGCGGCGTCGTCGTGATGACCGGCACCGTCGTGCCGAAAAAGCTGCCGGTGACGATCGACCAGTACGTCTGCGGCAAGGAAAAGGTGGGCGAAGATCTGGCCGTCGGTCCGCAGGGCGGCGTGAAGAACGTGGTCGTGTGGCTGCAGACGCCGCCGCCGGGAGCGACGTGGCCGAGCGCGCCCGTCAAGGTCGAGATGGATCAGAAGAGCTGCACGTTCGCCCCGCGCGTGGTGCTGGTGCCCGCGGGCGGCACGGTGGAATTCCTCAACAGCGACCGCCTGCTCCACAACCTACACAGCGCCAGCCGTGAGAACCCGACGTTCAATCGCACGCAGCCGCGCGGCCGGGTGATTCCGGTGACCTTCAGCAAGCCCGAGTTCGTGCAGGTGAACTGCGATCTGCACTCATGGATGCGAGCGTGGGTCGTGGTGGCGGACCACCCGTACTACGCGCTCAGCAACGACGCCGGTGAGTTCGTGCTGCCGAATGTCCCGCCCGGCAAGTACGTACTGCAGATCTGGCAGGAGACGCTCGGCATCACGAGCCGCGACGTGACCGTCGGCGCCGATGATGCGCGCGTCACCGTGGAGCTCAAGGCGCCACGGTGATCCGCTTGGACGCCTCCCACGACGCCGAGTGGGTGGGCTCCGCGAGCGCCCGCAGCCGTCCGCCCTCGTCGAGCGCGATCGTGAAGGTGACCTTCGGCGCCGAATAGACGGGATGCAGGTAGACGCGGGCGATCTCCGCCGTGTCCTTGTAGAGCGCGATGTAGCGGATGTGGTGCTCGGACAGCGAGGGATGCTCGCCGCCGGCGCCGACGTTGACGGTCACGTCGAACCACTGTCCGCGCTTCACGGAGTCCGGCGCGGTGATCTTGGGGGTGTGCTTCGGGTCGTAGGAGGTGTGCGCCTCCTTGAACTCCGGCGTGAACTGCTCTTCCTGTCCCGCCCGCGTCGTGCCCGCCAGCGCGAGCAGCACGCCGAGGACGACGAAAACGGTCGTGGTCCTTCGCATGGGTTGTCTCCTGTCGCTCAGCCCTCGGGCACGATCTCGCGGATCTTCGCGAGTAGCTCGCGCGGGCTGTAGGGCTTGGCCAGATACGCCGTGGCGCCGGCGGCCGTCGCCTTCTGATCGTCGCCGCTGAGCGCGAAGGACGTCACGACGATGATGGGGACCGCGGCCGTGCGCGGATCGCTGCGCAGCTGCCGCGTGGCGTCCAGCCCCGACATCTTGGGCAGCTGGATGTCCATCAGGATCAGGTCCGGCGGCGCGGCGAGCGCCGAGGCGACGCCCTGCTCGCCGTCGACGGCCTCCCGCAGACGATAGGTCGTCTTGGCGAGGAGCTGGCGGACGATCTTGCGATTGAACTCGTTGTCCTCGACGTACAGGATGGTCTTGTCGCTCATACCGTGGTTGTCCGCTCGACGCGGAGTGGGATCGTGAAGTAGAACGTCGAGCCCTTGCCGAGCTCGCTCTCCACCCAGATCCGGCCGCCGTGCATCTCCACGAACTTCTTGGTGATGCTGAGCCCGAGCCCGGTGCCGCCGAAATCGCGCGTGGTGGTCGTGTCGACCTGACGGAACTCCGCGAAGATCTCGTCGATCTGGTCGGCGGGAATCCCAATGCCGGTGTCGGACACGCGAAAGCGGAGTTGGGTGTCTTGCAGCAGCTCCACGCCGACCCCGACGCGGCCGTGCTGGGTGAACTTCAGCGCGTTGCCGACGAGATTCAGCAGGCACTGGGTGAGGCGCTTGGCGTCGCCATGGGCGACGGGCAGGTCCGGCTCCACTTCGGTGACCAGGTCGAGACCTTTCTCGTCGGCGATCGAGCGTAGCGAGGCGCGCACGGTGGCGACGATGTCCTCCACCGCGTAGTCGCCCAGCGACAGCTCCATACGCCCCGCCTCGATCTTGGAGAGGTCGAGCACGTCGTTGATGAGGCGGAGCAGATGCGTGCCGTTGGTCTGGATGTCGGCCAGCGGCTCCT
>Ga0114129_10003400_pt1 | contig 22353 bp, 20 predicted proteins | sample RhiMetdeltSRZDD1_FD_80071 | JGI IMG/M metagenome (GOLD analysis project Ga0114129, IMG submission 80071) | Populus rhizosphere microbial communities from Tennessee, USA - Rhizosphere MetaG P. deltoides SRZDD1 (version 2) (version 2) | ecosystem: Host-associated > Plants > Roots > Rhizosphere >... | reverse complement strand
CGCCCTGCCCCTTTCCGCCTTCCCCCTTCCCCCTGCCCCCTTCCCCCTGCCTCCTTCCCCCTTCCCCCTATGCGAGATCACTCGTCGTCCTCGTCGCGGCCGAGAGTGCCGCCGCGCCAGTATCGCTCTTCGATCTCCTCGATCTCCTCTTCACTGAGTCCGAAGTAGTGGCCGACCTCGTGAATGAGGGTCTCGCCGATGACCGCGCGGACTTCGTCCTCGTCCTCGCAATCTTCCTCGATGGGCTTCTGGAAGAGCGTGACGCGGTCGGGGAGCGTGTTGCCATGGGCCCACGAACGTTCCGGAAGCGGCGTGCCCTGGTAGAGACCGTAGAGCGAATCAGGCGGCTCGATCTCCATCTCGTCAAGCAGCGCCGCGGTCGGCTCGTCTTCGACGACGAGCGCCAGGTTCTTCATCTCGCGGCGGAAGCGCCTCGGAATGAGCGCGACCGCTTCAACGACGAGGCGCTCGAACCTTTCGCGCGTCATTCTTTGATCCGCCCTTGCCTCGTCTCTTCGTGCCTGCGGCGCGGACCTTGCCATCCCTCGACGTGGCTCGGGATGACCCTGCGCTTGTCGAAGGGTCAGGTCCGCGATGGCCGGCCACCACCAGCCTGTAGTAGTCGCAGTCGTCTCGCACCGCACACTCATCGCACAACGGCTTCGGCCTGCAGATGCGCCGCCCATGGAGAATCAACACGTCGGAGGCAAGCGTCCACATCTCCTCCGGGAGGGCTGCGGTCAACTGCGCCTCCACTTTCTCCGGATCGTCGCCCTCGGCAATGCCGATCCGGTTCGACACGCGCAGGACATGGCGATCGACGGGCAGTCCTGGCACGCCGAGCGCATGGCCCAGCACCACGTTGGCGGTCTTTCGGCCGACGCCGGGCAGCTTCGTCAGCAGATCCATGTCGGCCGGCACCTTGCCCCCGTGCGCAGCGACCAGCTGCTGCGCCATCCCGATGAGAGCCTTCGATTTCTGCCGGAAGAATCCGGTGGAGACGATTTGCGGCTCGAGCTCCGCGGGCGTGGCCCTGGCCATCGCCCGCGCGTCCGGATATCGCTTGAACAACCCCGGCGTCACCATGTTTACGCGCACATCGGTCGACTGCGCGGAGAGGATCGTCGCGGCGAGCAACTCGAACGCGTTGTGATACACGAGCTCGGTGTCCGCGTTCGGATGCTGCGTGGCGAGCGTCTCGATAATCCGACGGACGGTCTTCGCGGACTTCATGTAATGCAAAATTCAAAATGCAAAATGCAAACCCAGCATGGCGGAAACGGCGGGGCGAAAAGCGTTGCGCTTATGACTCCGCTGAGGCTTGGATGCGTTGTTTTAATTTTGCATCTTGCATTTTGAATTAGTGAACAGGTCCCTTCGACCATCCAACGTTCGAATAGGATTCGGAAAAGACGCGCATGTGCTCCTGCAGCGCGGCCACGAGGTTGGGCACGAACTGCACCGGTACCACGACGCGCGCGCGTACGGGCGCGCGGACCACATGGTCGCTTTCGGCCTCGCGCAGCTCTTTTTCCGAGAGCGGCATCACCTCGCAGAAGGTGAGCGTGAAGTCGAACGGCGTGTGGGCGATCGAGCAGAAGTTCGCGTAGGTGCGCGTCTCGCCGGGTTGGTCGTCGGGAACGATGGTGAAGTTGATTTGCTTGCGTTGCTGAGTCTCATCGGCCATAGAGGCCAATACTACTTCGCTCCAGGGATCGGGGATCGGGGATTGGGGATTCGCGATTTCTTCAGTACTTTCTCATCACGCCGACGACGACGCCCTGGACCTGCACCTGATCCGAATCGACCATCAGCGGCTGCATTGCCGGGTTGGCCGGCTGCAGGCGTACGCGGCCGTTCTCCCGGTAGAACTTCTTCAGGGTGACCTCGAGCCCCCCAAGCAGCGCAATCACCATCTCGCCATTGTCAGCAGTCTTGCGATCCTCGACGATGACGAAGTCGCCGTCGCGGATCTGCTCATCGATCATCGAGTCGCCCTTGACGCGCAGCACGTAGGCGTCGCGCTTGCCGGCCAGCGTCTCCGGTACGGCGATCGTCTCGTTGCCGGCGACCGCCTCGATCGGCGCGCCCGCGGCGACAAATCCAAGAAGGGGGAGCTCCAGCGCCCGTCCACCGACCCGGGTCGGAACGAGCTCAACCGAGCGGCTGCGGTTCCACGCGCGGCGAATGAATCCCTTCTCCTGCAGGTTCGACAGATGCTTGTGCACCGTGGCAAGCGAAGAGAGATTGAAACGCCGTCCGATTTCTTCGAGGCTCGGAGCGTAGCCGTGGTTCTGAATGAACTCGTTCAAGTAATCGAGGATTTCACGCTGCCGTTTTGTGAGCGGGAGCACTCGTTCCTCCTGTTCTGGTCGCGGTGGGCGAGACTATAATGCGAACAGAAGGCGAAAATCAACTAGGGGATTTGCGCGGGTGTTACACTCGAAACGCCAGCCAGGAGATACAGCATGCAGTTCCCGACATCACGCCTCGACGTCGCTTGGCGAGCCCTGAGCGGCCGTGGAAGGGTACGATTGGGCGCTATTTTCGGCCTGATCCTCGCGCTCTCGCCTCTGCAAGCCGCCTCGGTCTCGAAGCAGCAGGCCGACGTCTTCTCACGCAAAATGGAGCAGATTGTCGACCAGGGGAACGGCCAGCCGAACGCCGGCGCTCGCAGCACCCCGGTGACAGAGAGCGAGCTGAATTCCTGGTTTGCCTACAGTGCAACGCCGCTGCTCCCGGCAGGTGTGTCCGATCCGCAAATCACGATGGTCGGAAACGGCAAAGTGACCGGACAGGCGGTGGTCGACCTCGACGCGATCGCGAAGAAGAAATCCACCGGCGGCACGTTTGATATCTGGAACCTCATTGGCGGGAGGGTTCCGGTGAACGTCGCCGGCGTCTTGCGCACGAAGGACGGCATGGGGACGTTCGCCCTGGAGAGCGCGGACATCTCCGGCGTGCCGGTTCCGCAGACATTCCTCCAGGAGCTGGTCAGCTACTACTCCCGCACACCGAAGAATCCAAAGGGTGTGAGCCTCGACGAGGCGTTCGCGTTGCCCGCGTCGATCCGGCAGATTGACGTCGGCGCAGGCCAGGCCGTCATCGTGCAATGACGTCAACTCCCAACCTCCAACTCCCAAAAACCAACACGCAGATCGTCTTGGGAACTGGGAATTGGGAGTTGGGAGCTGGCAATGCCCGGTGATGTTCTCACCACACCGCTCCAGTTCCTGAAGGGCGTGGGTCCGCGGAAGGCCGCGGACCTGAAGCGCGCCGGCCTCCTCACCGTCGAAGATCTCCTCTACCGCCTCCCATTCCGGTACGAGGATCGCAGTCACATGCAGCCGATCGCATCCCTTCGGCCGGGGATGCGCGCGGCGGTGCTCGGCGAAATCAAGAGCGCGCACCTGGCCGTGACGAGGCGCCGGGGCTTCAAGATTTTCCATGCGGTGGTGGGCGACACGAGTGGCGCGATTCGCTGCACCTGGATGAACCAGGCGTTTCTGACCGACATCCTCAAGCCGCACCTCTCGGTGGTCGTTTTCGGCGACGTCAAGCTCGACTCGACTGGGCTCCACTTCATGAACCCGGAGTACGAGCTGATGTCGGACGATCTCGAGTCGGTGCGGACGGCGCGCATCGTCCCGTTCTATGAAAAGACCGGGACGGTCACCCCGAACATGCAGCGGCGCATCGTCCGCCAGGCGCTCGATCAGCTTCCCTCGGCCATCGGTGACATGGTGCCGGACGAGATCCGCGAACGCCTGGAGCTGGTGCCGCGGCGAATGGCGCTCGAGGAGTCGCACTTCCCGCCGAACGAAGCAAAGGTCGAGGACTTGAATGCGTTTCGCACTCCCGCGCAGCGGCGGATGATCTTCGAAGAATTCTTTCTCTTCCAGATTGGTCATGCGTGGCGCCGCCACGCAACGAGCATGGAACTGAAGCCGTATGTGCCGCAGGTCGACGATCGGATTCGTGCCTCGGCTGCGAAGATTCTTCCATTCAAGCTGACACCCGGGCAGAGGCAGGCGGTGAAGGAGATCGTCGACGACATGCTCCTCCCGCAGCCGATGCACCGCCTGCTGCAAGGCGATGTGGGGGCCGGGAAGACCATCGTGGCGCTGCTTGCCGCGATTGTCGCGATGGAGAACGGCCTGCAGGTGGCGTTCATGGCCCCCACCGAGATTCTGGCCGCGCAGCACTATGGCAACATCGCGCGACTGCTGTCGCAGTCGCGGTTCCGCGTGGACATGCTGACCGGCAGCACACCCGGGCTCAAGAAGCACACACTTCACGCGCACATCGAGCGCGGGACGACGAACCTGATCGTTGGCACGCATGCGTTGGTGCAAGAGACGATCAAGTTCAACAAGCTCGGGCTGGTCGTCATCGACGAGCAGCACCGCTTCGGCGTGGCGCAGCGGGCGGCGCTGCGCGCGAAGGGGCTGCGGCCGGATGTGCTTCTGATGACGGCGACGCCGATTCCGAGGACCCTCGCGCTGACCGACTACAGCGAGCTCGATGTGTCGAAGATCCCCGACCTCCCGCCTGGACGCAAGCCGGTGCGCACGTGGGTGAAGCCTGAATCGCGGCGTGACGAGATCTACCAGCTGATTCGTGAGCAGCTCGATGCCGGCCGGCAGGCGTACATCATTTATCCGCTCGTAGAAGAGTCAGAGAAGATCGATTTGAAGTCGGCGACGGAAATGGCGGACCACCTGCAGACCGAAATATTTCCGGCCTACCGCGTCGCGCTGCTGCACGGGCGCATGAAGCAGGACGCGAAGGATCGGGTGATGCACGCGTTCGCGGCGGGGCAGATCCACCTGCTCGTGTCGACAACGGTCGTGGAAGTCGGCGTCGACGTGTCGAACGCCTCGATCATGGTGGTCGAGCATGCCGAGCGTTTCGGGCTCTCGCAGCTCCACCAGCTGCGCGGCCGGGTCGGGCGCGGACAGTGGGAGTCGCATTGCATCCTGCTGTACCAGGCGCCGTGGACCGATGACGCCCGCGAGCGGCTCAAGGCCATGGCGGGCACGAGTGATGGATTCGCGATCGCGGAACGCGACCTCGAGCTGCGCGGTCCTGGAGATTTCTTCGGGACCCGGCAGTCGGGGCTGCCGGCGCTGCGGACAGGCGATCTGGTACGCGACCGGGACATCATGGAGACCGCGCACCATGAGGCGCGACGGCTCGTCAACGAGGGTGGGCTGTCTGGCGATCTACTCCAGTTCGTCCAACAAAAGTGGCAAGAGCAGTTCGGACTCATCGAGGTTGGATGACAGTCTCCAATTCCCAAGCGCCAACTCCCAATTTCCACGGCGATGACCCGCGTCCTGGGAGTTGGAGGTTGGTGGTTGGGTGTTATGCGTGATGCGCATCATCGCCGGACACTTCAAAGGTAGGCGCCTCAAGGCTCCCACCTGGCCAGGCCTTCGACCGACGTCCGACAAGCTGCGGGAGACGTTGTTCAACGTTCTTGCGCCGCGCATCGAAGGGGCGCGTGTCTTCGACGGGTACGCGGGGACGGGCGCCCTCGGCATCGAGGCGCTGAGCCGCGGCGCCGCGCACGTCACGTTCGTCGATCAAGACCGCCGGGCGGCTGCGCTGATCGAGGAGAACCTGGGCGCGTGCGGCGTCGAGGGAGGCTATACTATTCGTTGCGCGGAGGCCGCTGCCGCGCTCGACGCACTGCCGGTCGCCGACGCGTTCGATCTGATCCTGCTGGATCCGCCGTACGACATCGACAACGTAAGCGCCGCTCTCGAGGCCGCGGCACGCCGCGTCGCCGCCGGAGGGTTAGTGGTGCTGGAGCGCGCCACGCGGCGCGAACCCGAGGCGCCGGCTGCGCTGCGCCGCGATCGTGACGTTCAGTCAGGGGACAGCACGCTCACGTTCTTCGCTGTTAGGGGTTAGGCGTTAGGGGTCAGGGGTTAGTTTTGAGCGTCCATAAGCAGCCTTCACGTTCTTCGTGTGTAGGGTCGCGGGCTAGGATTGGGGGTTTGATGGGCAAGGCGGATTGGATGCGTCCAACCCTAACCCCTGACCCCTAAACCCTAGTCCCTAGTCCTTCTGAGGAGAGTAAGATGCCCGGTCCGCCGCAAGGCCGACTCGCGATTTTTCCCGGATCGTTCGACCCGCTGACCAACGGTCACGTCGACATCATTCTCCGCAGCGCGCACCTGTTCGAGCGGATCGTCGTCGCGGTGCTCGTCAATGCGGAAAAGGATCCGCTGTTCTCGACCGATGAGCGCGTCGCGATCATCCGCGAAGTGTTCCGCGAGTATCCGAACATCGAGGTCGATACCTTCGCTGGGCTGCTCGTGGAGTACGCACGTCGCCGCCGCGCCAGCGCGCTCATCCGCGGCCTGCGCGCGGTGTCGGACTTCGAGTACGAATTCCAGATGGCGCTCATGAATCGGCACCTCGAGCCGACGCTGGAGACGGTCTTCATGATGCCCGCGGAGCAGTACACGTATCTCAGCTCGCGGCTGATTAAAGAGGTGTTCAGCCTTGGCGGCGAAGTCCGCGGGCTCGTGCCCTCGACCGTCGAGGACTGGATGCGGCGGAAGCCGAGAGCTCAGATCGTTCAAGGGGTTCGGTAGGATTTAAAGGGTTCAGGGGGTTCAGGGGGTTCAGGGGTTCAGAGGGTTCAGAGGGTTCAGGGGGTTCAGAGGGTTCAGAGGGTTCAGGGGGTTCAGGCGGTTCAGAGGGTTCAATGTCTACTGTTCTTGCTCAGCGTCTTGCACAGGTGACCGGCTCGGCCACGATGAAAGTGGCTGCCGAAGCGGATCGGCTCCGCCGCGCGGGCCACAGCATCGTCGACTTCGGCGCCGGCGAGCCCGACTTTCCCACGCCGCAGCACGTGAAGGACGCGGCGAAGGCAGCGATCGACGCCAATTTCTCGCGCTACACGAACTCGATGGGGATCCCCGAGCTGCGTGAGGCGATCTGTGCGCAATACAAGCGGGACTACGGCATCGACTTCACCCCCGCCGAAGTGCTGATCACGAACGGTGGCAAGCAGGCGCTCTTCAACACGGCGCTCGCGCTGTTCAATCCCGGCGACGAGGTGATCACGCACGCACCGTACTGGCCCACGATTCCCGAGCAGATCAAGATCGCGAATGCGACGCCGGTGATCGTCCAGACGAAGGCGGAAGACGGCTTCACCGTGCACCCGGAGGAGATCATCGCGGCGATCACGCCGCGGACGAAGGCGATCATCCTCAACACGCCTTGCAACCCGACCGGGTCGCTGACGGAGGAGTCCGCCGTCGGGATGATCACGGACGCGGCCGCGCAGCGCGGGATCTGGATGATCATCGACCTGTGCTACGAGCACCTGATCTACGACACGGTGCCGCACAATCTACCGAAGCTGCTGTTCGATCGCCACCGCGATCGGACAGTGATCGCCGGGTCGCTGTCAAAGACGTACGCGATGACCGGATGGCGTGCAGGCTGGACGATCGCGCCGAAGGATCTGACGACAGCGTTCAACGTGATCCAGGGGCACTCGACGTCGAATATCACGTCGTTTGTGCAGAAGGGTGGCGTTGTGGCGCTGAACGGTCCACAGGAGGGCGTGACGGTGATGCTCGACGAGTATCGCCGGCGCCGCGACGCGATTCACGGATGGCTCACCGCGAATCCAGGCATCAAGTGCGTGAAGCCGAGAGGGGCGTTCTACCTGTTCCCCGACGTCTCGGAGCTGCTCGGCGGCGACGTGCGCACATCCGCGGACTTCGCGCAGGGACTCATCGAGAAGGAGCACGTCGCGGTCACGCCGGGCGAAGGGTTCGACGCGCCAGGCTACCTGCGCATCTCCTATGCGACGTCGATGGAGCAGTTGCGCGAGGGCGCGACGCGCATCCTGCGCTTCGCGGACTCGCTGCAGCCAGCCAAGGCGACGGCCTCACGCTGACCACGTAACACCGAGACACCGAGGCACCGGGGAATTATGCTTCTCGGAGTCCCGGTGTTTCGTCTCAGTGAATGTCCTTACAACCAGCGAGTCGTATCGTTTCCAGGCTGCAAGAAATTGTTGGCCGTGAGTATCTCAGGCTCGACCGTGAATCGCTCGACGCGTACGCGGCCGATGCGCTCGGCAAAGGCCATCCACCGGACGTCGTTGTTCTTCCCGCGAACACCAGGGACATCGCCGCGATCGCGCGGATCTGCAACGCGGAGCGCGTGCCGCTGGTGGTGCGCGGCGCCGGCACCGGATTCACGGGCGGCGCGGTGCCGACCCGCGGCGGAGTGCTGCTGTCGATGGAGCGGCTGAACCGCATCCTCGAGATCGACGAGCTGAATCTGCTCGCGGTGGTCGAGCCCAACGTGATCAACGCCGATCTGCAGCGGGCGGTGGAAGAGGTGGGCCTCTTCTATCCGCCGGATCCGGCAAGCCTGGACCAGTCATCGATTGGCGGCAACGTCGCCGAATGCGCCGGTGGGCCGCGCGCCTTCAAGTACGGCACGACCAAGCGCTACATCCTCGCGATGGAAGCCGTATTGCCGACGGGAGAGATCGTCAACACCGGCTCCAAGGCCGTGAAGAACGTCGTCGGCTACGACCTCACGCAGCTGCTTGTTGGCTCCGAGGGCACACTGGCGATCATCACGAAGATCACCGTCCGTCTCATGCCGAAGCCGCTTGCAAACGCGACGGTGCTCGCCACCTTCGAGAGTATCCGCGGGGCGGTCGATGCGGTGTCGGAGCTGATTCGACGGCGAGTGGTGCCGGCGGCCGTGGAGCTGATCGACGGCGATTCACTCGAGGCGGTGCACGACAACGACAGCCCCGACCTCGTGCCGCCAGGAACCGCCGCGGCGCTGATCATCGAAGTGGATGGGACGCCGAATGGCGTCGAGGAGGATCTCGATCGCGCGATCGACGCTTGCAGGAGTGCCGGCGCGAAAGAGATCTCGCGCGCGGCCACTGACGCCGAGCGCGAGACGATCTGGTCCGTGCGTCGTCAGGTGTCGGCCGCTCTGAAAGCGACCGGACTGGTGAAGATCAATCACGACGTCGTCGTGCCGCGCGGCCGTGTGCCGGAGCTCTTCGACGTCATCGATGAGATGAAGCGGACCTACGGACTTCGGGTCGCCGCCTTCGGCCATGCCGGCGACGGCAACATCCACGTCAACCTGCTGTTGAAACCGGGCGACGCGGACGAACAGGCGCGCGCGAAAGACGCGGAGCATTTTCTCTTCACCCGCGTCATCGCTCTGGAAGGGTCGATCAGCGGCGAGCATGGCATCGGTTTCGCCAAGGCGCCGTACTTGCGGCTCGAACTATCAGAAGATGAGATCGCGCTGATGAAACGGGTCAAGGCCGCATTCGACCCGAATGGAATTCTGAATCCTGGAAAAATCTTCCCCTAGGTCCGGCTATCGGTTGCTGACGAGGACCACGGTCTCGAGATCCTGTTCGGGCAGCGGCGCCAGCAGCGTCCGGAGGCGGACGCTGGCTGTATTGAGGTACGTCACCGCGCCAATCGTATTCAACGGGATATCTGTCATCGTCTTCAGTCGTTCCAGGTCGGTTTGATGGACGACCAGAAAGACGCGCTCTGATGACTTGAGAAACGCCAGCGCACCCGCATCATCGGACACCTGCAGGGTGTGCAATCGGGTGTAGAAGACCAGGTTTCTGACAAACGCCTCGTATTCGCCGACAGGCTCGCCGCCATGGCGGTTCACACGAATCATCGCGGCGATCTCTTCGACCCCCTCAGGTCGCTTGCCGGCGAAGGCACCGAACTGCAGCGTCAGCAGCAGTGCGGCCGCGGACAGCGTCATCACAATCGGCAGGCGCGTCCACGCACGCGCGGCGGCAACCCAGCCGAGCGCGACGCCGGCACCGGCGACGGCGATGATGCCCGCCCACGTCACGGAGGGATAGGCCGAGACGACGAGCGAGCGCGCGCGGTACAGCAGCCCGGCGAGGAGCAGGAACATCGCGGCCGTCAGGAACGTGGCTATCGAGAGCTCGCGCTGCGATGTTCGCGCGCGCGCATCGGCCACGCGGTCTGCGATCGCGAGGCCGAGCATCATGGCGAGCGGCGGCAGCACCGGCAGGATGTAGCGCGGCTGCTTCCCGATCGACGCCGTAAAGAGCAGCAGCGGGACCAGTGTCCAAATCACCAGCCGCCATTCGATGTCTGTCAGCCGTCGGCGGCGTTGCGCGACGTCGCGCAGCGTGCGGAGTGGCAGCACCATCAGGAAGATCGACCAGGGGATCAGGCCGCCTATCACGATCGGCACGTAGTACCAGACCTGGCGTGGGCTGTTGAAGCGCGTTGTCGCGAAACGTTCGAGGTTATCCGCGACAAAGAAGCTCTGGAGGTAGGCGGCCCCGTGCGTCATCGTCATCGCGAGATACCAGGGCAGCCCGGAGACGGCGAATAACACGACGGCTATGACGAGGTGCGAGGTGCGAAATGCAACGGTACGACGCTCACGCCACCAGATGGGAACCAGGACGATCCCTGGAATGACCAGTGCGAGCGGCCCTTTCGTCAGAAATCCAAGTCCGGCGGCAAGACCAGCGAGGGCCCACCATCGTGCCGGCACCGTCTCTTTGGGATCGGCGCCACGGAGTGCCGCCCAGATGGCTGCGGTGATGAAGAAGGCCAGCGGAAGATCCGGGAGCGCCGACCGCGCCATCAAGAAGTAGCCGTAACAGGTGGCTGCGATCGCGCCGGCAGTCCATGCGGAATCATCGCGTCCCGTCAGCTGCCGCGCCGCGCGCCACGTGATGAGGACGAGACCGAACCCGGACAACGCCGATCCGAAGCGCGCCATGAATTCGCTGGTATCGCTCGCGGCGAATGCTGCGGCCGTCACCCAGTAGTAGAGGATTGGCTTCTGCCAGCGATCCTCGTAGTTGTAGTGAGGTGTCAGCCAGTCGCCTCCCTCGACCATCTCCCGCGCGGCTTCGGCGTAGAACGCCTCATCCGAGTCGGTAATGGCCTGACGGCCGAGTCCGAGGAAAAAGGTGAGCGCTGAGAGGAGAAGGAGGGTCAGTACCGGCCGGCGCACGGGCGCCAATTGTACAGTCGGTGTCCCCGGTTGCCTCGATGCGATAATCAGGCCATGAAGACCGTTGCGGTCATCGGCGCTTCCAGCGATCGCCACAAGTTCGGCAACAAGGCGTTTCGCGCCTTCCAGGCGGAAGGCCATAAGGTCATTCCAATCAACCCGAACGAGCGCGAGGTGGAAGGGGTTCGGACCTACGCGTCAGTCACCGACGTGCCCGAGCAGATCGACATGGCGACGGTCTACGTACCGCCCGAGATCGGGATCACGCTGCTCGACGGCTTTGAAAAGAAGCGGATTGCCGAGATCTGGATCAACCCGGGTGCGGAAAGCGATGAGCTTCTCGCGGAAGCGCGGCGCCGCAAGCTCAAGGTCATCGAAGCCTGCAGCATCTTCGGGATTGGGCAGAATCCATATTCGTATTGATTGACAGGCCTCGGGGCCAGCCCTATACTCCCGACAAATACACTCCTAAAACTACCGCCGCCGCATTCGTCGACCTTTCGTTCATCCTCAACACCAACAAAGCGCAGCAACACAGGTTTTCCAGTTATGCCGACCACCTCGAAACGTCCCGGGCCCGGGCGAGCGCCAGATCAAGAGTCCACTGACCCAGCACCGGCAGCCACCGAGGCTGAGGCCACGTCCCCCGGGTCCGCGCCAGCCGAGCAGCAACGGCCGTCGCCCGCGCGCGCCAGCCTGAACATCAACGATCTGAAAGACATGAGCATTCAGAAGCTCACGCAGATCGGCAAGGACTTGAACGTGGCCGGCGCGACCGGGATGCGTAAACAGGACCTGATCTTCCAGATCCTGAAGGCGCAGACCGAGCGCAGTGGCAACATCTTCTCGGAGGGAGTGCTCGAGACGCTGCCTGACGGCTTCGGCTTCCTGCGCGCGCCCGACTACAACTATCTGCCGGGCCCGGACGACATCTACGTGTCGCCGTCGCAGATCCGCAAGTTCGACCTGCACACCGGGGACACCGTGTCAGGTCAGATCAGGCCGCCGAAAGAAGGGGAGCGCTACTTCGCGCTCATCAAAGTTGAGGCGGTCAACTTCGAGGCACCGGATCAGGCTCGCGAAAAGCTGTTCTTCGAGAACCTGACGCCGCTCTATCCGCAGGAAGCCATCCGGCTCGAAACGGCATCGGACAATCTGTCAGCCCGCGTTATGGATCTCATGACGCCTATTGGCAAGGGCCAGCGCGGCCTCATCGTGGCGCCGCCGAGGACCGGCAAGACGATGCTGCTGCAGAACATCGCGCAATCGATCACGACGAACCATCCCGAGGTGTTCCTGATCGTCCTGTTGATCGACGAGCGTCCGGAAGAAGTGACGGACATGCAGCGGTCCGTCAAAGGCGAGGTCATCTCGTCGACGTTCGATGAGCCGGCACAGCGTCACGTGCAGGTGGCCGAGATGGTCATCGAGAAGGCCAAGCGCCTCGTCGAGCACAAGAAGGACGTGGTGATCCTGCTCGATTCGATCACGCGCCTCGCACGCGCCTACAACACGGTCATCCCGGCGTCTGGAAAAGTGCTGTCGGGCGGGCTCGACTCGAACGCCCTGCAGAAGCCGAAGCGCTTCTTCGGCGCCGCGCGCAACATCGAGGAGGGGGGCTCGCTGACGATCATGGCGACCGCCCTGGTTGACACCGGCTCGCGCATGGACGACATCATCTTCGAGGAATTCAAGGGCACCGGCAACATGGAGATCCACCTGGATCGCAAGCTGACGGACAAGCGCGTCTTCCCCTCGATTGACATCACCCGGAGCGGAACCCGCAAGGAAGAACTGCTCATCGTGAAGGAGGACCTGAATCGCGTGTGGGTGCTCCGGAAAGTGCTCAATCCGCTCTCCCCGGTCGAGGCCATGGAATTGCTGCTCGACAAGATGGGGAAGACGAAGAGCAACGCAGACTTTCTCTCCGCAATGCAGAAAATGGGCTGAGGCGATGACGACGATTCGCCTGCGCAAGAACGGTCCGTACCTGATTGAAGACGACGATGTGAAGGTGCTGGACTGGGACGGGAACGAGTACCCGATCACCCGGCGTCCCATCGCGCTGTGCCGGTGCGGCGCCTCGACGAAGAAGCCGTTCTGCGACGGCACGCATTCAAAGATTGGATTCCAGGCCGCGGAGGCGGCTGTGGGGCCGGAGGCGCGGGATAAGTCAGCTCCTGAGCAATAAATTCAAAATGCAAAATTCAACATGCAAACACGGCTCGTACGTAACAACGGGGCGAAAGGCCGCGGCCCGTCACCCCGTTGATGCAAACTGACCTCAGTTTGCATTTGCATTTTGAATCTTGAATTACACCTGCGGATTACCGAATAGGTATCCGCAGAGTAACAGGCGCGGCGAGTGTCGCCGTCACGTTGGTGCCTTCGGCAACCACGACTTCCTTGCCGCGCGTAGCGGCCACCACGCCGCCGCCGACGGCGCCTCCGGCAACCGCGCCCTTCGCGGCGCCCTTCTTTCCACCAAGAATGCCGCCGAGGATCGCGCCACCCACCGCGCCGGCGCCGACCTTCGTTGCGTCCTCACCCTTCGTCGCTTCCGCCTCGAAGTTCACGGGATCCGTCCTGATGTCCTCGCGTCCGTTGTTGATCCTGACCTCGTTGAACGCGAAGGCAACGTGCGCACGGCCCTTCACGCGGCCCGAGCGCTCAACGTCGGTGACGGTGCCGGTCAGTACCGATCCCGCCGGGATGACCGTGTCGCCGTTGATGACAACCGCATCGCTGAGGCGCGCGCTCACGGGCGTCTCGACCTGTGCTGATTCCGACGAAATCGCAGACGTCATCTGGAGCGGAAGCGCCGTGCCTGCGGGTAGTGTGACCTCGCGCCACTGAGGCCGCGGCACCGGTGCGGGCGTGGCTGCCACGCGATTGTCGTCGCGTGCGGGCAGACCGACCTCAGGCGGAGCGTTGTATGCCGACGTCTCGTTTCGCGACGTCGTCGTTCTTGGCGTCACAGTCTCACGCCGGCCAGTCGTCGCGCGGGGGGCTGCGGCCGTCCGCTGACCGGTCACGGCCGAATTGTCCGCCGTGGAGTACGGTTGTTGCGACTGTGCCGGAGGTGCGGGCGCCACCGCCTGATCGGCCGCTGCTGGCGCATTCGCCGGCGCCGCAGTCGGATTTTGCTCGGTGTTCAGCGAATTCTCGTTGCTACGGCCGTTGCACCCCACAATAAGGGCGGAGCTGAGCAGGGCCGCGATCGTCCAGTGGCTTCTCATCGTTTCACCTCTTGTAGCTGGAGGTAGTTCAAGGATCGGACCATTCCGCGAACTCCAAACTCCCAAATCCCCGCTCCGGAGCGCCAGGGCGCGCGACCGATAATGTTCGTGGAAGTCGGAAATTGGGGGGTGGGAGTCCGGACGGCTTCATTAGCAAGTGTTATCGTGTCTGAATAACTATCAATTTGACTGATGTGACCCATGCGGGGCACACTGGCAAACAGGAGTCAGGCTGAATGCAACGGACCGGCGCACAGATCATCTGGGAATGCCTCGTTCATGAGGGCGTTCGCATTGTGTTCGGATACCCCGGGGGGGCGATTCTGCCCGCGTACGACGCGATGCTCGACTACCCGATCCGGCACGTCCTGGTCCGGCACGAGCAGGGGGCGAGCCACATGGCCGACGGCTACGCCCGTGCCAGCGGCGAAGTCGGCGTGGCGATCGCCACGTCGGGCCCCGGAGCCACGAATCTCGTCACTGGCATCGCCACTGCTCAGATGGATTCGTCGCCGATGGTCTGCATCACCGGCCAGGTGCCGAGCAAGATGATCGGCTACGACGCGTTCCAGGAGACCGACATCAGCGGTATCACGCTGCCGATCACGAAGCACAGCTACCTCGTGACGCGCGTCGACGAGATCATGCCGACGATCAAGGAGGCGTTCCACCTTGCGAAGTCAGGCCGCCCGGGACCGGTGCTGGTTGACATCACGAAAGACGCGCAGCAGGCCGCAACCGAGTGGCAGTGGAACGACGCGCCGGTGAAGATGCGCGGCTACCGGGCGACGCGCGGCCCCGAGAAGTCCGAGATGATGAAGGCGGTGGAGCTGATTCGCGCCGCTCGCAAGCCCTTGATTCTTGCGGGCCAGGGGGTCATCCAAAGCAACGCGATGAAGGAGGTCCGTGCCTTCGCCGAGCTGATCGATGTCCCTGTGGCCGTGACGCTGCTCGGCATCGGGGGTTTCCCAGCGAGCCATCCGCTCGGGATCGGCATGATGGGGATGCACGGCGAGGCGTGGGTCAACCATGCGATACAGGAAGCCGACCTGCTGCTCGCGTTCGGCATGCGCTTCGATGACCGCGTGACCGGCAATCTGAAGACGTACGCCCAGAATGCGAAGAAGATCCACGTCGACATCGATCCGTCCGAGATCAACAAGAACGTCCGCGCGGACGCGGCGATCGTCGCGGACCTGCGCGAGACGCTCCTGGAAATGCTCGATCTACTCGAACCGGCGACCCACGGTCCCTGGCTCAAGTACATCGAGTCGATGAAGGGCGACACGGCGGTGCGCGATATCCAGGCCCTGCCGGACAACGGCCATCTCTACGCCGCGCACGTGATCAACGACATCTGGCGCCTTACCTCCGGCAACGCCATCATCGCCACCGACGTTGGTCAGCACCAGATGTGGGAGGCGCAGTACTACCATCACAACGATCCGCGCACGCTGATCACGTCAGGCGGTCTTGGGACGATGGGGTTCGGGCTGCCGGCGGCCATCGGCGCCAAGATGGCGAAGCCCGACTCGGAAGTCTGGGCGATTGTCGGCGACGGCGGCTTCCAGATGACGCAGGCGGAATTGAGCACCGCCGCGCAGGAAGGCGTGAAAGTCAACGTCGCGATCATCAACAACGGCTACCTCGGGATGGTGAGGCAGTGGCAGGAGTTTTTCTACGAGCGCCGTTATGCCGCGACGCCGCTTCGCAGTCCGGACTTCGTCAAGATTGCCGAGGCACACGGCCTGGTCGGCCTGCGCGTTGACAACCGTCCCGGCGTCGAGGAGATCGTTGAGCGCGCGCGCCAGGCCGAAGGCACAACGGTGATTGATTTCCGAGTCGAGCAGGAAGACAGCGTGTACCCCATGGTGCCCGCCGGCGCGGATCTGGATGCAATGATCCGCCGGCCGGAACCATCGGTGCTCGTCGAGACCGCCGACGATCCGATCTAAGTTCAAAGTAGAAGGTGGAAAGTTAAAAGGGCAGGGCAAGGGCGGGTCTTGAGACTCGCCCGCGACAAGGAACTCAATGCAGCACACTCTCGTCGTGCTCGTGGAAGACAAGCCAGGCGTGCTCAATCGCGTCGCCTCGCTCTTCCGCCGCCGCGTCTTCAACATCGAGTCGCTCAGCGTCGGACGCACGGCTGAACCCGGCATCTCGCGCATGACGATCGTCATCGACAGCGACCAGGCCAGCGCGGAGCGCGTCACGGCGTACCTCTACAAGCTCGTCAACGTCCTGCAGGTCGAGGACCTCGGCAGCGTGCCGGCCGTCGCGCGCGATCTTGCGCTCGTCAAAGTGGCCGTCGCCGGACACGACCGCGCCGCCGTGCTTCGCGTCATTGACGAAACCCGCGCGCACATCGTCGATACCGGCGAGCAGACGATGACACTGGAGATTACCGGCGAGCCGCCCCACGTCGACTCCGTCATCGCGCGGCTCGAACCGCTGGGCATCATCGAGATGGTACGCAGCGGGCAGGTGGCGATGCGACGCGGCGATACGGCGCTGTCCGCCTCGCAGTATTCTTAGCAACGTTTTTCAACTGAGACGAACCCCCCGAGACACTGAGACACCGAGGAATAGAAATGTTTTCTCGGTGCCCCAGTGCCCCGGTGTTCCGTGGGAGCAAGAGGAGCACACAATGGCGACGATGTACTACGACAAGGATGCGGACCTCGATCTGATTCGCAGGAAGAAGGTGGCGGTCATCGGCTACGGATCGCAGGGGCACGCGCATGCGCTGAACCTGAGGGACAGCGGCGTCGACGTCGTCGTCGGCCTGCACGCGACGAGTCAGTCGGCGGGCAAGGCGAGGGCCGCGGGCCTGCGCGTCATGACCGTGCCAGAGGCGAGCGCCTGGGGCGACGTCATCATGATCCTGATCCCCGATCAGAAGCAGAAGGAAGTCTACGAGAAGGACATCAAGCCGCACGTGACCACGGGCAAGATGCTGATGTTCGGCCACGGCCTCAGCATCCGCTTCGGCTTCGTCGTGCCGCCGAAGGATGTCGACGTGACGATGATTGCGCCGAAGGCGCCGGGTCATCGCGTCCGAGAGATCTTCCCCGAAGGCGGCGGCGTCCCCGGCCTGCTGGCGGTGCACCAGAACTTCACGGGCAACGCGAAGGCGCTGGCGCTCGCATACGGCTGCGGTATCGGCTGCGCCCGGGCGGGCATTATCGAAACGACATTTGCCGAAGAGGCCGAGACGGATCTCTTCGGCGAGCAGTCCGTCCTGTGCGGTGGCGTGAGCGCGCTGATGAAGGCGGGCTTCGAGACGCTGGTGAACGCCGGCTATCAGCCGGAGATTGCCTATTTCGAATGCATGCACGAGCTGAAGCTGATCGTCGACCTGTTCTACCGCGGCGGCCTCGCCTATATGCGCTACTCGGTCAGCGACACGGCGGAGTGGGGCGACTACACCGCCGGCCCGAAAATCGTCACTGAGGACACGAAGAAGGCGATGCAGCAGATCCTCGAGGACATTCAGTCCGGGAAGTTCGCCAACAACTGGATGGCCGAGTACGAGGCCGGGCTGCCGAAGTTCAAGGCGTATCGCACGGAGGAGGCCAAGCACCCCGTGGAGGTCGTTGGGCAGCGGCTGCGCGCGATGATGCCGTTCCTCGACCCGGTGACGCTCCCGACGCCTGCGACCGTATGAACAACAAGTACAGCTCGCGGGTCACACAACCCCGCAGTCAGGGGGCGTCCCAGGCGATGCTGTACGGCGTCGGCCTGACCGACGCGGATCTGCTGAAGCCGCAGGTCGGCATCTGCAGCATGTGGTACGAGGGCAATACGTGCAACATGCATCTCGACCGGCTTGCCGCGCAGATCAAGGCAGGCGTGCAGGCGGCGGGGCTGGTCGGGCTGCGCTTCAACACCATTGGCGTCAGCGACGGCATCTCGATGGGCACCGAGGGCATGAGCTACTCGCTGCCATCGCGCGATTTGATCGCCGACTCGATCGAAACCGTTGTCAGCGGACAGTGGTACGACGCGGTGATTACCGTCCCCGGGTGCGACAAGAACATGCCCGGATCGGTCATCGCGATGCTGCGTCTCAACCGGCCTGCGATCATGGTGTACGGTGGAACGATCCGACCGGGGTTCGCGCAGGGGAAGCCGCGCGACATCATCTCGGCGTTCCAGTCGTACGGGGAGTACATCGCGGGCGTCATCACCGACGAGCAACGCCTCGACATCGTCAAGCACGCGTGCCCTGGAGCGGGCGCGTGCGGCGGGATGTACACGGCCAACACGATGGCGACCGCGATTGAGGCGCTTGGTCTGTCGCTCCCGTACAGCTCGTCGAATCCAGCGGAGGATCCCACGAAGGCCGACGAATGCCGCCGCGCGGGCGATGCGATCCGGCTGCTTCTCGAGCGCGATCTCAAGCCGCGCGACATCGTCACCAAGAAATCGTTTGAGAACGCACTGGTGATTATCATGGCCGTCGGCGGCTCGACCAATGCGGTGCTGCATCTGATCGCGATGGCGCGGGCCGCGAACGTCCCCCTGGAGCTGGATGACTTCCAGCGCGCCAGCGATCGCGTGCCGCTGCTGGCGGACCTGAAGCCAAGCGGCACCTACGTGCAGGAAGACCTGCACACCGCCGGCGGGACACCGGCACTGATGAAGTACCTGCTCGAGCGCGGGTTCCTGCACGGCGACTGCATGACCGTTACCGGCAAGACGCTCGCGGAGAACGTCGCCGACGTGCCGCCGCTCAAAGCGGGGCAGCAGGTGATTCAGCCGATCGAGAAGCCGGTATTTCCGCGCGGCCACTTGCGGATTCTTCGAGGCAACCTCGCGCCGGATGGTGCCGTCGCCAAGATCACCGGCAAGGAGGGCGAGCGTTTTGCGGGCCCCGCGAAGGTGTTCGATTCCGAGGAAGCGATGCTGGCCGGCCTCGAGCGCGGCGAGATCGCACGGGGCTCGGTCGTCGTGATCCGGTATGAGGGTCCGAAAGGCGGACCGGGCATGCCCGAGATGCTGACGCCGACGTCAGCGATCATGGGCGCCGGTCTCGGCAAGGATATCGCGTTGCTGACGGATGGCCGCTTCTCCGGTGGCTCCCACGGTTTCATCATCGGGCACATCACACCCGAGGCGCAGGAAGGCGGACCGATCGGCCTCGTGCGTGACGGCGATCGCATCGTCATCGACGCGGCGAAATGCGAGATTGGCGTGGAGGTGAGCGACGCGGAGCTGGCGACGCGCCGGGCGTCGTGGACATCGCCCGCGCCGAAAGCAACGAGCGGGGTGCTCGGGAAGTACGTCCGACTCGTGAAGCCCGCCTCGCAGGGCTGCGTTACCGACTAAGCAACCCGTCTTTGTGCCCTCCGCTACGCGATCGGCCGATTGTGCCGACGATGGCGAAGCCGCCGGGCATGAGGCGTGGGCTGGCGGTCACGCGGCTGAGACCGTGACCGAAGCTGGCGGCGCGGCCTGAAACGATCCCCAGCGCGGCGCCGAAGATCACATCCGACGCGAAGTGCTGGCGATCGACCATGCGCGAGACGCTGACGTACCCGCCAAGCGCGTAGAACGGCACCGCGACTTTCCATCCATAGTGTTCCTGAATGACGGCAGCCGTGGCGAATGTCGCCGACGTGTGACCCGACGGAAACGAACGGCTCGATCCGTTGGGGCGCGTGCGATCGACGGCGAACTTGAGTCCCTGGGTCAGGACGCCGTTGACGATCTGCGCGTCCACGAGGTCCGCTCCCAGCGCGCCGACGCGCGCGCTGTGGGAGGCGCGGCCGATGACGTACATGCCGAGCGCGAATGCGCCCTGTTCCGCGCCGTCGCCAATCGCGGCGCCGGCCTTGAAGAAACGCTTGCGTGCGCCAGTGTCGGCCTGGATCCGCTCAGCGATGTCGGCGTCCCCTCGATGAATTGCCGCGCTGCCGCCGCCGCCAATGCCGACGATGATCGCGTTGGACGGAGTGAACAGGTGGGCGAAATCACCGGGAAGGCTCGTGAACAGTGACGCGACCGACTGTGCGCCGGCCGGCGCCGCGCACACCAGGCAGAGAACGAGCGCCAGACCAGTTCGACGAACGCGGGCCATTCGCTGAGTGTGGCATACAGCCGAACGTCGCTGCCCGCCATGGTTGCGCGAGACTGTCAATCAGGAAGCCGCAGCCCGATGCCGAAATCGACGTGTCGCGTGAAGAAGGCGCCGGAGATGTCTGCGGCGGCGGCTCGGAGACGCTTCTCGTTTACCCGCGTGATGCGCGCGTCGGCAATCCCGTAGACGAATTGCCAGATGCGAAACTCGGCGCCCGCTCCGACCTGCCAGGCGAATCCGCCGTACTGATACTGCTCCTGGTGCGTGTTGCGGAATGTCGATTCGACGTGAGGTGTCGAGATCCCCGCACCGCCGCGGACGACGAGCGTGCATCGACCGTCGCAGGCTGGCGCGAATCTGTACGCCACATTTCCCAGCAGGAAGTTGAGTCCGTGCGACTGCTGAAAGGCGCTGAGCCCCTGCGCGCGCGGATCGATCTGCGCAATCGCCTTGGCGTGGGTCCACTCAATCTCCGGCACCACCACGCCGGTCACATCGCGGGCCGGCAGCAAACTGACCCTGACGCCGTAATAGACGGGCGACCGGAACGCCTGCCCCCTGTAGGCGACATTGGAAATCGTCGACGGCGGCCCGCCCGCGGGCGTAACCGTGAGCGTGTTCGATGCCGTGGCGGAGGCGCCCATATAGCCGCCGAACAGCCAGTCGGCGTGCGCCGCGCGTGGAACTGCGAACAAGAGAACAGAGAACAGAGCAGCGAACCTGAGCACGAACCGGCCCGCGGTCACTCGCGAGCGCATCACGGGCGAGCTATGGCGAGGCCCCGCCGAAGCGGCCGAAACTGCCGAAGTCGACGCACGCCGCGAAGGCGGGGAACCCAGCACGGAGAAGCGTGAACGACCCGCTTCAGCGAAGTTCATCCGTCGGGAGTGGAATCGTTTCCTTCGCCGCTGCCGGCGGCGGAAGCGGGATGCCCATCAGCTGACGCAGTTGATCGCCTTCCATGACTTCGATCTCGAGCAGCCGCCGCGTCACGGTTTCGAGAAGGTCCCGGCTCCTCGTGAGGATCTCGCGCGCCTCGTTGTGCGCGTCGGTCATGATGCGTTTCACTTCGCTGTCGATCAGCCGTCCCGTGTCCTCCGCGTATGCGCCGCGCTCCGGACCGAACTGCATTTCGAGGAACTTGCTGCGCTTGTGGCCGTCGTAGTTGATGGCGCCGAGCGCGTCGCTCATGCCCCATTCAGTGACCATGGCGCGCGCGATGTCTGTGGCGCGCAGGAGATCGTTCTGCGCGCCCGTGGAGATCTCACCGAGCGCAATCTCCTCGGCCGTGCGCCCACCCAGAAGCACCGCGAGCTGATTGAGCAGATCCTTGCGTTGCAACAGGTACCGATCCTCGAGCGGAAGCTGCATCGTGTACCCGAGGGCGCCGAACCCCCGCTGCACGATCGAGATCTTGTGCACGGGATCCATGCCGGGGATCGACGTCGCGACGATCGCGTGGCCCGACTCGTGGTACGCGACGATCTCCCGCTCTTTCGTACTCATGACGCGCTTTTTTTCGAGCCCGGCGATGAGCCGATCGATCGCTTCGTCGAAGTCCGAAGGTTCGACGGCGGTCTTGTCTTTGCGCGCGGCGAGCAGTGCTGCCTCATTCACGAGATTCGCCAGGTCCGCGCCCGCGAAGCCCGTGGTGCGTGCGGCCACGATCCTCAGGTCGACATTCGCAGCAAGCTTCACGTTCTTCGTGTGGATCCGCAGGACTTCCTCGCGCCCCTTCACGTCGGGCTTGTCCACCAGCACCTGCCGATCGAAGCGTCCGGGTCGGAGCAGGGCAGGGTCGAGCACCTCGGGGCGGTTCGTCGCGCCCATGATGATGACCCCCTTGCGCCCGTCGAAGCCGTCCATCTCGGCCAGCAGCTGGTTGAGCGTCTGCTCGCGCTCTTCGTGGCTGCCCATCGGCGTCTGGATGCGCACCTTGCCGAGCGCGTCGAGCTCGTCGATGAACACGATGCACGGCGCCTT
>Ga0114129_10003399_pt1 | contig 22362 bp, 12 predicted proteins | sample RhiMetdeltSRZDD1_FD_80071 | JGI IMG/M metagenome (GOLD analysis project Ga0114129, IMG submission 80071) | Populus rhizosphere microbial communities from Tennessee, USA - Rhizosphere MetaG P. deltoides SRZDD1 (version 2) (version 2) | ecosystem: Host-associated > Plants > Roots > Rhizosphere >... | reverse complement strand
GAATGGCTCGGGCAGCTTGGATATCACCCAAGCGTCCAACATTCCCCAGCTCAACGATAGCGACGGGGACGGAATTCCCGATCAGGCCGATGCGTGTCCCAACGTAGCCCCTCTCCTCGGCCAAATCGATCAGGACCATGATGGCTGCCCGGATCTAGGTTCGAGCTTCCGGTTCACGCGTTACTGGTCGCTCGATCGCTTCCCCCTCACCATCGAGATGAATTCCATCGGTGATCCTTCGATCACCGACGGCAGCGAGTTTACGCAGTACATGCAGGGAGTGGGGGGATGGGCGTCGCACGCCCCTGCCATTCAGGTGAACTCCGTCACGGGAGGTCTCGAGAACGCCGTTTCTGGAGACGGCCACAATTCGGTCACGTTTACCGACCAAGATGGTTTCATCCTGGGAACGGTCGCGATCACCTTCTCCACTGTGGCCGACGATGACACCACGATTGCCGGGCATCTCTACCACAAGAACGAAGTCATCGATTCGGACGTTCTCTTCAATACCCTGAATTACGCGTTCTCCACGCCGAGCCACGCCGGACCTGCCGGGGCGTTCAGCTTGCGGAACGTGGCCACGCATGAGCTGGGGCATTTCTTCGGGTTCGGACACAGCACGCTCCAGAAGAGCACCATGTTCTACGTCGCTTACCGGGATACCGTGCAAACCAGCCTGGAAGCGGACGATATCGTGCTGGCCCGGAACGGGTATCACGGGGCCGCTCCCGCGCCGAGCTTGTCCATCGAGGGACGGATCTTGCGGGGTGAAGACGGGATCACGCCCGTGGTGGGCGCGGCGGTCTTCGCCATTGCCGCCGGGAACGATACGATCCAGATGACCGTGTCCGGGGTGGACGGGACCTACCGGTTCTTCGACCTCGCCCAATCGGTGCGGGTCTACATCGCGCCCCTGGACGGAAGCGAAACCGTGAACGGGCTCAAGCCGAGCGGGATCTCGGGCGCGCTGGCCACCGTCGCCGAGATCAATTTCCTGCCGGAGTTCTACGACGGGATATCGGAGTCCAATTCCGACTTCGGCACCCCGGGTGTAGCGATCACCACGTTCCCCACCCTGAATGCGAACATCTTGACCAACCCGGATCTGAGCGGTCCTCAGGTGGTTTCGAACAGTCCGGCCGATGGGAGCAGCAACATTCCTGCTACGACGACCATCGTGGTCGGTTTCAATGAGCGGATCGACATTGCGAGCATTAGCGGGCAGCTGCACCTCGAGAATCAAACCACTCACGCCGGCGTCGGGGGAGCGGCAGCGTTCCTGACTCCCAGCAACCTTCTGGTGTTCACACCATCGGCGCCCCTGGCCTTCAACACGATTTACGTGATGACGGTGGGATCGGGCATCACCGACCTGAACGGCAATCCGATGGGGGACAACTTCACCTTCCAATTCACCGTGCAGGCCCAACCGCCTTTGGCGATCACCGGGGCCGCGCCGGCCGAAGTGCCGATCGGCGGCACGCTCGTCCTATCGGGAACGGGTTTCAGCCCCATCGCGGGGAACAATCAGGTGAACTTCACCGGTGGAACGTCCGCGACGCCCTATGCGGCCACCCTCGAGCAACTCTTCGTCAGCGTGCCCCCGGGCACGCAGAGCGGAAACGTGGTCGTCGTCGTGGGGGCAACCTCCAGCAACGATTTCGCGATCGTCATCGTTCCGCCGCTAGCCCCGCCGGTCGGAGTATTCCTGGGGAACAGCACACTGGCCGGAAATCCGCGTAAGGTGACGCTCGTCCCCAGTGGGGCATACGCGTATGTGGCCTCTTCGGCCGGCATCACCGCCGTCAATGCGCTGCCATCCAGTGCAAATTTCCTCCAAGCTACCCAGATCAGCATTCCCGGCGGTACGGCCGGCATTGCCGCGCATCCCGACGGACAGCGGGTGATGGCCATCACCGCGAATCCTCCCGCATTGCAGGTGATCGACGCCTCGCCCGGGAGCTCGTTCTTCAACACCGTGGTGGAAACCGTGCCGTTGCCTCAAGAACCGCTCGGTATCGCCATCAATCCGGGCGGAGCGAGCGCGCTCATTGTGTATGCCGACCGCGTTGCGGCTTACAACATGGCCGCCGGGCTGTCCTTCGGACTCGAAACACGGGAGTGGACACAGACAGGAGTGAGCTTCCTGGGAGACGTGAGCATTTCTCCAGATGCGGCCCAAGCGTACGTGGCGGCGTCCGGAGGCAAAGTGGCCGTGGTTGGTCTGGCCACCGGCGAAGGGGTGGTGGGCTTGCTCACCGCCGGAACCACACCTCGCGAAACCGCGGGAACCCCTCTCGCCAATGCGTTCTTCAGCGTGGATGAATCGGGGATCATTCGCCGTTTTGCCGCGCGAGGCCCCTTGCAAGGAAGCCTCACCCTAGGGGGTAGCTACGGTGGCCTCGCCATCTCACCGGATGGGAGCTTTGCCTATGCCCTCAACTTCACGTTGAACCGAGTCGACGTCGTGGACGCATTCGGTCAGACGCCCAGCCTGGTGACGAGCTTTACGACCGGCGTGGATCCAGTCGATCTCGCGGTGGGTAGCGGAGGCCGGTATTTCTACGTGGCCGTGGACGCGACCAACGTCCTCCAGGTCTACGATGCCCAGAGCGGCGTTCTGGTGAAGTCGATTTCGCCGCGTTCGGGCGGCGATCAAACCATCATCACCGTGGCCGGAAGCGGCTTCAACGCCAATATGGCGCTCAACACGGTGCAGATCGGCAATGCGCTGACCACAGTTTTGAGCGCGTCTCCCACTGCATTGACGGTGCGTCAGAGCGGGGTCGTTTCGGGACCGCTTCGAGTCACCACTGGGGGTCAAAACTCGAATCCCACGCCGTACAAGGGAGTGGATCTGGATGAAACGCCGTTTATCGGAATGGGCGCCCTCAACGACCAGATCATTCCCGAGATCGAGACCCTCCTCGAGACTCCGGATGGCCGGTGGTTGATCGGCGTGCGTGCCGACGCCTCCATGGCCGTGCTCGGAGCGGATCCGGGTCAGCCGAATTTCTTGAGCCCCGTCCAGAACCTGACGAGCACGGATACGCAGCTGACCTCGGGGGGGGTGTTGGCCATCACTCCCAATGGAAGAAAGGTCTACGTCGCCCAATCTGAAGGCAACAACATCGCGGTATTCGATGTGAGCGGAAGCGCCAGCGCTCCCCTGAGCCGCGTCGGTACGATCTCGAGTGGCACCATGAACCTGGGCGCGGGCCTCCTGACCGTGACCCCGGACGGCTCACGTCTCCTGGTCCTGAGCGAACTGGATGATGTCGTCTATGAAGTGGCGACGGCCAATGACTCGCTCCTCAATACGAGCTCGGCGAATGCCTTTGGAGGACTGACCAGTCCGTATGGCTTGGCCGTGGATCCGCGCGGCAACCGCCTCTACGTGGGCGATGGCGTGAGCGGCAACGCAGTGGTGGCGGTGTATGACCTCACCCCCACTTCGGCCACCTACCGCCAGCGGGTTACGACGTTCGCCCTCGGAGCCGGATTCCCAGGGGCGATCGCCGCAGGGCCGCGGGGCGATTTCCTGTACTGCTCCACTTCCTACAACCTCGCCGTCACCCTGCAAAACAATCTGAGCGCGGTGGACATCCGACCGGCCAGCGCAACCTTCGGTCAGGTGCTTGCCACCCGGGCGGTGGGATTGAACGGAGGAGTCGTCCTACAGCCGAATCACAGTGGAAACGTGGTCTTCGCCCTGCATAACGGCGCTCCGGGATTCCTGTCCGCGTTCTCCGCCGACGGAAACTTGACGTCCTTGACCCAAGGCCCAACGAGCGCGCGCTTGTCGGGCCGAGCGGCCTTGGTCGCCTCGCTGGACGACGCCCGTCTCTATGTCCCGGCTCTCGGGGGCGGGATTCATGCCACGGACGTTTCCGGCGTGAACAGCTTCCACATCACTTCCGGGGATCAACAAATCGGCGTGGCGAATCAGCCCTTGCCCGCTCCCTTGGTTGTGGACGCAGAGCGGTTCGGGGGTGAACCCGCGGAAGGAACGCTGGTCACGTTCACCGGATTGCAAGGCAACTTCGGGCCGAGCGTGGGGACGTTCATCACCGCCACGAACCCGCAGGGGTTTGCGCAGGGAAGCTATATCAACGGCGCCGCGGCCGGCCCCGATCGCGTCGATGCCACCTCGGCGAGCGGAACGCTGCAGTTCTTCATCAACGTCGTGGGAGACACAACCGGTGCCCCCCCCGTGCAGCTCACCGTTACCCCCGGACCCAACGATCAACCGGGGAGTCTCACCAACATAGCCGTGGATTTCTCGAAGGCCATCGTTACTGGTACGGTGGGGACGAGCTCCCTGGCCTTGCAGCCCCAAGGTGGATTGCCCCTTCCGGGAACCTACATGTTCGCCAACCAGGGGCGGAGAGTTGTTTTCGATCCAGCCGCGCCACTCAATTTCAATACGACGTATCAGGTGGTCACGACGGCGGGTCTCATGGACTACGACGGCCATCCGCTTTCCAATCCAGGAACGTCGACCTTCACGACCGGTGCTCCGCCGGCGCTCTCGTTGGCGGCCGTCAACGCCACGGCCGCGTTGCCGGGTAACGTAATCGTGCTCTCGGGAAGCGGCTTCAACGCGACCCAAGCTCAGAATACGGTGCTCTTCAGCGGAGGCGTGGCGGTGATGCCGACGCAGGCCGATCCCGGGGCGCTCAGCGTTCAGGTTCCATCGAACGCGGTGTCCGGGCCGGTGCGCGTGGTGGTGGGGCCGGACAGCTCGAACACGCTGCCCTTCACCGTGCTTGGACAGACCACTCCGCTCAACGAGCCCTTGAATATCGTCGCGGTTCCATCGAGTGGCCAAGCCATTGCTGTGCTACCCAACGGTACGCGCGCCTACATGACCAGCCCGAGTTCCAATGCCGTGGTTCCGATCGTGATCGCGACCGGGGCGGCCGAGCACTCGATCTCGGTGGGGCAATACCCGTTCGGCGTAGCCCCGGCGCCCAACAGCGCGTTGGTCTATGTGTCGAATTTCCTGTCCAACACGATCTCGGTGGTTGGGACCGATCCCGCAGGGCCCGGTTTCCACACCGTGGTGCACACGATTCCCACGGGCCTCAATCCCTCCGGCATCGCCGTGAACCCGGATGGACGCACTCTCTACGTGTGCAACTACGGCGACGCGACGGTGAGCTTCATCGATATCGATCCGACGAGCGCCACCTACAACTCGGCCACGGCAACCATTGTGGTGGGTTCCTCGTCCAAGACCGTGGGCGTGAGCCCCGACGGCACCACGCTCATCATCGGTACGGGAAGCCAGGTACTGCTGGTCGATGCCCAGACCGGGGGCGCCACCGCGACCATTACGGTCGGTTCGTCGTCCAAATCGGTGGGCGTTTCGCCGGATGGAGCGTTCGCGGTTGTCCTGCTCGACAACGGCGAGCTGGTTCTCGTCGATATTCGGCCTGGGATTCCTCAGGATGAACGCGCCACCGCGACCATTACCGTGGGATCCTCCTCGAAATCGGTAGGCGTCTCTCCGGACGGAGGCTCGGTATACATCACCAAGTCGGACGGTACGGTTGACGTGTATGCGATCGTGGCTCTCGGCGGATCCGCAGCCGTGGCCGAACCGATCACGTCCGCCTATCAGTTCAAGTTCGTAACCTCGATCCAGGTGGGCGAGAACCCGGAGGGCCTGGCCTTCGACAAGACCACCGGGCTTCTGTTGGTCGTGAACGCGGGCGACAACACGATCTCATTCATCAATGCCAGCGGTAGGCCGGCCGGACCGGTAATCGCGATCATCGATGTCGATCCGAACTCGATCAACCCGACCACGAAGGGAAAGTACATCAGCGCCTACTTGCAGTTCCCCACGTTCCTGGATCCGTTTGACGTCATTTTGTCCACGGTGCGCTTCAATACCCAGAACGGAAGCGTTGCCGCGGAAACGACCCTGAGCGCCATTCTCGATCACAACGGGGATGGAATCCTGGAACGTCAAGTTAAGTTCAATCGAACGAGCGTTCAGAGCTTGCTTCCGATCGGATTTCCAGTTCAGGTGTCGGTGACCGGGCAGGTCGATGGACGCACGTTCACCGGTTACGACTCGGTCAAGGTGCTCCGGCCCAAGATCAAGAACCCCCATGCCGCCCAGATCGTGCCGCAGCTCAGCGACCTCGATATCCAATGGTCGCCGATCGGAAACGGTGTCGCGTACAAGATGGACATCTTCTACAGCCGAGACGGAGGGGAAACCTGGCTGCCTGTGGTCCAAGGCACGGCGGACGATTCGTCGTACGTGTGGAGCGTCCCCGACATCGTGTCGTCGCGAAACTGCCTGCTGCAGCTCGTGGCCAAGAACAAGAAGAACGAAGTCACCGGGGTGGAGATCATGGCCGACCCGTTCACGGTTTCCGATGCTCCGGTCGGTTTGGATGAAACGCTCCCGGTCCGGTTCGCTCTCTTGCCGGCCGCGCCGAATCCGTTCACCGCGCTCGGCACGAAGGTTCGTTTCGACCTGCCCGAGCCGGCCAATGTCACCCTGCGGATATACGGTGTGGACGGCGGGGTCGTGCGGACCCTGGCCAACGACGCGGCCTATCCGGCCGGGCGGCATGCCCTGACTTGGGACGGCCGGAATGACCAGGGCCTCGCCATTCACGGCGGTGTGTACTTCATCAAGATCGAAGCCGGCCCCAAACGGGCCGTGCAAAAGGTCGTTCGGGTGACTCGCTAGGGTCTGCACCAAGCGCTGTTTTTCCCGGACCCCTCGAGGGCGGTGCCGCAGCACCGCCCTCGAGCTTTTGATCCTGTCTGGGGGACAATAGGAACGGGTGACGTCATGAGGGTGGAGCATCTCCCTCACATTGAAAACGTTGATTTGGATAACCATTGGCGGGCAGAGAAACAGTTTAAGGGAGGATTGAGATGATGGCAGGACAGATCTTCCTTCTGGTTCTCGTATTGTTCTTAGTCTTTGACGGCATCACGTCAAAGGACAAGCCGAGTAGAACAATTAGTTTCATTTGGGCTACGTTTATTCTTGGACTAGCGGGAGCCGTCCATTTTTGGCAGTGGAGGATGCAGATAGTGGTTCCCTTTGCTTTGGTTGGCACGTTGCTTTACACGATCATTACAAGGGCTACCTTCAAGAGACTAAATGCTCGGGACCGGGCCTCCTTTGAGCAGGAGATGAAGCAAAGCCATCAAAAGCTCACCCTAGGAATCATCTTCATTGTAGGTGGGCTGCTTGGTTATCTGTTTCACTTTGTGCAGCCTATGATGCTGGGGTTTTGTGCCGGAGGGTTCTTTATGATTCTTGATTTTCTTTGGGAGCGGTGGACAGCTCGAAGCATAGAAAAGGGAAAATGGGCAGCATAAGCTCTTTGCCTAAGATAGTAGGGAAGAGTACATTTCGGCCTGTAAAGTCTTGTCATTCGTGTTGCATGTTCTCGAAGCTGTAGGAAAAGGCCTGAATCCTTTAATGCTATGTAAACTTTCAGCCCCCAACGACAGCCGAAGCACGTATCAAGCCTTCAATTCGCTCGAATCCTCGCCAGATCGAATAATAACCGGGACTCTGAGGCATCAGCCCGGGGGGGAGGACTGGAGTCAAGACTACCCGTGCCAGTCTCGGAGTGATCTCGAAAGAGTCATCGTTCAGGATGGGGGGAGTATCGCTAGTGACGTGCCCACTCGAAACCGATAGTCGACTCTCCAAATCCGTGATGTTCGAGTGGGCTCAGGGAACTGCCCGCGATCATAAACCCATATATTTCAACGGCACTTAGGCACGTTTTCGACTGGGGCGCAGCCTCGCGGATCCCATGGGAGGCGAAGGCTTGGTGACCAGTCGAGCCGAGTGGGCAACATGCGGGTCCCTGCCCTTCCCCGAGGCTGAGGGAGTATTGTCATAGGCTGAACGACAGGCCTGGAACTGCCGAGTAAGACCTGGGTTATATGAGCGAGGAAATGGCGCTGTCGGACTGACACCCCCTGCAAAGATAGGCGTGAATGCGCAAGGCAACGGAGTCTCGGGATAAGCTCATGTTGGTTTTCGGTGTGAGCCTTGCACTAGCTGAGATGGGTCTCATTTCCAGATCCGCAGGAGAGGAACCCCCTATCGTTGTCACCGGATCACAACTGAGAGAATCTCCGATCGTCGTCCACGGAACGCGATTGGAAAGCAAACCTGAAGAATCCAATTCCCGAAAGCTATTTTCGTTCAGACTTCCCACGACAATGTCTGCCGAGGATGTAAGAGTGTTTATTTGAGGATCGACGCAACGTGCGACGGCGGGAGCAGAAACGCGGGATTTGTAAGTGGTCAGGCATTTTGCAGTGCTCAACCCAAAAAACATTCAAGTGTGATTTCGGACATTTTGGAAATGGATAGTCTAAGTGACACTTTGACCAGTCAGGGTGATCCTTGTGCCGATGGGGAACTCTATTTAGGAGTGGCGGACGAGGTTCGCTGCGCCTATCAAGAGGGGCTGAGCTCGTTAATCATTGCCATCCAAGGGGTCGGCAATATGCACCCAAAGATGGATAAAGTGGACCTGTACTTTCACAATCACGCTTATCCAGCAGGCTCGAAAATCCTAATTTCACCGTACGGCCAGTAGGCACCCTGCAGATCTCTCGTTAATCCCTGGCATGGATTGAGATGTTCTTTTCACGCAGCTGTAAATCGGCATCGTAGATATTCGACTTTACTTCTTGACGGCTTTTGACTCAAGGAATAACTTGCAAACGGGCTTGACGCGGGGCGAGATGAGGCTAACTTCCTTATCGAGGGCTGTTTGGAATTGCCTCTCTTCCAGTCCCGCTTCCTTCGGTTCTCCCGGAACTTTATTGGTAGAGATGTGTTTTGATCACCGGGAGTCACTCTTGTCAAAACGCGTTTCGCTGCTACTTGTCCTCCTACTTCTTCCTTCTACGACCATGGCTAAGGTCTGGCGAGTTCGGGTAGGAGGGAATAGCGATGCACCCTCAATTCAGGCCGCGATCGATAGCGCGTCCGTCGCAGACACGGTCCTCGTGGGCACAGGTACCTTCTGGGAATCAATCAATTTTAAGGGGAAGGACATCGTTGTTCGATCTGAAGATGGGTACGGAACTACAACACTGGACGGTAGTTTATCGTTAGGTCCCGTTGTGAGTTTCAAGAGTGGTGAGACAAGACAAGCAGTTTTAGATGGTTTCACAATTACAGGTGGTTTGGGATCAGCCGAATTAGGCGGCGCACCAAAGGGTGGCGGCGTCCTTTGTATAGGATCATCTCCAAGCATTCTGAACAACAGAATTCATACAAACACGCTGTCTGTCGCGCATAGTGTTGGAGCGGGTATGGCCGTGGTAGAACCAAACATTACCCAACCCACTGCGAACCCCTTGATAAAAGGGAACATCTTCGAAAATAACTCGTGCGCTGGCAACGGCGGTGCTCTGGCCATTCAACAGGCTTGTGCCGTCGTCAGCAACAATTTCTTTCGAAATAATTCGAGCGCGGAGGATGGCGGTGCGATCTGGAGCTACCTTTCCCCAATACCTCCACCTATCATCGATCATAATTGGGTTTCTGATAACCATGCAGACGATCATGGGGGCGGCATTTATGTCGGAAGCAACAGTGAAGCTCTTGAAATCAATCTCACATACAACGTTGTGGTTCGAAATAGCGCAAATGGGATGAGTTCAATCGATACCACCTCGGGGGGTGGAATCTGGCTTGGTAACGTTTCAGGCGGAGTTGCACACAATACCATCGCTGATAATCAGGGGAACGACGATTCAAACTGCTTGGGCGGAGTTGGTCTAGCTCTCTATAGAGTCTCCACACAACTACAAATAACAGCAAATATTATTGTTTACAGCCGAGGATGCGGACTAGTCTGTACGGGGAGTAGTCCCGCCTTTGGGCCAAATTTGATTTGGAGTGATGCGTCTCCTAGTGACGGCGGATGTGATGGGCTGCTGGAAAGCGCGGTCTTTGCGAATCCTCTATTTTGCGATCCCGAAACAGATGACTACAGCGTAGCAGCGGATTCCCCCGCTCATGCGGGCGGGACGACGATGGGGGCAATCGAAGCGCCAGGTTGCGGGCCCTCGAGGGTGCATGCGGCTACGTGGGGGCAGATAAAGTCCATGTTCACACAACGCAAGAAGGAGGCAGTCAAATGAAACAAGGATGCGGTTGGCTTCTTTCCGGAATCTTGCTTTTTCTTTGGAACAACGTGAGCGCAAATGAAATTCTAATACCTGGGAGCGGCCTGGACATTAAAGGAGCCATTGCAGCTTCTAACACAGATGGAAGTACGACCATTCGGGTTACCACGGGTCCCTACAGCGAAAGCGGGCCGCTAATTCTGGATATTCAGAAGAACTCATCCAACTAGCAACAATTTCGTTGCGACGTGAAATCGCCTTCAGGCCCATAACTGTAGTCGCCGTGGGGAGTTCACACTGAGATGGAAATACGGCTAAACCACGATCTCCGTCTGCTACATAGACGAAGAATCCAATCACCGCCACAAGGGGGGGAGTATCGCTAGCTATGTGCCCATTCGAAACGGACGGCCGACTCTCCAAATCCGTGATCTCCGAGTGGGCTCAGGAGAAAGTCGGCGCCCGTAAATCCTTATATTTCAACGGCACTTAGCTCGTGTTCGACTGGGGCGCAGCCTCGCGGATCCCATGGGCAGCATTTGTGCCCACTCGAAAAGGAAATTGACTGGCTGGATGTGTTCCCACCGATCCTGATGACCCTCTCTTGTCCCTCTGCGCCCAACCGCGTACCGTTGCACCCCCAGCCTGATTGGACCGACCCGGAGGCGGTTTGAGCTCACGCCGCATCGCACATTTCGAGCTCCATGAGCTCCTCGGAGAGGGGGCCATGGGCAAGGTCTATCGGGCGATCGACTTGGAGCTCGAACGTCCGGTCGCGATCAAAGTGCTGGGCTCCCGGACCGTCAACGATCCGTCCTTCATCGAGCGCTTCAAACGCGAAGCCCGCCTGGCCGCACAGCTCAATCATCCCAACATCGCCACCATCTACGCGTTCGGGGAAGAAAGCGGCGAAGCGTACATCGCCATGGAATTCGTGGAAGGCGAGACGCTGACCGACCGCTTGGCGCGGGGGCCGCTTCCCATGCCCGAGGTGCGCAAGTTCGGCCGCCAGGCCGCCGCCGCCCTCGCCATCGCCCACGATAAGGGGATCATCCATCGCGACATCAAGCCCGGGAACTTGATGATCAACCGCCAAGGCGAGCTCAAGGTGATGGATTTCGGGGTAGCTCGTCGTACCGGAGAGACCGAGCTCACCATGGCCGGATCGTTGATCGGCACCGCGAACATCATGGCCCCGGAACTGGTGCGGGGGGAGGCGGCCACGCCGGCGGCCGATTTGTTTTCCCTGGGTTGTGTGCTCTACGAAATGCTGACCGGGCGCCCCGCCTTCGACGGCGACACGGCTCTGGCGATTTTGTTCAGGGTAGCGAACGACGAGCCGGCGCCCATCGAGAATCTGCGCACCGACACGCCGCCCGAGCTCCGTGATCTGGTGAAGGGACTCTTGGTCAAGGATCCGGCGAGGCGATTCGGGCCGGCCTCGGCCGTTCTGGAACAACTGAGCGAAGGCGCGACGCTTCCTCCGGGGGGCACTCTGGTCTTGCCGGCGGGTGGGGGCACGCTCGTGCTGCCGGCGGGGACGGGGGTCGCGCGGAAGCGGCCGCGCCGTTCGCGCGCGCGGACGATCATGGGGGGACTGGTCCTCGCGGTTTTGTTGGGCATGGTGGGACTCTGGGCGGCCACCCAGCAGGGCGGACGGCAGAAGGCAAAGCGGCTCACCTCGGCGGGGGAAGGCCTGAGCGATTCCCAACCGGAGTCCGCATTGGCGTTGTTCAACCAAGCGGTCGCGGTGGACAAGGACTATGCCCCGGCATGGAATGATCTCGGGCTCCTGCTCATGGACAAGAAACCGGATGAGGCGATTGCCGCGTTTTCGAAAGCGGCCGAGCTGGACGGAAAGAATCCGGTGCCGCGATTCAATGCCGCCGAGTTATACCGCCGGAACAAGAAGGAGCTCAACAAGGCGGAATCGTTCTACAACGATGTGATTGGCATGGGAAAGACACACGTAGGAGAAGCGTACTGGGGACGGGCACGGGTGAAGGAGGCGCGAAACGACAGGGAGGGGGCGATCAGCGATTACAAATCGGCCATCAAAGAGCGGCCGAAACTTGCCACCGCCTACAACGATCTTGGTTTCTTGTTCATCGAGATGCAGAAGCCCGACAGTGCCGAGCAGTACCTGCGAGTGGGGCTGAAACAGAACCCGGACGCGAACGAGTCCTCTTATCTCCTCAAGAATCTGGGGGAGGCTCTCCGCAAACAAGGGCATTTTGCCAGCGCTGATTCCGCCTATGCCCAGGCCGTCGTCTTGCGGGCCAAGCTTGGGGCGGATTTTCCGGCGGTCCTGGCGGCCCTGGCCGGCCGGGCCTTGGTCGCTCAGAGTTCAAGCCGATGGGAAGACGCCCGAAAACTCTGGAAGGAGGTGCAAGCAGGGAAAGACGCGGCCATGGCCGATTCGGCCCGTCGAGCCCTGGAACGCCTCAAGAAGGAGGGACATTGATCGCTCGGAATTGGGTCATTTTGCCCATCGCCATGATTCTGGTGTCCGCGCGCGCCGGCGATGCGGGAACCCTCGAAGACAACCTCAGCGCCTACACTGATCAAACCGCCGAAGGTTATTTGAAGCCTTTGCAGACCGCATTCGGGCAGGGGCTCAACTCCAACCTCTTCACCACCGCGGCCGTTCCCTCGATTGGATTTCACGCCCATTTCGACATCAAGGCCATGTCGATGCTTTACGACGATGCGGACAAAACGTTCATGGCCACGACCGGTGGTGATTTCACGCCGGCCCAGCAGGTGCAGGTCCCGACGGCGGTGGGCTCGACCGAGTCGGTGATCGTGGATGGGGACTCGGGCACGCAGTACATCTTCCCCGGTGGATTCGATCTTTCTTCGTTCAGCTTCGGAGTGCCCCAGCTCACCGTGAGCGGTTTGGGAACCGAGGTGATGGTGCGCTGGCTCGGCTTCAGCACGGGGACCAACGAGGTGGGGGACGTGTCCCTGTTGGGACTCGGGATCCGTCACGGCATTTCGCGGTACGTGCCGAGCCTCGGCTTCGATCTTTCGGCGGGGTTCTACTACAACAAGTTCAGTGTCGACACCGATCTGGTCGACGTGGAGACCTATTCCTTTGGTGTGCAGGCGAGCAAAGGGTTCCCGGTTCTGAGCCCCTATGGCGGGCTCAGCTACGACACCGTCGAGATGTCTTCGGTCTATACCGCGAACGTCGGGGCCGGGGAAGAGACGATTCATCTCGATATGAAGACGGAAAAGACGTTTCATGCCACTGGCGGGGCCAACATGAACCTCGGCTTCTTCCACGCCAATGGCGCACTCGATTTCGCCAAGCATTTCGGAGTTTCGGTGGGCGTGGGGGTGGGGTTCTAAACCATGTCGAAGCATGTTGTTTTCATCGTTCTGGCCCCCCTCCTGCTGACCAGTTGCTTCGTATCCACGAAGAGCGTGGAAGTGCCGATTCGAGATGAGGCCACGGTGAGATTCATGGCTTTGGGCGTGGCCGGCTCGGATCCGCAGCTCATCGATTTCTGCCAGGAGCTCTCGGACGCGGAATCGGGTGACATCGACAAGGTCGTGCACGTGTCCGTGGAGAACCTCTACTGGCGGCTGGTCGAGAATCGGGGCACGCCCGGCACCCAGGTGACCGCGAACGTGACCATACAGAGAGTGGGGGGCGGCAGCGCGGTGCTGGTCCCGGATACCACGTTCGTGTTGAGCGATGCAGATACGGTGTTTGCCCCGGCGCGGCTCGATTCGGCGGGTTTGGCTTTGCTGCTCGAGGGGATGAACGAGTACGTGGACTATTACAACTCGGGCAAGGTCGGTCCATGCCCCAGCCTCGACTACACGTTCACCTGGAGCATGACCGCCACTCCCTTCGCGGATTTCACCTGGGAGGCCAAGGTGAAGTTCACCATCGTGGCGGTGGCAAGAGTGGACGTGCCGGATTTGTGGGGGAATTAGTGGCCGAAGCGGGCCTTCAGCGATCCCCAGGTCGTGGGTAGCACCGGCGTGCCGTTGCAGCCCGCCGTGATGTAAGCGCCCATCGGCCCCCCGGGCGGAAAGAGGGCGGGGGATAGAGTGGAGACGGTGACGTCCCCTGCATCCAGATTGCAGAAGAGGGGGTCGGTGACCAGGTTGCCGTTGGTCTGGTCCCAACCGTTGCAGTTTCCGATCCCGTTGCCGCCCCCATTTGACCAGCCGATCGTGTAGCGAATGGTCGGTGTCGCGCCTCCCGTGCAAGAGATACCGCCTCCAGACGTGTTGAAGGCAACGATGCTCCTTTCCAGTTGGGGCGCTCCCCCGGGGCCGTCGAATACGATACCGCCCCCGGTTTTCCCGGCCGGAACGGTGTTTTTTACCACGGTGAGATGGTGCCCAATTGCGCTGGTATTGGAGAGCCAGGCCGCGCCTCCGGTCGACATCGACATCCCTGCTCCTTGCGCGCTGTTCTTTATGAGCACGCTGAAACCGATGTCGATGGTGAGGGGAGTAGCGCCCGCCCCCTGCACGTAGATTCCGCCCCCTTGGTTGGCCGCCACGTTGCTGTCGATGACGTTGTTCTGGAGAATCGTCTGGAGATCCGGCCCCGAGTCCTGGGTGAAGACATAGATGCCCCCGCCACATTGGTGAGATTGATTGTCGAAGATGACGTTGTACACCACTTCCGGAATCATCGCGTCCTGGATGGCGATGCCGCCGCCATTTCCCGAAGCGGCATTCTGGCGAATCTCGTTTTCGCGAATGAGGGGTGCCCAGAGGCGGGTCGAGACACCCTCGCAAAGAATGCCGGCTCCCGATGCGCCGGTGTTCCCGCTGATGATGTTCCCAATCACGGTCGGTTCGGCCGCGTTGATCCAAACGCCGCGCGAGCCCCCCTCAATCGTGAAGCCCTCGAGTCGGCTTTGCCGGTCCTCTCCGGACTGGAACGTCACCACGTCTCCCGACACGGCGGGAACGGACCCATCGAGGATGGTGTTGCCCGGACCGGATGCGCCCACGACGGCGATGAGCTTTCCTTTGAAATCGATATGTTCCTGGTACGTCCCCAAGTGGACCAACACGGTATCGCCGGTCGCGGCGCTGTCGATGCCGGCTTGAATCGCCGGCGCATCGCCCGAATGGTCGGCGAGAATGGACCAGATCCGGGCGCTAGCGCGAGAAGCCGGGAGCGTGGCCAGAACCATGATGAGGATTACAAATAGGAGCCGCTGCATGTTCATCCTTTGATCACCGCGAGCGGGCGTAACCGTGCCACGATCGTAGACAATCCAGCCTGGGCTACCGCATCCACGACCTCGGCCACGTCCTTGTACGCGGACGCGATCTCCTCTTCCTGGGTGCGGAGGCTTGCCGCTCGCATAAGGATACCTCTCTGGGCCATCTCCTTCTGAATCGAGCGACCCTTGGCGGCTTGACGCGCTTTGGTTCGGGAGAGGCGCCGCCCCGCCCCATGACAACTGCTGCCGAAGGTGATTTCCATCGCCTTCGGCCGCCCGACCAGCACAAAGCTGTATCGTTCCATGTCCCCGGGAATGAGCACTGGCTGGCCGATGTCCCGGTAATCCTCGGGAACCGCGCGGTGGCCGGCCGGAAACGCGCGCGTGGCACCCTTGCGATGGACGCAGACCCGGCGCTCCTTGCCGTCTACCAGGTGGGTTTCGATTTTGGCGATGTTGTGCGCCACTTCATAAACGGTGCGCGCCCCGAGCGAATCGGCCCGGGTGTTGAGCCCCTTCGCTACGCCCTGAACGGCGAGCGAAGCCAGGATCTGTCGGTTGGCAAAGGCGAAGTTCACCGCCGCGCTCATGGCCCCCAGGTACGCCTTCCCTTCCGGCGACCTGATGGGGACGCAGCAAAGCTGGGGGTCGGGGACGTGAATGCCGTAACGGCGCATGGCGGGCATCATGCGTTTCAGGAAATCCGTGCACACTTGGTGGCCCAGACCACGGCTGCCGGTGTGCAGAATGAGCGTCACTTGCCCCTCGGTGAGGCCGATCTGTTGGGCGATGTCGGGTTCGCGGATTTGATCGACGACGCCAAGTTCCATGAAGTGATTGCCGGATCCCAGCGTGCCGAGCTGATCCTTGCCCCGTCTCTTGGCCAGATCGCTGACCTCGTCCGGCAGCGCCCCGTCCATCCTGCTTTCTTCTTCCACATGGTCGAGATCGCGTTGGGAACCATAGCCCTCACCCACCGCCCAGCGTCCGCCCTCCCGCAGCACGCGTTCGATCACGTCGTGGCCCGCGCGGACCTTTCCTCCTTGACCCACGCCGCAGGGCACGTGCTCGTAGAGCCTGTCGGCGATTTGATCCAGATGCGGGCGCACGTCGGATTCCTTGAGGCGAAACGAAAGTAACCGCACGCCGCAGTTGATGTCGTAACCCACGCCTCCCGGGCTCACCACGCCCTCGTCGACGTCGGTCGCCGCCACGCCCCCGATCGGAAATCCGTAGCCCATGTGCATGTCGGGCATGGCCCAGGCCGCGCCCACGATCCCGGGGAGCGTGGCCACGTTCTGCAACTGCTTGAGTGAGGTCTCGTCTTCGCGAATGGAGGCGATCAGCTCATTGGATGCGACGAATCGGGCGGGAACGCGCGCATCCGGTCGCGGCTCCACCTCCCAGATACCTTGGCCGATCCGTTCGATACCGATCGTCATGGCTCAAAATCTATCAAATGTCGAGGAGGACATAGGCGATGAAGCCGTCGGGCGACCGCTCGATGGATAAGTCGTGCCAGGTGACGGCCTTTACTTCCGTCCCCAGGTCTCCGGCGGCTTCGCCCAACGATCCACCATATGCGTTTGCCTTGAGGCGGTTCGATTGGATCGTGACTTCGAATCGGTTGTAGAGCTCGTGATGTATTTGATGCAGCGCGTTCAGGGTTTCGAGCCAGTCGTGGAGAAGCTCGTTTTCCGTCTCCGCTTCGAGGTGCAGGATTCGCTGGTTGCTTGGGGAAATAACGGCATCTCCTCCAATCACTTTGAAGAGGCCCAGGGCCATGACACGAAAAAGCTCATCTCTGTCGGGGGCCCAGCCTCGAATGCCGGTGTCGGCCGTGTGCTCGACGATCTCGAAGCCGCTCTCCAACCGCGTCAATTTTCCAGGCGGATGAGGCGCACCGCCGGCATCCGATCGTTGAGTCGCGCGAAGTAGACTCCGGGAGGAACGGTGCGGCCGGAGCCGTCTTGACCGTCCCAGTTCACCCAGCCCGTTCCTTCCATGAGCAGGATCTCGCGGATTCTTCTGCCTTGCACATCGATGATCTCGATGCGTTGTGAATGGGTATTGGCCGGGACCGCGAACTGCGTCGAACCCCGGAAGGGATTGGGAAACGCGCGGAGACGCGTCGAGATTTCGCCGTCATCGGAAACGCCGCTCGCACTGCCCTGGGCGACCTCGCCGAGGATCTTGTTGGATGGATCGAGGACGAGAGAAAGGGGTTGCGATGCGAGCGGGAAGGCCAGCACCTCGTGCCGGTTCTGGATCCATCCCGTCACCGTGACGTTGCCGGTGGTGGTGGTGATGCGAGCTTCCAGCGGCAACCTGTAGGTCGTGGGGGCCGATTGGGTTTGGGTGATGTCGATTTGGGCCAGCCAGCCGCTGGGGGTGGACGAAAAAATCGGCACATAAATGAGCTGCGGACGACCCGTACCGGTCATGACCCATTGATCGAAGAACCAACTCAGAGACGATCCGTATGCCGCCTCCATGGCCGCCTGGAAATCCTGGGTCGAAGCGTTTCCGAACTTGTGACCTTGGAGATAAGAGGTGATCGCGCCATCGAAGGTAGCTTTGCCCATGAGGTCGCGTAGCATGCGCAGCACCCAGGCCGCCTTGTAGTACTCCATCGTGTCGAAGATATTGTTTTGCGGCGGATCATAAATAGGATGATCAACGTGGCCCGCTTGCCAGTTAATGACATTGTTCTCGTAGGTCACCATGCGCTGATCGAACGTTGCTGCGCCGTAGAAATGCTCCTGCCACACCGATTCGAAGAAGGTCGCGAAACCCTCGTTGAGCCAGATGTTGCGCCAGTCAGCCAGCGTGACCGTGTCGCCGAACCATTGATGGGCCAGCTCATGTGCGGTGATCCACTCGTAGCCGAGGCCGGCGGTGACGATGACGTCGCCCATGAGGGTGGCCGATTGATGCTCCATACCCCCGCCCAAGTTCGATTCACACATCACATACTTGTCGAAGGGATAGGGGATGAGCGTGTTGCTGAAGAAGGAGATCATGTCGCCGAGATGCTGGAACGCCGTCGCGGCTTGCGAGGTGTGCGACGGGTACACGTACCAGCCCAATGTGGTGACCGAGGACGGCGTGGTTACGAACGCGTAGTTGGCGATGGACGCGCACATGAGATACGTGGCCAGAGGGTGCGTTTCCTGCCAGTTGTACGTCGTCCATCCGTTGGCCGTGCTCGTTGAGATCAGCGCGCCGTTCGAGACGAGCGTGTTACCCATCGGAACCCGGCCATGCATGTCCAGGGTGGCTTTGTCCCAGGGCACGTCGCGGCAGGGGAACCAGTAGCGAGAGTCGTTGGGCTCGGTGAAGGTGTAGGACGCGGTGGGATAGACGTAAAACGCTCGGGACCGGCCGTTGTAGTCGACCTTGATCGTGACGACTTCGTTCAGTGCCGGAGCGGGGGTCACGGTGATGTCCAGGCCTACTGCGTTTTGGGTGTAAGCGAGATTCGGGCCCGTGGATTTACGTACGGAAGTGGCGGTCATGCTGACGAGGTCCAGATGCAGCACGTTCGTGGCCGCGTTCTTCCAGGTCATCGTGAGCGTCGCCGTTCCGGAGACGGTCGTATCGGCGAGGCTGAAGGTCAGATCAAGATCGTAGTGCGTGATGTCGACCGGCGGGTTCGTTTCCGCGGGGGGCCAGTTGGAGAGGGCCTGGTAGCGCTGGGCCTCCCAGGCGGGGAGATCGAACTCGCGATTGGGGGATTTGTCGCTGGCGGGCGGGAGATCCTTGGACGGCACGGGTGCGGCGGCTTCGGATGGTCCGGCCATGAAGAGGATAAGAGCGACAGGAGCGACAAAGAAGTTCATGGATTTTCGCAGCTCAAGAATAAGAACGAGGCCCCGCCCCCCGTGCTTTCCCCCGGCCAGTATAACCCGTCGGCGCTTGCGTTACGGCAAGAGCACCATTTTCCTTGCGAAGGCTTCAGGTCCGGCGAGAATGCGGGCGAAGTACACACCCATGGTCACGTGTCGTCCGGCATCATCCCGAGCATCCCACGAGATCTCGTGCGGACCGGCGAGTTGTGTATTGCTTCGGACAACGGTTCGCACCAAGCGGCCCGATTGATCGAAAACCTGCACCGTGACCGGTGCTTGCGACCGCAGGGTGTAGCGAATTGCGGTCTGGGCCCCGAACGGATTGGGGACGTTGGTGAGACTGTGGAGCATGGGCGCTTCTTCCCCCGGAGGGCCCACGGAACCACCACCGTTCTCCGGATGGAGGGCGATCCAGGCCAGCACGGCCGGGGTGGAGTCATCGAGCGTGATCAGCACGGGGGGACCGGCCGCATCGGAGAAGTAAGCCCTGTCGAAGCCGGGGCGATCGGCGTAGGCGATGTAGGTTCCTTCTTGGAGACCGCGAAGAATGGACGCGCCATTCTCGCCGGTGGAAGCACCGGATACGGGAATTTCGGCCGGCCCCATCACGAGGGCGTTCACCACATAGAAGAACGCATCGCGCAGACCGATTTCATAGGCTAGGGGGCCGAAGCGCTGGAGGATTGAAGCCGGGGCGGTTTTCCGGGTTGAAAGGGGCGTAGGGTCTACCCAACCGGTATCTGTAACCACACTTTCCGGTTTCACTACGACGAGCCCCGCCTGAATGAACGGACCACCGGTGATGGCAGACCTCAGCATGACGTGCAGCGGAGCCATGCGGATGGTTGGCCCCCCGACCGTCACCAACTGGGCTTGTTTCCATTGGTACGCCTGGGGATAGTAGGTCGGTACGTATCCTGCAGCTTCCGCGGAAACGATGACCGAAGCTCCCGCGGGTAATTCGCCGACATAGAACGAGCCATCCGTGTTCGAGAACGCGCGCGCCACGAAGCCCCAGGGGCTCTCGGGTTGGACGAACACGCGCACGAGCGCGTGATCGATCGCGTGCCCGTCGGGATCGGTTACGTTGCCGGCAAGAAATCCCGGGCCACTGGGAAGCTTTCCCGGCAATACGATCGTGCCCGCGTCGGATGTTTGTCCCGGAAAAACCGACAACGCCTGGGCTTCGGAGAAGGGAACGCCGCCGGGATAGTAGGCGGGGTCTCCATTTTCCAGTTGCGCCGACACGTAATAGGAGAGATAGCCATCTGCTTGCGCGGTGAGGCCATCGATACGGAAGCGCCCGTCCGGTCCCGCGAGGGTCCGGTATTCGACGGCGATCAACGTGGGATATGCCGGGGTAATCCGAACCAAGGCCCCGGCGGCAGGCACGAGACACGAGTCATTGATGGTGCCATTCGGATCCGGGGTGGAACAATCCTCAGAGACCCGGCGCAGCACGAGCCCTTCTATGGCGCCTTTGTCGGAGCCAGGCAGCATTTGCGGAAGCGCGAGATCGATGCCGGAGGTGGTTTGTCCCGGCGTTACGTCCACCGGAGTGGCGTCCGGGTAGTTCATTGCATTTTGGAAGTACAAGGACTCGTATCCATCGGCTGAAGCAAAGACCCGGTAGGGCGTATCCGATGGCACTTCGAGGCGGAATGTTCCATCGGCGGCGGTGTGCGTCATCAAGACGTCGTTCGTAACGCTGGGGAAGACCGGCATTGCTACGACTTGGGCCCCCTCGAGCGGTTGCGGCATGGCATCGGCCAGAGGGTTGTAACCGAGGACTTGCCCGATGATCGCGGCTTTGAGTGTTTCGAGCCGAGGCAAATTGAACCGGGGTGGGATGAGGCGGCTCGGCCACGGATACTGCGCGGCTTCGGCGAAGGAGTACACATGATTGAAATACTGGTATCGATGTGACCCAGGTTTGCCCGCGATAAAACGATAGGAACCCTGAAGGAGATCGAGCGTGTATACGCCGTTCGCGTCCGTGAACGCAACGAGACTTCCCTCAGGACTCGGATAACCAGGGCCGCCGGAGCCGACGCCGGTCGATTCATCGGGAGACGTACCTTGGACGGGCAGTGCCATGACCATGGCGTTGGCAAGGGGAATAGCGTCCGCGCTATCTGTGCCGCCTCCTTCGAACACCTGGCCCGAAAGCGGGAACGGACCGGGGATGATGCCGCCGGGAACGACCATGTCGAGGCCGCCCATATATTGGCCGGCGGAAAGGGTAATGGGCTTGGCTAGGTCGGGGCCCAGGACACCCGGGTACCACCACACTTCTCCGTCATTGCCCACGCGCAGCAGGTAGGTGCCTGGAGAAACGCCGTCGAAGAAGAAGTAACCCTCGAAGGAGACTTGGGTATGGTACGCCGCCTCACCGTTTGCATTGGTTGATACGAGCTCGGCGATGAAATTGCGGGGTGTCGAGCCATCTGCGCGCGTCACGCGTCCGGCCGCGTAGGCCAGGTCCGTGGCAGGTGCTTGAACGTTAAAGCTGACTGTGACGCGTGCCCCCAATCCGGTCACGGTCAGATCGGCGCTGTGTTCTCCAGGCCCGATCGGATACTGATGCGGATCGAAATGAAGGAGGGGGTTGTTCTCCGGGCCGAAGGAAATGCTTTGTCCCGGTTCGAGAACCACGTCGCGTACGAAGGCGGGGCAGGGAATCACCGGGCTGTAGATCTGATCAATCACGTAAAGCACCGGACAGCCATCCACGTAGAAACGTCTTGTTTCGGTGCCGGTGTTGGTTATGGTCACGTGAAAATCGAACGGCTGTCCGAGGGGAGCCGAGGTCGGGGTAACCGACCCGCTCACGACGATGCCGGTTGGAAGAGGCGGATCGATGTCGTTATTAGTAGTGAAGTTCGCGGCCGTCGCGACAAAAAGGAGAAGAAGAAACAGCGCCGAGACAAGACGCGCGACGTATGAGTTCGAGGCTGGAATCGAATGCATGACTCACTCCAAAGCCCGGAGGAGATCGTGCCGGCCTAGCGGCTCGGATGGCGGGCCGTCCGGCGATTGCGACGTCGGACCGCTCGAGCGCCGCGGCTAATGGTACCCCCACTCAGGGCCGGTTCTCCGAGGAAACTCGATGAGATTTTTCTTGACTCAATTGCTCAACAAATGATTAGATATTTTGG
>Ga0114129_10003396_pt1 | contig 22367 bp, 16 predicted proteins | sample RhiMetdeltSRZDD1_FD_80071 | JGI IMG/M metagenome (GOLD analysis project Ga0114129, IMG submission 80071) | Populus rhizosphere microbial communities from Tennessee, USA - Rhizosphere MetaG P. deltoides SRZDD1 (version 2) (version 2) | ecosystem: Host-associated > Plants > Roots > Rhizosphere >... | reverse complement strand
TTCGAAGGCCTCAAGTTCCCGAACGATGGCGTACTCACGCGCCAGTGGATGGAGTTCCTGAACCAGATGGCCTCGAGCAAATGAGCCAGGGAAAGGACGCCATGACCACCGCCACCCCGCTCCGCGTGCTGGCCGTCGACGATAACTCGTCGCTGCTGCGCTTCCTGGTCTCCGCGTTCACGGCGAGCGGCTGCGCGGTCACCTCGGCGCCGACGGCCGAGGAGGCGCTCGATCGGATCGACGCCGACACGTTCGACCTCGTGGTCTCCGACATCAAGATGCCAGGGCTCAGCGGCCTGGACCTGCTGCGCGCCGTGAAGGCCAAGCAGCCCGCGACGCCGGTCGTGCTCATCACCGGCGCGCCCTCGGTGAACTCGGCGGTCTTCGGCCTGCGTCACGGCGCGTACGACTACCTGCCGAAGCCCTTCTCGATCAAGGAAGTCCAGGGACTCGTCGAGCGGGTGCGCGCGGATCGTGCGAAGTGGAACGGCCAGACGCCGCTGCCATCGGGCCTCGCGGAGGAGCTGCACCGCCGCGAAGCCGGGGTCGAGATGCTCCTGCGCGTCGGTGACCTTGCGTTGCAGGGCCTCGAGCCGCAGGCGTTCCTCGAGCAGACGCTGCGACTGGCCACCGAGAGCCTGAAGAACGACGGCGGGCTCCTGCTGCTTCGTGACGAGCACGGCCACTTCACCTCCGCCCAGATCGGCGCGCCCGCCGTGGTCAGCGAGCTGCTCGGCCTGCTCCAGCTGGGCTTCGATCGCGTCGTCAGCACGGGCGGACACGAGGTCGTCGCGCTGACGCGCCCCGGCCACCGCCTCGACGTGGTGGCGGCCGCGATTCCCGGCGTCGATCGCTGCATGGGCGTCGTGTGCCTGGCACGTCTGTCGGTGAACGGTGGCTTCCTCCCCGACGAGCGCAACATGCTGTTGGGGTTTGCGCAGACGACGTCGGTCGCGCTCCAGAAGCTCGTGCTCCGCGAGAATCTCGAGCGGCATCTGGTCGACACGATCACCGCCTTCGTCAACGCCATCGAGTCCAAGGACCCGTATCTCAAGGGGCACTCGGCGCGCGTGGCGCTGCACGCGTCAGAGATCGCCAACGTGATGGGTCTGGACGATGACACCATTCAGGTCGTGAGCCGCGGCGCAATGCTGCACGACTTGGGTAAACTCTCGATCATGGATACGATCCTCCGGAAGCCGGACCGCCTGACCGCGGAAGAGTTCGCGATCATCAAGGCGCACCCGGTGGTCGGCGAGCGGATCCTCAAGCCCCTGCGCTTCCTCAGCCGTGAAGCGTGCGCGGTGCGCAGCCACCACGAGCGGTTCGATGGCTCCGGCTATCCGGACGCCCTCAAGGGCGAGGAGATTCCGCTCGTCGCGCGCATCGTGACCGTGGCCGACGTCTTCGACGCCGTGACGTCAAACCGGCCCTACCGCACCGCACTGCCCGTCGAAGCCGCGCGCGAGGAGATCGCCCGCGGGCGCGGTACGCACTTCGACCCGCAGGTCGCCGACGCCTTCGCGAGCATCGCCCTCGAGCGCCTGGTGGAGATCAATCGGCACTACGAGTCGCTCGTCAGCGCGCCCTTGCGGACCGGTGAGGGCGAGCTCGCGCACGCAAGTTGAACTCGCCGAAGCTCAGGATCCTCATCGTCGACGACGCCGGCCCGGTGGTGGTCCTGTGCGTCAACGTCCTGCAGGCGCTGGGGTACGCCGTCAAGGGCGCGAACCGGGGCGAGACCGCGGTGGAGCTGCTGCGCAAGGAGCGCTTCGACCTGATGGTCCTCGACTACAAGATGCCCGGGATGACCGGATTCGACGTGTATCACCAGGCCAAGGGGCTGTACCCTGACATTGCGGTGGTGCTGGTGACCGGGCACGGTTCTCCGGAGGTCATTACCGAGGCCAACCGCCTGGGATTCGACTCGATCCTGTTGAAGCCGTTCACTTCCGACGAGCTGCGCGGAACCGTCGAGAAGGTACTCGCCGACCGAAAGGCGGCACACTGATGCCGTCGGTCGGCGCCGACACGCGCGAGCCGGCCGCGGCGGAGGGCGTCATGAGCGCGGTGGTGCGGGCCCTTCAGTGGGGCCTCGACCGGATGCTGTCGGTGGGGTACGGCGTCGTGTACGACGCAATCTTCGATCGCTTCCGACCGTACCAGGATCTGCAGTCGGAGGTCCTCGAGCTCGTCCGGAAGAGCGCGCCCGATGCGCCGCGGCGCGACGTGCAGGTGCTCGACATCGGCTGCGGACCGGGCAACTTCACGTTCGTGCTGGCGGAGGCGGGGTTCTCGACGATCGGTCTCGAGCCCTACGGCGCGCTCGTCGAGCTCGCGCGCGAAAAGCGGCGCGCCAAGCGCCTCGCCAATCTCGCGTTTCGACAGGGTGAGCTCGCCGAGGGCGCGGGCGGCCGCGATGCGTCCTTCGATGCCGTCGTCAGCATCCATGGCCTCTACGTGCACCCGCAACCCCTCAGCCTGCTCCGTGAAGCGCGGCGCGTGCTCAAGCCCGGCGGACACGCGATCTTCGTCAATCCGACGCGGTACGTCGGCCACTGGTCGACGTTCCGCGACATCAAGAATCGCGAGGGCCTGCAGCCGGCGCTGGCCAGCCTGCTCTGGCTCGTCCCCAATTCCATCTTCGAGCTTGCGCGCAAGCGGATCGGCCCGCACTACTGGGACGAGCACCAGTTCGCGGCCAATCTGAAAGCGGCCGGGTTTACGGTGCTCGAGACTCGCCGCACGTTCCTGAACGACGCCAGCGTGCTCGTCTGGGCCCGTCGGGACGTCGAGGAGTCGTGAGTGAGCCGCCCACCGGCCCGGCCCGACGCTCTCACGCGCGACCTGCTCGCAGGCGGCACGGTACGAGGACGGTCGATGCGCGCCGCGACTGAGCGGCTGATCGCCGTCGGCTACGGGCTGACGTACGACACCGTGGTGTCCGGCTTTCCGCCCTATGAGCGTCTGCTCGACGAGGTGATCTCCCTCGTTTCCCGGTCTGCGGCCGCCGGGCCATCGTCGAGCGTGCTCGACGTGTCGTGCGGCACCGGCACTGTCGCGGCGCGCCTTGCGGCGCTCGGCTATCGCGTCACGGGCGTGGATGCGGTCGGTCACCTCGTCGACGTCGCCCGTGAGCGCTGGGGCGGCCGTGGTCTCGCGCTCACGTTCGAGCATCGGGACGTGGCGTTCGAGCCTTTGCAGGGCGACGGCACGTTCGACGTGGTCGTCAGCATGCACACGCTGTACTGGCACCCGAAGCCGGATGCGCTTCTCGCAGCGTGCCGCCGCGCACTGAAGCCTGGCGGGCACGCGATCTTCCTGACCTACGGCCGCCCCGCGCACGTGCTGGCGACACTCCGCGAAGTGCGCTCGCGGCGCACCAGCCTCGAGGCATTTCGCGCGCTGCGCTGGCTGCTGCCCACCGCCGTTTTCGAGAGCCTTCGGCACGTGGAGCGCCGGTATCTCAGCGAGTCCGACTTCCGCAGCGCCATCAGTGCGGCGGGATTCCAGGTCCTCGACATTCGAGAGACGTTCCTGGCCGGCATCAGCCGGCTCGCCTGGACGCGCGTCTCCCCGTAACCCCCCGGTTCGCTGCGCGTCTCCCCGTAACGGCCGCCGGTTAGTTCTCATCCGGCGGGTGTCATTAGGGACCGGCGAATCGACCAGGAATCGTTCAGATCTGCGCCCCCCTCGAGGGGTCCTCTCAGTGTTTTAGTTCACTATTTCAGACGTTTAGCTGTGGGAAAAAGTTTGGTACCTCCCTTGCTCGATCTTCTGATGTCCGAGTATCGGCGGAGCCCGGGCTCCCACTCGGACAGCGGTTTTGGAGGGGACATCGATGACCAGAACGAAACGGGCGACCGCTATCCTGGTGCTGTTGTTCGCCATAACGGCGGGCGCTCCGGGCTATGCTGTCGCTGAGCCGCCCGTTCCGGTGTGGAAAGACGTATCTTACGGCGCGGTGCTCTACGAAACGACGGAAAACCTGAGCATGAGGGCACTCGAGCGCGGTCGTCGCAGGGCAACCTCGGAGCTGCTGGGGTTCGCGCGAGTCGGTAGCCCGCTGTGCCCAGAGTTGCTGGTGCTCGCGGTGGCGCCGACGGCGCAATACTGCACGCTCAACGCGACGGGCGGGGACAACATCAGCCTGAAGACGGGCAAGGGAACGTTTGGCGGAGATGTCGAAGTCGTCGTTCAGGAAGTCATCGGTGCCGATCCTGTGACGAAGGAGCCCATCACGACCCCGGATAGCCCCGAGGTGGTCATCGCCAAGGGACGATTCACCGGAAAGATGGATTTCTCGGCGGCCATCGTGGGCGTACCCGACGGCAACGGCGGAACGACGAAGTTGCCACGGGGAACGGTCAAGGGGCACCTTTCGCTCGATGGTTTTGGACGTCGGGTCCCCTTCACCGGCGTGTTCCGGCTGCCGTTCATCACCGTCGCGTCGGTTCCGGGATGCGAGGCGATCCCGACGCCGCAGGAATGCTTCACGCCGCCACTCTACCTGCTGGACGACTTCAGCGCGGTCATGGTGAGGCACGGCGAGATGGCAATCGGGTATCCGACGGTCAGGTTTGAGATTTCGTTCTGAGACGCTCGCGATATCGGGGGGCGCACCCCTCCGAGCGTCTGGTGGAGCAGCGAGGCGTCACCGTGGGGAACGGTGAGATTCGATGCGGGGAAACGTGATCGCCGTGGACGAGCCACCGCTGGACGTGCCGGCCGACGAGGTCCGGGGCCCGAACGAGGGTGTCGTCATCTCCCGCGGGACGCGCGTGTATCTGCGCACGTTCACCCGCAGAGACCTGGTCTGGCTCACGGACTGGGTCGACGATCCCTTCCTGGAACGGATGGTCGGCAGCGAGTTCCTGCACGCCTTCAAGCACGACTGGGACAAGGCGCCTGGCTTTCACGAGGCCGTGATGAACGACCCGACCCAGGTCGTGCTGATCGTCGAGGCCTATCGCGGCTGGAACAAGCCCGTGGGCGTCGTGCGGCTGTTCAACATCCACCTCCTGGAGGGTTACGCCTTCCTCGAGACGATCATCACCGACCGTCGCGCGATCCGGCGCGGCTACGGCGTGGAAGCCGGCAAGCTGATCTCCTACTATGGCGTCGACGTGCTGGGTGTGCGCCGTATCGAGGCGAAGGTGTACGCCTACAACGTGCTCAGCATGAACTCGCTGCGGCGTAACGGCTTCCACCAAGAGGGCGTGCTGCGCCAGGCGGGCTTCGACGGCACGCGGTACTGGGACGTCGTTGTGTTCGGGATCTTGAAGGATGAGATCGAGGCGGTGCGCAAGCGCGACAAAGTCTACCTTCCTCTCGACGACCCCGAGGGGAATGGTGATTGAGCCCACATAGCCTTCTTCCGCTCGTAGCGTTCTTCCTCAACGTCACCCTCGCCGGGCTGTCGCTCCTGCGCAACCCGGGGAGCCGGTTGAACCGCGTCTTCGCCTACTTCGCCTCCGCGATGGCGCTGTGGAACATCGGCTCGTTCATGCTGCGGACGAGCCCCGACGCCCCGTCGGCGGTGTTTGCCGAGGTCGTGATCCACATCGGCGTGCTGCTCGTGCCGGCGTTCTGGTACCACTTCGTGCTGATCTTCCTCGACGCGACCACGCGTCATCGTCCGTCGCTGACGCTCGCCTACGCCATCTCGCTCGTCTACAGCGTCGTCAATGTCAGCCGATCGCCGCTGTTCATGAAGGGCGTGGTGTGGACGCACTGGGGCTGGGCGCCGGCCACGGGCCCGCTCTACGTGCCGTTCCTGATCGCGTTCAACTTCTTCATGATCTACGGCCTCCGGCACCTCGTGAAGGCCAACCGCGGCATCGATTCCTCGTTCCGGCGCAACCGCGGCACGCTGATCATGCTCGGCACGCTCATCAGCCTCGCCGGCGGGTTCATCGACTTCGCCCGGTTCGTGGTGGCGAAGTACCTGCCGGCCGCCGAGCAGGTCTACCCGATGGGCATTCCCGCCAACATGGTCTTCGCGCTGATGCTCGGCACGTCGATCGTGCGCTATCGCCTGTTCGCCGTCGACCTCGCCGTCAAGAAGGCGTCGGTGTATGGCGTGGTGGGCACCGTCGTCACCGCCATCCTGTACATCGTCACGCGCACCATCGAGCGGGCGTTCAACCTCGCCGACATCGATACGATCTGGGTGGTGGTGCCGCTCGGCTTCGTCATCACCGTCCTGCTGACGCCGTGGGGCCAGCATCTCGAGGACCGGATCCATCGGCTGATGTTCAGCAAGCGCAAGGGCTGCTACGAAACGCTGCTGTTGCTCAGCAAGCGCATGAGCGCGATCCTCAACTTCAACGAGCTGGTCGACACGCTCGTGCATGGCCTCGTGCGCGGCATCCCGGTGACCCACGCCACGCTGATGATCTACGACGTCAACACGAACACGTTCGCGTCGTATCGCGAGGAGACGACCCTGGACGAGGGCTCCGGCGTCGAGTCCATTCGGTCCGACAGTCCCATCGTGCAGTGGCTGACGCGTACGGAGGGGCTGCTCGTCAAGGAAGAAGCCAAGCTCAATCCGCGCATTGCGAAGTACTTCGAGACGGCTGAGGGCGAGCTCGAAGCCATCAAGGCCTCGCTGATCGTGCCGCTGAAGATCGAGAACAAGCTCAACGGCATCCTGCTGCTGGGCGAAAAGCTCTCGGGCGAGATCTTCGACAGCCAGGAGCTCGACGTGCTCTCGCTGCTGGCCGTGCAGGCCGCCATCTCGCTGGAGAACGCGCGGCTATACGAGGGACTGTCCACCTCCAACGTGCGCCTGATGGAGGCCAGCCGGCTCAAGTCTCAGTTCCTCGCGAACATGTCGCACGAGCTGCGGACGCCGCTGAACTCGATCATCGGATTCTCCAAGGTGCTCCTCAACCGCCTCGACGGCGAGCTGACGGAGCGCCAGGAGGCCTACATCCGCTCGGTACACAACTCGAGCCGTCACTTGCTCGAGCTCATCAACGGCATCCTCGACTTCTCACGCATCGAGGCGGGCCGGCTCGAGATGCGCCGCGAGCGCGTCGACATGCTGAGCCTCGTCGACGAGTGCATCGAGTCTTCGCTGCCGCTCGTGCGCGACAAACGGCTCAAGATCGAGAAAGACGTGCCGCTCGACCTGCCCGAGGTCGTGGGCGACCGGACGCGGATCAAGCAAGTCTTGCTGAATCTCATGTCCAACGCGATCAAGTTCACGGCGGCGGGCAAGATGCTGGTGCAGGTGCGGCGCGAGGCGGAGACGCTGCACGTGTCGGTGGCCGACACCGGCATCGGGATCTCCAGCGCGGATCTGTCCCGGCTGTTCGAGCCCTTCCAGCGCCTGGACAACCCCCTCGCGCAGCAGGCGGACGGCACCGGCCTCGGCCTGGCCATCAGCAAGAAGTTCATCGAGCTGCACCGCGGCCGCATCTGGGCCGAGAGCCGCGAGAGCCACGGATCGACATTCCACTTCACGCTGCCGCTGCGCGCGGTGGCTGATTAGGGGACTTCATGCCCGCAGCGATTCGCAAGGACGGCAGTCGAGCCAAGATCCTCCACGTGGAGGACAATCCGGAAAACCGGATGCTGGTCCGCGCCATCCTCGAAGCGGAGGGCTACACGATCATCGACGCCGAGGACGGGTTGGCCGGGATCGAGGCCGCCATTCGCGAGGAGCCGGCCCTCATCCTGCTGGACGTGAACCTGCCCGGCGTCGACGGCTACGAGGTCGTCTCGATCATCAAGTCGTTCCCCGCGTTCGCCACCACGCCGGTGATCGCGGTGACGGCGTACGCGATGGAAGGCGATCGGCAGCGGACACTGGTGGCCGGCTGCGACGGCTACATTCAAAAGCCGATCGACGTCGATAGCTTCCCGCGCCAGGTCGCGGAGTTCCTGCATGGCAAGCGCGAACAGGTGGAGGAGCGCGAGCAGGGCGTCTATCTGCGCGAGCTGAACCAACGTCTCGTCTACCGTCTCGTCAACCAGGTGGAGGAGCTCAAGCGGCTGAACCAGCACTTCGTGCGCCGCGCCGCGCAGCTCGCCGACCTGCATCGCGCGGTGCAGGACATCACCTCCGAGCTCGGCGTGCAGGCGATGCTGGAGCAGCTGTTGCCGAACCTGGCCCGCGCGCTCGGCACGACGCACCTGGCCGTCGACATCGTGGATGCGGACGTTCACGTCGAGGTGGCGGGCGCGCCGTCCACGGAGCGGCCGCGCAGCGTGCTGGCCGGCGCGGGGGTGGCGCCGGCGGAGGACTGGACCGACGCCGAGTGGCGTCTGGCGCTGGCCGTGCGCGGACGCACGGTGGGCCAGATGACCGCGCGGCTGGTGCTCCCGCCCGGCGCCAAGGCGGACGAGGAGCAACTGCTCAATATCGTCGCCAACCAGGTGGCCATCGTCGTCGAGAACGCCCGACTCTACGACGGCGTGGTGCGCCGCGCGGCGGAGCAGCAAAGCCTCGTCGAGGCCGGCCACCTGCTCGCGAGCACCCTCAAGATCGAGGAGGTGCTGCAGCGCTTCACCGAGCTCGTGCGAACGCGGCTCTCTGTCGACGTCGTGCGCATCTGGCTTCACGAGCGGGACACCGAGTACGGGCTGGCAGCCCAGGCGGGGCTTGCGGAGAAGCCGCGCCTCGCGCGGATGCGCTTCGCGCCCGGAGAGGGTGCGGTGGGCTGGATCATGGAGCACCTCACTCCGCTCATGCTGCCCGACGTGCAGGTGGACCCGCGCTTCCGCGAGCGCGCGTGGGCCCAGGCCGAGGGCCTGCTCTCGTTCGTCGGCGTGCCGCTCATGCTCGACGACGTACCCATCGGCGTGCTCCTCTGCTGGACCCGTCAGCGCCGCGAGTTCGCCTCGGAAGACGTCACGCTGGCGCAGGCGCTCGCAACCTCGGCCGCGGTCGGTCTCCGCAACGCCCAGCTCCACGAGGAGACGCAGCTACGGCTGCGCCACACCGAGACACTGGTCGCCGTCAGTCAGACGCTCGGTGCCACGCTCGACCTCACCGAGGTGCTGCGCCGCGCCACGCGCGAGATGGTGCGCGCGCTGGGCGGCGACACTGGCGTGGCGTGGCTGCTCGCGCCCGACCGCAGGCACTTCGTGCCGCTCGTTGGGTATCACATTCCCAAGGACATCGTCGGCGCGCCGGCGGCGGCATCGCTGCGCCTCGACGATCCGGTCATCCAGGCGTTGCGCGCCGCGAAGGGCCCGATTGCGGCGTCCGACAGCCAGAACGAGTCGTGGAGCTCCATGCCGGCCTCACAGACCATCGCGCACAAGTCGATGCTGATCCAGCCCATCTACTGGCAGAACGAGCTCATCGGCGGCTTCTCCGTGCTGTGGCTGCGACAGGCGCACCGCTTCTCGCCCGACGAGCTGCGCCTGGCCGAAGGTATCGCGCTCCAGGGCGCCCTGGCCGTCGAGAACTCGCGGCTGTACGAGGGCGTGAAGGAGCAGATGGCCGAGCTCAAGCGCACGCAAGCCCAGCTGGTGCAGTCGACGAAGCTGGCGGCCATCGGCGAGCTGGCCGCGAACATCGCGCACGAGATCAACAACCCCCTCACGACCGTGCTCGGCTTCGCGTCGTTCCTCAGTGAACGGATGCCGCCGAGCGATCCCATGCGCGAGGAGCTGGGGTTGATCCAGGAGGAGGCGTCCCGGGCGCGCGACATCGTGCGCGATCTGCTGCAGTTCAGCCGCCAGCGCGACTTTTCTCCGGAGAGCGCCGACGTCAACACCGTGCTCGAGCAGGTCATCGCGATGGTGCGACGCCAGGGCGCGCTCAGCGCCATCGAGGTGCAGGAGCGCTACACGCGCGACCTGCCGCCGGTGGAGCTCGATGTGTCGCGGATCAAGCAGGTGTTCCTGAACATCATCAACAACGCGGTCTACGTGATGCCGAACGGCGGCGCGCTGACGATCCGTACCGAGGCGGTCAACGGCGGCGTCCGGATCTCCTTCGAGGACACGGGGCCCGGCATCGCGCCCGAGCACCGCGATCGCATCTTCGATCCGTTCTTCACGACGAAGCCCGAGGTCAGCGGCACCGGCCTCGGACTCTCCGTGAGCCTCGGGATCGTGCAGAGCCACGGCGGAACGATCGAGGTCGAGACGGAGATGGGTCGCGGCACCACGTTCACGATCGCGCTGCCGCTACGGCTCGAGGACGAGACGCCGGCCGAGCGCGTCTAGTCGGCGTCGCCGCTCATCGCACGCGCCACCCGGGCGGCGCCGAGAAGGGCGGTTTTGGGATTCAGCGCGACGTGCACGGGAATCGTCTCCATCAGCGACGCCAGCCGGCCCTTGTCGCGAAACGCCGTGATGAACCCGCCCGCGGCCAGCACCGATGTGATGCGCGGAGCGATACCGCCGGCGACGACCACCCCACCGACGGCGAGCGCCTTGAGGGCGAGATTGCCGGCCTCGGCGCCATAGACCGACACGAAGATGTTGAGCGTCATCTCGCAGAGACGATCGCCGCCGTCCATTCCACGCTCGGTCACCACCGCCGCGGGATCGCGCTCGCGCATCATCGCGGCGACCTGGGCCGTTTCCCTGGCGACGCCCGTGTCGCGGAGGAACCGGTACACGTTCACCAGCCCCGGTCCCGACAGCACGCGCTCGTAGGACACGCGGCCGAACTCCTTGCGCAGGTGGCGGAGAAGCTCATCCTCCAGCTCACCGCGGGGCGCGAAGTCGGCGTGGCCCCCCTCGGTGGCCACCGCCGTTCGCGGCTCTCGATCGCCGACCACGATGGCCTCGCCGAGGCCCGTGCCGGCGGCGATCACGGCGACGTTGCCGGCCCGTGGCGCGCCGGCCTGCAGCGGCATCAGCTCGCTCTCGGCGAGCGCTCCGACGCCGTGGGCGGTGGCCTCCAGATCGTTGAGCAGTCGCACACGCGTCGCGGGAATCTCCGATGCGAGCACCCGCTCGTCGACGACCCACGGCAAATTCACGGTGACGCCGCGACCGTCGACCACCGGCCCGGCAATCCCCACGCACGCGGTCGCGATGCTGACGCGCGGCCCCGCGCCGAGGAAACGCGCGATGGCCGCCTCCAGGGAGGCGAAGTCACGACTGGGCATGGTGTCCTCGCGCACGAGGGCCCAGTCGTGACCGTGTCGCTCGAAGAGGGCGAGCGTCGTCTTCGTGCCGCCGACGTCGCCGGCGAGGATCACCCTATTTTTGCGTCCCCGCGTAAATGCCCATGACCGTCCCGAGGAACTTCAGCGCGTCGGGCTTCTTCCGCTGGAACGAGTTGCGCCCGATGATGGAGCCGAAGCCGCCGCCGTCACGGATCGCGCGGACCTCGTCGAAGACCTGATCGTCCTTCGCGGCCGCGCCGCCCGAGAAGATCACGACGCGGCGCCCGTTGAACGCCGATTGCACGACATGGCGCACGCGCTCGGCGAGCGTGCCGATCGGCACCTGTGTGGACTCGTAGACCTTCTTCGCCGCCGCCTGCTCGAGATGCGCCGATGGCAGCTTCACCTTGATGATGTGCGCGCCGAGCTGGGCCGCGATGTGCGCGGCGTAGGCCGTCACGTCGGTGGCGGTCTCGCCCTCCTTGCTCAACCCGGAGCCGCGCGGGTACGACCACACGACCACCACCAGCCCATTGGCCTTCGCCTCCTCGGCCATCTCGCGAATCTGCTCGTACATCGACAGACGATGCTCCGAGCCCGGATAAATCGTGAAGCCGATGGCGACACAGCCCAGGCGCAGCGCGTCCCGGACGGAGCCGGTGATCGCCTGGTTCGGATCCTTCTCCTCCAGCAGCACGTCGTGGTTGTTGGTCTTGAGGATCAGCGGAACGCGGCCGGCGAACTCGCGCGCTCCGGCCTCCAGAAAGCCGAGCGGCGCCGCGTAGGCGTTGCAGCCGGCCTCGATCGCCAGCTCGAAGTGATAGCGCGGATCGTACGCGGGCGGATTGACGGCGAAGCTCCGCGCAGGCCCGTGCTCCACGCCCTGATCGACGGGCAGGATGACGAGCCGTCCGCTGCCGGCCAGCGTGCCTGCGTTCAGCACGCGCGCAAGGTTCGTCAGCGTTCCCGGGTTGTCGCTGCCGTACCAGGACAGGATCTCTTTCACGCGATCGCTCATGAGCGGCGTCCTCCTCCGAATCTCAGCATACCGCGCGCGGGCTCAATCCCCGCTCTGCTGGATGAGCTTGGCGACGAGCCCCGTCCAGCTCTGGTGGCTGCCACCGACACCGGCACCGTCATCGCCGTTGAAGTATTCGTAGAACAGCAGCAAATCGCGCCAGTGCGGATCGCTCTGGAACGGCTCGGCGCCGCCGTGCACGGGCCGCCGGCCGTCACGGCCTCGCAGGAAGAGCCTGACCAGGCCGCGAGACAGCTCGGCCGCGACGTCCCAGAGGTTCAGCAGCCGGTGCGAGCCGGTCGGACACTCGACCTTCAGGTCGTCGCCGTAGAAGTAGTGGAACTTCTGCAGCGACTCGATGAGCAGATAGTTCACGGGGAACCAGATCGGGCCGCGCCAGTTCGAGTTGCCGCCGAAGAGCGGAGTCCTCGATTCGCCGGGCTCGTAGTCCACGCGATGCTCGAGGCCGTCGACGGTGAGCACGTACGGGTGATCGCGGTGATACCGCGAGAGCGCGCGGATCCCGTAGGGCGACAGAAACTCGTCGCGATCGAGCATATAGCGCAGTACGCGCGTCAGCTGCGTGCGGCTGACGATCGACAAGAGCCGGCGCACGCGCCCGCCGGCGATGGTCGCCGTGTCGACGTTGGCGCGGAACTCGGGCCGGTTGTCGACGAACCACTGCATCCGCCGCCGGAAGCCGGGCAGGCGATCCACGACGTCCGGTTCCAGTGTCTCCACCGCGAAGAGCGGGATCAGTCCGACCATCGACCGCACCTTGAGCTGGCGCGCCTCGCGCGGCGTCTGCAGCACGTCGTAGTAGAAGCCGTCGGTCTCGTCCCACAGCGTGATGCCCTCGCCGCCCAGGTCGTTCATCGCCCTGGCGATGTAGACGAAGTGCTCGAAGAACTTGGAGGCGATGTCCTCGTAGGCCGGGTTCGACTGCGAGAGCTCGAGCGCGATGGCCAGCATGTTGAGGCAGTACATGGCCATCCACGACGTCCCGTCGGACTGCTCGATGTGGCCGCCCGTCGGCAGCGGCGCCGAGCGATCGAACACGCCGATGTTGTCCAGGCCGAGAAATCCGCCCTCGAAGACGTTTTGCCCTTCCGTGTCCTTGCGGTTCACCCACCACGTGAAGTTCAGCAGCAGCTTCTGAAACGCCTTCTCCAGGAAGTCCCGGTCGGCGACGCCCGTCACGCGGCGGTCGATCTTGTACACACGCCAGACGGCCCACGCGTGCACCGGCGGATTGACGTCGCCGAAGGCCCACTCATACGCGGGGATCTGGCCGTTCGGGTGCAGGTACCACTCGCGCAGGAAGAGGAGGAGCTGCGATTTGGCGAACTCGGGGTCGATCGGCGCTAGCGCGATCGCGTGGAAGGCGAGATCCCACGCGGCGTACCAGGGATACTCCCATTTGTCCGGGACCGAGATCACGTCTTCGTTGTAGAGGTGCGTCCAGCGGTTGTTGCGGCCCCGCAGACGCTCGCGCGGCGGCGTGGGCTGGCCCGCATCGCCCGTGAGCCAGCGTCTGACGTCCAGATGATAGAACTGCTTGTTCCACAGCACGCCCGCATAGGCCTGACGCGCGACCGCGCGCGCGTCGGCGGAGCACGGCGCGGCAACGGTCGTCGCGTAGAATTCGTCCGCCTCGCCGCGGCGGCGCTCGAGCATGGCGTCGAACTCGCGATCGAACGGGCGCGGGGCGACGTCGGTGAGCTGCAGCCGCAGCTCGCGCGTCTCGCCGGCGCGCAGGGTCCAGCGCTGATAGACCGCCGCCTTGGTGCCCTCGCGCGCCGGATTCACCGCCTCCGCGCGCCCGTGAACGACGTAGTCGTCGAACGCGTCCTTGACGTAGGGCGTGGCGTTGGCGGCGCCCCAGAGCCGTCGCGCGTTCGTCTCGTTGTCGGTGAACAGCAGGTCGGCCCCGCCCTCGCCCACGAGCCGGCGGCGTCCGAGCGTGGCGTGCTCGGCCTCCACCACGACGCCGCCGACCGGTGAGGCGCCTGCCCAGAGACGCGGACGCGGAGAGCCGGCCTCCCATGTCCATGTATTTCGAAACCACAGCGTCGGGAGCACGTGGAGGTCCGCCGGATCCGGCCCGCGGTTGGTCACGGTGATGCGGACGAGCAGCTCCTCGACGGTCGCCTTGGCGTACTCGACGAAGACGTCGAAGTAGCGGTCGTCGCCGAACACTCCGGTGTCGAGCAGCTCGTACTCGGGGCGATTCCGCGCGCGCCGCGCGGTTTCCTCGAGCAGCCGCCCGTAGGGATACGCACGCTGCGGATACTTGTAGAGGTACTTCATGTAGGAATGCGTCGGGGTGTTGTCGAGGTAGAAGTAGTACTCCTTCACGTCCTCGCCGTGATTGCCCTGGGTGCCGGTGACGCCGAACAGACGTTCCTTGAGGATCGAGTCGCGCCCGTTCCAGAGCGCCACGGCGAAGCAGAGCCGCTGGTGGTTGTCGGAGATGCCGGCCAGCCCGTCCTCGCCCCAGCGATAGGTCCGCGAACGCGCATGGTCATGCGGGAAGTATTCCCAGGCGGTGCCGCCCGGACTGTAGTCCTCGCGCACCGTTCCCCACTGGCGCTCCGACAGGTAGGGCCCCCAGCGCCGCCAGTGCGCCGTCCGGCGCGCCGCCTCTTCGAGCCGCCGATGCTCCTCGGTCATCCCCGGCATCGCTTATACTAGCGGAACTCCGGAGGATTCAGGTGCTCCACTACGCGATGTCCCGGATGCTCTGGCTCGTGCCGACCCTCCTGGCGATGGCGCTCGTGACGTTTCTCGTCATGCACGCCACGCCGGGCAGTCCGCTCGATCCGGTCGCCGAGGGCGCCAATCCGCTGTCGCCCGAGGCACAGAAGGCGCTCGCGGCGCACTACGGCCTCGACAAGCCCTTGTGGCAGCAGTTCGCAATTTTCGTGACCAAGGCCGTGCATGGCGATTTTGGATTCTCGTTCGTGTACAAGACCCGCACGGTCGCCGAGATCCTGAAGGAAACGTTCCCGATCTCGCTGTTTCTGGGCTCGATGGCGCTGGTCCTCGCGGTGGCCGGGGGGCTGACACTCGGGATCCTGGCGGCGATTCACCAGAACCGCGGCTGGGACTACGTCTCGGTCTCGCTCGCCACCGTCGGCGTCGCGATTCCCAACTTCGTCCTCGCGGTCTTTCTGATCATCATCTTCTCGTTCATGCTGCCGCTGTTTCCCACCGGTGGCTGGGACTCGCCGCGCGACTGGGTGCTCCCGACGGTCACGCTCGCGCTCGCCCCGATGGGAATCATCGCGCGGTTCACGCGCGCCAGCATGCTCGAAGTGATCCGAGCGGACTTCACCCTGACGGCGCGCGCCAAGGGATTGGCCGAAGGTCCGGTGATCTTCAAGCACGCGCTCAAAAACGCCCTCATCCCGGTCGTCACGCTGCTGGGCCCCCTGTTCGCCGCGGTCGGAACGGGATCGTTCTTCGTGGAGTCGATCTTTCGCGTGCCCGGCATGGGGCGCTTCTTCGTGTTGTCCATGACCGGCCGTGACTACCCGATGATCATGGCCGTCGTGCTGACCTACGGGGTATTCCTGGCCATCATGAACCTCGTCGTCGACCTCGCCTATGGCGCGCTTGACCCCAGAATCCGGTACTAGCATCACCGCCGGCACGCGGCCGCTCGCCGACCCCGACGGGGTGCGCGCGCCGAGTCCCCTCGCGGCGGAGCCGACGCTCAGCGTGCGTCCGACGAGTCTGTGGCGCGACGGCGTTCGGCGGCTGCGACGCAACCGGCTCGCGATGGCCGGCGGCGCGGTCATCGTCGTGCTGTGCCTCGTCGCGATCTTCGCCGACGTGCTGGCGCCCCTGCCCTACACGAAGACCAATTTCGGGCGCCTGAACGAGGCGCCGTCGCGCACGTATCCGCTCGGGACGGACCAGCTCGGCCGCGATCTCCTGTCGCGGATGATCTACGGTGCGCGCGTCTCGATGCTGGTCGGCCTCGGGGCTCAGCTCATCGTCGTCGCCATCGGCGTGCCGATCGGCGCGCTGTCCGGGTACGTCGGGGGCCGCACCGATCTCGCCCTCACGCGCTTCATCGATGTCATGTATGCGTTCCCCCGGCTGCTGTTCGTCATCCTCGTGATGTCGATGCTCGGTGCGGGGTTGACCAACATCTTCATCGCGATCGGACTCACCGGTTGGGTCGGCATCGCGCGCCAGACCCGCGCGCAGGTGCTGGCCATCAAGCAGAAGGAGTACGTCGAGGGCGCGCGCGCGCTCGGCTCGCGCGCCGGCCGGCTGCTCTTCCGCCACGTACTGCCCAACGCGCTGACGCCCATCGTCGTGGCTGTGACGTTCGGCATTCCCGAGGCCATCTTCACCGAGGCGGCCCTGTCGTTCATCGGCGTCGGCATCAACCCGCCCACGCCGTCGTGGGGACAGATGGTCGGAGAGGGCCAGCAGTACATCCGTTCCTACTGGCATCTGTGCGTGTTCCCGTCGATCGCCATCGCGATCACCATGCTCGCGTTCACGTTCTTCGGCGATGGCGTCCGCGACGCTCTCGATCCAAAAATGAAATAGCACCCACGAGGAGGACTTCATGAAGCGACCTCCAATCTCCGATGCGCAAATGGATCTGCTTGCGACGCGGCTGGCGGCCGTCGGTGTCGGCCGGCGCGACTTCCTGCGCGTCGCCGCCGGCCTCACCGCACTGGGCGCCGCGGGCTTCAATGCCCGTCCCGTCGCCGCCGCACCGAAGCTCGCGCCCGGTGAAAAGCTGGCAAAGGATCAGCATTTCCGCGTCGGCGGAGGCGGCTACTGGCAGAACGATCCCTCCAGCCACGACTTCAACAAGGATCTCTACTGCTCCGGCGTCGCCGAGCTGTGGGCAGGGCTGATGAAGTTCGACGTGAACTTCCAACCCGTGCCCTACGTCGCGAGTAAGGTGACGTCGAACCCCGACGGCTCGGTATGGACGTTCGAGATCCGCAAGGACTCCAAGTGGTCCGACGGCTCCCCGTGCACGGCCAAGGACTTCGAGTGGTCGTGGAAGCGCCAGATGGACCCCGCCAGCAAGAACCCCTACTCGAGTTACTTCTACGACATCAAGGGCGCCGAGCCGTTCAACAAGGGCAAGGTGCCCGACGCCTCACAAGTCGGCATACGAGCAAAGGACGACTGGACGCTCGAGGTCACGCTGGAGGGTCCGCGCGGTTACTTCCCCGTGCTCTCCGCGTACAATGCCGCGCTCCCCGCGCACCGGCCGTCCGTCGAGAAGCACGGTGACAAGTGGACGGAGGCCGGCAACATCGTCTGCAACGGCGCCTTCGTGCTCGAGAGCTGGGAGCACAACAAGGTCATGGTGCTCCGCAAGAACAAGCACTTCTTGAACGCCAAGGACGTGACGCTCGAGAAGGTCACCATCCCGATCATCCCGTTGCAGTCGGGCGCGCTGCCGTACGAGAACAACGAGCTCGACCTCACTCCGCTGCAGACCGGTGACCTCAAGCGTTTCCGCGACGATCCGCGTACCAAGTCGCAGGTCTTCCGCTATCCGTTCCCTGGGACCTGGTATCTGATCCCCCAGGTGACGAAGCCGCCATTCGACAACGCCAAGGTCCGTCGCGCGGTGGCGCACGCCATCGACCGCGAGAACGTGGTGCGCGTGGCCGACGGCTTCGCCGTGCCCGCGCACTCCATGATCCCGCCCGGCTTCCCCGGCGCCGTCGACGACAAGAAGATCCGGGACATCCAGCGTTTCGATCCCAAGGCGGCCATGGCCATGCTCAAGGGCACGCCGTTCGAGGGCGGACGCAACTGGCCAAAGATCACGCTGACGATGCGCGAGGAGGGCCTCGGCTCCAAGCCGCTCGCCGAGGCCGTGCAGTCCGTGCTCCTCGAGCACCTCAACATGAAGACCGAGCTCGAGGTGCTGGAACAGCGCGTCTTCCGCGCCGGTCTCTGGAAGAACGACTACCAGTTCGTGTGGATCCGCTGGTTCATGGACTATCCGGATCCGCACAACGAGTACTTCGACACGTTCTACGGCAAGAAGACCGAGGGCAAACGGCAGGCGTGGGTCAACGACGCCTTTGACAAGGAGCTGGAGACCGGTCGCGACACGCGGGACACCAAGAAGCGGCTGGCGGCGTACGCGAAGGCCGAAGAGATCATGCAGACCGACGCCGGCTACATCCCTGTGGCCTGGGTCACCCGCTGGGCCGCGGCCAAGTCCACCGTGCGCGGGCTCGAGAAAAACAAGCTCGGTGAGATCGTGATCGACGGCAACATCTACGTCGACATGCTGGCGCATGTCTACATGGTCGACAAGGCCTGAGATGGCCGACGCCGAGCGCCTGCGCGGCGAGCTGTACGCCGCGTTCAAGAACCGTGCGCTGATGTACTGGCACGTGTTCGACGAACTCCGCAAGGCGCTCGGCGAGCCGCAGGCCACCTCACTCATGGCCCGCGCCATCGAGGCGCGCGGCCGTGAGATCGGCCGGCCGTTTGCACGCTATGCGCCCGCGGATCTCGCGGGCCTGCGCGACGCGTTCGTCGGCGGTGTTCCCGACGAGGGCCGGATGTTCGCGCCGCGCGTCGAGCGCTGCGATGCCGCGGCGCTCGACATCGTGCTGCAGCGCTGCCCGCTGAAGGAGGCGTGGCAGGACGCGGGAGTCTCCGAAAGCGACATCGCCACGCTCTGTCGTATCGCCGGCCGTGTCGACAACGGCACGTTCGAGGCGGCTGGCTTCGAGTTCTCTGCCGACACGTGGCAGCCTGGCCGCGAGGGCTGCTGCCACCTGCACATCCGACCGGGTCGCACTCGCTGAAGACGCTGGGGCTCCGCCTCCTACCGGGCGCGGTGCTCATCGCGGCCACGGTGGCGCTCCTCACCATTCCGGCGCTGGCGCCGCTCACGACGTCGCTGCTGCCGGCGTACCCGTTGATCGCGTTTCTCGCCTCTGCGCTCCTCGCCTGGCGCTTTCGACGCTGGCGCGTGCTCGTCGCGACGCTGCTCCTGGCGGCCGCCGAGCGCACGCTCGCCATCACGCTTGCGACGCCGACGCGGCCCGCCTACGTCGTGACCGCGGTGGCCGCCGCCGCGCTGCCGCTGAATCTCACCGCGCTCACGTGGCTGGAGGAGCGCGGGCGTCAGGTGTTCGGCTGGAGCGTGGGTCTCGTGGCGGCCGAGGCGCTCAGCGCGGCGCTCCTCGCGCAGCCGGAAGCGGCGCCACTGGCGAGCGTGCTCGCGCGGCCGCTCGCCGATGGCCGGCTGTCCGTCATCGGGATGCTCGCATTCTCGGGGGCCATCGCGCTCGCCTCGGTGCGCCTGCTGATGCGCCCGCAGGCGCTCGAATGCGGCATGTTCTGGACGCTCATCGCGGCGCTGATCGCCTTTGGCAGCGTGGCGCCCGCGGCGGCGTCGATCACGCTCGCCGGGGCGGGATTGGTGCTGCTCGTGTCGCTGGTCGAGACGTCGTACGCGATCGCCTACGGCGACGAGCTCACCGGGCTGCCGAGCCGCCGCGCGCTGACGGAAACGCTCGCCGGGCTCGACGGCGTCTATACGATCGCGATGGTGGACATCGACCATTTCAAGGTCTTCAACGACACGTACGGCCACGACGCCGGCGACCAGCTGCTGCGCATGATCGGCGCGCGTCTGGCGCAGGTGGGCGGCGGCGGCCGACCGTATCGCTATGGCGGCGAGGAGTTCGCGGTGATCTTCACCAACACGCCGCTCGAGGATGCGCTGCCGCACCTCGAGACGCTGCGACACTCCATCGAGTCGACGGGCTTTGGTCTGCGCGGCTCCGACCGGCCGCGGCGTGGCGATGCGTCGCGCGTGCTCCGCCCGGCGCGCCGCGTGTCCGTCTCCGTGTCGATCGGCGCCGCCGAGGCGGGCCGCCGCGCGGCCCCGGCGCACGAGGTCGTCAACGCCGCCGATGCGGCGCTCTATCGCGCCAAGCGCGGCGGGCGCAACCGCGTGTGTACCTAGCTAGGCACGCGCGCGGCTGATCGCGCGCCAGATCGACTCGGGCGTCAGCGGCATGTCCAGATGGCGCACGCCGAGGGGCGAGAGCGCGTCGACGACCGCATTCACGACCGCGGGCGGCACGCCGATGTTACCCGCCTCGCCGAGCCCCTTGACGCCGAGGGGGTTGCGCGGCGAAGGCGAGTGGGCATGGAGGATCTCGGCGTGCGGCACGTCGTCGGCCCGCGGCAGCGCGTAATCCATCAGCGACCCGGACAAGAGGTGCCCGTCGGCATCGAACCGCACGGCTTCGAGCGCGATCTGTCCCCACGCCTGCGCCAGCGAGCCGTCGAGCTGCCCATCGGCGAGCAGCGGATTGACGATGGTGCCGGCGTCGTCGATCCACACGAGCCGCTCGAGGGTGAAGACGCCGGTGTCGGGCGCGATGCGCACCGCCGCGACCACCGCGCCGCCACTCCACACTTCGCCCTCGGGCGCCAATACGTGCGAGGCTTCGAGCCCCGGCGATTCACCCGTCGAGCCCGCGCCGTTCCAGGCGAGCCGCGCGACGTCGGCCCACCGAACGAAGCGATCGGGCACGCCGGCAACGCTGAAGCCGCCGTCGGTGAGCCTCACGTCTTCCGCGTGCGCCTCGAGCAGATGGCCGGCGAGGCGCCGCGCCTTGTCCACGACCGCTTCCGCAGCGCGGACGAGAGCGCCGCCGCCGAGCGCGGTGCTGCGACTACCGAACGTCCCGATGCCCTTGTCGATCACCGCGGTGTCGCCGTGCCGGACCTCGATCGCCTCCGGCTCGACGCCCAGCCGGTCGGCGAGGATCTGCGCGAACACGGTCTCGTGTCCCTGCCCGTGCGCACTCGAGCCGGTGGCGGCGGTCACGCGGCCGTCGGCCTCGACGCGCACGAGCCCGCTCTCCCAGCCGAGCGCTGAGGGCTCGACATAGACGGCCACGCCGACGCCGACGAGCTCCCCGCGGCGCCGGCGCTCGGTCGTCTCGCGGCGCAGCGTGTCGTAGTCGGTGGCCGCGAGCACGCGCGCGAGGAGCGCGGGGTAGTCGCCGGAGTCGTAGCTCTCCCCCGTCGCCGTCGCGAACGGGAAGCGCTCCGGCGGAACGAGATTGCGCCGCCGCAGCTCTGCGGGGTCCATTGACAGCGCGTGCGCGGCCGCGTCGACGAGGCGCTCGATGAGAAACGCCGCCTCGGGTCGCCCAGCGCCGCGATAGGGGCCGACGGGCGGGGTGCTCGTGAAGACGCCGACCGCCTCGATGTCGACGTTCGTGATGGCGTACGGACCGGGCAGGCAGCGAACGTGATTGCGGGGGGTGCCCATTGCCGTATACCCGACGCTCGGGCCGAGTGGACACAGGATCCGCGCCCGCAGGCCGAGCATCGCGCCGTCGGCGCCGACCGCCAGCTCACCACGCGCGACGGCGCCGCGGCCGTGGTGCGTCGTGAGCATGTCTTCGATACGCGTCGCGACCCATTTCACCGGCCGCCCCAGGCGCCGCGCGAGCCACGGAATCAAGACCTCTTCGCGATACGGTCCGCCTTTCACGCCGAATCCGCCGCCGACATCGGGCGCGATCACGCGCACGCGCTCGGCGGCCAGGCCCAGCAGGCGCGCGACCTCGTCGCGGATCCGGTGCGGCACCTGCGTCGACGACCAGATGGTGAGCGTCTCGTCGGCCCAGCGCGCGGCCACGCCCCGCGGCTCGAGCGGCACACCGGCCAGCCGCGTCTGACGCACCTCGACGGCGACCGTGCGGTGCGCGGCGGCGAACGCGCCGTCGGCGTCGCCCCTGCGCACCGCATAGGTGAAGCAGCGATTATCGGCGCGGCCCACGATCGGCGCCGCACCGGTCGCCAGCGCGGTGTCCGGCTCGGCGGCGCCGGGCAAGGGCGTCCACTCCGTCCGCACCAACGCCGCCGCGTCGTGGGCCAGCGCGGCGCTCTCCGCGGCGACGAGCGCAACCGGAGTGCCCTGACAGCGCACGACGTCGCCGGCCACGAAGAACAGCTCGGGCACCACCATCCCGTCGAGAGCGCGCACCATGCCGATCGGTGGGAACGCGGGGATGTCGGCGGCGGTGACGATGTCGATGACGCCGGCCGCCGCGCGCGCGGCGGCGAGGTCGAGCGTCGCCAGCCGCGCATGCGCGTGGGGGCTCCGAACGAACACGACGTGGGCCACGCCCTCGAGGCGAAGATCGTCCAGGAATCGTCCCTGACCGCGCAGCAGCGGCGGATCCTCGCGACGACGCGCGGCGCGACCGACGTGGGTCAGG
>Ga0114129_10003395_pt1 | contig 22370 bp, 22 predicted proteins | sample RhiMetdeltSRZDD1_FD_80071 | JGI IMG/M metagenome (GOLD analysis project Ga0114129, IMG submission 80071) | Populus rhizosphere microbial communities from Tennessee, USA - Rhizosphere MetaG P. deltoides SRZDD1 (version 2) (version 2) | ecosystem: Host-associated > Plants > Roots > Rhizosphere >... | reverse complement strand
GACCTGTGCCTTCGGATATTTCTTCAGAATGGTCGGAAGGGCGTCCAGCAAGACTTCCACGCCTTTCTCGGCGGCGAAGCGTGCGGCCATCCCAATCACAGGATGTCTCTCCCGAATACGGTGTTCCTCCGCAAAGGCCTCCACCGCGCCAGGAAGCGGGTTCGGCAGCTCCACCGGCGGCAGGCTCGGAGTCAGTTTGGATGTGTAGCGCGAAAGGTAGGGCGAATGATCGGCATAGTCCCGGGTGTAGGTCACGATATGATTCGACAATATCCCTGCCATGTTATTCTGAAAATCCACCACCGCGTTGACAAAGCGGTTGAAGATTCCAGGCGGCAGGAACAGGTCGCAATGATAGGTAAGCACCGCCGGCTTACCGAAGAGGCGGCCGCGCAGCGACACACCCGGCGCATCGAACTGAGGCAGGTGCATCTGGATGACGTCATGCCGGGCGACAAGCTTCGTGGCGACCAGACCAAAAGCGGGCGCGATCACGCCCTTGCTGATACGCGCCGCCACCGGCACCCGTATGATTTTCACGCCATCCAGAGTTTCTTCGAGCGGCAGTGACGGATCATATTGTGTCGTCATGACCGTGACCTGGTGACCGCGTTTTACGAAAGCACGAGCCAGGCGTTCGGCGTAAATCGTGAGTCCCGACGTGTGCGGGCGATAGTATGTCAACTCTGTGAGAATTTTCATTTTGAATTTCGATCCAGGGTCTGCTACCCCAGGGAGCGACCAAGATTATAACGCAGAGACGGTTGCCTTTATCATTGATACAATCATACTACTGAGGTTATTTATGCGAAACAAACAAGTGATCGCCTGGGTCTCTGAGACTCTGCGCCAGGCCGCCTGGGCACCGCTCGCTGTTTTCATCTTTTATTTGATCGCCCGTTCTCTGCAGCTTTTCAGCCTATTCCCGCCACTGGATATCCCAACCCACTTCCTCGGCGGTGTGGCGATCACGTATTTCTATCGCGTCGCGATCAGGAACGCCCAAACGCTCGTTGGAGAAATCCCCTTTCCCATCCAGGTCCTCTTTGCATTCACCTGCACCGCCACAACCGCGATCTTCTGGGAGTTCTACGAATATATCTTTGATTTCCTCTTCGCTACCCAGATGGTGCGCGGCGTGACAGATACCACCGTGGATTTTTTCGACGGTCTGCTGGGCGCGCTGGTTCTCTCTGTCTTTTATCGACGGCGTTAATCGACTCAAAGCAGGACGCAGGAAATCTATCTATAGGGCTGATTTACTTCCTCGAGTTTTTCTCTCAACTGTTCCAATAGAGCCGCACCCGTTTTGTTTTGTTTCGTATACAGATTCATCAATTCACCGGGATCTGATTCGATATCGTAAAGCTCAAAGCGCCCGGCCTGGTCTGGAAGCTCTTTGTACCCAAAGATATACATCAGTTTATATTGTCCCTGGACAAGCATTACACTCGCATGGACGAGAGGAGCCCGCGGATCATTTTTCATAGCGTGCATTGCATAAATATTCCGGCTTTGCGCGGCATCCGCAAAGGGAGGCAATACGGCGCCATCCGTCCAATCCGCTGGTTTCCCGCCAGTGACATGAAGCAGGGTTGGCAAGAGGTCGGCAGCGCTGGTGGACGAGTAAATGTTCGCTCCCTGCTCTCGACCCGGCTCGAAAATTAATAGAGGCACGCGCACAACCGGCTGATAGAGCACAGGGGTAATATGCCCCCGAATGCCGCGCTCGAACAACTCGCCGTGATCGGAGGTCAACACAACCCAGGTGTCTTTTAACAATCCGCTGGTTTCCAGGAAATCAAAAAATCTTCCGAACTCTCTGTCGAGGTACAAAATATACTCATCATACGAGAGGCGCTGCCTCAATAGAAGTTCCCAGCTTCTATTTTGAGTAAAGATATCTTCTGGTTTGGGATCCGTCTTCAAGTGGTCGTTGCGAAAGCTGCCCTCAAAGTCGCGATGAGTTGTGCAGGGGGCATGGGGCGGCATGAAATGAAAATACCCAAAGAAAGGCTGGGAAGTACGTTCAAGCTGGTCTGCAATCCGATCCATGGCCTGCTCAAGTAAAAAATAATTGCCTGGCTCAACACTCGGAAGTCCAGACGGAAAGAAGGGCTTGTATGCCGCGATCCTATGATCCTGGTAACTCTTATAAAGTTCGGAGAGGAATAGGGAATAGGCGGATCCCTCCTCATCTTTTTTCATGGCACGCGTCCAGCCGACTGTGGCAATATCTTCATCCCTGGCAAATAGCGAAGGGATGAAACCCTCGCTTGTCAGCATGAAGCGCTCTGCGGGTATGTAATCATCCAAATCCCTGATGAACTGATGGAACAAAACGTTCACCAGGGGGTTATGAGAATACGCGAGCCGATGATAGTCTTCAAAAGCCTTGAAGATATTTTTGTTGACAAACGATTCCTGCACTTCTCCATATTGTTGAAATGCACGATGCGACCAGGGAAGTGCGCCAGTAAGCAGCGATGCCGTCCCCGTGGTTGTGAAATTCGCCCCGGCATAGTGGTTATGATATACAATTGCCCGCTCCGCAAGCCGCGAAATATTGGGGGTTGTATTGCGTGAGTAACCATAGATCGGAAGATGGAAGGCGGAAAACGCATCGAACACAAGAATGATGACATTTTTCTTATTGCCCTGTAAAGGCTGGGGCGGGTTCAGCGTTTTCGCAAGCGGAGGCAAAGCCAGACCGAACGATAGATAGCTGGCAAGTCTAAGAAAATCCCGACGATTCAGGCGATTGCTCAATTCCACGTTCCTTCTAAAGGTTGCGAATCACAATAATCACAACCCCGAGCAGATCGAAAAACAGATAGAACATGGCTAACAGGGAAAAGCGCTCCATCAGATCCTGCATGACGGTAACTGCTTTTTTCGTCCGCAGGAAGGAATAGGCAGGCAGCAAAACGGTTGGCATGACGACCATCAAAATTGCCCCATATACGATCCGCACCGGATGGTCAGACTGCCTCAGATACGCAATTGCCCAGGTGGGGAGAGAGACATTCCACAAGAAAAGCAACTGGCTGATGATTGCCCACACCGATGTGATCAGGACTAAGAAAGCCAGAAAAGTAATTCGCCTGTCCGATTCCCATTGCCTGGGCGTCAAAAAACCCAGCAGAGCGATAACGAGAAAGATCACCACACTTTCTACAAAAGCAACAAGCAGGCCGTAGGAGAGGACTCCGATCGCATCCCATGCATTTGTACGTTCCGTCAACCACGAGATATCTCTGAATGCCAGGATCAGTGTCCAAAGATGAAGCGGAAATGCAGATATCAGAAAAAGAGACCACAATCCCTGCCTTGAATATCTTGAGGTGATGACGCTAGCCATGTCGCTTTGCCTTGCTCAGAAGCTGGATTATATCGGATTTATCAGAACAATTTTTTGTTCGCCTCCACCCAGTCGAACAGCAATTCCAGCCCTTCCTCGAGATCGATCTTCGGCTCCCAACCGAGCTCGCGTTTGGCTTTGCTGTAATCCGCATAGAACACCTTCTGGTCACCAGGGCGCCAGTCGGCGCGTGCAATTTCGATCTTCTTCCCAAGCAGCTTCTCGAGGATGGGACCGAACTCCGCCCAGATGGCGAGCACGTTACGCGGTCCGCCGCCCATGTTATAGACCTGGCCTTTGGCACGGTCGATCCTTTCGATGGCGGCATCGTAAGCATTGAGCAGATCGTTCACATGCAGCACGTCGCGCACCTGCTTGCCATCGCCATAGATCGTGATCTGCCTCCCGGTCACGGCTGCGATCATCATCCACGCCAGCCAGCCCTGATCTTCCACGCCAAATTGACGAGGTCCATAGATACAGCTCTGGCGAAAGACTACAGAACGCAGTCCATAAATACGTGAGTAATCCCGCGTATATTGGTCGCCAGCGCCTTTACTAACCCCATAGGGGGAATGGAAGTCCAGCGGTTGTTCTTCGGATGCTCCCTTGACCAGATCCTTATACAGCCAGCGAGTTGCTTCCTCGACCACTTCCACATCGTCCATGCCGCCGTAGACTTTATTGGTGGACGAATAAATGAAGATCGGGTTTCTCTCCGATAAACGCGCGGCTTCGAGGGCGTTAAACGTCCCCAGCGCGTTGGCTTCGAAGTCCTCCCTCGGGTTGATCACCGATGTGGTGACCGCGACCTGCCCCGCCAGATGGACGATCACATCCGCCTCTTTCGCAGATTCTGTTAAAAGCTTGTCGTCCCGCAGATCTCCCACGATGAGCTGGAACGCATCCTTCCCGAAGGTTTCCTCCAACCAGGCGATATTCTTCGGCGCCCCCGCCCGGGACAGGTTATCGTACATGGTGACGTTGTCGCCGCGCTCTATCAGCCTGCGCACATAGTTCGACCCGATGAACCCCGCGCCACCGGTGATGAAAAAATTACGAGCCATAATCTCTCCTGTATTCGATTTGATAGGGTGTCCGTCTTCGAAAGAAAAGTACCATAAGCACACCAAATGCAAATCCCCCAATATGCGCCCACCAGGCAATCCCACTCCCGCCGCCTCCCTGGATGGCGAGCCAGCCGGAATACAACTGCGAAAAAAACCAGAAGATCAGGAACAGCATCGCGGGGATTTCCACGATTGTAAATATGAAGAGGATGGGCACCAGGCTGGCGATCCGTGAGCGTGGAAACAGGATTAGATACGCGCCCAGCACCCCTGCCACCGCGCCGCTCGCGCCGATCATGGGAACCGTGCTGGTTGACAGGACATAGGTTTGGAGCAGTCCTGCTGCTACGCCACTCAGCAAATAGAAGAGAAGGTAGCGAATCTTGCCCATAGCAGCTTCCACATTATCACCGAAGATCAGCAGCACCCACATGTTGTTGATGATATGGAACCAACCGCCATGCAGGAACATGGACGAAAAGATGGTCCTCCAGAACGTATTCGGATCGCTCAGAAATCGAGCCGGACTAAAACCCCAGGTGAAGATGAATTCCTTGAGCGTTGCCGGGTCCATCTGCAGTTCATATAGGAACGCCAGTACATTCGCAAGGATCAACGTCAGGTTGATGAGCGGGAATGTTCGGGAACGTACTGTATCGTAGAGAGGGAACATTTGTTACTGGTTCATTTCCTCGACAGGTTTGGACCGCAGAGCTTTAAGTTGTGCGTAGACGCCAGACAAGGTCTGACCTTCCCGCAAAAGACCGATACCGCCGATCACGATGCTGTTGAAGTAGTTATACAGTCGACCCGTCAATGCGACGGCTAATGCCCGGGACTCATCACCCGTCAGCAAGGCAACGGCTCCGCCGAACCCGCCCTCGAATGTGCCAACCCCTCCCGGCAAGGAAGGGATCGCGCCCCCGAACGCGGCACCACCCAACCCAAACATGCCCCAGATAAGCTGCGCCTGCGGGAAGAAGGCGCGGATGATCAGATAATACGAGATGATCGCGATCCCCCAGTTGACCGCCATCCAGAACAGGAAGCGCAGGAACAGCCAGCCATCGGTCAAGACGCTCAGCCCCGCTAAGAAGGACTCGAGGAAGCTCCCACCAAAACGCTGCAGCGAGGGCCAGCGCGTGCTGAGTTTATGAAAAAAATCCAACGCCCACTGGTTATTACGCGCCAGCACATAGAGCAGGATAAGACTGAGAACGACAATCACACCTACAATAATGCCAATCCGTGCTGAGCCTTCACTCCCGACCACAAAGGGCAGTGCTGTCAAAAAGATCGCCGCGTTAAAGCCAAGGTCCACCGCGCGCTCGATGACAATGGTCGGCAAAATCTCCATGAATTGCATCCCTGATTTACGGCTGAGCAGGAATGCCCGCCCGAGCTCCCCCAGCCGGAAGGGCAGGAAGTTATTTAGCAGATAGCCTTCTCCAACGGTCCAGAAGACATCGCTATAGCTTGGACGGTCTCGCAAAAGGGTCCGCCAGACGATCGCGCGCACGGCCACCCACAGAAAGCCGATGGCGAACGCGATCGACAGCAAACTAAAGTTGGCGGTGCGCATGGCATCCACCATGGCGCGCAGGTCGACAAAGTACAGGATGGCGACAATCAACAGGATGCTGATGAGCGCGCCCGGAAGCCAGCGTTTTACATCTTTCATAATGAGAACACCTCGTCCTGAGCGGAGGGCGCAGCCCGCAGTCGAAGGGTGCTTCGACTACAGACCTCGCCTAGCTCAGTCTTCCGCTCAGCGCGGATCCTATTCCTCATCTAATTTCAAGACCGCCATGAACGCGTCCTGGGGGATTTCCACATTCCCGACCATCTTCAAACGTTTCTTGCCCTTCTTTTGTTTCTCGAGCAATTTCTTCTTGCGGGTGATATCGCCGCCGTAACACTTTGCCAGCACATCCTTGCGCGTGGCTTTGACATTCGCGCGCGAGATGACGCGTCCGCCAGCCGCGGCCTGGATGGCAACGTCGTACAGCTGGCGCGGGATCAGCTCCTTGAGCTTGGTGATCAGCCGCTGACCTTTGTGGAACGCGTCCTTCTGGTGGACGATCGTCGCCAGTGCATCCACCGGTTCGCCGTTGACGAGGATCTCAAGCTTCTGCAATTCATCCGGGCGATATTCGAGGAACTGATAATCGAGGGAGGCATAACCCTTGGTGCGCGACTTCAGATCGTCGAAGAAATCGATGATGATCTCGGAGAGTGGGATTTCATAATCCAGTTGCACGCGGTGAGGCGCAGGGTATTCCTGCTGCTTGAAAACCCCGCGGCGCTTTGTCACCAGGTCCATGATCGGACCGTAGTAATCGGTCGGTGTGATGATCTCGATATTCATCCACGGCTCGCGGATCTCTGCGACCTTTGACTCGTCGGGCAGCTCTGCCGGAGAGTCAACAGGAATAGTTTCCCCGTCGTACATTACCACTTCGTATTCCACCGATGGCGCCGTGAACAGCACATCCAGGTCGTACTCGCGTTCGATACGCTCCTGGATGATCTCCATGTGGAAGAGGCCGAGAAAGCCGGCGCGGAAACCGAATCCCAGCGCCTGGGACGTCTCCGGCTGGAACGTCAGCGAGGCATCGTTGAGCTGGAGTTTATCCAGTGACTCGCGCAGGTCGCTGTAATCGTCGGCTTCCACGGGATAGATCCCGGCGAAGACCATCGGCTTGGGATTCCGGTACCCGGGGAAGGGCTCCGAAGCCGGATTCGCGGCGCTTGTGATCGTATCGCCCACCCGGCACTCATGGACGGTTTTAAATCCGGTCGCGATATAGCCCACTTCCCCGGACCCCAGCGCTTGCACCGGCTTCATACCCGGGGCGAAGATGCCAATTTCCACGGGACGCATGTCCACTTTGGTGGCAAACATGCGCAGTATATCGGTGGATTTGAGTGAACCTTCCATAATCCGCACGTAAGCGATCACGCCTTTGTACGGGTCGTAATGCGAATCGAAGATGAGGGCGCGCAGAGGCAAGTCATCCGCATCCCTGGGCGGCGGGATACGCGTCACGATCGCCTCGAGGATCTGGTCCACGTTGACGCCCTCTTTAGCAGAGACCTGGATCACGTCGAGCGGATCGATGCCCAGCAGCGCGCCGATATCCTCTGCGACCTCATCGGGGCGCGCCGAGGGCAGATCGATTTTGTTGATGACGGGAATGATTGTGAGGTCGGCGTCGAGCGCCTGGTACAGGTTCGCCAGGGTCTGCGCCTCGATGCCCTGGGTCGCGTCCACCACCAGCACCGCGCCTTCACACGCCTTGAGCGCCCGGCTGACCTCGTAGCCGAAGTCCACGTGACCGGGCGTATCGATCAGGTTGATCTCATACTTCTGGTTGTCCTTGGCGGTGTAATACATCCGCACGGCAGACGCCTTGATCGTCACGCCCTTCTCGCGTTCGAGGTCCATGGTATCGAGCACCTGCGCGGTCATGTCGCGTTCGGAGATCGCGCCTGTGAGCTGGAGCAGGCGGTCGGCAAGCGTCGATTTGCCATGGTCGACATGGGCGATGATACAAAAATTGCGAATATGGTCTGTCATTGCGTGCGGAAGTATAACCGAGATTTTTTGCCGCAGAGACATAGAGAACACTGAGATTTTAGGGTGAAAGGGGCATAGCATCGCCCCCTGGCACTGCCATAGATGGCATGCACAAGGGACGAAATGCTTCGTCAAAGACATATAGGCACCATATAGCCACCTTATACCCACCCGTTCCATGCTATTTAAATATCAAGAGCGCGAAGATTAATCTTCGCGCTCTTGGTGGATGGAGGACTCAACGTCTCCAGACGTTGTAATCTGGCAGCTCAACGTCTGGAGACGTTGGAGTCCGCTGTGCTACATCTTCTCCAGCAATTCTGCCTTTTTCTGCTGAAACTCCTGTTCGGAGACAATACCCTTCTGGCGCAGATCGTCCAGCCTGGCGATCAACGAGGGAATGTCAGTTGTGACGTGAGACTGCACTCCCATTTCACCCTCAAAGCCGAGGCGTTCCTTGGCATTCAGCATCGCCGTCTTGAATTTGATCGGGTCGCCAATACTCCGGAACACGTTCGCTCCCACTTCACTGGCGGTCAGGATCTCGATATCGCCATAGTCGAACAGCCTGCCCCAAAAGGACTGGCTCATCTTGACGTCGTTTACCTTTTCCAGGGAGGAGTCCACCACATCCTTGCTGAACACGCCCGCGGTCTGGATCACGCGCCGGTTGGTGACAATATACTGGCGGTTGTACCAGACGAGGAAATCGCGCGCCATTCCAAACAGTGGGACTAGCACAAGGAAAAATCCAAGCGGCGCCACAGGGAAAGCCGCAATTGGCAACAGGGCGATAACAGCAATAATCAAGGCAACGATCAGGACAATTTCGAGAATAATATTGCCAAAGAGCACAGACCAGTGCTTGCGCGCCCGCAACAGAATCCTTTCATTTTTCCCCAGCATTTCTTCCAGGTAGTCTTTTGCCATGGTTTCTCCTTTTGCGGTTGAGAATACAGTGACCTGGTTATTTTATCACCGCGAACAATTTATTTGCCTGAACAACTCAAAATGAAGATTTTGAAACCGAGCCCTGTCTAATCCGGTAGAATGATCACCATGGACTATCGTTTGATAGAACAGTGCAAAGTGGGAGATTCATCTGCAATCGAGAGCTTCGTCCAGACTTATCAACACGATGTCTATCGCCTGGCTCTTTCCATTTTGGATGATCCCAGCGAAGCCGACGATACGACACAGGAAGCATTACTGGCGGCACTGCGCGCGCTGGATTCCTTTCATGGCGCATCCAGCCTGAAAACCTGGCTGTTCTCGATTACAGTCAATATTTGCCGCACACGCCTGCAAAAACAGAGGCGCCGCGAACGCCTGCAGCAGATCCTGAGTGGGATTTTGCAATCCTCGCGTCCAGCCTCTGTCGAGGAAAGCGCCATCGAGAACGAATCGGACGAGGCCTTATGGAGCGCCATCCACACCATGGACGAAAAGCATCGCATCCCGATTGTGCTCCGCTATTATCACGATTTATCCGTGGCTGAGATCGCCAGTATTTTACAGATTCCTGAAGGCACAGTCCATTCCCGGTTAAACACTGCCAGAAGGCTATTGCACAGTGCCTTGAAAGAAGGACATTCATGAACGGTATTTCACATAAACAGGCTGTCCAGTGGATCCACCGCCGCCTGGACGGGCTGTTGGATGAGAGTCAGCTCTTAATGCTGGATGAACACCTAAATTCCTGCGAATTTTGCCGCACCTACGCCGCCCAGCTCGACTCGCTGCCCGCGGAGTTGCAAAGCAAATTCCATGCGCGCTGGGATGAGGAATCAGGACCCTCACGCAAAGTGCTGCAATACGTGACCATGAAAGCGCGCAGGATTCCCATTTCAAACCGGATCTCTTCAGGCGTCATGCTGCTTGCAGGTACTGTGACGCTGATCCTTCTGGGAATTGCCCTCAATTTTGTTGTATCGCGCCTGCAAAGCATTTCCCATCCGGCAAATGCGACCGAGACTATAGATTCACCGCTTCCTCAGGAAAGGCTGCTGACATTCGCCTCCGACCAAAACGGGAATTTCGACGTATACACAACGCGTGCCGATGGCAGTGGATCGAAGAACCTGACGAACGACCCGGCAATGGACACTACCCCGTACTGGTCACCGGACGGCAAGCAGATTGCATTCCAAAGTGATCGTGATGGTTTCAGGCAGATTTATTTAATGAACGCCGATGGCTCCAATGTAGTGCAGCTCACGCGAGAGGAAGCGCATCATGGGTTCATGAATTACATGTATGAATTCAGTCCCTGGTCACCGGATGGAAGCAGATTGCTGATTGGGGAAACCTTGCCGGGCGAGGATACATGGAAGCTGCATGTTCTAGATATCAATGAAGGCCGCAAAACATTGCTTGTGGATGAGTCCAATGTATTTAGCGCCATCTCGTGGTCACCGGATGGTCAACATATCGCTCTCCATACCAATGACTCTCAGCGCGGTGATAGAAGTCGCATCTTTATTATCAATGCGGATGGAAGCAACCTCAGAGAGATCACGAAATCCTTTACACCGGACGAGCCAGTATACACATTTGATTACCACTGGTCACTGGATGGCCGATCCTTTTTCTTCATAGCCCTTTTCCTAAAAAACAATTCTTGGACAGCCTATGAAGCCAACCTGGTTGATAATTCACTGATAGAGCATGTGACGACCAATGACCTGCTATATGGCTGGTGGAACGATATATACTTGGTCAACAACTCTAGTGCCAGTGCACCTTTCGAATGGATACGTCCGGACGGAGCAAGCAGCCGATTTAATCCGACAGAAAAATGTGAGCATATTGATCTTTATCAATCTGACAGTACTGTTAAGCGATCCCCTAACGGCAACTGGGTGGTTACCGGGCAGTGCGCCAACGGTGATACCTGGTTGTACTGGGCGAATTCCGAGGGAACACAGATAAAACGACTGCTCGACTCACCGATCTCCATTACCGACACATTCCTTAGCCCTGTTTCATGGTCGGAGGATGACAGATTTGTTGTCTTCACCACCAATTCGTTGTCTGATTCAGGTGACCTGTACATATTGGATGTCTCGCAAGCGCTGAAGGATCCTTCTATTCAACCAGTAAGATTACCAGACAGATCCCTTCCAGCCTGGCAGCCGATCCCTTGACTATTCTTCCATCTCTCCACAACGACGGTCGATTCCGCTAAAATAGCGGTATGCCCACTTATGACTTTATTTGCAACAAATGCAGCCAGCGCTTCGACGTGTTCCTCACCTACAATGAATACGGCAAAAAGACCGTCAAATGCGCCCACTGCGGCAGCAAGGATGTGCGCCGCCGCATGACAAAGGTCCGCATCGCGAAATCGGAGGAGAGCCGCATGGACTCCATGGCGGACGATTTTTCCGGGTTCGAGGGGCTCGAGGAGGACCCCAAAGCCATGGGACAGATGATGCGCAGGATGGGAAAGGAAATGGGAGAGGAGCTGCCGCCCGAGTTCGACGAGGTCGTGGACCGGCTTGAATCGGGTCAAAGCCCGGAGGATATCGAAAAGGCAATCCCTGACCTGGGCGGCGAATCAAGCGGCGATGAGGATTAACCCTGTAATAACCATGTAGGGTGCGGCAGCTGCCGCACCCTACATGGTTATTTTATAACATCCTCTCGATCACCTCGCGGTGTTCCGCGAAATGACCGGAGGTATCCCCGATGACCCACAACAGCAGGGGACGTTTTTCCGGGTCATCGGCGTGGCGCGGCTTCATGAGATCTTCATAGGACATGCCATCGAGTTTTGCCAGCACCTTTTCATAGGTCTGTTTCAGCTCCTCAATCACGTCTTCGATCGCACGGTCTTTGTTCCGTTCGAAGAGCACAGGATTGATGACTTCCATATCCCACCCGCGCGCCTGTTCCTCCGTAATCCGCATGACTTCATGAGGCGGACGCCTGTCGATGTGATAGCCCATCATAGAGTTCATCCATTCGGAGAGGTGGGCAAGGTTATCCTTGGGAGACCAGCCGCCTTCATCGGGTGTGGTCATCTTTTGCTCGTCAAGTTTCGCCACAACCTCCATCAGCCGTTTCCATTCACGCTTGATCGCAGAGATCAGCTCGGCTTTACTACCCGGAATCCACTCTTCATCAGCCATGATTCATCTCCTTAAGGGGTGATCAGTTTTCCTTCTTCGAGTTTCTCTTTTTCCGCGCCCCGGCGCAGGATCCACGCCTCGCCGCGCACGAGAGTCGTTTTCTTTCCATCCGCTTTCACATAAGCGCCATCGCTCAACATCAGGACCGGGTTGTCCTGGAAGGTATGATAATCGGAGAGCCAGCCATCATGCTCAGATTCACCGTAGGTGTCTGGCATGTAATGGGCAAAAAAGTTGAATGGCGAGGCCTGCAAGCCGCTGAAATGTGTCGTCTCGACCGCGTTCAGATCTTTGGACGTCAGGATGTTCGGCCCGCAGACGATCATCCCTGCGCTGAACCCGACCACCGGCAGCCCTGCCTGCACTTTTTTGCGAAGGTAGGGCATGAGCCCGCTGACGTGCAAACGATGGTTGAGGAGAAATGTGTTTCCGCCTGAAATGTAAACGACATGCGCGCCCCGGAGCACGGCTTCCATGGCAGGTAGATCCATTTGCTCGGTATCGATCAGCTCGACGCGCGCCATTTTTTCAAAGGAACGCACGGTGTAATCCAGCCAGTGATTGACGTTCAGCCAGGCCTGCGGCAGGAACGCCACCGTAGGGTCTGACTTGTCCGCAAGATAGGGGCGACATGCATCGAGCACCCAGCGGATATCCCGGTCCCCCGGTGTGGAAAGCAGGTGGAGTTTGATCATAGGGTCAAAATGATTGGCTCATTTTTCGTGACGACGATCGTATGCTCGAACTGCGCAGCAATCGCTCTATCTATCGTGCGCAGGGACCAGCCATCCTTCTCTTCCACAACACGCCCGATTCCGGTCGTAAGAAAGGGCTCGATAGCGAGAACGAGCCCCTCGTTGAGGACACGCCGGTCATTGGGATCATAAAAATTGAGGATGCTCTTCGGGCTTTCATGCAGACCACGCCCGATGCCATGCCCGGTCAGGTCATAGATCACGTTGTAGCCGCGCTTCTTTGCTTCCGCATGGACTGTGCGCCCGATTCCACTTAACGGACTCCCTGCCTTCGCCGCGCGCAGCGCCTTGGTGAGAGTCGCTTTGGTGGCATCGAGCAGGCGGTCAAGCTCCCGGTCTCGCCGGGATACCACCAGAGAGGCGCCGGTATCGGCATAGTACCCGTCGAGCTCTGCCGAGACATCGATGTGGATCAGCTCACCTTCGCCCAGGACATGCTCGTCCGGGATACCGTGCGCAATCACAGGCGAGACGCTGATACACGTGGCGGCAGGATAGTTGTACGTGACCTGGGGCGCAGACCGCGCGCCTTCTGCTTCAAGCAGCGCGCGACCGATTTCGTCGAGCTCGCGCGTTGTCATCCCGGCGCGCGCGGCATTCATCATCCTGCGCAGCGTCTCAGCACAGATGCGGCCGATGGCTTTTAAGTATTGAATGTCCTTTGGGGAGTCAGCGGTCATTGCTTGATTTTAATGCAAAATTCGCGCGGATCGAAATGTCGAGACGGACCGCCGACAACAAATGACGTTATGATGGCAAAATCAAATGCAAGTCCCCAAATTCGTGCCAGAGATAACCTTTACGTAAAGCTTCATCATAAGCGATCTTAATGTGAGACCTGCCAGCCAGTGCTTCCAAAACCGCTAGATGCGAGGCTTCAGGCTCGTGCATTCCCGTGATCAGCGCGTTGACCGCTCGAAGTCCGCGTTGAGGTGTAATGACCAGGCAGGTCCGGCCTTCGCCAGCATGTGTCTTTCCATCGCTGTTGGTCACAGTCTCCAGCGCGCGTATCGCGGTCGTGCCAACGGCGACAATGCGATGACCCAAAGCGCGCGCCTCGTTCACCAGTTGCGCAGTTTCCGCTGACACTTGATAGAATTCCTTGTAAGGTGGTTCATGGGACTCAATATTGGAGACACCGGTATGCAAAACCAGCGGCGCGATCTGTATCCCTCTGGATTTCAAACGCTTCAATAACCTGGGAGTGAACGGACGACCGGCAGAAGGCATCTCCGCACTGCCTGGTTCGGTGGCATAGACCGTTTGATAAAACGAAAGGGGCCACTTCTCTTTCACATAGTTGTAGCGGATCGGGAAACCGTGCCGGTCCAGATAATCATCCACATGATAGGGGAAATGTAGTTTTGCCAGCCAGAGCGTCTCAGAAGGCGGCGAATGATCGATACAGTCGCTGATAAAGGGTCCTTGTAATATGGCAGAAACTGCGCCGGGTAAATTCAAAACTTCGCCTTCGTGCGCATCTTCGAAATGTTTGGTCTTGCCAAGTTCATCGATCGTGCGGAGCTCCACCGTCCAGAGGTCATCGTCAAAATAGGTGGATAAATGTATTTCAAGTGGAGTGCCATCGACTCGGGACGCCAGCAACGCCGAATTCCTTGTCCGGCTGGTGTTGATCACCAGAACATCGCCTTCATTCAGATATTTGTCGATATTGTAGAACCGGGTGTGCTTAATCTGATTGGTGGAATAATTCGACACCATTAAGCGGACCTGATCACGCCGGAGGCCGCGCGCTTCAGGCGGCGCGCTGGCTTCCAGGTCCGAAGGCAGCGAAAATTCCATTAACGATAAAGGCGCAGTTGTCATGATCGATCATCCTATGGATTTAAGTAATTCACCCGTACGATAACGCCCCGAAGGGAATCGTCCTTCAATGAGCGCAAGCAGACCCGGCACAGACTCGTCAGGGAGAGGCCGGTCGCTGATGTCTTCGTCAGGGAAGGCCTCCTGCTGCATTTGAGTGCGCATATCGCCCGGGTCAACCCAGTAGACTCGCAGGGACGGGTTCTCCTCCGCCAGAATATGCGAGAGATGTTCCAGGGCGGCCTTACTGGAACCGTATCCGCCCCAGCCGCCATATGCCTCCACGCCTGCGTCGCTGGTCACGTTGATGATGCAAGCATCCAATCTCAACGCGGGATGAAGCGTCTGAATGACCGCCAACGGCGCAATTACATTGGCGCGATAAACCTGCTCGAACACATCCAGGGGATAATGCAGCAGCGCGGGCTGCGGGCTCGGACCCAGAAGACTGGCATTGTTTACCAGCGCATCCAGGCCACCGAGTTCCTGTGCCGCCTTGAATAACTTCTTGCGATGAGACTCGGCAGTGACATCACCAGGGATGGCAATAACTTTTGTCTTTTTGGATAATTCTTCCCGGACTTGCCCAAGAGCTTTCTTGCCTCGCGCATCGATGACCAGCCCCCATTCCTTTTCAGACAGGTGGCGGGCAAGCGCCAAACCCAGCCCGCGCGAAGCACCCGTAATCAGAGCGTTCTTCATTTCTACCTCTAAAAATTGAAGTGTTTGTGAATGATCCTGGTAATTTGACGCAGGATACATCGGCAGGTTTACCCGCTGGGAGTAGGCATGTCAAGTCAAAAATCGACCGTTTGATATAGTTCTTTTGGCTAGGTGAGACGTTATTTTAGCCTCCCTAAAATTACAATCCTCAGCTCCTCCTGCACAGTTTCCCACTCCTGACCGGCATCCACCACCACCCAGCGATCTGCCTCTGCTTTCATCATCTCCAGATACCCGGCGCGGACGCGTTGATGAAAATCGACTGTATACGCATCGAGCCGGTTCCACTCGTTATCCTTCTTCTTTCTTCTTAACCCCTCCTCCACATCCACGTCCAACAGTACCGTCAGGTCCGGGACCAATCCGCCCGTAGCATATTTCACCACGGCGCGCACCTGTTCCAGATCCTGCTGGTGCCCGTAGCCCTGATACGCAATCGTCGAATCATAATAACGGTCCGAGATGACGACCTCCCCCGCCTGCAGGCGGGGCTTGAAGACCTGTTCCACGATCTGGGCGCGCGCCGCCTGGTAGAGCAGCGTCTCGGTGCGCGGGTGCATTTCCACATTCTTCAGGTCATGGATCACTTCACGGATCTGCTCGCCAATGGACGTCCCCCCGGGTTCGCGCGTCGGGAAGACGATGTGTCCCTTGTCGCGCAGGTAATCCACCAGCGGAGGGATGTGTGATGTCTTGCCTGAGCCTTCAGGTCCTTCAAGAGTGATGAACATCGAAACTCCCTGTCGTCCTCGAAAAATATTCGTTGAGCAGCTCCTTGAATCCATACCCGATCTTCAAACGCCTGATCTCCTCCGGCTTGAAAAATTGAAGCGCCTGACCCTCCCCTAACACCAGAGATCCTTGAGGGACATCCACCTTTGCTGTATAGATATACTGGTCGACAATAAAGACAGGGTGCTGCCTGTCGTAGCGCGTCCAGAATGACAGGAGTGCGTTTAACCCGGTTTCTTCTGACAGCTCCCGGTGGGCTGCCATTTCTGGCGTCTCTCCGTCCTCGACCTTTCCACCGATCAGAGTCCAGTGGTTGGGATAACTGATGCTGGATTTGTTATCACGCAGCAATAACAAAACTTGGTCTTCCATGTTCTCGATGATGATAGATGCGCAGGGGATGCGTTGCATAAGGATTTGTCCGATAGGTTTGGCTTGGGTGGCAGGGATGGTCATTGTAGCCCTTAACTAATACTTAAAACATTTTGATTTCATTTTATGCCAATTCTCATCAGCGTTTTAACTACTGCCTGTTTCGTGGCAGAAAATTTAATCGACATGTAATTTTTCCGGACTAGAATTATAGGTTGTCTTTCAGGAGGCATAAATGACATTGAAAAAAACCTTGTATATTTTACTTGTAATGGCTGTGGCTGGCCTTTCCGCTCTGACGGGTGCTCTGGCAGGCGGTGCTGTCGTGTATCGCACCCTGCAACAGGGTTCTGCAAATCTGCCTGGACCGGTGCAGAACGTTCTCCCGTCGAATAACACCGATCCAAATCAAACCCTGACTCTCAACACTACAGATGTGGAAACATCCATCACACAATCGGTTCAAAAAGTAGGTCCGGCGGTGGTCACCGTGGTGGGAACCATTCCGGGGCAGAATACATTCTTTGGTTCCACCGGTGACCAGATGGTCAGCGGCACAGGCTTCTTCATCACCGACCAGGGCTACATCCTCACAAACAACCATGTGGTGGAAGGAACAAAGGAAGTCACGATTGTCCTCTCAGATGGGACGGAGCAGAAAGCCACCATCGTCGGGACGGATATTTATTCCGATATCGCCGTATTGAAGACCGAAGGAAGCGTCCCTGCTGTGGCAAAGCTGGGGAACTCGGATGTCCTCCAGCCAGGCGAATCAGTCATCGCGATTGGCTCGCCGCTCGGAAACTTCAAGAATACCGTGACCGTGGGCGTGGTCAGCGCGACGGGTCGGTCGATCGACACCGGGAATGACTACCAGATCGAGGATCTAATCCAAACCGATGCAGCAATCAACCACGGCAACTCTGGTGGATTGCTGGTCAACCTGGCCGGAGAAGTGGTGGGAATCAACACCTTGGTCGTCCGCAACACGAATAGCGGCGATGTCGCCGAAGGGCTGGGCTTTGCCATCCCGGTCAATACCGCTCAGGCGGTTGCCCAGCAGATCATCCAGAAGGGCTATTTTGCGCGTCCATATCTGGGAATTAGTTTCCAACCCATCGATCCTGAGATTGCAGCCGTCTATAACTTGCCGGCCCAGTGGGGGGTTTACATCACGCGCGTTGCGCAGAACAGCCCTGCCGGGCAGGCCGGCTTGCAGGAGGGAGATATCATCACAAAGATTGGGGAAATCGCGTTGGACGAAGCCCATTCCTATGTCAACACACTATTCACATTCCAGCCCGGCGATCAGATCACTCTGGACGTCGTGCGCGGGAATGAAACAATGCAGGTGGATGTGACACTAGGCGAAGCACAATCTGGCTGAGTGTGTGATGGTCTTTAAATCATTCGGGACAGATCTCCGATCTGTCCCTGTTTGTTTTCATTTACCTGTCTATTATGTTCTTATTCTCTGAATATCCTCACATGCCGCCGCGGTTCCTTGCCATACGAGTGACTGACCAGCTCCGCATTGCGCGCCATTTCGTGCTGTAGGCGTCTTACCAGAGAAGGTCCCGGCGGCAGATCCACCCAGCGTTCCCCATTCAGCACGGCCGCGATCGCCTGCTGGGTCTGAGACTTGACGTCGCTCAGGTCAGAGGACGCGCCTTGATCCTGTGCGGACAGGTTGAACAGATCACTCAGGAACTGCTCCATCTGGGAGACGGTGTTCGCTCGCAGGACGTAAATGGGCATGCCGCGGTGTTCCGCCTCGACGATCGTCTGTTGACGGTCGCGGTAATAGGTTTTTAAGGTGACAAGCGCATTGGCGTCATCCACGTCTTTTACGATCACGGCCGGCACGCCGAGTCTCTTGGCTGCCTGCTGCAGACGGTTGCGCGCCACGCCATGCGGGTACACTTTTACAGTTTGTAACGCGCCCCGGCTGGGTTCGGCGCGGGTCGCGCCAGATTGTTCGAGACGCGTGGAAATAGGCGTCGGCTCTTCAGAAGCAGCAGGCTGACGTCCGCGCCGGGGTGTTTTTGTCTCGCGCGCATCCAGCCTGGAGGTGGAAGCCGCCGCGGTCTTCTCGATCTGAATCTTGCCTGATTCGTCGCGCGTGCGGATCTCCGGCGCGAGCGGGAACCCGCGCAGGAGCGCATCCACCGAAGCCATAATATCTAGATGGACCGCGAAACGGTCGCGGGTCTGGATTTCGATCAGCACGTCAAAGGTGGGCGGGGCGCGTCGCTCAAGAACGGTCTTCTGTGTGCCGCGCCGTCGGGCTTCTTCATCCGATAACGTCACCGCTTCGATGCCGCCCACAAGGTCGCTCAGGGTCGGGTTGAGAAGCAGATTGTCCAGCGTCTGACCGTGTGCTGTGCCAATGAGCTGCACACCGCGTTCCGCGATCGTACGGGCGGCGGCGGCTTCGGCCTCGCGCCCGATCTCGTCGATCACGATCACTTCCGGGTTATGGTTCTCCACGGCTTCGATCATCACCTCATGCTGGAGCATCGGCTCGCGCACCTGCATGCGGCGCGCCTTGCCGACGGCGGGATGCGGCACATCGCCGTCACCGCCGATTTCATTGGAGGTATCCACGATCACTACGCGTTTGGATTCAGCGATGATACGCGCAGCTTCACGCAGCAGGGTGGTCTTGCCAACACCGGGTCGCCCCAGGATTAGCACAGACTTGCCCGATTCGACAATGTCCTGGATGATGTCCACGGTGCCGTAGACCGCGCGCCCCACGCGCAGTGTAAGCCCCACAACGGCCGCGCGTCGGTTGCGGATGGCAGAGATGCGGTGCAAGGTCCGCTCGATCCCGGCGCGGTTATCCGCGTCGAATTCACCCGTGCGCTCGTCTACGTAATCGATTTCGGCATGAGACACTTCGGTTTCACGCAGATTGATCTCATGGTCCACAAAGCGGGCAGTGGGAACGCGCCCCAGATCAAGAATGATCTCGAGCAGGTTCTCCGTGTCGTTGGCTCGTTCCACAGCATGGCGGATATCAAGCGGAAGGACATCGAGAAGAGCGTCAAGATCGTCTGTAATTTTTAATTGAGTCATAGGTTTATGTCAGATAAAAAGTGTCACGGGTGACAGTGCTGCCCTGGAGTGACATGAAAAAGGGGAGGATAAAGAATACTTGCGCCGCGATATCCCCTGTCCGCACGGCTTACGGAATTTAAATGCGGTTTACCATGGAAAAGTTCCTGCCTCTTCATTAGTCTATGCCTATTATACGGGAAATAGGGGATTTCAAATGTTGGAAAGATGTTAAAAATGCTTACTTTCCGATGAGAAAATAGGCGGTTTTTGATCTTGGATATATGGTGACGAGATTATTTCTTTGCGTTTAACTGGCTCACCCGCGAGGGTTGGACGCTCGCCCCTGATGGCACCGCTGGTGCTGTCTGCCCTTCTTTCACCATGTGAGCAAGGTGTTTCACCATCACCGCCTGCCGGTCTGCGCCCTTTGCACCCAGGTCTGCGAGAACGGGTTCGAGCCATGCCTGGTACGAACGTACGCAGACATACACCGGACGGTTCCGGCGGTCCGGCAGGTCCCTGATCAGGGACGCCAGCTTTTCGCTCACATCCGTTGCTTCCGGATGGATGAGCGGCGAGAGCACAATCCCATAAACACCCTGCGTTGCACTGACATAGCACTTCTCCCCTTCATTGCATAACCAGCCCAACGCCATTTTTGGCTGTGGTTCGATGGGCTGCAATAAAGGCGGAACAATCTGGTAATAAATACTTTGGACGACGGGCATGTGCACGGGTTTGACCCGCAGCCATTCCACCGAGCGGTTTGCTTCTATGATCTCCGTGACATCCCACATCCTCTGCCAGGCATAGACGGAGAACCCTGCTCTGCGCAGGGCAACGAACGCTTCACTGGTCTCATCCACCTCTGCCAGGACGTGGAACGCGCCCCACGACCCTGCCTGGGCGGACAGGCTTTCGATCAACTTGGGAAGATCAGGGTGGCTCAACTGTGAGGAGGGCGCGATAAAAAGCAATTTTGCAAATGGCTCATTGCGCGAATGGATCACGCCGCCCAACACAGACTCTTCGTCCCCGTTCACGATCGCGGAAAAAATGTGTCGAACCGGGTTGACGTAGGCGAACAATCCCACCGCCCCCAGTGGATTCCCGCGCGTCAATGTGCGCGCCGAATCCAAACCGATCGCTTCGTCGCGGAAACTATACAGATATGGCAGATCGAAAATCGCTAGCGGGCGGATGGACATAGTATTGATTATATTTCATCCCGAGCCCGAATGAGACTGCAATCTCAGATTCTAATGAGCCGTGTTTTGCTTACAGAGACATACTTCCACAGAAGATCACGGAATAATCGAGAGTGCCTGGCTTCCATGAAAAGGAACATATGTCACCCTGAACGCCACCTGCGCCTCACTGTGCCCTGAAGCCTCTTGAAGTGCCGATAATATCAATCAGCCAGTGACAAAAAATATTCGTGAAAGCGTGTGTCGTTTGTTAGTTCCGGGTGGAAGGAAGTCGCGAGCAGATGTCCCTGCTGTGCTGCGACAATCCTCCCGTCGGTTACAGACGCCAACACCTTCGCATCCCCCTGCACCGACTCGATGATCGGCGCGCGGATGAAGACCGCATGGTAATCAGACTGCGTGTTGGTGGCCTGTTTGACTTCCGGGACATCCAGGTCCGCTTCAAACGAATCGACCTGGCGCCCGAATGCGTTCCGCTCGACCTTGATATCCATGAGTCCAAGCAGAGGCTGGTCGCGGCTGATGTCCTTGGACAGGAAGATCGCGCCCGCGCAGGTTCCCCAGATCGCGTGGCGCTGTCCGAACTCTTTCAAGGGCTCCATCAGATCGTAAGCGACAGCCAGCTTGCCAATCGTGGTGGATTCCCCCCCGGGGATGATCAATCCATCCAACCCTTTGAGATGCTCTGGCAAACGCACCTCGACGGTTTCCACGCCGAGGCGCTTTAGCATCGTGATGTGTTCCGAAAAATCGCCCTGGAGAGCGAGTACACCGATTTTCATAGTTGGACCATAGACAACGGACGATGGACAATAAACAACTACGGTCTATGGTCAATCGTCCATGGTCAAATTTACCAGCCGCGTCCTGCGATCTTCTCGACTTCAGGCATCTGGGAAATGTTGCGTCCCACCATCGGCTCGCCAAGATCCTTGCTCACGTCCGCCAGGATGCTAGCGTCCTGGTAATGGGTCACGGCTTTGACGATCGCCGCCGCGCGTCGCGCCGGGTCGCCGCTCTTGAAGATGCCTGAGCCGACGAACACACCGTCCACGCCGAGCTGCATCATCAGCGCCGCGTCCGCAGGGGTCGCGACGCCGCCCGCCGCAAAGTTGACGACCGGCATGCGTCCCAGTTCCTTCGTCTCTTTGACGAGCTCATACGGCGCGCCGATCTCTTTGGAGTAGCGCATCAATTCTTCGTCAGCCATCGTGGTCAAGTGGCGGATATCGCCCAGCACCGTCCGTGCATGCCGGACCGCTTCCACCACGTCGCCCGTACCGGCTTCGCCTTTGGTGCGGATCATTGCCGCGCCTTCCCCTACGCGTCGCAGCGCTTCGCCAAGGTTGCGGCAGCCGCAGACGAACGGCACCTTGAAGTTGTGCTTCAAAATGTGATTCTCTTCATCGGCAGGCGTCAGCACCTCAGACTCGTCGATGTAATCCACGCCGATCGCTTCCAGAATCTGTGCTTCCACAAAATGACCGATCCTGCATTTTGCCATCACAGGGATGGATACCGAATCGATGATCTTCAAAATGAGATCCGG
>Ga0114129_10003394_pt1 | contig 22371 bp, 20 predicted proteins | sample RhiMetdeltSRZDD1_FD_80071 | JGI IMG/M metagenome (GOLD analysis project Ga0114129, IMG submission 80071) | Populus rhizosphere microbial communities from Tennessee, USA - Rhizosphere MetaG P. deltoides SRZDD1 (version 2) (version 2) | ecosystem: Host-associated > Plants > Roots > Rhizosphere >... | reverse complement strand
TCATGGACGTGACGCAGGTTCCCGACGAGCCGCAGTTCGATCTGGTGACGTCGTTCGACGCCATCCACGACCAGCGCGATCCCGCGGCGGTCCTGCGGCGCGCCGCCGCCGTGCTCGCTCCCGCCGGCATCTACTTCATGCTCGAGCCGAAGGCGTCGAGCCTCCTCGAGGAGAACATCGGCAATCCGGTCGCGCCTTACATCTATGGCATCAGCGTCCTGCACTGCATGACGGTCTCGCTCGCCGAGGGCGGCGCCGGCCTCGGCACCGCGTGGGGGGAACAGACAGCGCGCCGGATGCTAGCGGAGGCGGGGTTCACGTCTGTAGAAATGATCGACGCGCCCGGGCCGCAGAACAGCATCTACGTCTGCCGCCGCTAGCCGGACCGTCTCGAGCCGGGTCGGTTCTTCCGGCTAGCCGGGCAGGCCGGGGATCAGCTCGCGCCCGGCTTTGAAGTCGATCGTCGAGCCCTTGAAGTCGTCGCCGATGGGCTCGAAACGGCCGCCGAGGTGGCGGGCGAGAAACGCCTCCGCCACCGCGATGAACGAACGGCGATTCTCGGCACGCCGGAGGCCGTGCCCCTCGTCGGCGTAGTACACGTACGTGACAGGGATACCGCGCTGGCGCATGGCGCTCACGATCTGCTCGGACTCGGACACCTTCACGCGCGGGTCGTTGGCCCCGTGGGCGATGAGCAGGGGGCGGACGATACGATCGACGCGATTGAGCGGTGACCGCTCCTGGAGGAAGCGCTGCCCCTCCTCCGTCGTGTAGTCGCCCATGCGCGCCTTCCACACGCTCTGCCACGGCTTCCAGTACTCGGGAATCGTCTGCACGAACGTCACGAGATTGGAGATGCCCACGAGATCCACCGCGCACGCGAACTTCTCGGGCGTGAACGTGAGCCCGACCAGCGCCGAGTAGCCGCCGTAGCTCCCGCCGTAGATGGCAACTCGGGCGGGGTCGGCGATGCCCTGCGCGATCGCCCAGTCCACGGCATCGATGAGATCGTCGTGCATCTTGCCCGCCCACTCGAGGTTCGCCGCGTTGACGAAGGCTTTGCCGAAGCCGGTGGAGCCGCGGTAGTTCACGCTGAGCACGGCGTAGCCGCGATTCGCGAGCCACTGATGGATCGCGTTGAGGCTCCACACGTCGCGCGTCCACGGTCCGCCGTGGACCAGCAACACCATCGGCAACGCTTCGGGCGGCGCGCCGCGCGGCCGCGAAAGATAGCAGACGAGCGACAGGCCGTCGCGCGCCCGCACCATCACCGGCTCCATCGACACGAGCGGCGCGTGCTCGAGGCCACGCCGGGCCGGAAACAGCACGCGCGTCGTGCCGACGCCGCGATCGTAGTGCACGTACCGCCCCGACGCGGCGTCGCGCTCGTAGTAGACGAGCCAGTGGCGCTGATCCTGGGAGAGACCGACGACGGAGAGATCACCCTGGGCGGGCCGATCGAGGATCGCCAGATCGCGCTTGTACGCGGGATCGACGACGTGCCAGCGCTTGCGCGCGAAGTTAGCGGAGGCGGCGAGCGGCCGATACGTGAGCGGCGCGAGCGGGACGTCGCCGATGTCCGCGCGCGCGTCCTCCGCGAGCACGCGCACGCGGCCGGTCGCGAGATCCTGCGCGACCAGCGCCGCCCGGTCCCGACCGCGCGAGTCCAACCAGTAGAGCTCCCGGTCGTCGTCGCTGATCTCGATCGCCCACGTCGCCATGGCGTCGGCCACGTCCACGCGGCTCCACAGCTCCCAGCCGCCTCCGGCGACGCGTTTCAGATACTCGACGCCGCCGTCGTCGGTCTGGCGGACGGCGAAGCGGACACGGAAGTGAGGATCGGTGAAGTGCGATCGGAAGCCCTCGTTCTGCTGGACGAGCGTGCGCCGGCCGGTGGTGACGTCCACGCGATCGATGTCGAAGAGCCGCTTGTCGCGCGCATTGTGGGCGATGAGCAGCTCGTGGGGGAAGCGATGCGAGACCTGCTGGACGTAGCACGTCACCCCCGGCCCCGGCGTGAGCACGCGCACCGCACCCGAGTCGAGGTCGATGCCGTGCGCCTGCCAGTTCTCGTCGCCGCCCTCCTCGCGGAAGAAGACGACATGACGGCTGTCCGGCAGCCACACGAGCCACGGGCCGAGGCTGCGGTCGGTCACGCGCGTGACGGGACGCGCCTTCGTCGGATCGGTGAGGGGCGCGATCCAGAGGTTCAGCACGCCATCGCGCGGGGCGAGGAACGCGAGACGCCGCCCGTCCGGGCTGATGCGGACCACCGAGCGGTCGAGGTCCGCGAACAGGAGCCGCCGCGGGACGAGGGCGGGAAAGGAGGGGCCGGGCTGTGCCCGCGCGGTGCGCGTGCCCGGTAGCGAGAGCCCCGCGCCGGCGGCGAGCGTACGCAGGACTTGACGGCGACTCAGCGGACGATGCATGGCCCCGCCTTTCGCGCGGGAATCGTGTCGGTCTAGGGCGCGACGACGCGGTTGGCGAGCACGCCGATCGCCTCCACCTCCGCCTCCAGACGATCGCCGGCCTGGAGGAACTTGCCGAGGGCGGCGCCCACGCCTTCCGGGGTGCCGGTGGCGATGACGTCGCCGGGCAGCAGCGTGAAGCCTTGCGACAGCACCGCGATGCACTCGGCCACCGGGAAGATCATCTTGGAGGTGTGGCTCGACTGGCGGGTCTCGCCGTTCACGCGGAGCGAGATCGCGAGCGCTTGCGGATCCGGGATCTCGTCCGCGGTCACGAGCACGGGCCCCATCGGACAGAACGTGTCGAGCGACTTCCCCTTGAACCACTGGCCGTGACGCTTCTGCAGATCGCGCGCGGTCACGTCGTTCACGATCGTGTAGCCGAAGACGTGCCCGAGCGCGGCATCCATGCCGATGTCACGTCCCGCCATCCCGATCACCACCGCGAGCTCCACCTCGTAGTCGAGCTCCTTGGTGACCGCGTGATGGACGATCGTTCCGCCCGGCGGCAGCACGCATTCCGGTGGCTTCGTGAAGTAGACCGGATGCGGCGGCGCCTCCGCGCCCCGCTCCGCCGCGTGTTCCTTGTAGTTCCGGCCGAGGCAGAAGACGTTGCGCGCCGGTCGGGGAATGGGAGCCTGAAGCCGCGCCTTGTCGGCGGGCAGCCCGAGCTTGCGCTCGACGAGCGCGCCCACGCCGTCGCGCTTCACGACGCCGACCCCGTGCTCGAGCGCCTCCCGTGCCTCGCGCAGCGCGTCCGGCCCCCGCTCGATCAGCTCGAGCATCGTGCGCGGAAAGCCGCCGCGACCGTGCCGGACGGTGCCGCGCTCGCGCGCGAAATCGGCGGCGAGAGCGGCGAGATCGAGCACGGCGTCCGCGGCAAGGGCACCGATCTTGGGCCGCGCGGGTCCGCGGCGATACGTGACGAGCCGCATGGGCTCAGAGCGACTGGCGCGGCGCCGGCCGCGAGGGCAGCGTGGTGCCGCGGGCGCGCGCGATCTCCTCGAGCTCCTGGGGCAGCGCGAAGCGAACGTCTTCCTCCACCACGTGCACCTCGCGCACCTCGACCCCGTCGTGGTGGAGCGCATCCACCGTCTGCGTCACCAGCACCTCGGGCGTGGACGCGCCCGCCGTCACCCCGATGCGGACGGCTCCCTGCAGCCAGTCGGGGCGGATGTCGCGCACGTCGTTGATCAGGTAGGCGCGGGTGCCGGCCGTTTGCGAGACTTCCACCAGACGGTTGGCGTTGGAGCTGTTGGCGGCACCGATCACGAGGAGCACATCGACGTCGCTCGCCAGTCGCTTCACGGCCGCCTGGCGATTCTGGGTCGCGTAGCAGATGTCGTTGCGCGACGGCCCCACGATCTTGGGAAACTTTCGGCGCAGCGCTTCGATGACGTCGCGCGTATCGTCCACGGAGAGCGTGGTCTGGGTGAGGTACGCGATCTTCTCGGGGTTCGGAACCTTCAGCGTTTCCACCTCGGCCACGCTGTCGATGACCACGATGCGCTCCGGCGCCTCCCCGAGGGTGCCGATGACCTCGTCGTGGTCTTCGTGGCCGATGAGCACGATCGAGTAATCCTCGCGGCCGTAGCGGATCGCTTCCAGGTGCACCTTGGTCACGAGCGGGCACGTGGCGTCGATCACGCGCAGGCCCCGGCTCTTCGCCTCGTCGCGCACGGCGGGCGAGATGCCATGGGCGCTGAAGATCACGGTGGCGTCGTCGGGGACCTCGTGCAGCTCGTCTACGAAGATGGCGCCCTTCGCGCGCAGCGATTCGACGACGTGCCGGTTGTGGACGATCTCGCGGCGCACGTACACGGGCGGCGGACACACCTCGAGCGCCAGCTCGACGATGTCGATGGCGCGCTCCACCCCTGCACAGAAGCCGCGGGGGCCGGCGAGGAGGATCTCGGCGACGGCGGTTCGTTGGCTCATGACAGGTCGCTCATCGCAGGAAGTAGGAGAAGCCTACCACGGCGGTGTGCGATTCGAATCCTCGATTCGGCATGCTCGTGTTGGCGTTCGACACGTGCTGGTAGCGCCAGCCGGCGTAGACGGCGGCGTGATCCGTGACGAACACCGACATGCCCACGCCGCCGAAGAGCAGGAACGTGAACGAGGACCGGATCTCGGCGACTTTAAGATCGGTTCGTCCCGCTGCTCCCGCCACCTCGATGTACGGGACGACGCGACCGAAGTCGAGAACGTGGTATCGCGCCACCGCGGCCAGGCCCGCGAAGAAAGCGGGTGTGGGCTCGATGTAGCGCTGGAAGAACGGTTCCAGCCCGATCTCGAGGGCGCCGTGCAGAGGCCCCTTGCTGCCGAGCGTCGAGAACGGTACGAGGCCGAGGCGCACGCCCGTATTCCAGAATTTCATCCCCGATTCGAAGTCGTCGGCGAAGTTGTTCTGCTCGCCGTAGCCGCCCTCGATCGAGAAGATCAGCGCGCCCTTGTGGAACCGCTCGTCGGGGTCGAAGGCGGCCGCCGGCGCCACCGTGGCCGCGAGCGCCACGAGGGCGCCGATGATCGCGCGCGCGGTCATGGTTCGATCAAGACCTTGAGCGCCTGACCGCGCGCCATCAAGTCGAGGGCGTGTCCGACCTCGGAGAGCCCCATGCGATGGGTGAGCAGCCGGTCCGGCACGAGCGTCTCGGACTCGAGGAGATCGACGGCACGGCGGATGATGTCCGGCGTGTGATGAAACGTTCCCAGCAGCGCGAGCTCTTCATAGTGAACGCGGCGCGTGTCGAGCGGGATGGTCGTCCCGGGCGCGCACCCGCCGAAGAACAGCACGGTGCCGCCGCGCGCGACCGCCGTCACCGCGGCTTCCCACGCCTCCGGGCGGCCGGTGGCGTCCACGGTGACGTCGGCCCCGCGCCCGCCGGTGGCGGCGCGCACGGCGGCGCCGGCATCCTCGCCCGCGGTCAACTCGATGCACTCCGCGAGGCCCAGCGCGCGCACACGTTCGAAGCGCCAACCCGGCTTGCCGACGAGCAGCACGTGCGCCTTCCGGGACGCCGCGACCATCGAGAGCAGGCAGCCGAGCGGACCGTGCCCGAACACCGCCACCGTGTGTCCGCTCTCCACGCGGGCGCGCTCGATGCCGAGCAGCGCGCACGCGAGCGGCTCCGCGAATGCCGCGCGGGCGGCGGGGATGCTCGCCGTGAGCGGCACGACGTTCGCGCTCACGAGCCGGGGCGGCAGCGCGATGAACTCGCCGTAGGCGCCGTTCACGAACAGCAGATCCTCGCAGAGGTTCGGGCGGCCGCCGAGACAGGGCGGGCATTCTCCACACGGCGCGGAGTTGGCGGGCACCACGCGGTCGCCTTCGCGCACGCGCGCGACGCCGCGCCCGACCGCGCTCACCGTGCCTGCCAGTTCGTGGCCGAAGACGGTGGGCACGTGCGGGATCATCACGGGATGACCGCGGCGCAGCGTCTTCACGTCCGTCCCGCACGTGAGGGCGGCATCCACGCGGAGCACGATCTCGCCGGGGCCCGGCGTGGGAACCGGTAGCTCCTCGTAACGCAGGTCGCCGGGACCGTGGAAGACGACGGCCCTCATGGCGTCACCAATACCTTGAGGGCTTCGCGGCGCCGCACGAGCTCGACGCCTTCCGCCAGCCGCGCCAGCGGCAGCCGGTGGGTGACGAGGTCTTCCACGACCACCGCCCTCTGGGTGGCGAGCGCGAACGCCGACCGCAGATCGGCCGGCGAGGAGGAGTAGGTGGCGAGCAGCGTGAGCTCGCGCGCGTAGAGCGCATCGAGCGCGAGGGGAAGCATGCCGCCGCCACCCGCGAAGTAGTGAATGGTCCCGCCGTCGCGCACGACGTCCGCCGCCCACGGCAAGACGTCGGCGCCGCCGCCCGTGATGACCACCTGGTCGGCGCCGCGGCCGTCGCTGAATTCGCGGATGGCGGCGGCCGCCGTCGAGCCCGGACCCGCGACCTCGGCGCCGAGGCGCTTCGCAAGATCCGCACGGGCGGCGAGCGGATCCGTGCCGACGACGATGGCGCCCGCGCGGCGGAGGAGCTGGACGAACAGGCAGCCGATGGAGCCGAGGCCGACCACCACCGTGGTATCGCCGCCCGCAACGGGCGCGCGCCCGAGCGCGCGCAGACAGCAGGCGATGGGCTCCACGAACGTGGCGGTGACGTCGCTCACGCCGTCGGGGACACGGAAGGTCGCGTGCGACGCGTTCGTCGCGGGCACGCGCACGTACTCCGCGAAGCCTCCGGGATCGAGGTTGCTCGTCTTGAAGGCACGGCACATGGAGGCGCTGCCGCGCGCGCAGTAGTGACACGTTCCGCACGGCACGTGATGCGCGGTCACCACCCGATCGCCGACCGCGAACGGCGCGCCGTCGCCGGCCGCGACGACGTCGCCGACCACCTCGTGTCCGAAGACGGCGGGCGCGGGGGTGGCGGGAGCGGCGATCTTCGCGATGTCGGAGCCGCATAGACCGCAGCCGCGCATGCGCACGAGCAGCTCGCCCGCGCCGATAGCGGGCGTCGGCCACTCCTGGACCACGATCCGGCCGCCGCCGCGGAACACCGCCGCCTTCACGCGGGCACCCCCGCGTCCATCACGCGTCCCGGCCAGCGCGCGCGCATCCAGCAGCCGACCGCGATGGCGGCCTTGCGCCGCGCGGGCAGCGTCACGCGCTCGCCGAACACGCGGAAGCGGCGCGCCTCGATCTCTTCGAGAAGCGCGAAGTAGATACGGCCCATGATCTCCGCCGCCACCAGCGAGCGGGCATCGACGGCGGGAAAGGCGGCGCGGGCGGCGCGATAGAACCGCCGCGCCTCCGCCGCCTCGCGCTCCATCAGACGCACGAAGGCGTCGCTGTAGCGGCCCGCGCGAAGGTCGTCGGTGGTGACGCCGAAGGCGCGCAGGTGCGCCTGGGGGACGTAGACGCGTCCCGCCTGCGCGTCGGCCCCGACGTCACGAATGATGTTGGTGAGCTGGAGCGCCATGCCGAGATTCACCGCGTACTCGCGCGCGCGCGGGTCCGTGTAGCCGAAGATCTCGATCGCGCACAGCCCCACCGCCGACGCCACCCGATAGCAGTACGGGTGGAGGTCGGCCAGCGTCTCGTACGTGGTGCGGTCGAGGTCCATCTCCACGCCGTCGATGATGGCCTCCAGCGCTTCGCGCGGCAACCGATAGGTGCGTACGGCCTCCGCGAGACGGCGCGCGATGGGATGCTCGGGCGTTTCGGCGCCGTCGTAGCAGCGCGCGACGTCCGCGCGCCAGCGCGCGAGCGCGCGCCGCTGGGCGGCGACGTCCTCACCGCGCTCGGCCCCGAGATCGGCGATGTCGTCCACGGTGCGGCAGAACGCGTAGACCGCGTAGAGCGCCTCGCGGCGCGGCCGCGGGAGGACGAGGAAACCGTAGTAGAAGTTCGAGCGGCTCCGGCGCGTGAGGCGCGCGGCGAGATCGGCGGTGCTCATGCGGTGGACACGGGCGCTCCTGCCGGGAGTGTCGCATAGCCATGCGCGCAAAACCATTCGGCGGCGTCACCCAAGGCGACCGCCACATCGGTCTGCGGCAGGCCAAGCTCGCGCACCGCCTTCGCCGGCGAGAAATACATGCGCTTGCGCGCCATGCGCACCGCCGTCAGCGGCACCTTGGGCACGCCGCCGGTGGCGCGCGCGGCCGCTTCCATGCAGAGGGCACCGCACCACGCGACCGCGTAGGGCACGCGCAGGCGCGGTGGTTTCCGGCCCGTGTAGCGGGCGAGGAGAGCGCCGATCTCGGCAAGGGACAGGTTCGCGTGACCGAGGATGTACTTCTCCCCGATCCGTCCGCGTGCCGCGGCGAGGAGGTGACCGCGCGCGACGTCGCGGACGTGCACGATGTTCAGACCGGTGTCGAGGGTGGCGAACATCTTGCCGTTCAGGAAATCGACGACCATCTGTCCGGTCGGTGTCGGCTTCACGTCCCACGGTCCCACCGGCGCCGACGGGTTCACGATCACGATCGGCGCCCCGCGCCGCGCCAGCTCCAGCGCCGCCTGCTCGGCGAGGAACTTCGAGCGCTTGTAGGGACCGATCATGTCCGCGAGCGACACCGGCGTCGTCTCCGTGCCGGCGCTGCCGTCCTTCGGGAGGCCGAGCGCGCCCACGGTCGAGGTGTAGACGGTGCGCGGCACGCCCGCCTGCGCCGCCGCCTCCAGCACCGCGCGCGTCCCGTCCACGTTGGCCCGGTAGAGCGCGGATTCGTCGCGGGCCCACAGCCGATAGTCGGCGGCGACGTGGAACACCGTGCGCACGCCCGTCACCGCACGGCGGAGCGAGTCGTGGTCGAGGAGATCGCCCTCGCAGATCTCCACGGCGAGACCGGCGAGCGCGCGGCGATCGCCCTGCGGGCGCGCGAGCACGCGCACGGTGGCGCCGTCGCGGAGGAGCTCGCGCACCACGTTCGCGCCGACGAAGCCGGTGCCGCCGGTGACGAGGCAGTCCGGCATGTCAGGCGCGCCGCGCCACCGCGGCGAGCACGGCCGCGACCCCGTCGAGGGCCGCGTTGGTGGCGTGGCGCAGCGCGAGCGCCTCCGGCAGCGCGCGCGGGCGTGCGAGCGCGACGCGGAGCGCGCGCGCGGTCCGGATGGTGCCGTCGGCGCCCACGACAGAGGCGAGATCTTCCGGAATGCCGGCGCCCGCGGTGTCGGCGACACCGCGCACCACGGCGGCGGGGACGTCACGGACGGCGGCCCAGGCGAGGATCGCCGCCGACTCCATGTCCACGGCGAGGGCGCCGGTCTCGAGCCAGAGACGGGCCTTCACGGCCGCGGTCGTGATCGGTTCCCCCACGCTCAACAAGACCCCCGACGACGGCCGCGCCGTGAGCGGTGTGGTCTCGCGCGCGGCGCCGTCGCGGTCACGCACGCTCGCCGGCACGATCACGTCGCCCTCGGCGAGGTGTGGAGCGAGCGCGCCGCACGTCCCCGCCGAGATGACGAAGCGGGGCCGGCCGCTGACGCGGGTGGCGAGCGCGGAAGCGCCGAGACCAACGGCGACGACTTCGAGAACGCCGCCGCGGAAGTGCGGCCAGGCGCTGCCGGACACGGACGCGAGGGACAGCCGGCGCGCGAGACCCCGCGCCTCCAGCTCGATGGCGGCGCAGACGAGGACGCGCGTCACGCGCGCGAGCCGGAATCCGCCGCCTTCGTCGCCGCCTTGCGCGTGAGCCACGCCGCGTAGGAGTTGCCGGCGGCGGTGTCCTTGCCCGTGAAGCGGATGGTGCGGATGTCGGCGTAGCGGATATGGTGTGGGCCGCCGCCCGCGTGGTCGAACATCTGGACGAACGGCTCGGCGACGTCGCGGTCGCGGTTGAAGAGGTAGCCCACGAGCTCACTGCCGTCGGTGCGCACGACCGTCACGTCGCCGCGGTAGTCGAAGGCTTGCTCCACCACCTCCGCGAGCGACGCGTCCTCTCCGACGCGCGGCTGCCAGCCTTCGAGACTCGCGTCCCCCCCGCTCACAGCTTGCCGCTGACGGTGGCGACGACGGTATCGCGCATCCCCCGCCACGAGCTGAACGTGTGATCGACCGCGGTCGCCTCGTACCCGCAGTGGACCATGCAGTCGCGGCACTTGTCGTTGCCGCTGCGGCGCCCGTACCGTTCCCAGCGCGTGGTCTCGATGAGCTCCTGGAATGTCTCCGCGTAGCCCTCCTGCAGGAGGTAACACGGCCGTTGCCACCCGAACACGTTGTAGGTGGGATTCCCCCACGGCGTGCACTCGAAGTCGCGCTTGCCCATCAGGAATTGCAAGAAGAGCGGTGACTGATTGAACCGCCAGCGCTTCTTCGGATTGGACAGCATCGCCGAAAAAAGATCGTGAGCGCGGCGGCGGCGCAGGAAGTGCTCCTGATCGGGCGCCTTCGAGTAGCTGTACCCCGGGGAGACCATCATCCCCTCCACCCCGAGGTCCATCATCGCGTCGAAGAACTGGCGCACGCGAGGAGCGTCGGCGCCGTCGAAGAGCGTGGTGTTGGTGGTGACGCGAAAGCCGCGGTGCAGCGCCTCCCGGATCCCCTCCACCGCCTGGTCGTACACGCCATCGCGACACACGGCCTCGTCGTGCTCCTCGCGCAAGCCGTCCATGTGCACGCTGAACGTCAGGTACTTCGACGGCGTGAAGAGATTCGCCTCCAGCTTCTCCTTGAGGAGGATGGCGTTCGTGCAGAGGTAGACGTACTTCTTCCGCGCCACGAGCTCGCGCACGAGCGGCCCGATCTCCGGATACATGAGCGGCTCGCCGCCGGGGATCGACACCAGCGGCGCCCCGCACTCGTCCACCGCGCGCAGGCACTGCGCGACGGTGAGGTGCTTTCGGAGGATGTGGCCCGGGTACTGGATCTTGCCGCACCCGGCACACGCGAGGTTGCAGCGGAACAGCGGCTCCAGCATGAGAACGAGCGGATAGCGCTTCGTGCCCCGCAGCTTCTGGGTCACCACGTACCGAGCGACCGTCCACATCTGCGAGAGTGGGACGCTCATGCTCTTTGGAGTTCTCCTTTGACGAGATCGTTTCGGGGCTCGCGACTTCGCGAGAGGCCGGGAAGTGCGAGGGCGGCAGCCAGCCCCCACTCGCCGATCCGTGCACTCACGATGAGATTGAACGCCAACACCGCGTAGTATAACGCCACTCCCCACGCCGGTCGCTCGGGAACCGCCACGTCAGCGGACGTGCGGCGCGCGGCCACGACCATCCGACACGCTGACACGCGCTTCGAAGTCCGACGTCGAGCAGCATCATGAGCACGCCCGAGGTGAGGGCGAGCGTCGGCCGCGGCCACGACGAACGCGGTGGCGAAGAGGAAGACGTACGGGCGGAGGACGCGCGTGCGGATCATCAGATCCATTTTTCGTAGACGACGCCGCATGTTACCATCAGCGGCTGTGACAGGCCTCGATTCCGCGATCGCGCGCGCGCAGGCACATCTGCTGTCGCTGCAGCAACCGGACGGTCATTGGGTGGGTGAGCTCGAAGCCGATACCACCATCAGTTCCGAATATCTCCTGCTCTGTCACCTCATCGATCGCGTGAACAAGGACCGCGAGCGGCGCATCGTGAAGTATCTCCGGCGCCGGCAGATGCCGGACGGTGGCTTCAACCTCTTCGAGGGCGGCCCCGTCAATCTCTCCGCCACCATCAAGGCGTATTTCGCCATGAAGATGGCGGGCGTGCGCGTCGATGATCCGGCCCTCGTCATGGCCCGCGAGCGGATCCGCGAGCTCGGCGGCCCCGTGAAGGCCAACGTGTTCACGAAAATCCAGCTCGCGCTGTTCGGGGAGTACGACTGGAACGGCGTGCCCGCCATGCCCGTCGAGATCATGCTGCTGCGCCGACCGTTCTTCCTGTTCGATCTGTACGAAGTCTCGTACTGGTCGCGCACGGTGATCGTGCCGCTGCTGATCATTCTCGACCGTAAGCCCGTGAAGTGGCTTCCCGCCGAGCAGAGCCTGGACGAGCTGTGGCCCGTGCCGCGCGAGGAGGCGAGCCTGCGCTTCCCGCGCCGGCCGCAGCCCTTCGAGTGGCGCTCGCTGTTCTGGAAGAGTTTCTTCATCGCGGTGGACGACGGCCTCAAGATCTGGGAGCGCTTCTCGCCCCGGCCCCTCCGCAAGCGCGCCATCGACCAGGCGCGGCGGTGGCTCGAAGACCGGCTCGCCGTCCCCGGTGGACTCGGGGGCATCTTCCCTGCCATCGTGAATTCGGTCCTCGCGCTCCGCTTGCTCGGCTACCCGGAAGACCATCCGCTCCTCCTCGGTCAGCTCAAGGAGATCGAGGCACTCGCGGTCGAAGATGAAGACGAGCTCCACTATCAGCCGTGCCCGTCGCCGGTGTGGGACACGTCGCTCGCGGTGAACGCGCTCGTGGAGAGCGGTCTCGCCCCCGACCATCCCGCCTTGCTCCGCGCCTGTGAATGGATGCTGGAGCGCCAGGTTCTGGTCCCGGGCGACTGGCAGGTGAAGCGACCGCACGTGCAACCGGGCGGATGGGCGTTCCAGTACGGCAACGACTTCTATCCCGATCTGGACGACACCGCGGTCGTCGTCATGGGGCTGGAGAAGGTCAAGGGCCTCGATCCCGATCGCGTGCGTCTGGCCAAGGAACGCGGGACGGGCTGGTTCCTCGGCATGCAGGGCAGCGACGGCGGGTGGGCGTCGTTCGATACCGACAACGACCGCCTCTACCTGAACAACATCCCGTTCGCCGACCACGGCGCGCTGCTCGACCCGTCCACGGACGACCTCACGGGGCGCGGTCTCGAGCTGCTGGGAACGCTCGGCCACGGTGCCGACTTCGAGCCGGCGCACCGGGCCATACAGTTCTTGCGGGCGCGCCAGCGCTTCGACGGGCCGTGGTACGGGCGCTGGGGCGTGAACTACATCTATGGAACGTGGTCGGTGCTGCGCGGGCTGCGCGCCATTGGCGAAGACCCGCGGCAGGAATACATCCAGCGCGCCGTGCGCTGGCTCGCCCGTCGCCAGAACGCGGACGGCGGCTGGGGTGAGACGTGTGAGAGCTACGACAGGCCCGAGCTGGCCGGCATTGGCGATTCGATCCCGAGTCAGACGGCGTGGGCGCTGCTCGCGCTGTTCGCCGCCGGCGCCAGCGGCCCCACCGTCGAGCGCGGCATCGAATATCTGCAGCGGACGCAACGGCCCGACGGCGGCTGGGACGACCCCTTGTGGAACGGGACGGGGTTTCCGCGCGTCTTCTTCTTGAAGTACCACCTCTACGCGAAGTACTTCCCGCTCTGGGCGCTGGGGGTGTATCGCAGCTCGCGCTCATGAGCGGCGGTTCGCTGTCCGTCCCGCTGCGGCCGTTCGAGGCGGTGGGACGCGGAGTGACCGGCCTCCTCGAATCTCTCGGCCGCTTCGGCACGTTCTTCGCGGAAGCGCTCGCCACCATGGTGACGCCGCCGTTCAAGTTCCGCGCCTTCATCGATCGGGTCCATTACATCGGGTTTCGGTCGCTGCTGATCATCATCCTCACCGGCGCGTTCACGGGCATGGTGCTCGGCCTCCAGATCTTCTTCACGCTGTCGCGCTTCGGCTCGGAAGCGTTTCTCGGGCCCGCGGTCGCGCTGTCGCTCATCCGGGAGCTGGGACCGGTGCTCTCCGCGCTCATGGTCACCGGTCGCGCCGGCTCCGCGCTCACCGCCGAGATCGGGATCATGCGGATCACGGAACAGATCGACGCCCTCACCGTGATGGCGCTGAGTCCGCAACGCTACCTCGTGATCCCATCGATCCTGGCCGGGGTCGTGACGTTCCCGCTCATGACCGCGCTCTTCGACGTCGTCGGGATCTTCGGCGGCTACCTCGTCGGCGTGGAGCTGCTCGGGCTCTCGCGCGGCACGTACTTCGGCGAGATGCAGACGCTGGTGCGGATGAACGACATCATGACCGGCTTCTGGAAGTCGATCGCGTTCGGGGTGGTGGTGACGTGGGTGTGCACGTACAAGGGCTTCCACGTGGGGCATGGCGCCGAAGGTGTCGCGCGCGCCACCACGCAGGCCGTGGTCCTCTCGTCGGTGCTGATCCTCGTGTGGGATTACTTCATGGGGTCGGTGCTGCCGTGATCGCGGTGAGAGGCCTGCGCAAGGCGTTCGGCTCGCAGCAGGTCTTGCGCGGCGTCGATCTCGAGGTCCCGACCGGCACCATCACGATCATCATCGGGCGCAGCGGCGGCGGCAAGTCCGTCTTCCTCAGGCACCTGATCGGCCTGCTCCGTCCCGATTCCGGAACCATCGCGGTGGACGGGATGGAGATCACGCGCCTGCGCGGTCGCGCGCTCGACGCCGTCCGCGAGCGCTACGGCGTGGTCTTCCAGGGCGGGGCGCTGTTCGACTCCATGACGTGCGGCGACAACGTCGCCTTCCCGCTCCGCGAGAAGAAGAAGGTGACCGCCGACGAGGTGGCGCGCCGGGTGGAGGAGGCGCTCGAGCAGGTCGGACTCGCCGGCGTCGGCCGCAAATATCCGGCCGAAATCTCGGGCGGGATGCGCAAGCGCGTGGCGATCGCGCGCGCGCTGGTGACGGAGCCCGAGATCGTCTTCTTCGACGAGCCCACCACCGGCCTCGATCCCGTCCTCGTAAACGCCATTCACTCCGTCATCACCGACCTGCACCAGAAGTTTCACTTCACGGCGGTGATGGTCAGTCACGAGATCCCGGAGATCTTCCGCATCGCCGATCGCGTCGCTATGCTGCATGAAGGTCGGATCGCCGCCGTCGGTACGCCCGAAGAGATCCAGGCATCTGCGAACCCGGTGGTGGCGCGGTTCATCCGCGGCGAGCCCGACGAGAGTGCCTGACGGCGCAGTGGAGAGGCGCAGGAGGAAGAGGCCATGGAACGGTCGAAGGTGAACGTGGCGGTGGGCGTCTTCGTCGTGCTCGGGATCCTCGCCCTCGGCTATCTCTCCATCAAGCTCGGGCGCGTGTCGCTGTTCGGGAACCGCGGCTACGAGGTCACGGTGGACTTTCCGTCCATCGGCGGACTGAAGGCGGGTTCGAGCGTGGAGATCGCCGGCGTCGATGTGGGCGAGGTGGAGCACATCGGGCTCGTCGATTACCAGGCGCGGGTGGTGCTGCGCATCAACGCGAGCGTCAAGTTGCAGGAGGACTCGATCGCGTCCATCAAAACCAAGGGGCTCATCGGCGAGAAGTACATCCGCATCAGCCCCGGCGGCTCCGACAAGGTCATCCCGCCCGGCGGCCGGCTGCGCGAGGTCGAGGCCCCGGTGGATTTCGAGGAGCTGCTCTCGAAGTACATCTTCGGCAAGGTCTAGCGGTGTCGTGACCGGCGCTCAGCTCACGACCGTCCTCGACGACCACGGCTTCGACTTCTACACCGGCGTCCCCTGCTCGCTCATCGAGGATCTGATCGCGACCCTCGCCGCGCGGACGCGGCCGCCCTACATCGCGGCCGTGCGCGAAGACGTCGCGGTGGGCCTCGCGGGCGGGGCGTGGTTCGGTGGACGCACGCCCGTCGTCCTCCTCCAGAACTCCGGCCTCGGTACCAGCCTCAACGCGCTGGCGTCGTTCACCGTCATGTACGGCCTGCCCGCGCTCTTGATCGTGACGTGGCGCGGGTACCGAGGTCAGGACGCTCCGGAGCACATCCTCACCGGCCAGATCACCGAGCCACTGCTCGATCTGCTCGGCATCCCCCACCGCGTCCTCACCGCCGACGCCGGCGCCGACGTCGCCTGGGCCCGCCACGCCATGGACGCGCGCTCCGGCCCCGTCGCGCTCCTGGTTCCGCCCGGCACCGTCACCGCCCCCGCCGGCCGACCCGAGCGCCGCGCCCAAGCGGACCGCGGTGCCCGACAGGATCGCGCGCCACGAGCGGACGGCGCGGATCCGAATGTTGCGACGCCGCCGAAACAACGCAGCCAGGCCGCGCCTGTCTCAGGCCACCCACGGATGGAGCCGGCCCCGGCGCCCCCGCTACAACAATCCCAGGCCGCGCCTGTCTCAGGCCACCCACGGATGGAGCCGGCCCCGGCGCCCCCGCTACCGACAATCGTTTCAGGGCCCACGCGGCTGGCGCCGACGATTTCACGCCTGCACGCCTTACGCGTGGCCCTGAAACAGCTGGGCGACGAGCCCGTCGTGCACGCCAACGGCTACCTCTGCCGCGAGTCGTTCTCGATCGACGACCGCGCGCAGAATTTCTACATGATCGGCTCCATGGGCCTCGCGTCTGCCATCGGCCTCGGTCTCGCCCTCGCCCAGCCGGGACGCCGGAGCGTCGTGCTCGATGGCGACGGCAATCTCCTGATGAACCTCGGCACACTCGCGATGATCGGGGGCCTGAAGCCGCGCAACCTCGTGCACGTCGTCTTCGACAACGAGGTCTACGGCTCCACCGGCAACCAGCCCTCGCCCTCGCGCGACGTCCGTCTCGATGCGCTCGCCGCCGCCGCCGGTTACCGCACCAGCGTCGCCGTCAGTGACGAAGACGACATCGCGGCCGCCGTGCAGAGCACGCTCGCGACGGAGGGCCCGCATTTCGTGCTCGTGAAGGTCACCGCGGAGGACGCCGTCGTGCCGCGCATCCCGCACACGCCGGCCCAGCTGCGCGACCGCTTCCGGGCCTGCGTAGAGGAGCGTGATACACTGACGCCAACTTTCATCGCACGACCACATCGACTCCCACCTCGGCCAAGGAGGTCTCCGTGAACTCCGTTCGCGTCGCCATCGTCGGCGTCGGAAACTGCGCATCGTCCCTCGTGCAGGGCGTGCAGTATTACCGTCACGCCGGGGACGGCGACTTCATCCCCGGTCTCATGCATCCGCGGCTCGCCGGCTATCACGTGGGGGACATCGAGTTCTCGGCCGCGTTCGACATCGACGAACGCAAGGTCGGGAAGGATCTCGGGGAAGCGATCTTCGCGGCGCCCAACAACACGGTGAAGTTTGCGGACGTCCCGGATCTCGGCGTCCCCGTCCATCGCGGCATGACGCACGATGGCCTCGGCACCTATCTCTCCCAGATGATCCGGAAGGCGCCCGGCGCCACCGCCGACATCCGGGGCATCCTCCGCGAAACGGGCACCCAGATCGTCGTCAACTTCCTGCCCGTCGGCAGCGAGATGGCGACCAAGTGGTACGTGGAGCAGGTGCTCGACGCCGGCTGCGCCTTCGTGAACTGCATTCCGGTGTTCATCGCGCGGGAGACGTACTGGCGCCGGCGCTTCGAGGAGCGTGGATTGCCGATCGTGGGCGACGACGTGAAGTCCCAGGTGGGCGCGACCATCATCCATCGTGTCCTCACGCGGCTCTTCATGGACCGCGGCGTCCGCCTCGACCACACCAGCCAGCTCAACTTCGGCGGCAACATGGACTTCTACAACATGCTCGAGCGCGATCGGCTCGTGTCCAAGAAGATCTCGAAGACCGACGCCGTCCGCTCGCAGCTCAGCCACGAGCTGGCCGGGGACGCCGTTCACATCGGCCCCAGCGACTACGTACCGTGGCTGGCCGATCGCAAGTGGGCCCACATCCGCCTCGAAGGCCGGGGCTTCGGCGATCAGCCCATCAACGTCGAGCTCAAGCTCGAGGTGTGGGATTCTCCGAACTCCGCCGGCGTCGTCATCGACGCCATTCGGTGCTGTCGCATCGCGCTCGACCGCGGGCTGAAGGGTGCGCTCCTCGCCCCCTCCGCATATCTGATGAAATCACCGCCGGAGCAGTGGGCCGACGACGTCGCCCGCGGCCGTCTCGAGCGGTTCATCGCCGGCGAAGAGTAGTTGGCACGGGCATCACGAACCGGTAGTCTCCTCCGCCGCCTGGTGCGCCTGGCGTGCGCGCGGCCGACCCTCACTGTCCTCCTCGCCTGTCTCGTCGCCGCCGTGTCCGTGCTCTACGCGCTCCACTCGCTCACCCTGCGGACGTCCACGCGGAGCCTGCTGCCCCAGAACGAGCGCTTCGTGCAGCGCTACGCGGAGCTCGACCGCGAGTTCGGCGAGCTCGACGATCTCGCCATCGTCGTGGAGGCACCCGACCCTTCGGAGGCGAAGGCGTACGCCATCCGTCTCGTGCAGGAGCTGAAGCGGCAACGCGTCCCTCTCCGTCGCATCGCGTACCGCGTGGATCCCAAGCAGTTCGAGGGGCGCGCGCTCCTCTACCTGTCCACGGAGCGGCTCAAGGACATTCGCGACAAGATTTTCGACTATCAGGAATTCATGGAGTCCTTCGCGGGCCGCCCCACCCTGGACCAGCTCGCGACCGGCGTCGCCACCCAGGTCGCGGCCGGGTTCGTGACCGGCTTCTTCGACCTCGGGCTTCAGGACAACAAGGCCGTCCTCGATCTGAAATTCGTCCAGGAGCTGGTGGCACAGATCTCGGAGCGGCTCGACCGCCCCGCGCCCTACCGGTCGCCGTGGTCGAACCTGTTCGCGGTCGGCGACGTCGACGAGTCGGGCGTGGGCTACTTCCTCTCCGAGGACGAGCGCCTCTTGTTCATCCTCGCCGATCCCGAAAGCAAGAGCGGCAGCTTCACGGGGGAGCGGGACGCCATCGAGGGTGTGCGCGCGGTGGTCCGGTCCATCGAGACCGACTTCCCGCGCGTCCACGTGGGCGTCACCGGCAAGCCCGCGCTCGCCAACGACGAGATGACGGCGGCGTTCCGCGACAGCGAGCGCGCGAGCGTGGTCGCGTTCATCCTCACCCTCGCCCTGCTCCTGGTCGCCTTCCTGCGGGTGGGCAAACCGCTCGTCATGCTCGCCATCCTCACCCTCAGCCTCTGCTGGTCGATCGGGATCGCGACGCTCGCCATCGGTCACCTCTCGCTCTTCTCCGTGATGTTCATCTCGATCGTCATCGGCATCGGCATCGACTACGGCGTGTATTACCTGTTCCGGTACGAAGAGGAGCTGTTCCTCGGGCGCAACCTCAAGGAAGCCATCGAGATCACCGCCGTCCGCAGTGGACCCGGAATGTTGCTGAGCGCGGTGACCGCGGCCGGCACCTTCTACGTGCTCATGCTCACGGACTTTCGCGGGCTGCAAGAACTGGGATTCATCGCGGGCAGCGCGATCCTGCTCTCGTGGCTCGGCATGATCACGGTCTTCCCGGCCGCCCTCGTCCTCATCGACCGCCGGCACGCCGACCGTCCGGCCGGCAGCATCCCGCGCGCGATGGCGCTCGAGAGCACGCGGATGCCGCTCCTGGATCAGATCACGCGCCACCCCAAGACCGTCCTCATCCTGGCCGCGGTCGCCACCGTGGCCTCGCTGTACGGGCTCGCGTGGGTGAACTTCGACTACAACCTTCTCAACCTCCAGGCGGAAGGCACAGAGTCGGTGGCGTGGGAGCGAAAAGTCATCGCGACCGCGGGCCGTTCCGGTTTCGCGGCGCTCTCCACCGCGGACTCCCTGGACGAGCTACGGCGCAAGCAGGCGGCGTTCGCGAAGCTTCCCACCGTGGCCGAGGTCGATTCGGCGCTGCTCCTGATTCCGGACCACCAGGAGGAGAAGCTCAAGATCATCGCCGATTTCGCCCCGCTGGTGGCGCCCGTGCGTGTGGGACGCCCGGTGCCCGTCGAGCTCGACCGTCTCATCAGCGCCTTCGGCGTCCTTCGGCGCCGGCTCGCCATCGCCGGGACGGAAGCGCCCGCGGGGGACGTCCAGCGCAAGCTGCGGGCGGCGGTGGCGGATATCGACGCCCTCCTCGTCAAGTTGCGCCGCGCCGATCCCGAGGTGGCGGAGCCGGTGCTGACGCTGCTCCAGCAGCAGATGTATCGCGATTTCGTGCGGAGCTTCCAGCGGCTCCAGGCCAATACGAATCCCAAGCCCATCGGGATCGAGGCCGTGCCGCCCGAGCTACGACGGAAGTTCATCAGCGATCAGGGCCGCTTCCTGCTCCAGATCCATCCCTCGGTGGACATCTGGGAGCGGACGGCGGCGCAGCGCTTCGTCGATCAACTGCGCAGCGTCGATCACGACGTGACCGGCACGCCTGTCATCACGCACGAGGCGATCCGCCTCATGGAGCGCGCCTACAAGCAGGGCACCGTGTACGCGATCATCCTCGTCGGCGGCGTGACGTTCATCATGCTGCGCCGCGTGCGCCTCTCGCTGCTCGCGCTCCTCCCGCTCGGCCTCGGGCTCCTGTGGACGGTCGGGCTCATGTACGTCTTCAACCTCAGCTTCAACATGGGCAACGTCTTCGGGTTGCCGCTGATTCTGGGCGCGGCCGCCGAGTACGGCCTCAACGTGGTGATGCGCTTCATCGAGGGACGCGACCAGGGCGGGCCGCTCATCGCCCGGAGCACGGTGATGGCGGTGCTCGTGAGCGGTTTGACCACGATCGTCGGCTTCGGAACGCTGATGATCGCCGCGCACCGGGGAATCTTCGGCCTCGGGCTCCTCCTCACGATCGGGACCGCCGCCAGCCTCGTCGCCGCGTTGTTCGTGCTGCCGGTGTTCCTACGGCTGCTGCGCCGGCGCCCGCGCCCGGAGCCCGCCGCCGTCTCCGCTCCCAGCAGCGCGGCCGAAGCGCACGCCGGGTAGTCCGCGTCAGCTCGCCGGCCGCGGTGGCGCCTCGGGGTCGCCGCTGAGCTTCCGGTAGAGGGACGCGAGGCTGATGCCGAGACGCCGCGCGGCTTCGCGCTTGTCCCCGCCCGCCTCCGCGAGCACGTCGAGCACGTGCCGCCGCTCGAAGCGTCCCACCGCCTCGCGCAGATGGAGCGGGCGCTCGGGCTCCACTCCTGTGAGCTCGGGCAGGTCGAGCAGCGTGATCATGTCCCCGCCGGCGTCGCCGAGGACCATGGCGCGCTCGAGGACGTTCTCGAGCTCGCGCACGTTGCCTTTCCAGGGCTGCGCCATGAGCAGGCGGAGCGCATCGCGGTCGATGCCGAGGAAGCGCGTGCCCAGCTTGGCATTGAGCCGTTCCCGAAGATGATCGGCAAGGAGCGCGATGTCGGCGCGGCGCTCGCGCAGCGGCGGCAGTCTCAAGTGCACGACGTTGAGCCGGTAGAAAAGATCCTCGCGGAAGCGCCCGGCGTCGACCTCGCGCACGAGATCGCGATTGGTGCTCGCGATGATGCGGACGTCGACGGCGACGGGCTTCGTCGCGCCCACCGGCCACACCTGACGTTCCTCGATCACGCGCAGGAGCTTGACCTGGAGCGCGAACGGGAGCTCGCCGATCTCGTCCAGGAACAGCGTGCCTCCGTCCGCGATGACGAAGAGGCCGGGATTGGCCTGGATGGCGGTGGTGAAGGCACCCCGCACGTGACCGAAGAGCTGGCTCTCCAGCAAGGTGTCCGGAATGGCGCCACAGTTCACGGCCACGAACTCACCGGCGCGGCGGCGGCTCGCGGCGTGAATGGCGCGGGCCGCCAGCTCCTTCCCGACGCCGCTCTCGCCGGTGACGAGCACGTTGCTCGGCTTGGGCGCGATGAGCGCGATCTGCTCCCGCACGGCGCGGATGGCGGGGCTGTCGCCCACCAGCGAGCTCTCGGCCGAGCGAGGATGCACGACGCTCCGTCGCAGGTTTTCCTTCCAGAGCGCCTCGCGATAGTGGAGCGCACGCTCCACGCACCGCATCAGCTCCTCCGCCAGGAACGGCTTCTCGAGAAAATCGGACGCGCCGGAACGAAGGGCGGCGATGGCGCTGTCCACGGTGGCGTAGGCCGTCATGAGGATGACCGCGGCGCGCGGGTTCAGGGAGCGGGACCGCTCGAGGAGGGCGAGACCGTCGAGCCCGGGCATGACGATATCGCTCACGACGACATCGAAGTCGCGCTCCTCCAACTGCGCCACGGCTTCCTCCGCGGTGGCGGCGGTGGCGACGGCGTAGCCTTGATCGCAGAGCAGTCGTTGCAGCACGTCCTGCATGGTGGGCTCGTCGTCGACGACGAGAATCGACGGAGATGACCGGAACTTCGAGCTGGTCTCCATTGTTTTAAGTGGTTCTCGGCGCACACTACCGTCGTTCTCGCGCCGATACAAGGCCTCCGACACGCACGGCGCACGGCATCGCGTGTCGCATTCTCACCGCTGAGAAATGGGGACCGCGATTCCTCGCATTCGTGATAAGCGCGGAGCGTCACCCGCTCGCGTGGCTCGTCACGACCGCGCGGTTTCGTTGGAGTTCTCTGCCCTCCAACGCGTGTGGCACTCTCCTTGCCACTTCAACACCTCGGCAAGCGTGACACCCAGGATCTGCTGAACTTCCTGCGCTCGCTCTCGCCACGGGCAGGGGCGCGTCGCGGTCGGCGCCGTGTCCCCTGCCGTCTCGCTGTGCGCGACGCGGATGCTCGCTACTCGGGGACCAGAACGAAGTCGGCGGCGATCGCGGCCTGCCCCGGGGTGGGATAGAGTTGCGTCACGAGGGGCCGGTGGCCGGGCGCGGTGATCCGCACGTGGACGTGCGGCG
>Ga0114129_10003393_pt1 | contig 22376 bp, 19 predicted proteins | sample RhiMetdeltSRZDD1_FD_80071 | JGI IMG/M metagenome (GOLD analysis project Ga0114129, IMG submission 80071) | Populus rhizosphere microbial communities from Tennessee, USA - Rhizosphere MetaG P. deltoides SRZDD1 (version 2) (version 2) | ecosystem: Host-associated > Plants > Roots > Rhizosphere >... | reverse complement strand
GCCACTCGGCGAGCGTCGCGACGACCTCGTCGAGCGTCGTGCAGATCGTGCCGCCGGCCTCGATGCAGCCGTGCACGAACAGGTTCAACCCGTGCCCCTCGTGGCCGAGCGTGCCACGCAGGTCGGTGAGGAGCCCGACGATGCCCTTCTTGCTCTCGTCGTGCTGCATGAAGGCATAGAAGATGCCGATCTCGCAGGCGGTGCCGTCGTCGACCATCGGGCCGTCGAGCAGGGCGACGACCGCGTCGGCATTCGAGAGCCCCTGCCAGTCCTTCGCGAAGATCGTCCCGGGTCGTGTGTCCGGCAGCGCGAGCGCGTGCTCGTGCGGGACGAAGACCTCGATTCCTTCAGCCCGCAGGCGGGCAGCGCAGTCGTCGATGAACGACCGCTCGTAGGGGGTGAAGAGCGGCCCCGCAAAGTAGACCCGCACTCACCAACCCTAACCTCCGCTAAGACTCGTCCCAGGTCCAGCCGGCCGGTGTGAAGACGGAGTCGTCGGCTGCATGGGCGATCGCGGGCACGGCGAGCACGGCCAGCACCAGGATGAGGCTGAGGACGGCGTAGAGGCGCTTCATGTTTCCCCCCTTCCTTCTGGGCTCTTACGCACCGAGTGTGCCGACGCCCGTGCGGTCGGGGCATCACTCGAAAGGGTGAACGCCCGCATCGTGCGGGCGTTCGTCTCGATCGTTCAGTGCGGGAAGTGCTCCCACTTCCAGCCGGCGCAGAGTGAGGCAACGAGCGCCGCAGCCGGAATGGACGCGCGGACGAGCCAGTGTCGTAGCCGCATTCGATTCTCCTTGAGGACGAGGGCCTGCGGGGGACGCCTTTTGATCGGCATCGCGCCGCCGCCTGCCCTCCCCTCAGAGGGGGATCAGGACGCTTTCGCGACCGGAAGCTCGAAGCTGAACGTCGACCCTGCGCCGGGCGCCGACTCGACCCAGATGTCGCCGTTCATCGCGTCGACGAGCTCGCGGCAGATGTAGAGGCCGAGGCCCGTGCCGCCTACTCCGCGCGTCATGTTCGGATCGAGGCGGTAGAACTTCTCGAAGATGCGCTCCTGCTGGCTGAGCGGGATGCCCGGCCCCTCGTCGCGGACGCTGAAGCGCACGGTGCCGTAGTGGCTGCCGAGACGCACCTGAATCCTTCCCGCGCGTGAGTACTTGACCGCGTTCTCGACCAGGTTGACGAGCACCTGGCGCAGCCGGTCCGCGTCAGCCGCCACCTGCGGGAGCGGCGAGTCGTGCAGCACCTCGACCGACAGCCCGTCCGGCAGATGCGTGCGCGCCGCGTCGACGACCTCTTCGGTCAGCACGAGCGGCTCGACCGGTGTGATGTGCGGGCGGGCACGCCCCGAGTCGAGCCGGCTCACCCAGAGGATGTCGTCGAGGAGATGCGAGAGGCGCGCCGCCTCGGTCGAGATGATCTCGAGCAGCTCGTGTTGCCGGCTCTCGTCGAGCTGCTGGTTCTCGAGCGTCATCGCGGCGCCGTACACCGACGTCAGCGGCGTCCGCAGCTCGTGCGAGACGATCGCGATGAACTCGTCCTTCAGCCGGTCGAACTCGCGCAGCCGGTTGAGAGCTCCGTGGATCCAGCGCTGGTAGAGCGCGGTCGCGAGGAGCGGGCCGACGAGCACGAGCGCGACGAACGGCGAGCGGTCCCAGAGCACGACGAGGATGACCGCGAGTGACGCCATCACCGCGAACGGGACGAACGTGAGCTGCACGTAGCTGAAGAGCGACGGGGAGAAGGCCACGCCGCGCGAGCGAGTCACGACTGCCGCGAGCAGCGGGACGTTCACCACGTAGAACGCGATCGCGGCCGCGATCGCCCCGAGCGCGAGCCCGAGCAGGGTGCCGTCCTGGAAGCGGTCGGCCACGGCCCCGGCCGCACCGCTCGCCAGCACGTAGACGCCGCAGTTGAACGCCACGCGACTGAAGGGGCGGCGCCTTCCGAGCTCGACGAGCGCCATCGTCAGGAAGCCCGCGACAGCCGCCGCGGCCCAGCCGTAGATCGTCGCGCCGGCGACCAGGAAGATCGTCGCGAGGGAGGTGGATCCGACCGCCACGCCCTCGATCGGGACCGGGAACGCCTCCGCGAGCGTCGCCGCCGCAATCAGCAGTGCGATGCCGACGGCGTCGTGCCAGGTCAGGCTCTCGCGTGCCAGGGAAGCAATCGCGGCGATCAGCGTGACGCCGCCGGCCAGGGCGACGGGAACCCAGACGGCGACACTCGCGTCGAGCCGGACGCGGGACGACCTGACCGTGTGCGTGTGAGCCATGGGTGCGGTATTGGGGGGCCGCACCCCCGGTTCGGTTCGCTGCTTCGAGTATGCCACGCCGGTCGGAAAGCGCCAGATCCGGCAAGCTTCGGACGTGCGGATCGTCATGGGAGCCGACGACGAGGGGGCCGTCGCGGACACCGTCGCCGAGGAGCTGCGCTCGCGCGGTCACGAGGTCGACGTGCTCGAGCACGACCAGTGGCCGGACGTCGCTGCGCGCGTCGCCCGTGCCGTGGCGGCCGGGGAGGCCGATCAGGGGATGCTGTTCTGCTGGACCGGCACCGGCACGTCGATGGCCGCGAACAAGGTGCCGGGCATCCGCGCGGCGCTCGCGTGGGACCCCTGGATCGCGGCGGGCGCGCGCAAGTGGAACGACGCGAACGTGCTGGTCATGTCGCTGAAGCGCACCGATCCGGAGACCGCGCGCGCGATCGTGGACGCCTGGCTCAGCGTCGACGCGCCCGACCCGGACGAGGCAGAGAACATCGCGCGGCTGCGCGAGCTCGACCGGTCAGGCTGATGAGTCCGCTCTCAGTCGTGCTTGGGACGCGTCGCAGACTCGCCGGCGTCGCCCTCGAGCGAGATCGGGTCGACCTGCCAGGCGAGGCTGTCGTGCGCGTGACTCTGCACCACGTTGCCGTCGGCGTCGAGCTCGACCGTTTCCGCCCGGACAGCGAGAGCCTCATCGTCGGTCCGGTTCCCGTCGGCGTCGTAGAGGATCGTCTCGATTCGGTTCGGCGTGTCGTTCACTCAGAGATGAGCGTAGCGCGGTCGACATCGCTAAGCGGCTCCGCGCGCTTCGAGTGCCGGCGGGCATTGCGCCTGCCGAACCAGACGGGGAGCCACTCGCATACGCGAAGGCGCTCCAGCTCGACCTCACGCGAGCGCGCGCGCCCTAACGAGCGTGCGTCACCGCCTCGCGGGCGAGCTCCCTCAGATCCCGCTGAAACGCCCGATGCTGGCGCCCGAGCTCGTCGCCCATCAGCTCGACGACCTCGACTCCCGCTTGCGGATCGCCGTCGGCGCAGGCATCCATGAGCTCCTGCGTGGCGTGCAGGAGGTAGGCCACACCGGGGCGCTGCAGCGCACGCCACTCGTCGGGCGCCACCTCTGAGGAGTAGCGCCGCTCGTCCTGTCCCCAGAGCGGTTGCTGACCGCGTATGCAGAGCCGGAGCTGCCGTGCGGAGACGGCGGGAGTCTTGCGGCTGAGCACGATGCCCGGCCGGCGGACCGCGCGTTCCGAGTACGAGCCGGCGATCAGGTGGACGAGTGCAACGTCGAGGGCGATTGAGATCGCGAGCGCCTCGTCGAGCGTGATTCGCCGCTCACCCGCCTCCCATTTCCCGATCGTCGTGTGGTGCACGTCGATGCCGAGGCTCGCGAGGCGCGCGGCGACCTGCTTCTGCGTCCAGCCCTTGCGCAGGCGCTGGATTCGCATCTGCTCCGCGAACACTCGACTCGGCAATTTCGCGAGCTGCCTCTTGATGACTGCCCCCTATTCGTAGCGCAACGCTGTGATCGGGTCGAGCCGCGCGGCACGCCGTGCGGGGTAGAAGCCGAAGAAGAGGCCCACGGCGAGGGCCACGACGAAGGACAGGAGCAGGGACGTGATCCCGATCAACGTCTGCCAGCCGGCTACGACGCTGATCAGCCTCGTCGCGCCAATTCCCGCGAGCACGCCGGCGGCGCCGCCCAGCGTGCTCAGGACAACCGCTTCGACGAGGAACTGGATCTGCACGCGAAGCGGGTCGGCGCCGACCGACTTCCGAATGCCGATCTCCCGCGTGCGCTCGCGGACAGACACCAGCATCATGTTCATGATCCCGATCCCGCCGACGAGCAAGGCGATCCCGCCGAGTGCGAAGGTGAGGACGCGGAACGTCGTCGTCGCCTTTTGACCCTCCTTGACGATGCTGGCCTGATCTTCGGCCGAGAAGTCGTCCGGGTACGACGCCGGGAGCTTGTGCTGCGTCCGGAGGAGCTCGGTGATGGCGTCCAGAGCCGGCTCGATCTCGCCGGCGCTCCGAATGAGCGCGTCGACGTGGACGGTGTTGATGCCGCCGAGCAACACGCGGGTCACGACCGGAAGCGGGACGAAGATGCGGTTGTCGAGATTTTCGTCGGCGAGCTTCCCTCTGCGGTTCTGAATCCCGATCACATCGAACTCGCGGTTGCCGACGCGCACGGTCTTGCCGATCGGGCTCTGGCCCGGGAAGAGGTTCGCGGCGGCTACGGTCCCGAGCATCATCACGTCCCGGCCGAAGCCGACGTCGGTATCGGAGATGAGACGGCCTGCGATCGCATGCTGGTTCTGGATGTGCGCGTAGTTCGCGGTCATCCCGACCAGCCACGTGTTCGTCTTGTAGCGCCCTGCAGACACGACGATGCTCTCGATGTCCTGATGCGGAGAGACCGCAGTCACCATCGGCAGTCGCGCGATCGCCGCGACGTCTTCGGGAGTGATGGTGCGGTCGGTCGCGGACTGGCTCGTCCCGATCGTGATGAACTCGCCGTCAACCTTGACCACGTTGCCGCCGAGGTTCCGAATGCTCTTCGCGACCTCCGCCTGCGCCCCGGCGCTGACAGCGGTGACCGCCACGAGCGCGGCGACGCCGATGACGACGCCGAGTGCCGTCAGGACGGCGCGAAACCAGTTGACGCGGAGCGCGCCGAGCGCGATCCGCCATTGCTCGACGAGCGAGGTCACGCGGTCGCCTCGAGCGCCCGCGAGCTCTCGACGAGCTCATCGGCGACGATCATTCCGTCCGCGAAGCTGATGATGCGCGAGGCGCGTTCCGCGACGCGGCGCGAATGCGTGACCAAGACGATCGTGGCGCCCTCTCGATTGACGCGTTCGAGGATCGCGAGCACCTCCGCCGCGCTCGTTGAATCCAGGTTGCCCGTCGGCTCGTCCGCGAGCACGACGCTCGGATGCACGACGAGAGCGCGCGCGATCGCAACACGCTGCTGCTCGCCTCCGGAGAGCTGAGTCGGAAGATGCCGCGCGCGCCCCGCGAGGCCGACGGCAGCGAGGGCTTCGAGCGCACGTTCTTCGCGCTCGCGGGGGCGGACGCCCGCGTACACGAGTGGTAGCTCGACGTTCTTGAACGCCGTCGACCGCGGAAGCAGGTTGAACGCCTGGAAGACGAACCCGATTCGGTCGCCTCGGATCCGGGCACGCCGAGTCTCGCTGAGCCCGGACACCTCCTCGCCCACGAGCCGGTATGAGCCCGCCGTCGGACGGTCGAGACAGCCGAGAATGCCCAGCAGCGTCGTCTTCCCGGAGCCGGAAGGCCCCATGATGGCGACGAAGTCCCCTTTGTCGACGACGAAGCTGATGCCGCGCAGCGCCTCGACGGAGACGTCGCCGCTGCGGTGAACCTTCGTTACATCGGCGACATCGATGACCGGCGCGTCGCTGTCAAGCACTAATCGCCCTGTCCCGCTGCGGCCTGGGGCTCCGGCAGAGCGACGTGCTCGCCTGCGCGCAGTCCCTTGCGGATCTCCACGTTCTTGTTGCTCGAGAGGCCGATGGTCACCGCCCGCGGCGTCGGCTCGCCCTTTGCGTCGACGACGTTGACAATCGTCTGGCCGTCTTCGTCCTGAGACACCGCTTCGACCGGCACCTGGACGACATGGGCGCGCCTCGCGACGATGATCCGCACCGAGACGTTCATACCGGGCCGCAGACGCGCTGAGCGCGCTATGTCGACGCGCACCGGGAACGTTACGACGCCGCCGGTATTGGTGCCGGTGAGGGCTGCGAAGGCGACCTTGCCGCTGAACGCCTTGCCGCCGAGCGCGTCGACCCGGACGATCGCGCGGAGGCCCCGCCTGACCTGCGCGACGTCGAACTCGCTCAGGTCGACGTCCACGGCGAGCCGATCGAGATCCGCAACGGCGGCGATCGGCGTGAGCGAGTCGACGGGTGCGCCGGGAACCGTGAGGAGCGCAGTGACCGTTCCCGACTGCGGCGCCCGCACGGTCAGCAAAGGCTTCGCCGCGCGCGCAGTCGCGAGCCGGAGTCGTGCCCCCAGGACCCTCAGCCGTGCCAGCGCAATGTCAAATGCCGACGCAGGGCCGCCGCGGGCTCGCAGGACGGCGAGATCCGCGTCGGCCTTCAGGATGTCGAGACGCGCAGCTGCGACGTCGCTCTGCAGCGGCGGCCCCAGGAGCTGTGCGAGCTTCGCGCGCGCGGTCTCGACAGCTTGCCGCGCCGCGGCGAGCGCGCCCGGCGCGGGCCCCGCCTTCAGTCGTCGCAGTTCGGCGTTCGCCCGGTCGAGGTCGAGCTGCGCAGCCGTGACGTCGACCGTGCTCGGAGGCGCGAGCACCCGTTCGAGTCTCGCTCGCGCCGCATCCTGCGCTGCCCTGGCGGCAGCGATCTCCTGTGGCAGCGCACCCGAACCCGGCCTCAGCAGAAGCGCCAGGTCGGATTCGGCCTTGCGCACGTCGGCCTGGGCGGACGCGACATCCGCCGGGCTCGGCGGCGCATTCAGCTTGTCCAGACGCTGCTGGGCAAGCGCGACGTTCTGTTCGGCGAGATGAAGTGCGTCGGCCCGAGCCTCAGGCGATCCCTGAAGCGCCTCGACCTCAGCTTCTGCCCGCCTGACGTCGAGACGGGCGGCACTGACGTCGGCGGGCCGCGCTCCGTGCAGCAGGTGCGCCAGTCGAAGCCGTGCCGAGCTCACCGCGCCGCGAGCTGCACCGAGCTCCGCGGGAGTCGGCCGGATTCCCTTCAGCGGATCGCTCGTTCGCTTCTGCCGCAGCTCGACGACCGCCGTCGCAACGTCGTTCTGCGCAAGCGCGATCGCCGAGACGGCGGTGCCGCGGTCGCCCAGCAATGCCAGAGGCTGCCCGGCGGCCACGTGCTGCCCCGGCACCACGAGGAAACGCACGACACGACCGCTCGTCTGCGGGAAGACAGACGTCGCCGAGGTCACGGCCGATGTGGACGTTCCGCCGGGTGCGGCTGCGAGCGAACCGCCTGGGGACGCCGTCGGAACGTTGATCTCCTGAGCAAGGCCGGACTGCACGATCCGGCCGACACCCCCGACCGTCACGATCACGTTGCCGGGTGTCGCCTCGACCACGTTGCTGTCTGCCGAGGCCGCCGGCGCGCTCTCGAGCGAGAGGATCCCGAAGATCAACCCGGTGATGACGGCGGCGCCGACGGCAAGGAAGAGGAAGCCGCGGCGCCGCATGTGCGTACGTGTCAGTGATGTGACTCTCGACATTGTCATGACGTCAGGTTCTGCTCGGACATTGGCGCACGGAGATGAAGGCAAGATGAACGGCGGACAAAACGTCGGCTGAGATGGCGGCAGGCGATGTTCACGAGACCCTCTCGGCCGGCGGCGTCTTGCCGTAGATACCGGGCCGCGTCGTGTACGCACGCTTGTCTAGCGTCAGGGCTGCCGCCCGCGCCTGGGCCAGCGCCGCCGGGCCCAGGTGCACGAGCTTCGTCAACACCAGAACCTCTTTGTCGGGATCCTTGCCGAGCCAGCCGACACGGATGTTGCCGACGCTGAGGGCGAAGTACTTGAGCTGCGACCCCGTTTCGCCGGGATTGAACTCGCGCGTGATCAGCACGTTCGTGTAGCAGCGAACCGGAACGCACGTCTTCTGCCCCCGCTTGAAGACCTGTGCGTGGTCGTTCCAGCTCACCGGCGGCGGCGCGTACCCCTGCGAGTACGCGGGCGTGCCCGTCTTCGGTCTCGCCTTCATCTCGATGCCCGCCTTCGAGCCCTTGACCCCGGCGAGCCACGCCGGCGTGTCGACGATCTTTCCGCCCTCGTAGTCCTCCGGGTATTCGCCCGTATGCCAGACGTTGCCGTCGTTGTCCTGAGCGAAGAACGCCAGCTCCGCCTCGACGAGCTCGCCGTCCGTGTAGTCACGGTCCCAGATCACGACGTTGCGAACGCCGCCGACGACTTTGACCAGATCGGTGACGGTGAAGACGAGTCGCTTCTGCCCGTCGTTCGACTTGCCGGTGTACACAAACTGCGTCCCCGGCTTGTACGGCATCCATTTGTTGTCGACCGTCGCCGAGCGGTCGAAGTCGCCCGGGTCGAAGACGTGCGCGGCTGCCGAGTTACTGCCGGCGATCGCACTCGCGACCATTCCCAGGATCAGCGCCGCGACGACGATCGCGGCGGCAAGACGACGGTTCACACGCGACCTCCGCCCGATCATGCCGCCCTCCTCGCCTCAGCCGTCCATGCCGGACTCGGTGCCGAACAGCTCCACCGCGCCGACGGTCACGACCCTGGTGCCGGGGGCCGGGCCGCTCGACAGAACCGCGCGGTCGCCCTCGATGTGGTCGACGACGATCGGCTCCCGCTCGAACGTGCGCCGCTTTGTGCTGACGTAGGTACAGGTTGCGCCGCCGGGCGTGTAGAGCACCGCCGAAAACGGAATGACCGTGCGTCCGGCCTCGGTCGCGGCGACGGCCGTCCGGACACGAAGCCGTCTCGCCGCCTCGACGCTCAGCCTGACGCGATAGGCGTCGGTGCCCGAGACGTGCTCGACCGTGGCCGCCGCGGACGTCGAGCTCGAGCCGGACCCTCCGCAGGCCGTCAAACCCAGCGGGAGAGCCAACACCATCGCGCCGAGGCCCGCGGTCTTCTGCCAGCGCTTCATAGCCTCCTCCTCCTCGCCTCGGTCCCGATGCTCACGCTGGTTCGCCGACAGGGACGGGGGCGACGCTGGCGGCGGGGGCCGTCCTCTTGCTCTTCCCGAACCTGAGGTAGAGGGACGGGAGGACGAACAGGTTCAGAAGCGTCGAGGTCACGAGGCCGCCGACGACGACGATCGCCAGCGGATGCTCGATCTCGTGACCCGGGATGTCCCCGGTCACGACGAGCGGAACGAGCGCCAGGCCCGTCGCCAGCGTCGTCATCAGGATCGGCGACAGCCGCTCCTTGGCGCCGCGGAGAACGAGCCCCGGGCCGAACGCCTCGCCCTCGTAGTGCTCGAGGTGCTGGAAGTGGTTGATCATCAGGATGCCGTTGCGCGCGGCGATACCGAACACCGTGTAGAACCCGACCAGCGATCCGAGCGACAGGATGCCGCCGCCGATCCAGGCCGCGAGCACGCCTCCGACCAGCGCCATTGGCAGCGTCAGGAAGGACAGCGTCGCGAGGCGGAAGCTCCCGAACGACGCCTGCAAGAGCAGGAAGATCGCGATCGCAGCGCCGATTCCCAAGACGAGCAGCCGCCGCTGGGCGTCCTGACGCTCCTTGAACTCACCGAGCACGACGGCGTGGTAGCCGAGCGGGAACGTGACCTTCTCGAGCCGATCCTCGATGTCGCTCACCACGGACCCGAGGGCCCTCCCCTCGACCCCCACGAGGACGTCGATCACCCTCGCCGCCGCTTCGTGGTGGATCACGTTCGGGAGCGGCGCGATCTTGATCTTCGCGATCTTCTCCAGCGGGACGCTTCCTCCGCCCGGCGTGTCGATCGGGAGCTGGAGGACGTTCGCCACACTCTTGCGCGTCGCGGGCGTGCTCCAGATGTGCACGTCGTACGCCCTCCCGCCCCTGAAGATGTCGCCGACCTCCTCGCTCTCGACCAGTGTCGCCGCCGCCCTACGCACATCGCCCGGCTTGACGCCGTACCGCTGGGCGGCCGCGAGGTTCACCTTCACCTCCATCTGCGGCACGCCTTCCTGGAACTCCACGTACGCCGGCTTGACTCCGGGGATCTCCGCGACCGCGTCCCGAACCTCTTCGGCCTTGCGGTGAATGCCGCTCAGGTTCGATCCGAAGATGCGTATGACGATCGGCTCGCTCGTCCCCGCCAGGACCTCGTCGATCCGCTCGTTCAGGTAGGTCTCGACGTTGGCGAACGTCCCCGGGTAGCCGGCGACCGTGCTCTCGATCGCGTCCCTTGTCGTGTTGTAGTCGGCTTTCGGGTCCATGGCGATCCAGTTCTCGCCGAAGTTGACGCCCGCGACCTCGTCGGCCAGGAATGCCTGTCCGATGTGCGTTCCCACATGGGCGACGCCCGGGATCGACGCGAGCTCGCGCTGCTCCTGGGTCACGATCCGGCGTTGCTCGGGCAGCGACGTGCCGGGCTTCGTGATGATGTGGCTGAGGAAATCCCGCTCCTTGAACTCGGGGATCAGGGACTCCCCGAGGAAGGGCACGACGGCAGCCCCGACGAGGACGGTTGCACCCACCGCGACGTACGCCCAGCGTGGTCGGTGCACGACCTGCGTCAACAGGCTCCCGTACGCGCCCTTGAGCCACCTGACGAGAGGTGCATCTCGGCGCTGCGGCGACGCGTTCGACAGCAGGATCAGGCTCAACGCCGGTGTGATCGTCAGCGCGACGAGCAGCGACGCCAGCACGGCCAGCCCGTACGAGAGCACGAGCGGGCGGAAGAACGTGCCGGTCAGGCTGTGCAGGAGATAGACCGGTACGAGCGCGGCGATGATGATCAGCGTCGCGTAGACGATCGGGCTCCGGACCTCGAGCGAGGCCTCGAGCACGACTCTCGCCTTCGACTTGGTGCTGTCTTCGGACCCGTGTTGCCGCAGGCGCCGCCAGATGTTCTCGATGTCGATGATCGCGTCGTCCACGACGACGCCGAGCGCGATCACAAACCCTGCGAGCACCATCACGTTCACCGTCTGACCGCGCGCGTACAGGACGAGCCAGGCCGCGACGAGCGACAGCGGGATCGACACGAGGCTGATCAGCGCCGTCCGCCACTCGAAGAGGAACGCGCCGAGGACGAGGACAACGAGCAGCGCGCCGATCAGGAGCGACACGGTCAGGTTGTGGATCGACGTGTCGATGAAGTTGGCCGCGCGGAACACCTGCGTGTCGAATGTGACGCCCGGCAGGCCCGGCTTGAGCTCCTTGATCGCCGACTCGACGCCGTGCGTCACGTCGAGCGTGTTTCCCCACGGATACTTCTCGACGATTAGCAACAGCCCGGGGCCGCCGTTGATGACGGCGTCGCCGGCGAGCGGCATCGTGCCGATCTTGACGTTCGCAATGTCGGCCAGGCGCACGACGTTGCGGCCGTTCTTCCTGACCGCGATCTGGGAAAGATCGTTCGCCGTCACGATCGGGAGCACGTGCTCGATCACGAGTCTCTGGTTCGGCGTGTCGACGAACCCGCCCGTCCCGATCCTGTGCCCGTCCGCGAACCGCAGGAGACCCGCGTCGAGCGCGTTCGACGTCGCCTCCATCGCCGTGTCGAGCGAGACGCCCTGCTGCCGCATGCGATTCGGGTCGACTTCGACCAGATATTGCTCGAGGTGCTCGCCCCAGATCGCGACGTTCGCGACGCCGGGAACGCGGAGCAGGCGGGCCCGGATCTTCCAGTAGGCGATCGTCGACAGGTCTTGGATCGAGAGCGTCTTCGAGGAAAGCCCGATCTTCACGACCCGGGCAGTCGTCGAGGTCGCCGGCATGATGAACGGCGGAGCCGCCCAGGTCGGCATGCTCGGCGTGATCGCCGTCACGCGCTCCTGGACGAGCTGCCGCACGTGCAGCAGATCGGTCCCGGGCTTGAAGAGAAGCTCGACGGAGGACAGCTGCGGCACCGACTTCGACCGAATGAGGTCGAGCCCCGGCACCCCTGTAAGCGACTGTTCGAGCGGGGTGCTGACGAGCTCCTCCACTTCCTTTGCGGTCAGCCCGAGACAGAGCGTCTGCACCTCGACGCGCGGCGGCGCGAACTCGGGGAACGCGTCCACCGGCATGGCGCGCAGCTGCTGGGCGCCGAAGACCAGGAGTGCCGCACCGGCGGCGACCAAGACATAACGGAACTTCAGGCTCGAGCCGACGATCCACCGCATCATCTCGAGACGACCTAGTCCTCTTCGATCCCGCCGTACTCGACCCCCCAGATCTCGGTCGCACCGGCGGTCACCACGACGGTGCCGACGGGCGGCCCTCTGCTGAGAACCGCGGCGTCGCCCTGGATCCGAGCGACAGAGATGTCTTTCCGCTGGTACACGAGACGCGCCGGGCTCGCGTACGTCCAGGTGCTGCCATCCGGGTCGTAGAGCACGGCCGCGTAGGGGATCACGGCGCGGCTGGACATCGGGTCGCTCCGGACGGCCACCGTCCTGACTCCGAGCCGCTCCGCTGCATCGGCGCTCAGCTCGACGCGGACGATGTCCGTCCCGGGCACCTGCTTCGTGACGGCCGACTCGACACTCGCCTCCTCGGCGGGCGTGCCTCCGCAGGCCGTTGCGAGCAGCGGGATCGCGAGCAGCGCGAGCGTCGTCGCGAGCCGGCGGCTTCGACCGATCACCGTTCCACCTCCGGGACGGCGCGTGTCTCCGTGACGGTGAGGGCGGGGATCGCCGGGGCGGCGGGAGCGGCGGCCCCGCCCGCGTCGCCGCCGCGGGCAAGCTTGTCGAGCACGGCGGTGAGGCCACCGGGCTCACGAGCAGCCTCCCGCTCCGCGGCGCGGCTGAGCCCGAAGCGCGCGTAGAGAACGGGCAGCACCAGCACATTCACGGCGACGGTCGTGATCAGGCCGCCGACGAACACGACGGCGATGGGGTGCAGCAGCTCGAGCCCGGGCCTGCTGCCAAGGATCAGAACTGCCACCGAGAGGAGCCCCGCCGTCGTCGCGGTCATCGCGACCGGTGCGAGTCGCTCGCGTGCTGCGTGCATGATCAGACCGGCCCCGAAGGCCTCCCCTTCGTCCGCCTCCAGCTGGTGGATGCGGTCGAACAGCAGCAGCCCGGCGCGCGCGGCAAGCCCGAACACCGCGAACATCCCGATGTAGGAGCCGAACGAGAGCGTGCCTCCTGTCGCGAGCACGGCTGCCGGAGCGCCCAGGACGCCGAGCGGAAGCGTGAGCGCGGCGAACGTCGCGAGACGCCAGCTGCCGAGGAGCACCTGCAGGAGCAGGAACATGCCGATCACCGCGGCGATCGCGATCGAGACCAGACGCCAGGTCGGCTGAGTGTCGGCCGCGAGGACCTCGGCGTGGTACTCGATCGGGAAGCTGAGCCCCTCCAGCGAGCTCTGCACGTCGCTCACCACCGCGTCGCGATCGCGCCCGCTGAAGCTCGCGCCGACGTCGACGTAGCGCGACACGTCCTGCCGCTTGATGATGCCCGGGCTCGCGGCGATGCGCACGGCGGCGACGTCGCCGAGGCGCACCTGGCCGCCGTCCGGCGTGTCGATCAACAGCTGACGGATGCTCGTGAGGTTGGCGCGAACGCTCGGCACGCCCCAGACGACGACGTCGAAGACCTTCTGCTGCTCGAAGAGATTGCCGACGACGAGCCCCGAGAGCAGCGTGGTCGCAGCGCGGCGGATGTCACCCGGCTTGATGCCGTACTGGTCCGCCTTGGCGAGATCCACCCTGACCTTGAGCGTCGGCTCCTGGGCCGGGAGCAGCACCCTCGCCTGCGCGACTCCGTCGACCCCGGACAGCACCCGGCGCACCTTCGCCGCCTGCGTGCGGAGTGTGTCGAGGTCTTCGCCGTAGACCCGGACGACGACGTCCTGCTTCGTCCCGGTCAGAGCCTCGGTCACGCGGTCCTGCGAATAGGTCTGGACGGTGCGCGAGAAGCCCGGATAGGCGGCGACGACGCGCTTGACGGACGCGACCGTGGCGTCGTAGCCGGCTCCGGGGTCGATGCTGACCCAGAGCTCGCCCGCGTTGGCGCCGACGACCTGGTCGCCCAGGATGGCGCGCCCGACGTGCGCGCCGACGTCACGGACGCCCGGGGTCGATCGCAGCTCGGCGCTCGCGAGGGCGGTGACGCGCTCCATCTCCGGCAGCGACGTCCCCGGAGGGCCGTCCCACTGGATCAGCAGGTTGTTCTCCTTGAAGGTCGGCAGCAGCGACTGACCGAGGAACGGCGCCGTCGCGACGGCCAGCAGGAGCATTGCTCCGACCGCGACGTACGCGACTCGCGGCTTGTGGATGACGCGCGAGAGGCCCGTCTCGTAGCGACGGTCGAGCCATCCCGCCAGCGGAGCGGCCCCATCGCCCTCTCCCTCTCCCGTCCGCGCCCGCGAGAGGAGCAGCACGGTGAGGGCGGGCGTCACCGTCAGCGCGACGACCATCGAGGCGACCAGAGCGATGAGGAAGGCGGCCGCTACGTCCGGGAAGAACGCGCCCGACAGCCGCTCGAGGAAGAACACCGGGAGGACCGCAAGCCCGACGATGAGCGTCGCGTAGAGGGTCGGCCGTCGCATCTCGAGCACGGCGTCGAGCACGCTCTTTGCGATCGGCTGTGCGGTGCCCGAGCGCTGCTGTTCGCGCAGACGCCGCGAGGCGTGCTCGACGCTGACGACCGCGTCGTCGATCACGAGCAAGACCGCGGCCGCCAGGCCTGCCAGGATCATCGCGTTCAGCGTCGACCCGAACGCCCACAAGACGAGCAGCGCCACCAGCATCGACAGCGGAACGACGACGACGCCGACCAGCGCCGTGCGCCACCGGAAGAGAAAGGCGCCGAGAACGAGCGCGAGCAGGATCATGCCGACGATCACGACCACGGAGAGGTTGTCGATCGACGTCTCCACGTACGTCGCCGGCCGGTACACGTTCGTGTCGAATGTGATGCCGTCGAGCCCCGGCTTCATGTCGTCGATCGCCTGCTCCACGTTCCGGGTGACGTCGCGCACCTTGGCGCCCGGGAACCTCTGGACCACGAGCAGCATCCCCGGTTTGCCGTCGACGACCGCGTCGCCGATCAGCGGCTGGTGACCCTGGACGACGCTGCCGACGTCGCCGAGCACGAGGTTCTTCGTCCCCTCGACCCGGACCTTCGCGAGATCGGCAGCGGTGACGATCGGCGACTCGTGCTGCACGCCGATGCGCTGGTTCGGCGTGTCGATGAATCCGCCCGTGCCGGGGGTGGAGGCCTCGACGAACGTCAGCGGCGACACCCACAGCGCGTTTGCGCTCGTAGCGATCACGTCGTCGAGCGAGACCCCTTGGGCGCGCAGCCGCGCGGGATCGACCTGCACCTGCAGCTGGCGATCCTCGAGCCCCCACACGGAGACGTTGGCGACGCCGGGCACGCCGACGAGCCGCGGCGCGATCGTCCAGCGCGCGAGCACTCCCATCTGGATCGCCGACAGGGTCTTCGAGGACATGCCAACCATGAGGACGCGGTTCGTCGACGAGAGCGGCTGCAGCATTGCCGGCGCTTTCGACACCTGTGGCAGTGCGGCGGTCTGCGTGAGACGCTCGGCGACGACCTGCCGCGCCTTGAACAGAGGCGTCCCCGGCTCGAAGATCATCAGGATCCGCGACAGGCCGGGCACCGACTCGGAGCGGATGTCCTCGAGGAACGCGATGCCGTTGAGCAGGTCTTGCTCCATCGGGACCGTGACGAGCTGCTCCACCTCGGCAGCCGACAGCCCGAGAGCTTCCGTCTGCACTTCCACGGTTGTCGGCGTGAAGTCCGGGAGGACCTCCACCGGCGCCTTGTGGAGCTGGCTCACACCCACGACGAGCGTGGCCGCCGCGGCCGCGACCACGAGGAGTCGAAACGTGATGCTCGACTTGACGATCCAGCGCATCATTTCCCGCGACCTTCGTGTTCGGTCCGACATTCAGCCGGGAGAGAACGCCGCGGGCATGGCTCGGCGCTTCCGTGCACACGCGGCACCGATCGCCGCTGCAGTCCGCTAACCTGCTCCGCGTCGCTGATCACTTCGGTTTGCCTCCGGGGTGTTTTGGCGTCTGGGGGCCGGTTGCAGCCGGCCCCTTCTACTGTGGTCGGTCACGAGCTCACGGTGGGAGCAGGGTTGAAGGCGAAGCTGCGCAGCGGACCGGCGCACGCCGAGACCGAAGCTGGTTCCCCCCCGGCCGCCTGCCGGCACTCGTCATCGTTTTTGCTCCCCTTCTGCACGCCTTACGGGGTGTGCATGTGAGTCACCCAAGGTACTGCGCTTCGAATTTGTCGTCAATACGCGCCGTATTCGGTTCGGCATACGACAAAAGAAGACTCCCCAAACGAACAGTGGAACGTGTCTAGCGGGTGAACACGCCTTCGAGCTCGTCCACCAGGGCGAGTCCGTGTAGCGCTTCACCACGCACCCTGCCCAGCGGTCCGACGACGAGCCGCTTCATCGCCGCGACGTGCTTGTCGTACGCCGCCGCCTGTTTCGTCCCTCCCGCTGCGATCACCTGGCGTCGTAGCGGCGTCCACGTCGGTTCGAGGCGCTTCACAACGGTCGCAACACCGTTCCGTCCTCCCATAAGCGAACGCAGCTGCGCTTCGCGATCGAGGTAGTCGAGGGTGAGCACCGACGGCGGGACGCGGTCACGAAAGTGACCGTATAGCTGGGCCATCAGGCCTGAGACGGCGTTGGCCGCGAGCGCAACGCGAACGAACGCGCCTTTTGCCGCAAGCCGCCGGACGACGCCGGAACGTTCCTTCAGCCCGCCGATCAACGCGCGCGGGACTCCGGCGCGGGACAGTGAGGTCAGCGCCTGCCCGTTCGCGAGCGTCGAGAGCTCGCTCGCGCCCGCGACGACTTCCTGCCTGTTGCCCGCGAGCGCAACGTCAACGAGGTCCTCCGCGCTCGACTCCAACGCCTTCAGGCTCGACGGAACCGGAGCTGCCGCGGACGCGCTGCCGTGCGCGACGAGCGCCACGGCCAACACGGCGAGCGCGGCAGCCCGCGTCATCGCCGGTTGCCCTCCCGTGGTATGGCAATCCACGCATCTGCGCCGGGGCCGTCGTTGTTCGCGACCGACGCCGTCCCGCCGTGTGCCTCGGCGATCATGAGAACGATTGCGAGCCCGAGCCCGGCGCTGCCACCCGCGCGCGCGCCGTCTGCGCGTGCGAACCGTTCGAAGGCGCGGTCGAGGAATTGCGGTGGAAAGCCAGAGCCTTCGTCCGTGACATGCAGCTCGACGACGCCGTCGACGGAGGTCGCCGACAGTCGTACCTCGCCCTCGCCGTAGCGCAGCGCGTTCTCGACGAGGTTCGCGAGCGCCTGCTCGAGCCGGAGGCGGTCGCCGCGCACGTTCATCCCCGACGTCGGCGGCGTGCTCAGCGCACGACCCGTCTCCTGTGCACGCCACTCGAAGCGGGTGGCGACACCCTGGAGCAGCTCCGTGGTATCGAGGCTCTCGAGCTGCAGGTCGAGCTTTCCGCGCTCCGACCGCGCGATCAGCAGGAGATCGTCCGCGAGCTGTGCGAGCCGGTCGACTTCCTCCGACGAAGCGCGAATCGCGTCCCTCAGCTCGTCGGCGGAACGGCCCTGGCGGAGAGCCAGCTCTAGCTCGGTGCGCAGCAGAGCAAGCGGCGTCCGGAGCTCGTGCCCCGCGTCCGCCACGAAGTCGCGCTGCCGCTCGAGGGCCGCTTCCAACCGGGACAGCATCTCGTTCAAGGTCTCCCCCAGCCTTTCGAGCTCGTCATGTGTCTGCGGTACGGGCAACCTCTCGCCGGGCGTCTCGGCCGAGATTTCCGCCGCGCGGCGACGCATTGATTCGACTCCCCGCAGCGAAACGCCCGCGAGCAGGTACCCGGCGATCGAAGCGAGCAGGAGTGCGATTGGGCCCGCGATCAGCAGCTCGGCACGGAGGCCCGAGAGCGCCTCGGTGATGTCTGCGCGCGTCGCGCCGACCACGAGCACGACCTTCCGATCTCCCCTCACGATGGGTTGCGCCAGCAGACGCGCCGGCTCATCGAGACCAGGGACGGACGCCCGATTGCTCATGAGCGGCTCCGTACGCGCCCGCTCGAGCTCTTGCGCGCTCAGCAGCGAGCGCCGACGCAACGGCTGAGTGGCGTCGAGCACGCGATTGCCCTCGCCGAGGAGCTGCGCGAACGCCTCGCCTCGCTCGACGAACGGCGCGGCGTTGGCGTGCGCCAGCGGCTTGCCGGGCGCGATCACGAGCTCCGACAGGTCGTGTGCGCGCAGCTGCAACGCGTGGTCCAGCGATGTCGACAGATGCGACTCGACCCGTTTGTAGAGGAACCAGCCAGTGGTGGCCAGGACGAGCGCCATCGCCAACGCGAATGCGCCGCCGACCCGCAGCCGGATGGGGACGCGGCTCATCCGCCGCCGTCGAGACGCAGGCGGTAACCGGAACCGCGCACGGTCTCGATCGACGTGCGGCCGAAGGGGTGGTCGATCTTGGTGCGCAGATGCGCGACGTAGACGTCGACGATGTTCGACCGGTTCTCGTAGGCAAAGTCCCACCCGTGCTCGAGCAGCTGGAGGCGAGAGAGAACCTGGTCCGGCCGGCGCATGAACGTCTCGAGCAGCGCGAACTCCTTCGCCGACAGGTCGACTTCCGTCGAGCCGCGCCAGACCCGCCGGCTGGCCGGATCGAGACGCAGGTCACCGGCCTCGAGCACGCTCGGGCGCGCCAGGTCGCCCCGGCGCGCGAGCGCGCGAAGCCGAGCAAGCAACTCGGAGAACGCGAACGGCTTCACCAGGTAATCGTCCGCGCCTGTGTCCAGACCGGCTACGCGGTCCTCGACCGAGTCGCGTGCGGTGAGCATCAGGACCGGCGCCCACACTCCGTCCTTGCGAAGACGCCGACAGGTCTCGAAGCCGTCGATGCCCGGCAGCATCACGTCGAGAACGATCGCGTCGTACTCCGATGCGGCCGCCATCCAGAGAGCGTCCTCGCCGTTCTCGGCGACGTCGGCGGCAAGGCCCTCACCCACGAGGCCGCGTCGAATCAGGCCCGCCATCCGTAGTTCGTCTTCGACGATCAGAACCCGCATCGTCCAATGCTCCTGGTTCCTCGATGAACCGAAGATGAACCCGCCGCTGCGGCGTTCATCTTCGCTTCATCTGCCGCTTCTTACTGTAGAACCGATGCAGGCAGACGACTACCTCGACTTGCGATGAATGCGGCGGTCGAAGCCGACGGCCTAGGCAAGAGCTACGGCTCCACCGTTGCGCTCGAAGACATCACGTTCTCGGTGCAACCGGGTGAAGTCCTCGGCGTGCTCGGCCCGAACGGGGCTGGCAAGACGACGGCGATCCGGATCCTGACGACGATCCTCGAGCCGAGCCGTGGCAGCTTCGCAGTCGCCGGCGTGCAACACACGCGGGCGGCGGAGATTCGCCGGCGGGTCGGCGTTCTCCCGGAGAGCGCGGGCTATCCCGCAAAGCAGACCGGCGACGAATACCTGCGCTACTTCGCCCGTCTCTTTGGCCACTCGCGTCCGAGCGCGCGCGCGATCGCGGGGCGTTTGCTCGAGCAGGTCGGGCTCGCCGACCGCGGACATTCGCTGATTGCGAGCTACAGCCGCGGGATGCGTCAGCGGTTGGGCATCGCGCGAGCGCTCGTCAACGATCCCCAGGTGATCTTCCTCGACGAGCCGACCCTGGGGCTGGACCCCGCCGGCCAGCGGCAGGTGCTGGCGCTCGTGCGCGGGATCACGACGGAACGCGGAGCAACCGTGCTCCTGAGCACGCACCTCCTCGCGGAGGTCGAGGAGGTCTGCTCGCGCGTCATGATCCTCAACCGCGGGCGACTCGCCGTCGAGGGAACAGTCGCGGACATCGCGCGCCGCGCGGCCGCACCGCGCAGCGCACGGCTGCGTGTCGCTGCCGAGCACGTTGCGCGCGCACGCGAGGCACTGGCGAACGCCGGGATCGAGCGCGTCGATCCGGCCGACGCGCAGGTTGGCTCGCTGGTCGCGCTTCTGAACGGCACCGGCGGCACGACGGGAATGAACGACGGCCTGCGTGCCCTCGCAGATGCGCAGGTTCCGGTCCTGTCGTTCGAGCTCGAGGGCGCGCGCTTGAGCGATGCGTTTCTCGCCATGACCGAGGAGGCGTGATGGACGCCGCCGTTCCCGCACCGTCGTCGAGACGGCCGGCGCGCGGCTGGACGATCGTCGGCGAACAGGAGTTGCGCGATCTGTGGCTCGGCGGCCGCGGATTGCTCCTCGGCGTTGCCTTCAGCGTCCTCCTGAGCATCATCGCGTACCTCACGGCGACGAACCAGGCACTCAACTTCCTCGAACAGCGCGAGTCGGTCAACCTCACTCTGCAAGTCGCGATCGCGGTCGGGTCGCTCCTCGCACTGCTGGCGGCCGCCGATGCCGTGAGCGGCGAACGTGAGCGCAGCACGCTGGAGAGCCTGCTCCTGGCACCCGTCTCGCGACTGGGGATCACGTCGGGCAAGCTGATCGCCGCGCTCTCGCTCTGGGCTGCGGCCTTCGTGATCACGATCCCGTACGTCTGGTTCCTCGGTCGCGGCGTCGGCCTCGTCGGCAAGGCGGTGTTGCTCGGACTGGTCGTGGGAACGCTGCTAGCCGTCTTCCTCGCATCTGTCGGCATCGTCATCAGCGTCTTCGCGAGCTCGAACCGCGTCAGCCTTTCGGTCAGCCTCTTCCTGCTGCTGGCGATCTTCACTCCGACGCAGCTCCCCTCCAGCGCGCAGAAGGGCTGGGCCGGCGAGCTCTTGCTCCGCCTGAACCCGGTCACTGCGGGCGAGCATTACGTCGGGAAGATCGTCGTGAACGATCACAGCTGGAGCGAGGACGCCTCGTGGCTTCTCTCTCCCCTCATCGCCGCCGCCGTGTTCTCTTTTCTCGCCGCGTTCGTGGGCGCGCGCTACATGCGACTGGGGCGAAGGGCGAGCGAATGACCTTCCGGCGCGTGCTCGTATCGTCCGTCGTCCTGGCATGTGCGGCGCTTGCGTCGAGCGGCCCCGCGGCCGCCGCGTCCGCGAGCGGCGTTTCCGTCACAGTCGCGCCGCTGAGAATCGGCACGGAACTCGGACGCAACGTCCTGGTCCACGCAACCTTCAGGAACAACGCACCTTCCGCAACGGGCTCGCTGATCGCGCACCTGAACGTGCTCAGCCTCCGCAGCGGCGTCGAGGTCGATCCCGAGGACTGGTCGACGCACCGGACGCGTTACCTGGGCGCGTTGCCGGCCGGTGGCTCGCGAACCATCACGTGGAAGGTCCACGCGATCAACACCGGCAAGATCGCTCTGTACGTCGCGGTGATTCCGCAAGCAGGGCCGACCGCCCGACCGGCCACGGGACGAACGGTTCAGCTCGACGTCGCCGGGCGCCGAACGCTCAACTCCGGAGGCATCCTGCCGCTCGCGCTGGGCATCCCGGCCCTGCTCGGGCTCATGACCGGGGGCATCCAGGCCGCGCGAAGGCGACGTTGACCGCCATGCGCCGGATTCGCGTCGCATCGCTGCTCGTCTGCGTGACTGCCCTCGTCCTCGTCCCGAGCGCAGCGGCGCTCCGCTTCACCGACAACAGCTACAACGTCCCCGTCGGCTACACCGGGGAGTTCTACACGCACCAGTTCGAAGGTGAGGGCGGCTGCGGCCCCGCGCTGCCCTATTCGTTCACGGTGCTGGCCGGTGCGCTGCCCCCGGGTCTCGTCCTCGGAGACAACGGCAACGTCATCGGCATCCCGCAGCAAGCAGGGACGTGGTCGTTCTGGGTCGAGCTGAGCGACGAGGATCCTCCGTCAGCCGACTGGTGCACGCCGATCGCTTCCGAACGGCTTTTCGCGATCACGGTTCGGGCCGGGCTCGGCATCCAGCAGCAGTCGCTTCGCCCGCTCGTCGTCGGCCGGTCGTTCAGCCTCCAGCTGACGTCGGCCGGAGGGGGCCCCCAAACGTGGTCGGTCTGGGCGGGATCTCCTCCTGCGGGCATCACCCTCAGCCGCGACGGCCTTCTCTCCGGTACACCGACCGCCCCCGGCAGCTCCACCTTCATCGTGCAAGTGGAGGTCGATGGCCGCACGACCACGCAGACGCTGACGTTCACCGTCGTAGAGGCTCTCGAGGTCGCGAATGTGAAGGTGCCGCCGGCCGAGGTGGGCCGTCCGTTCACGCTGCAGCTGGCAGCGACCGGCGGCAGGGGCGGGCGTAGCTGGTCGCTCGCGGCGGGGGCGGCGCTCCCCGGCGGCCTCGCTCTCGACGGGACAAGAGGCGTCATCAGCGGCGCCCCGACCGTCGCCGGGGTCTTCCCCGTGAAGCTGGCGGTCACGGACGCCATGGGCTCTGCCGGCACGGCCGATCTCGAGCTCGCCGTGGCCCGCAAGCTCGCCCTGGCGAACAAACAGCTGCCGTCGGCACGCGTCGGAAAGCACTATCGAGCTCGCACCGCCGCCGTTGGCGGCATCGAGCCCACGCGCTGGAAGGTC
>Ga0114129_10003392_pt1 | contig 22385 bp, 10 predicted proteins | sample RhiMetdeltSRZDD1_FD_80071 | JGI IMG/M metagenome (GOLD analysis project Ga0114129, IMG submission 80071) | Populus rhizosphere microbial communities from Tennessee, USA - Rhizosphere MetaG P. deltoides SRZDD1 (version 2) (version 2) | ecosystem: Host-associated > Plants > Roots > Rhizosphere >... | reverse complement strand
CCGAAGATAAAGGATTCGCTCACCGCGTTCCTGAGCTCGGTTCGTGTTTGATCTTCTACGCCTGCCGGTATTTCTATTGCGGCCAGGCGAACACGTTGTTCCTCGACCGCGCGGCGCGCTTCGGGTGCAATCGGCAACTCCGTCAACCGGCGATCAAGCTCGGCGCTGAACACTCTCAATATCACGATGCCGAGCACCGCAATTCCAAGAAGACCCGCCGTGCGCGAAACCGCGTTGTTCACCCCGGACGCCACCCCCGCGCGGCTTTCCGGCACCGAGCTCATGACTGTGGTCGTCAGCGGCGCAACACTGATCGCCATTCCCAGTCCCAGCACAACGACCGGTGGGAAGAACGTCGTCCAGTAAGAGCCCCCGACGCCCGGCACGATAAACAACCCGTATCCCAGAGCTGCGATGACAGGACCGATCACCAGCGGCAACTTCGCGCCGTAACGCGCCACCAAACCTCCAGACCATCGCGAGAGGAAAAATATTATGAGAATAAAGGGAAGCCACGACGCGCCGGCTGCCGTGGCCGAATACCCCTGGACCTGAATGAGATTGAGCGGGACGAAAAACATTCCGCCCGAAAGCGCAGTGTAAAGGAAGAGCGTCACCAGATTGGCGCCGCTGAAGTTGCGTGAGCGAAATAGCTCGAGCGGCAACATGGGATTTGGCGAGCGCGCCTCGACCGCGATGAAGATCGCGAGCGTCACGACGCCCACGGCTAGCGAAGTTAAAACGAGCGGATGATCAAGGCCAAGCCGCGATGATTCGATCAACCCGTAGACGATGGCTCCCAGGCTCACGGTCGCAAGCGCGGCGCCCGGCCAGTCCAGCCTCTTGTCGCTCGTAGCGCTTCGGCTCTCAGGCACTCGCCAAAGCGAGATCAAGAGCACAATCGCGGCAAGCGGCACGTTGATGAAAAAAACCGCCCGCCAGGAGACGTGTTCTATCAGCCAACCGCCGATGACTGGACCAATCGCGGCGGTGATGGCGGTAAAACCGGACCAGGTGCCGATCGCCCGTCCGCGCCGGGCTTCACCAAACGACGCGCTGATGATCGCGAGACTTCCGGGCACCAGCATCGCGCCGCCCACACCTTGCACCGCCCGAGCAATGATGAGCTGTCCGACACCGGGCGCCGCGCCACACCAGATGGACGCCAGCGCGAACAGCGCGGCGCCCAGGCAGAAGATTCGCCGTCGGCCAAAGCGGTCGCCCAGCGAGCCTCCGACCAACAGCAGCGCGGCCAGAAACAACGCGTAAGATTCGACAACCCACTGTACGTCCGGGACCGTGGCCTTGAGGCTTGCTTGCAGGGCGGGCAACGCGACATTGACTACCGTTCCGTCTATGAACGCCATGCTGGAACCGAGAATAGTCGCGGCAAGAATCCACGGCTCGGCAGCCCGGGCGCACGGAGCCTCGGCCGGTTTCCCCTTAATCAAGCCCTCATCGCAGGGTTGTCGGAAGATGTTCGCCATTCTTTGACTCGGATCATGAACCGTTCATAGTTCGGCCACGCGAGCGTTCAGAGTACCGACTTTAGTCGGCGCTTTGGCAGAGGAACAGTGAAAGACCCGACTAAAGTCGGTACTCTGAACGCTCGCTTTGACTACGAACTCTCGGACCAGACGAATGTCCCCTGACGTAGGTCTCGAAGTGCTTGCTCGATTTCCTCTCGGGTGTTCATAACGAACGGGCCATATCGCGCGATCGGCTCATTCAAAGGCTTGCCGGAAACCAACAGAAACCGGACCAGGCTTTCACTTGTGACGACCTCGACGTAGTCGCCGTCACCCCAGACCACCAGCCTCATGTGAGAAACCACCGGAGCACCTTCAGCAAAGGAAGCTTCGCCTTCAAACACGTAAGCGAATGCCGTGTGACCACGTGAAATCTGATGGGTGAACGACGAACCGGGTGGAACGTTCACGTCGAGGTAAGTCGGATCGGCTGCAATTCCGCTGACCGGACCCTTGACTCCGCCGGCCGCTCCCGTGATCACGCGAATTCTTACGCCGCCTTCGATCTCGACTTCGGGGATCTCGCTTGATGAAACGCCCTGATACCTGGGCCTCGACATCTTGAGCTTCGCCGGCAGATTCACCCATAGCTGAAACCCGTCGATGCCTTCACGTCGAACGCGCGGCATCTCTTCGTGCATGATGCCGCCGCCGGCAGTCATCCACTGAACGTCGCCCGGTCCAATGCTTCCCGAGTTGCCGATGCTGTCCCGATGGTCGACGAAACCTCGCAGCATGTAAGTGACGGTCTCGATCCCGCGATGAGGATGCATCGGGAACCCTGCTTCATAATCCTCACGCGCGGTGTCCGCGAAGTGATCGAGCAACAGGAACGGATCGAGATAATCGAGCGTTCGCGTTCCGATGCTTCGCTTGAGGCGGACTCCCGCTCCTTCGACGACCGGTTGCGGTTCCACGACGCTCGATATTTTTCTTCGCATTGGATTCATGCTTGTCTCCTTCAGTTTCAAACGCGGAGGTTCTCATCACTTTGCCTGTCCGCTATTGCGCGACAACCTAAGCGCGGCGTCCCACCGCCTTCGCAAGATGCCCTTGCGTCTGCTCATCCAGGCCTTTAACGCGCCACGCACTCGGAGGTGCATGCGATGCGCGGCTCGATAGGCTCTTGTTGCCTTGATGGCGGTGTAGACTCTTAGCTTGAACGCGACGAACCGTTCATAGAGCCAGGCGAACCACGCGATGCGCAAGAGATTTGGCCGGGTCAAGGTGAAGAGGCGGGCGACCAAGGCTGTGCCGGCGACCTTCGCAGCCACGACGGCCAGCAAACCAAGCAACGCGTGTCCGTGCGCGATGAAGTAAAGAGCTATCAGCTTCATCGGTATCAGCAGCGCTGATGGAACTGCGAAACACGTGAGCGCCGCGTAGGGAGGAAGCCTTACGATGAGGGCTTCGATCTGGCGGAATACGGGCAAGCGCCCGATAGCCGCAGCAAATCGCGCCAGGTCGTCCCACAGCCAGTCTTCTAGGAGAATGATTACTGCCGCCAGAAGGACGAAAGGCGCCGCGATCACTCTCTTGAGTCGTTTCGTCGTCGAAGCTCTTTGTTTAGGTCGCGCGCTCATTGTTTGTATTCAAGATTAGCCCACTCGCAGCGATTGAACAAAGCTTACCACGACAACGGATGTAAAAAGGGTTTTTAGATAGGTGTCGACAAGCCAGCCGAGGACCGTTGAACGGTTTTAACGGTTTTGCTTAGGATGCCGTTCAAACTGTTGAAACAGTTCGAGCGCAGGTCCATCCAAGGCACCTCACTGAAGTGAGTGTTAATCAGACCCACCGCGCGTTTGCTCTGGAGGTTGGCTGGCCAGTGTTGCGTGAAACAGGAAGGGACCACGAGCAAACACAAGATCAGGACGTCAATCCTCCCGCTGCTTGTCGTGCTTCGAGGCTTCTGATATTCTCGGCGCCATCCAGCGATCGATTATCCACAGGGCTCAAGATGTGCCTCGGCGGTTATGGATATCCTTTACTCGCTAATTCCACGCTTAGGAGGAAGTATGCATACAAACGGGTTTGAGACCAGGAACCGGTTCTTTCGCCTTTCGCTGATGTTGATGATGCTGGTCGGGGTTCCCGTGGGCGTGCGTGCGCAGGGCGTTGCCCTCAACGACACACGACTGCTCTCGCAGCCTGCGATCAGCAAGGATCACGTCGCGTTCATCTACGCCGGTGATCTGTGGGTAGCCGATCTCGACGGCAAGAACGTTAAGCGATTGACCGCTGACGAAGGTCAGCAGGGTAATCCCAGGTTCTCGCCCGATGGATCGTTGATAGCGTTTACGGCCCAGTATGATGGGAACCCGGACGTGTATGTTGTGCCTGTCGCCGGCGGCGTACCTCTCAGACTTACGTGGCATCCGGGTCCGGACATTGTTCAGGCATTCACTCCCGATGGATCGGCGGTATTGTTCACGTCGCCGCGGGCGGTGTTCACCGGTCGATACACACAGTTATTCACGGTCCCGGTCAAAGGCGGAATCGAGGAACCACTAAAGCTGCCAAATGCCTACGAGGCGACTTATTCGCCTGATGGATCGAGGCTGGCTTACAACCCGTTGTCCGAGGCGTTCACTCAGTGGAAGCATTATCGCGGGGGACTTAACTCCACGATATGGCTCTACAAGTTCAGTGACCACTCCGCCGAGAAATTGCCCCAGCCCGAAGGCCGCGCGAATGACGTCGATCCGATGTGGATCGGCGACACGATTTACTTTCGTTCGGATCGCAACGGCGAGTTCAATATCTTTTCTTACAGTCTGAAGACGAAGTCGATCAAGCAGCTCACCGATCACAAAGACTTTCCGGTGATCGGCGCATCCTCGGGTGGCGGACTGATAGCTTACGAGCAAGCCGGCTACCTTCACATCTTCGACCCAAAGTCATCGCGATCCACAAAGCTGACGATCGGCGTCTCCGCTGATCTGGTCGAAACGCGCGCGCGTTTCGTGAAAAGCGGCCCCTACATTCGCGACGCCTCGATCTCGCCGACCGGCGCGCGAGCGGTGTTCGAGTTTCGCGGTGAGATCGTCACCGTGCCCGCCGAAAAAGGAGATGCGCGCAACCTCACCAATACAACCGGCTCACACGAGCGCTCGCCGGTTTGGTCGCCGGACGGCAAGTCGATCGCCTACTTCTCAGACGAGTCAGGCGAATACGAGCTGCACATTCGCAATCAGGACGGCAAAGGCGATGTGCGCAAGATCAAAGTAACCGGCGCAGGCTTTTATGATGTTCCCGCCTGGTCACCAGACAGCCAGAAGATCTCGTACGCGGACAACTCATGGAGCCTCTTCTGGCTGGATCTGAAAACAGGCGCATCGAAGAAGATTGCGTCGGAGTATCAATACGGTCCGTCCCGAGCAAAGACAATCCATCATATCTGGTCGCCGGACTCGAAGTGGATCGCGTACACGCTGAGCACTAAAGCGTACATCCAGGCCGTTCACGCTTATTCAATCGAGAAGGAAAAGTCCTTTCAGATCACTGATGGGTTGAGCGAAGTCAGCGAGCCGGTGTTCGACGAAGGCGGCAAGTATCTCTACTTCTTCGGGTCTACGGATGCCGGGCCGGTCAAAGACTGGTTCGCGATGTCCAACGCCGATATGCGCGCGACGCAGTCGCTTTACCTCGCGGTGCTTCGCAACAACCTGCCTAACCCGCTCGCAAAAGAGAGCGACGAAGAGAAGGGAATTCAAAAAGAAGAAAAGCCCAAGGAGCCGGTGAAGGCGCCGCCCGAGCCGTTCTCGATTGACTTTGATGGAATCGAGAATCGGATTCTCGCGATCCCGGTGCCGCCCGGCAACTACCGCAATCTGGCGGCCGGCGTGACCGGACAGTTCTACTACATCGAGAGTCCGGCGACAGACGGTCCCCCCGGCGGTCCCGACAGGTCTTCGCTTCATCAGTACGATCTGACCAAGCGTAAAGACGAGGTGTTCATCCCGGGAGTCCGGTATTACCTGGTGTCCGCCGACAAGAAAAAGATTCTGTACACCGGCAACAACGTTTGGTCGATAGTCGCGGTCACTCCCAAGCCGACTCCCGGACAGGGCAAGATCAACGTCGACGACATCGAAGTGCGCATAGACCCGCGCGTCGAATGGGCGCAGATGTTCAACGAAGCGTGGCGCATCAATCGTGATTACTTCTACGCGACGAACATGCACGGCGCCGATTGGAACGCGATGCGTACGAAGTACGCCGCGTTCCTGCCGCATCTCGCAACTCGCAGCGACCTGAACCGGGTGATTCAGTGGATGTGCAGCGAGCTTTCGGTCGGTCATCATCGAGTCGGAGGAGGCGACTTCCTGTATCAGCCGAAGAGCGTTCCGGGCGGGTTGCTGGGCGCGGATTATTCCGTTGAGAACGGGCGCTATCGATTCAAAAAGGTCTACGGCGGATTGAACTGGAACCCGCAGCTTCGTTCGCCGCTGACCGAGCCGGGCGTTAACGTGAAAGCGGGTGAGTACCTGCTGGCGGTGCGCGGCCAGGACTTGCGGCCTCCCGCGAATCTTTACAGCTTGTTCGAGAACACCTCGGCCAAGATTATCGAGATCACTGTCGGTCCCAATCCTGACGGCTCGGGCTCACGAACCGTTCAGGTAGTGCCCATTCCCAACGAAGCTGCGCTCCGCAATCGCGACTGGGTCGAAGGAAATTTGAAGAAGGTAGACGAAGCAACCGGCGGGCGCGTGGCTTATGTTTATGTTCCGAACACAACCACTCAAGGCCACGCCTACTTCAAACGTTATTTCTACCCGCAGTCCTACAAGGAAGCGATCATCGTAGACGAGCGGTTCAACGGCGGCGGGCAGGCGGCGGACTACTACATCGACATCCTTCGCCGGCCGTTGGCGTCGTATTGGGCGATGCGCTACGGCGCGGATCTCAAGACGCCCGCCGCATCGATCCAAGGTCCGAAGGTGATGTTGATAGATGAGACTGCCGGATCAGGCGGCGACTTTTTGCCCTGGATGTGGCGCAAGTTTGGCCTGGGCAAGCTTGTCGGCAAACGCACCTGGGGCGGGCTTGTTGGCACACTCGGCTTCCCGGTGTTGATGGATGGCGGCGGGGTGACTGCGCCCAATCTCGCGATCTGGACCCCGGAAGATGGTTGGATCGTCGAGAACGTCGGCGTGCCGCCGGACATCGAGGTCGAGCAGATGCCCGCCGATGTCATCAACGGCCGCGACCCTCAACTGGAGAAGGCGATTCAGGTGGTTTTGGAGGAGCTCAAGAAGAACCCGGCCAAACAACCGCAGCGGCCGCCGTATCCCGTGAGGACCAATGGGCGACCATGAGTCGACCATGAAAGGACGTCTACGTAGTAACGAATTTATTCGTTTTCGGCGGAACGAATGAATTCGTTACTACGAAGAATTTGAGGCCGCCTCCGAGACGCCGGCCGTCGGCGAGGCAGTTGCTTTTACCTGAAGGTCGGACCCGCTGAGGACGACCAACCCGACAACCACTGAGGTAACCATGGGCCGACACGCTAAGCTTTTATTGTCGATGACGCTCCTCTGCTGCACGGTTTTCCTTCAGACGCCTCTTGCACAGAAGACTCACCGCCCGACGACCAAGGGTGTGAAGACAATCGACGACGCGGCGTTGCGCAATGCGGACGCGCGTGTCGGCGACTGGATCACTCACGGACGGAATTATGCCGAGACTCGTTTCTCGCCCCTCAGCCAGATTAACGCCGGCAATGTGAAGGACCTCGGGCTTGCGTGGTCATTTGACACCGACACTACTCGCGGACTCGAAGCGACGCCCATAGTCGCGGGCCGAGTGATGTACACGACGGGAAGCTGGAGCGTGGTGTTTGCGATCGACGCGCGCACCGGCAAACTGCTTTGGAAATGGGACCCGCAAGTCCCTCGCACGTTTGGCTACAAAGCTTGCTGCGACGTTGTAAATCGAGGAGTAGCCGTCTACAAAGGCAAAGTCTTCGTCGGTACGCTCGACGGGCGATTGGTGGCGCTTGATGCTGAAACAGGAAAACCGGTTTGGCAAGTTGTGACTGTCGATCAGAGCTTGTCCTACACGATCACCGGCGCGCCGCGTGTCGTGAAGGGCAAGGTCCTAATCGGCAACGGCGGCGCTGAGATGGGCGTGCGCGGATACGTCTCGGCTTACGACGCCGAGAGCGGCAAGCTGGCCTGGCGGTTCTACACGGTGCCCGGTGATCCTGCCAAGCCGTTCGAGTCTCCAGCGATGGAGCGCGCGGCGAAGACGTGGACCGGCGAATGGTGGAAGATCGGCGGCGGAGGCACGGTGTGGGACTCGATGGCTTACGATCCCGAGCTGGATCTTTTGTACATCGGGACCGGCAACGGCTCGCCGTGGAACCGCGAGATTCGGAGTCCCGGCGGCGGTGATAATCTTTACCTCTCGTCGATTGTCGCGCTCAGACCCGACTCGGGCGAGCTTGTTTGGTATTACCAGACGACTCCCGGTGAGGCGTGGGACTACACCGCGACTCAACACATGATACTTGCCGATCTCGACATAGGTGGGAGCAAACGCAAAGTGCTGATGCAAGCTCCGAAAAACGGCTTCTTCTACGTACTCGATCGAGCCAACGGCGAATTACTCTCAGCTCAACCGTACGTTCCGATCTCGTGGGCGAAAGAGGTCGACAAGAAGACCGGTCGTCCGGTTGAGAATGCGGATGTCCGTTACAAGGACGCGGTTGTCTTCTTAAAGCCCGGTCCGCTGGGAGGCCACAACTGGCAGCCGATGTCTTACAACCCGCAAACGGGTCTCGTGTACATCCCGGCTCAAGATACGTTGTTCGTCTATTCTCCTGACAAGAAGTTTCAATACAAGCCCGGCAGTTGGAACACCGGCATTGATATCTCAATCATCAAGGAACCGGCGCCTGCGATGCCCGGCTTTTTGTTGGCGTGGGACCCTGTTAATCAGAAGCAGCGATGGCGGGTTCCGTATGCGAGTTACTGGAACGGCGGTACGCTCACGACCGCGGGCAACCTGGTTTTTCAGGGAACGTCCGACGGGCGGTTTGTAGCTTACAGCGCGGACAAAGGCGAGAAGCTTTTCGAGGCATCAGTTGGAACAGGCATCATCGCGTCGCCGATGACTTACGAGCTGGACGGCGTGCAATACGTTTCAATCATGGCGGGCTGGGGAGGCGCTTTCCCTCTGACCGGCGGTGATGGGAAAGGCGCCTCGCCCTTGGCAGGCAAGCTGCTGACATTCGCGTTGAACGGGAAGCAGCCGCTGCCCGAAATCGCCGCGCAGAAGAGAACTGTGACCGCGCTCGGAGTGACCGCATCGCCCGAAACGATTGAAAAGGGATCGGCTCTGTTTGCTCAATGGTGCGGTGTGTGTCACGGCTTTGGCGCCGCGGGCGGAGGAGCAACGGCCGATCTTCGTTACTCCGCGGCGACGACTTTCGACAAGTATCGCGACATCGTGCTGGACGGAAAGTACCAGGGAATGGGGATGCCTTCGCTTAAGAGATGGCTGACGGCTGAAGACGTCGATGCGATTCGCGCTTATGTGTTGACGCGCAGGGCAGCGCTCGCTGAGAAGAGATGAGTTGATGTGTCGCCCCGCCCCCCTTGACGGTACGTTGCCCAGCGAGAGTGAAGAATGAAGATCGGACGAGGCGCGAGACTTGGGCACTACGAGGTGGTCTCCTCGCTCGGCGCGGGCGGGATGGGTGAAGTTTATCGCGCACGCGACACACGTTTGAATCGCGAAGTCGCCATCAAGGTTCTGCCTGCTTCATGCGCAAATGATGAAGACCGGTTGCTTCGATTCGAACAAGAGGCCCGCGCAACTTCCGCTCTCAATCATTCGAACATCCTTACCATCTACGACATCGGCGCGCACGAAGGCTCACCTTACATAGTCGCCGAGTTGCTGGAAGGAGAAGAACTCCGCCGGCACTTGAATGACGGGGCGATTCCCCAGCGTAAAGCCATTGATTATGCCCGGCAAATTGCAAGCGGACTCGCCGCAGCGCACTCCAAGGCAATCGTTCATCGTGATCTCAAGCCGGAGAACATCTTCATAATCACCGACGGGAGAGTAAAGATTCTCGACTTCGGATTGGCCAAGCTGAAACCCACGAAACTGGCTGCCGGAGTCAGTTCTGAGGCGGCCACACTGAATGCCATCACCGATCCTGGCACGGTGATGGGCACCGTAGGTTATATGTCCCCCGAACAAGTGCGCGGACAAGACGCCGATCATCGTTCGGACATTTTCTCGTTCGGTGTGGTTCTGTATGAAATGCTCAGCGGCCGGCGAGCCTTTCACGGCGAGTCCGCAGCCGAGACGATGGCGGCAATTGTCAAAGACGATCCGACAGACCTTTCGGAGATCAACAACAGAGTTCCGGCGCAGCTCGAGCGAATAGTTCGCCGCTGTCTCGAGAAGAAGCCAGAGCGCCGGTTTCAATCCTCACACGACCTTGCGTTTGCACTCGAAGCATTATCAACGACTTCGGGATCGAGGCTGGAGACAGCTTCAGCCTCCGCTGAAACGATCCGCACGGCCTCGCATTCGATTGGACGTGAGAAATTGTGGATCGCTGTGACCGCGCTGGCGGTGTTGGTTGCGTTGGGGGTGTCGTGGGCCTACTTCACGCGCAAGCCGCTCGCGGATGCGCGCGTTATGAAGTTTTCCATTCTGCCGCCGGAGAACTCGAGCTTTGGCCAAATGGCTGTGTCACCGGATGGCCGTTACCTGGTCTTCACCGCAGTTGCCGGCGGAATGATGCAGCTCTGGGTGCGGGCGCTCGATGCTACCGAAGCGAAGCCGCTGTCCGGCACGCAAGACGCGGTCTTTCCATTCTGGTCGCCCGATAGTCGTTACGTCGGCTTCTTCGCCGGCGGCGCGCTCAAGAAGATCGAGGTCACAGGCGGACCGGTACAAACGCTTTGCGAGGTTGAAGTCCCCTTAGGCGGCACCTGGAGCCGCAATGGTGTGATTCTCTTCGCGCAAGTGCCTCTCGGTCTGTTGCGAGTCGCTGCGACTGGCGGAGAGGTTACGCAAGTCACGACCAATGACAGGTCACGCCAGGAGTTTTCGCTGTGGTATCCAACATTTCTGCCGGATGGTCGTCACTTCCTCTACAGCATTTCGAGTGAGGTGAAGGAGACGCGGGGGGTCTACCTGGGTTCGCTGGACGGTAAGACAAAGCGCCGGCTGCTCGACGAGAGCTCTGTCATCAAGTATGTCGCCGATGGCGCGGCCCGCGGCGCTGGCTGGGTGGTCTACGGGCGGGATGGCGCACTGCTGGCCCGGCCCTTCGACGCCGACCGGCTCGAACTCAGCGGGGAGCCGTTCGCGGTTTCAGACAAGGTTGGAAACGACCTTATTTCCTTCCTGTCTTACAACTTTTCCGTTTCTGACAACGGCGTGTTGGTTTTTGATCCGAGCCTCAACCGGCAGCGTCGTCAATACCGTTGGGTAGATCGCGGCGGCCGGCAAATCAAATCGTTGGAGGTGACTCCGGGTATTTTCCAGCTTTCGCTCTCCCCGGATGAAAAGCGTTTTGTCGCAGACCGCATCGATCAAAAAACTGGCACCTACGACCTCTGGCTGTATGACGTATCGGGAGCCAACGCCGCGCGGTTCACGTTCGATCCGCAACACGATATCAGTCCCGTCTGGTCGCCCGATGGCAATCGCATCGTCTGGGCTTCGGCTCATGATGGGATTGAGAGCCTTTACCAGAAAGCAGCCAGCATGGCTGGTGAGGCGACGCTTCTCCTGAAATCGGACCACACAAAATTGCCCACCGATTGGTCGCGCGACGGGCGCTTCATCATCTATGCCGAAATCGACCCGAAGACGAAATCGGATGTGTGGGCTTTGCCGGTGACCGGGAACGGCGAATCCAGTCCGTTCCAAGTCGTTCGGTCGGACGCCAACGAAGGCGAAGGGACGATCTCGCCTGACGGGCAATGGCTGGCCTACGCGTCCGATGCGTCCGGGCGATATGAAGTCTACGTGCAAAGGTTCCCCGGTGGTAGCGACAAGCGGCAGGTCTCAACCGCGGGGGGCGATAACCCCCGGTGGCGGCGGGATGGAAAGGAGTTGTTCTATTACGCGGCCAACGGGAAGCTGATGGCAGCGCCGGTGAAGAGCGGCGAAAGCTTCGAGATTAGCGCTGCGGTCCCACTCTTCGAATTTCGATCCGGCACTGTTCCCGGCTTTGCGCCCTACGCCGTGACCGGCGACGGTCAGCGGTTTCTGATCGACTCGATGGAAGCGGAGCCCAATGCGCCGCTGACGGTTGTTGTCAATTGGACGGCGAACGTGAAACGGTAGCGCCGGCACACACGCATCCGGCGGTAAATCAAGGAGTGATGTATGAATCACACGCGTCGCAAATTTCTCAAGCAATCCGCCGCCTTTTCATTGTTGCTTTCTCATCCGGCCCTGGCAGCCCAGGCGAAGAAGCAACTCGCGCGGCTTGCCAGCTATGACGCGCTGGGTCTTGCTGAACTCATCAGAACGAAACAGATCTCAGCGCTCGAGCTGGTCGACGACGTCATTCGCCGGGTCGAACGCGTGAATCCGAAAATCAACGCGGTGCTGACGAAGAACCTCGACTTCGAAAGAGTTCGCGACCGGGCCAGGAAGGGCGCTCCCCAAGGCATGTTTGCCGGCGTCCCGGTGATGCTGAAAAACTTGCAGCAGTATAAAGACGCGAATATTGATTCCGGCTCGCGGCTGTTCGCCCGGGCGATTGTGAAACTCGGAAACTTGACCAAGGAAAACTCGCCGCTGGTTGATGCGATGGAACGATCGGGGATGATTATCACCGGGATCACCAGTTCTCCGGAACTTGGATTGATTGATACGACCGAGCCGATCCTGCACGGGCCGACGCGTAATCCGTGGAACCTGAATCATACGCCGGGTGGCTCCAGCGGCGGCACTGCCGCTGCCATCGCGTCCGGGATCGTGCCGCTGGCGCACGGCAATGACGGCGGCGGCTCGATTCGGATTCCCGCCTGTCAGTGCGGCGTATTCGGATTGAAGCCAACTCGGTCGCGCGAACTTGGAAACGGTGGCGGACTGGCAGTACTGAACATCGCTTCAAATCTGTGCTTGAGCCGGTCGGTGCGCGACACAGCGGCTTACCTGAGCGTTGTCGAGAATAAGAACAATCCTGATCTGGCGCCTGTCGGATTTGTGTCGGGTCCGGCGAAGAAGCGGCTGAAGATCGCCCTGGTCATCGACACGCTGAGAGGACAGAAACCGCACGCTGAGGTGGAGAAAGCGACCAACTCCGCAGCCAGCTTGTGCGAGAAGCTCGGCCACAAAATCGAACCGACCAGGCTTTCGATCGACGGTGACGAGTTTATCGACGCATTCATTGGTCTCTGGGCAACAAGCACAATGGGTCTCGAGACGCTGACTAAGCAATTGCTCGGCGAGGGAACGAAGCCGGAAGACGTGCTCGAACCCTGGACGCTCGGATTGATCGCGCTGGCAAAGAGCCGTGGCGTGCCGAATTGCGTGCAACGGGCCACCAAGGTATTTGGCGAAGTAACGGCAAAAATGGAAAGACTCTTTCAGACCTGCGATGTAATTCTGTCACCGGTTATGACGAACCCTCCGTTCAAAATCGGGTGGCACGATCCCCGGGTTGAATTCAAGACGCTATATCAGCGCGTCCTGGATGACGTTGGCTACACACCACTGCACAATGCCTGCGGTACGACGGCGATGTCCGTCCCGCTTTATTGGACCCGTGACGGGCTGCCCATCGGAAGCCAGTTTGCCGCCTGGCGCGGAGGAGAAAGCACGTTGCTGCAACTGGCGTATGAGCTTGAAGCGGAGCGCCCGTGGGCGAAGCGGCGTCCGCCGATATTTGTGGAATAGGACCGTTGTTGATCGATAAATATGAGGTAGAGATGAAACGAGCCTTGGTCTGCGCAGTCGTCCTGTTGTGCGCGGCGAGTTTGAGCTCCAGTCTGAGCCGGGCATACGTCAAAGACTTCTCTGACTCCACAACCGCGCGTCTCGCGGGCCAGGTGACCAAACGGCGCGACACCTTCGGCATCCCGCACATTCTGGCCAAGACCGAAGAAGCTGCCGCATTCGGCTTTGGATATGAGCAGGCCGAAGATCACTGCTTGCGAATCGTCCGGCGCTTGATCACCGCGAGCGGTAGCGAGCGGCGAAGTGCGGGACACACGCTCGCTACCGCTCGCGGTGCTGACTCACAAGCATCATGGCGTGAGTCGTCGCTGAACTAGGGTGATGATGAAGGGGACAGGGCATTTGCTCATTGTGCCGGACATATAATGTCCTAACGACAGATTCGAAACTTGGCTATTGACTGCCATGCGTCTCAGTCGTATCATTGGCACGACTCACGAATAGTTCAGACCAGAGCCTACAGATTCATAAAGAGCTCTTTTAGATAAATGATTTGCCTGGAGCAAGTCTCCGTACTCTGAATAACGCAGTGTGATTTTTCTTTCCGCCGTTTTACCTAGCGGCAACTTAAGATTCACTGAAGCCGCTTCCGGATGTGAACGGTGGCTCCGATTCAACAGGCTTGAGGATCCGGGAGAATAGGGCGAGAGGCTTCGTCCTATTTGCCCAGTCTCGTTGGAACTGAGTCGGTTGAATTGTGAAGTGCGTACGGACTTTCGGCATCGCGCTAAATGCAAAGCGCTAGGAGGCAAGGTCATGAACAGTGGAATCTTTGTAGTCAAAACAGCTCGCTGTATTCTTCTCTTGCTGGTTAACCTGACCCTGGTGATGGCTCAAACGACAAGCGGCTCTCTTTCCGGAGTTGTTACTGATGCGCATGGGGCTGCCATCTTTGGCGCCAAAGCAAAGGTGACGAGTGCAAGTCGAGGAGAACTGTCGACCGCCAACACTGAGGAGGACGGGCGGTTCGTCTTCCCTCAGCTTGAGCCGGGACAGTATACATTGCGCGTGGAGGCGAGCGGCTTCAAGCCTTTCGAGAAGGCCATCGTTCTGAACGCCAATGATAAGATATCCGCCGGTACTATCACCCTGGACGTGGGCGCGGTCAGCGAGACGGTTACCGTGACCGCTGCCGGAATTGAGCTACAGACGGAGAGCGCTGAGCGTGGCGCGGCGATCAAGGGACAGCAAATTGAGAATATCGCCATCAATGGGCGCAGCTACCTGGCATTGACCGGCTTGGCTACGGGCATAGTCAATACAAATAGCTACGCTGTTGCCGGTCACGCCGGACTGTCTAACATATTTGTTAACGGCGCACGCGGTAATCAAAACAATCTGACGCTCGACGGCGTCGGTAATGTTGATACCGGCAATAACGGTGACCAGCTCGCAACGGTCAGCATAGACGCCGTATCTGAATTCAAGATTCTGACGGCGGACTATCAGGCGGAGTACGGGCGCTCATCGGGGGCGCAAATCAGTGTGGTTACTAAAAGCGGCACCCGCGAATTCCACGGATCAGGCTATCTATTTCACCGGCACGAGGGATTGAACGCAAACAACTGGCGAAATAATCGCGATGAGCTTCCACGCAACTTTTTCCGCTTCAATAACTTTGGCTACACGGTAGGCGGACCACTCTATGTACCAAAAGTGTTCAACACACACAAGGATAAGCTCTTCTTCTTCTGGAGCCAGGAGTATCAACGGCAGCTGCGACCTCAAAACGAGAGAAGAATCCGCGTGCCAACCGCGCTAGAACGACAGGGCGATTTTTCTCAGACGCTTGATAACAGTGGCAACCCGTTTCCGTTCATTCGTGATTCAACGACGGGGCTCCCATGCAGCGCAAGTGACTCGAGGGGCTGCTTCAAAGATGGCGGCGTGGTGGGGCGCATTCCGAAAGGTCGCCTGTTCGGTGCGGGTCTGGCCATTCTCAATTTCTATCCTCTCCCGAACGCGGAGAGCCTCGAGCACTACAAGTCAGGTTATAACTTCACCTCGCAGATTTCGGACTCGTATCCGAGGCGCGAAGACATGGTGCGAATTGATTGGAATCCAGCCAGCTCTTGGCGCGTCTTCGGGCGGTACGTGAACAACTTCGATGCGATTACTTCTTTCTATGGCTCCTTTGTGCTCGGGGCAAACTTCCCGCTTGTTCCTATTACTGATGCGCGGCCTGGAAGAGCTCTCGCTGTTAGCGCGACAAAGACAATCAACCCAACGACGATTAATGAGATACGTGGGGGATATGGATGGAATCAAATCAACATTGATCCAACCAGCGATGGCCTGACGCGCGCTAAAGCCGGGTTGAGTAATCTCCCGATGCTGTTCCCCGATGCCATTCAGAAGGACTTCATTCCGGGATTCAGCTACGGCAGCCGGGCCGGCAGCAATCCTTCGTTCGGCACGCGCAACGCGCCTTTTTTCAACTTCAACCGGACCATTGATATAGTTGACAACTTCAGCAAAGTCCTCAACAAGCACTCGCTGAAGACCGGCTTTTATTACCAGAAGAGTCAGAAGGATCAGACCTCTTTTGCCTCCGCCAATGGCGATATCAATTTTGGCGAGGACTCCAGCAATCCCTTCGATAGCAGCTTCGGCTATTCTAATGCTGCTCTTGGTATTTTCAGGAGCTTCACTCAGGCATCCAAATACGCGACCGGAAAATACCGCTACACGAATCTTGAGTTCTACGGTCAAGATAACTGGAAGGTCAACCGAAGGCTGACGCTAGACTATGGCATACGTTTCTACTATATGCCGCCGCAATATGATGCAGGCCTCCAGACGGCCACCTTCCGCCCTGACCGTTGGGATCCATCAAAGTCGTCGCGTCTCTACCGCCCCACTCTAGTAGACGGCAAGAGAGTTGGCATTGATCCGGCGACGGGTCAGGCCACAGCCGCTTTCAACATCGGGAAGATTGTCCCCGGCAGCGGCGATTTTCTGAACGGCGTTCTTCAAGCGGGGAAAGTCATTCCGAAGGGCTTGCAGGAAACTCCACACATTCTGCTTGCCCCGCGTTTCGGGTTCGCTTATGACCTGACCGGGCGGCAAAACCTTGTGCTGCGCGGCGGTGCAGGCGTGTTCTATGATCGTTATCAAGGTAATGAAACTTTCGATATGATAACGAACCCGCCGACCACTGTAGCCCCCACGTTCCAGTTCGACTTACTGTCCAACATTGATCCAAAGAACATCTTGTTAGCTCCGCCGTCGCTAAATGCCTTCAGCTTTGAAGGCAAAATCCCGACCGTCTATAACTTCAACTTCGGCATACAGGCCAAGCTCCCCTTTCAATTCATGCTCGACGTTTCCTACGTTGGCTCGCAGTCTCGTCATCTGCTTCAGCGCGTCAACATTAACGCGGTGCCATACGGGGCAGCTTACCGTAAGGAGAATCAAGACCCGACGCAGTTCTCAGGCGGAGTGGTGCCATCAGTCGAACCCGGCCTGGCTGCTCCTTATGCTCAAGCGGGACTCGGCTTCAGCGGCGCAAAGTCTCTGAGTCGGGATTTCCTGCGTCCGTTCCCGGGCTTCGGAGATATTACGATGCACCAGATGGGCGGAACATCGAATTACAACTCGTTGCAGACATCGCTGGACCGAAGATTCTCGCAGAATCTCCTGTTCGGCGTCAGCCACACTTGGAGCCGTGCGATGGGTACAGCGACTGGCGACGGGAGTTTCTTCCGAATAGATCAGTTCAATCGCCTCTCTAACTATGGGCCGCTTGATTTCGACCGCAGGCACAACCTTGCAGTCCACTGGGTCTATCAATTGCCAGGTATTACAAGGCTGACCGGCCAGAATAAGGTTCTTAGGGCAGTGGGCGATCACTGGCAAATTTCTGGCTCTTACGCCTATTTGACCGGCGCGCCATACACTATCGGGTTCAATATCCCTGGCATCCAAAACCAGAATCTGACCGGGTCATTTACTGAAGGCGCGCGCATGCGGATAATTGGCAAGGCTGGCTCTGGCCACAGCGGCAACCCGTACCGCCAATTCGATACTTCCGCGTTCACGATTCCTCTGCCGGGAAGCATTGGATTGGAATCAGGCCGCAATTACATGCAGGGACCGGGCATTAATAACGTCAACCTCTCCTTGCAAAAATCAATTCCGATTGGGGAGAGGAGGCAACTACAACTACGGGTGGATGCCTTCAACGCTTTCAACCACGTGCAATTCAGCGGCGTCAACAACACGTTGAATGTGAAAAGTCTCACCGATCCGACCCCGACCAATCTGCCTTTTGACGCGGCAGGCAATTTGGTTAATAGGAATGGTTTCGGCACTGTCAGCGGCGCGCGCGACCCGCGCATCCTGCAGCTTGTTGCCAGATTCCAGTTTTAGACAATTCTGACCACCTCTCTTGCGGAGCGGCGAGTGATATATTTACCATTCACCGCTCCGCATTCTTTTACGTAATGGAATCATGGTGAGCTTCGGAGTAGTGGGATTGATCTGAATCAAATGAGTGAAGAAACGCTCATCGACACAATTGGATTGCCATGCCAGACAAGAAGCGGAGATTGAGCAAGATGACGCGCCGGGAATTTCTTACTATTTCAGGCGTATCAGTATTAACTGTATCTTCGAGCAATGTCAGGGCGGGCGAAAATAGGGGCGCTGCCTTCCTATCGACACAATCCGGCGGAGCCGCCGCGAAAACAGGCGACAATCAAAACCCCTGGTATGCGGTGATGCGCCGGTGCGGACAGATCAACTTCAACGAACGCGACCCGGTTGGGATGGATGTGAACGCATGGGCCGACTATTGGGTGTCGCTCAAAGTCGATGCGGTGCTGATCAACGGAGGCGGCATCGTTGCGTTTTATCCCACACAGGTTCCATACCACCATCGCAGCCAGTTCTTAGGCTCACGCGACCTGTTCGGCGAAATGTCGGCGGCGCTCGAAAGGCGCAACCTGCGGGTGGTCGCGCGAATGGATTGCAACTACGCCTATGAAGAAGCGCTGAATGCACATCCTGAATGGTTCGAGAGAAACCGCGATGGATCGCCGCGCAAGCATAATGAATCGACCTGGCTTTTCAAGACGTGCATGTTCAGTCCGTACTTCACAGAGCAGATGCCGGCAATCTATCGCGAGATCAACGGGCGCTACCCTGTCGCTGCGTTCTTCACCAACGGCTGGCCCAGCACGGGCGCGCTCTCGGTTTGTTACTGCGAGAACTGCAAAAAGGTCTATCGAGAAAAAGTAGGCGGCGTTCCGCCGGAAGAGACTGATGCTGCCAACGCGTTGTATAGAAAATACTATGAAGTTTTCATGGATCGCGTGCTTGAAGTATGGAGGCTGTGGGATTCAATAGCCAAAGAGAAGAGACTGGATTCAGTATACGTCGGAAATCTCGGCGGTGGGATTCGCACCGTAAAGAACGTCAAGAAACTTGGCGAAGTAGCCGGCTGGTTCAACGCGGATCATCAGGGCCGTGCCGGCGATACTGTTATTTGGGACTGTGCGCAGCAGGGCCGCGTCGCTCAGTCTGTTATGAAACAACGAACTATCACGAACGTTACCGGCTCTTACAGCAACAGCCGCCCGACATGGCGTCACACGGCAAAGGCTCCGGCGGAGACTACGATGTGGATGGCGCAGACGACTGCCAGCGGAATGGTTCCCTGGTTTCACTGGCTCGGAGGTTCGCCCGAAGATACGCGCTGGCGGGAAGTCGGGAGGTCCTTCTTCAACTGGCTTGCGGCAAATGAGGCCCACTTTCGCAATAAGCGATCGATAGCAGATGTGGCAGTGTTATATCCTCAAAGCACAATAGCTTTCTACAAATCAGGCAGCGGTCCGGGAAGCTGGCGCGGCGCCGAGCGCGCACAAACGAGCGACTACCTGCAAGGGCTTTACTACGCGTTGCTCGAAGGCCGCTTCATCTTCGACTTGATTCATCAGGAAGACCTCTCGCCTGAGTTATTGACGAAGTATCGCGCGCTGTTGATTTCGAACGCCGCGTATCTGAGCGACAAACAGTGCGAGCAGATTCGCGAATACGCAACGTCGGGCGGATCGGTGCTCGCCACATTTGAGACATCCCGCTACAACGAGTGGGGGGACAAGCGCAATGATCTTGCTCTGAGCGACCTCTTCGGAGCAAGCATCACAGGCGAATCTATCGGACCGCTCGGCAACAGCTACATGCGCATCGAGCAGCGTCACCCGATCGTCAGTGGATTTGAAGGAACAAATCTTCTGCCTGGTCCCGAGAACCGCTTGCCGATCCGCGCGAAGGAGACAACGCCGCTCGCACTGAGCGTCGTCCCGTACTATCCGGCGTTCCCGCCTGAGATGGTCTTCCCCCGCACTCCGCGCACAAACGAGCCGGCAGCCATCTTCAAACAGAAGGGCACATCGCGCATCGCGTACTTTCCCGGCGACATAGACCGCACGTTCTGGCGCTCAGGAAATACAGACCTCAGCCAGTTGGTCCAAAACGCTGTGCGATGGGTTATGGGTGATGCCCGCCCGGCAGTATCGGTCAGCGGCGATGGAGTAGTTGAAATGTTCGCGTGGGAGACCGAGCCAGGATATGCTTTGCACATTCTGAACTACACTAACCCGAACATGACGCGCGGATTCTTGCGCCGATTCTATGCAATCGGCCCGCAGAAAGTAGAGTTCGAGACGGCGGCCACAAGAAAGATCCACAACGTTCGCGCGCTGCGAGCAGGACGCGATCTGGCCTTCAAGCAGACTGATAGAACGGTGCGGTTTGCAGTTCCAACTGTAGTTGATTATGAAGTGCTCGCATTGACTTGATGGTCAAATTCGACGACGCAAACCAGCAGTTTGCGCTACGCTATGTCGCCGCTTTCTCAATGGAAATCACCGGCTTGCTTCTTGCCGCTTATTGCATGGCTGCTGCTAGCAGCCGGTCAGGCCCTTTCGCAACAGCCTTCAGTGCAGAATCCTTCACCAATGGTCGATCGCACGCGGCCACATCCGCGCATTCCGCAGACGGAAGCCATAGGACGACGCGTCGAGTTGAAATCACTCAAGGGCGCGCGGCTGTTCGTCGGCCAACGTTTCAACCCCAAGAGGCCGGCGTCTTTGGTGATCCACTTTCATGGCGCGCCTTGGTTGATTGAGCGACATGTCTCGCGTTACCTGCTGAGCGCGGCGTTGATTACGGTGCAACTAGGCTCGGGCTCGAGCGCTTATCGCCGTCCCTTTGAGCAGGCTGAGTTGTTTCCAGCCTTGGTTGACGAAGCAAGCAGGGAGCTGAACCTGCAACCAAGCTGGGCTTCAATCACGCTCACCGCCTTTTCTGCGGGCTACGGCGCCGTGCGTGAGATCTTGCGACGGCCGGAGTACTTCACGATAGTAGATAACGTACTGCTGCTTGATGCCATGCACACGAGCTACATACCTGAAGAAAAGCCGCTGGCTGATGGCGGTGCACTCGATTCATCAGGGCTCGATGTGTTTGTGAAGTTCGCGCGAGAGGCAGTCGCAGGCAGAAAGGGCTTTGTGTTTACGCATTCCGAGATTTTTCCCGGCACCTACTCGAGCACGACCGAATGCGCGGACTATTTGCTGGAGCAGCTAAATCTGAAACGCCGCTCCGAGTTGCGTCAGGGTCCGATTCAAAAAATGATCGACGAGATGAATCAGCAGCTTGCGGCAGAGGGTAAACCGGCGTTCCAGTTGAAAACCATTCCTCAGGGGGCCGCAACCTCGGTGTGGGCCGCGGTCGTCGCTCCCGCTGGTGAGAGCGGCGGCCGATATTGCGAGAACTGTCACGTTGGCGAGATCGTTCCCGATCACGTGACCATCAACCCGATGAGCGAAGGTGTGCGCGAGTATGCGCTCGATCCAAAAACTGCTGAGGCGCTCTGGAACAAAAGTGAAGAACTCGTCGGAGAGTCGTTTTAACATTTCTTGCGGACTTCGTTAGAAATTCACGAAGACTAATCCTCCCTGGCCAAAAATCAACAATTTAAGATTGGCCCTTTGGTTGCCTCCTAATTGCTCGGTCATTCACAAGACCTAAGACGGAGGCACACGCTCAGAAAGCAAGGGGGAAAGTTCGAACCGCCGCTGAACAGCCCGAGCGAATGCCAGAGTACAAAAGATGATCCACATACACTCTCTTGGTCGTGCAGCTCGATTCCATCCGGAAAATGCGGCGATCGCGTCTGGAGCAAAGCGCCTGACTTTCCGGGAGCTTAACGATCGTGTCGGAAGCATCGCCGCGACGCTCAAGAAGCACGGCTTTGGGGTGGGTGACCGATTAGCCATCTTCCTCCCAAATGAGCGCGAGTACATCGAACTAGTGTATGCATGCGCCTGGCTGGGAGTGATCGCCGTACCGTTGAATACGCGGCTAACCGCGCCCGAAATTGATCACATACTCTCCGATGCGACTCCGCGAGGCCTGATTCGGCATTCGTCGCTCGCCGTTCCATCGGTTCGACTTTCGTGGGAGCGGGTTCTCGACCAGGAACCTCTAGATGTTCTCGCGGATTCTTATCCAGAGGTCATCTACGATCCTGAAGCAGTACTCGCTCTGATCTATACCAGCGGCACTACTGGAAGTCCCAAAGGCGTTGTTCAAACGCATGCGAATATTCTCGCAAATGTCGAGCACACGAACTACTGGATGCCATACAAAGAAGGCGGTGTGTATTTGCATGCCGCGCCAGTTTTTCACATAGCGGATTTTCCGTTCATGTTCGCGGCGCCGGCTTTCGGCGCCTGCCAGGTCACCATTCCAAAGTTCAACGCAAAGAGCTTCTGCGAAGCGGTCCAGAACAACCGAGTAACAAACACCGTGCTTGTGCCGACTATGATCAATTTGCTCACTCAATTTCCGGACCTCAACAAATACGATCTCACGAGCCTGGAGGAACTTGGATAT
>Ga0114129_10003391_pt1 | contig 22391 bp, 20 predicted proteins | sample RhiMetdeltSRZDD1_FD_80071 | JGI IMG/M metagenome (GOLD analysis project Ga0114129, IMG submission 80071) | Populus rhizosphere microbial communities from Tennessee, USA - Rhizosphere MetaG P. deltoides SRZDD1 (version 2) (version 2) | ecosystem: Host-associated > Plants > Roots > Rhizosphere >... | reverse complement strand
GCATGGAGCACGGACGGCGGAGCGACCTGGGCGGCGGCCGACGCCGGCCGCGACCGTCACTACACGTGGGCGGTGGCCGTCGACCCCGACGATCCCGACCGCTGGTTCGTCTCGGCGAGCACTGGGCCCTTCGCGGCGCACGGGCGCGGCTCGGCCGAGGCGGTGGTCTACCGCTGGGAGGGCGACGGCCCCTGGCAGCCCCTCGACGGCGGCTTACCGCGGCCGCTCGACGCCATGCCCTATGCCATCGCCTTCCTCGACGGCCGGCTCGTCATGGGTCTCTCTGACGGCACGGTGCTCGCGAGCGCCGACCGGGGCGACACGTGGGAGCGCGTCTCCGTGGACGGCCACGCGCCGCACCGCATCGTCGCGTTCGCCTAACGAGCGGCGAACTCGAGCGCGAGGTTCACGGCGCGGGCCAACGGCTCGGGCACCTCGACGCCCGGTGTCGAGAAATGGTTCCAGGCGCGCTCCGGCTTGTTCGAGTGCCCGCGGAGGCCGGCAACGGCCTCGAAGTCGGGCGCCAGCTCGACCACCCGCTCGTCCCCGGCAATCTGGGAGATGAGGGCATTGAGCTGCTGCTCGGAGGGGATCGGAGCCTCGCGCGGCTCGGCGTCTCGGTCGTGGACGATGACGTACGGGATGTCGCACGCCTGGCAGATGCGGGCGAAGACGGGGATGTTCGACTTGCCGCCGCACTCGACGATCGAGACCTCCGCACGGTCGACGTCGTGGCCGAGGGCGGCGAAGACCGACGGGAGGACGAGCTTCTCCGTCCGCCCCTCGACGAGGATCGCGGCGCGGGCGAGGAAGAGCTCGCTGCGCTCGGCGTCGAACTCGCTGACGACCCGGAACGCCTCCTCGGACTCGAGCGGCTGCGGCCGGACGACGTGCGTGCCGCGCTCGGGGTCGTGGCCGACGAGCACGAGCTCGTCCAGGCGCGCCACGTTGAGGAAGGCCGGGGCGTGCGTCGAGTACAGCACCTGATTCTCCTGGGCGGCGAGCTCCCGAAGCCGGCGGTACAGGTAGCGCTGGGTGTGCGGGCGCAGGAACAGCTCGGGCTCCTCGACGATGAAGACGACGCCGGAGACGTCGGTCGCGCAGCAGGCCTCGAAGGCGGCGACGAGCGCGCCTGCGCCGGCGGCCTCGGAGCCGCTTCCCTCGTGCTCCTTCGCCGCGGCCTCGAACGCCCGAGCAGCCTGCTCGGCGCCGGGGCTCGCCTCGACGAGCGCCCCGCCCCGCAGGCCCGCCGGCAGGAAGACGACAGGGGGCGCGCCCTCGCGCTCGGCGCTCGCCTCGGGCGGGCGCGCACGGAGCGACACGTTCCGGCCGTCGTCGAGCTCCGCCTCGACCGCGAGCGTGCCGTCTTCGTTCCGGCGGACGTCGCCCGGGTCGACAGGAGCCGTCGGGTCGAGGAGCGCCCGCACGGCGCGCAGGATGTTCGACTTGCCCGCGCGCGCCTCGCCGACGAGGGCGGCGATGCGGCCGAGCTCGAGCTCGACGTCCGCGGCGGAGCGGTACGCGCGGATCCGGACACGCCTGAGGAGCGCCATCGACGCCGACGATACAAGCGCGCTAGTTGGGCGTGCGCTCGCGCCGTGTGTCGGGGAGCGGCGTGAGGATGCCCTCGAGCCGTTCCCGCAGCGGCTCGTAGTTCGGCGGGAGCGAGAGCTCCTCGCCGAGCGTCTCCAGCGGCTCGTCGGCGGTGAAGCCGGGGCCCATCGTGGCGAGCTCGAAGAGGACGCCGCTCGGCTCGCGGAAGTAGACCGAGCGGAAGTAGTAGCGGTCGATCACCGGCGTCGGGCGCAGGCCCGCCTCGGCGACCCGCTTGCGCCACGCCTCGTGGTCGTCCAGCGGCGACGACCAGGCGACGTGGTGCACCGTGCCGGCACCGCCCTGCCCGCGCTCGGACGGCGGATCGTCGTAGGCGTAGAACGAGCCGCGCTGCTCGCCGCGCACCTCCCAGGCCCGGTCGCCGTCGCGCTCGAAGGCGAGCACGTCCTCGAGCGCCTGCCTGCTCCCGTCGGGGTCGGCCGTATACGCCCTGACTCCGTGGAAGCCCTGGAGCGCATGCTCGGCAGGGATGTCCGGGTGCCGGGCGACGAGCGGCTCGTCGTCGACGTCCACGGCGACGATCTCCAGGCCCATCCCCTCGGGATCGGCGAAGCGCAGCCGTCCGGCGTCGCGCTCGACCTCGACGTTCTCGGCGGCCAGGCGCTCGGCCCAGAAAGCCACCGCCTCTTCCGACCCGACGCGCCAGACGACCGTGTGCACCATCCCGGCGCCCGCACGCCCGCGCGGCAGGCCGGGATACTCGAAGAAGGTGAGGTCGGCGCCCGGGCTCCCGAGCTCGTCCGCGTAGAACAGGTGGTAGACGGTCGGATCGTCCTGGTTGACCGTCTTCTTGACGAGCCGCAGGCCGAGCACCCGGGTGTAGAAGTCGACGTTGCCGGGCGCGTCGGCGGTGATGGCTGTCACATGGTGGATGCCCTCGAGCTTCATCGGCAGTGCCTCCATCGAAGTGGTCTGTCCCATCCTAAGGACCCTGAGATGATCTGACCGTGACCGAGGTCGGGATCATCCGCGCCGGCGCGGAGCGGATCGACGACGTCGAGCCCCTCTGGCACGCCATGCACCAGCACCATCGCGCGGTCGCCGGGCACCTCGCGGCAGTGGCACCGTTTCGCTCGGACGACGAGTCGTGGGTGCACCGGCGGGCCTTCTACGAGCGGCTGCTGCTCGCGCGGCCGGATTCGTTCTTCCTCCTCGCCGAGCGCGACGCACGCCTCGTCGGCTACGCCGCCGTCGCCGTGGGCGGAACCGAGGCGAGCTCGTGGTCGGCGAGCGCGTCGGTCGCTGGAGAGCGTCTCCGTGCTCCCGGAGGAGCGCGGGCAAGGCCTCGGCGGGCGGCTGATGGACGCCGTCTTCGAGGAGCTGCGGCGGCTCGGTGTCGAGGAGATCTCCCTCGCCGTCATGGAGGGGAACGACGACGCCTGGCGCTTCTACGAGCGCCTGGGGCTCGTGCCGTACCTCAGGCTGACGATCGGCCGGGTTCCCCCGGCACCGTGACGTGCTCGCGGGCGTCGTAGCGCCTGAACGCGGGCAGCGCGAGCGCGGCGAGCGCGACGCCGAGCACGCAGAGCACTCCGCCCGAGGCGATCGAGGCGCGGATCCCGGCGAACGAGGCGACGATGCCCGACTCCAGGTTCCCGAGCAGCGGCCCGGCCGAGTAGCTGACCTGCTCGATCCCGGCCAGGCGGCCGCGCAGATGGTCGGGGATGGTCGTGTTCCAGATCGTCCCGCGGAAGATCCCGCTGATCATGTCGGCGGCGCCCGCGAAGCCCAGGCAGACGAGAACGAGAGCGAGGTTCGGCGCCAGGCCGGCCGCGGTGATGGCGATCCCCCAGGCGACCGCCGCCCAGATGACGGCGAGGCCGTGGCGGTGCACGCGCCCGGTCCAGCCGCTCGTCACCGTGGCGACGAGCGAGCCCGCGGGGATTGCGGCGTACATGACCCCGAGCACCCCGGCGCCGCCGAACTCGGAGGCGAACGCGGGAAAGAGCGCGAGCGGCATCCCGAAGAACATGGCGAGCATGTCCACGCTGTAGGTGCCGACGAGCTCGGGGCGGCTCACCGCGTAGCGGAAGCCGTCGACGATGCCGCTCAGGCTCGGCCGCGCGGCGCCTGGCGGCGGCGGAACGGCCCGCATGAGCGCGAGCGCACCGAGCGAGGCGCCGAAGGTCGCGACGTCGATGACATAGGTCGTCGGCAGTCCGAGCGTGGCGATCAGGATGCCGCCCACCGCGGGCCCGGTGACCATGCCGATGTTGCCGCGGAAGGAGTCGAGCGCACTCGCCGCGATCAGCTCGTGCCGCTCGACCAGCCGCGGCGTCAGCGCATCGAGCGGCGGGCGCTGGAGCCCGTCCAGGCCTGCCATGAGCGCGCCGACGACGAAGAGCACCCAGAGCTTCGGGCTGTCCAGCGTCGCGTTGAACGCGAGGATGCCGGCGCAGAGCGCGAGCGAGGCCTCGGCGATCTGGACGAGCCGGCGCCGGTCGAACGCGTCGGCGAGCGCGCCGCCGACGAAGGCCGTGACGAGCAGAGGGCCGAGCTCGGCGAGGCTCAGGAGGCCGACGACCAGCGACGAGCCCGAGAGCTGGTACGCCTGGTACGGCAGGGCGACGTACGTGATCATCGAGCCGAAGAACGAGACGCCCTGGCCGAAGAAGAGCAGGCGGAAGTCGCGGTGCCGCTTCAGCGGGCCCATGTCGATCGTCGCGAGCTTCAGAGCCGAGCGGACCCGCCCCGGCTCCGGCACGGGAGGCGCGGGCGCGAGGCGCTCGGCCTCGCGGAGGTCGTCTCCGCTCACCGGGCCTTGCTGCGGGCGCCGAAGCGGAAGCAGGAGACCACGTGGTCGTCCACGAGCCCGGCGGCCTGCATGAACGCGTAGCAGACGGTCGGGCCGACGAAGCGGAACCCGCGGCGCTTGAGCTCCTTGCTCATGGCCTTGGAGACGGGCGTCTCGGCCGGGATCTCGCCGACGGACTTCCACCGGCCCACGAGCGGCTCGCCGTCCACGAAGCCCCACAGGAGCGCGGAGAAGCTCCCCAGCTCCTCCTGCGTCTCGAGGACGCGGCGGGCGTTCTCGATCGTGGAAGAGACCTTGAGCCGGTTGCGGACGATGCCCGGGTCGGCGAGGAGCTTCTCCTCCTTGCGCGCGTCGAAGCGCGCCACCTTCGCCGGGTCGAAGCCGGCGAACGCGCGGCGGTAGCCCTCGCGCTTGTGCAGGATCGTCGACCACGAGAGCCCCGCCTGGGCGCCCTCGAGGGTCAAGAGCTCGTAGAGCGCGCGGTCATCGCGCTCGGGCACGCCCCACTCCTCGTCGTGGTAGGCGACGTAGAGCGGATCGCTCTCGGGAACCCACGCGCAGCGCTCAGGCACGGCCCGCAGGCTAACCCCGACGCCCGCTTGTGTTCCACCGGCACAAGCCTTCCGCCTTGAAACCCGAGCCGACCGAGCCGGCGAGGGCTGGTGCTCGTGAAACACAAAGTGGGTTCGGGCTCAGGCGACCGCGACGAAGTCGACGCCGTCCCGGCGGCCTTCCGCTGCGACGGCCTCCCGGATCTCCGTGCGCGCGACCTCGCCCGCGACGGCGCCGCCGGCGAACGAGTCGCGGAACCTCGGGGCGTCCTCGACGGCGACTACCGGGGCGCCGTGGACGTCGTGGCCGATCTTGCGCGGGTCGACGTCGACGAAGGCGGCGACGTGCGTGCCCTGCGCGCCGAGCTCGCGGGCGAACGACTTCCCGACCGGGCCGGCGCCCCAGACGACGACGCTCGGGAACCCGCGTAGAAGCGTCGCCCGCAGGTGGTGGACCTTGCAGCGGACGAAGGCGTCGAGCGCGTAGGCCGGGTCGGAGCGCGAGCGACGGGCCTCGTGCTCGCGCCAGCGGAGCACCGGCTCCTCGACGTTCCGGAAGCGATGGCCGGCCGCCCAGAGGCGTAGGACGAGGTCGTAGTCCTCGGGCCAGCCCCGGGCCCGGTACCCGCCCACGGCCGCGAGCACGTCCGCCCTGATCGTCAGCGCCGGGTGCGGCAGCGGGCACTCGACGAAGACGTCGCGCGCGGCGTCCTCGGGCGTGACGAGGCCGTTGAGCCACGCCTCGTAACGGCGGGCCCCGTCGCGCACGGCCTCCTCCGGAAAGTACGAGACGCGGCCGCCGCACGCCGCCAGGCCGGGGTCGCCGAGCGCGTCCACCTGTGCCTCCAGGCGCCCGGGAAGCGCGACGTCGTCGCCGTCCAGGCGGGCGATGAGGGACCCGCGAGCCTCGGCCCGGGCGCTTTCGAGCGCGGCGACGATCCCGGCCGGATCCTGCCGAACGACGCGGAACCGGCGGTCTACGCGCGCATGGGCCTCGGCGATCTCCGGCGACCCGTCGGAGGACCCGTCGTCGACCACGATCGCCTCGAAGTCGGAGAACGTCTGCGCCGAGAGCGAGGCGAGCGCCTCCGAAAGGTATGCACCCTCGTCCCGTACGGGCACCAGGACGGAGACGTCGGGCGCGCTCAAGCCAGCTCGAACGCGCGCCGCAGCGCGTCGCGCATGGCGCCGACGTCGGGCTCGACGCCGGTCCAGAGCTCGAAGCCGATCCGTCCCTGCTCGACGAGCATCTCCAGGCCGTCGAGCGTTTCGCACCCGAGCTCGGCCGCCGCGCGCAGGAAGCGCGTCTCCGGCGGGTTCGGGATCACGTCGGCGACCAACGCACGGCCGGCCACTTCCTCGAGCCCGAGCGGGACGACCGCGTCCAGGTCGGGATAGAGCCCGATGGAGGTGGCATTCACGACCACGTCGGCGTCCGGCGGCACCTGGAAGCCGGCGCCGAGCGCCTCGACGCTGACCTCCGTCGGCGACTCCACACCGGCGAGGAGCGCGCCGAGCTCCCGGCCCCGCTCCGCGCTGCGGTTCACCACCGTGAGACTCGCCGCGTCCGCCAGGAGGAGCTCGACGGCGATCGCCCGCGCCGCGCCGCCGGCGCCCAGCATCACGACCCGCGAGCCCGCGGGGTCGCGCCGGCGCCGCAGGGCCTCGAGGAAACCGGCGCCGTCGGTGTTCTCCCCGACGAGCTCGTCCCCGCGCCGCACGACGCAGTTGACCGCGCCCATGAGCTCCGCGGAACGGCCGAGCCGGTCGAGGTGCTCGACGACCGCGACCTTGTGGGGGATGGTGCAGTTAAAGCCGCGCAGCCCCATCGCCCGCGCGCCGCGCACCGCGTCCCGGAGGTCGTCGGGAGCGACCTCGATCGTCAGGTAGCGCCAGTCGAGCCCGGCGGCCGCGAACCCGGCCTCGATCATCGCCTGCGTCGGGTTCTCGTCCACGGGCCGGCCGAAGAGCCCGACGAGCTCCTGCCGGAAGCCGGGCATCAGAGCGCCGGCCCCTCGGCGACAGCGGGATCGAGCCGCCGCGGCAGCCAGCGCCCGTCGTCGGGGCTCCCGAGCAGCTCGCCGTTCTCGACCACGATCTTGCCGCGGAGCACGGTCGCCACCGGCCATCCGCGCACCTCCCACCCCTCCCAGGGGCTGTAGTCCGACTCGTGATGGAGGTCGTCGAGCGCGATCGTCCGCCCGGCGTCGGGATCCCAGACCGCGAGGTCTGCGTCGCTCCCGACGGCGATCGCGCCCTTGCGCGGGTACAGGCCCATCAGCTTGGCGGGGTTGGTGGAGAAGACGTCCACGAAGCGCTCAAGGCTCATGCGTCCCCCCACGTGGCCCTCGGAGTAGCCGATCGCCCCGCGCGTCTCGATCCCGACGTGGCCGCCGGGCGTCGTCTCCAGGTCGGTGCCCGCCATCTTGACGGCGAACGACGTCGTGTACTCGTCCGTCGCGAGCGTCGAGAGCCGGCCGTCGGCGAGCCCCTCCCAGAGCGCCTCCTGGTGCCCGGGCGGCTTGAGGCCCATGCCGATGTGGTACTTCGCCCCGTCGGGCTTCGCGTAGTCCTCGGTCGAGAAGCAGAGCTGGTTGTGGAGCGCCTCGCCGTAGACGGGCCGCCCCGCGGCGCGAGCGTCCGCGATCGCACCCATGGGATCGCGGCCGCCGACGTGGACGATGTAGAGCGCGGCGCCGGCCTCCGCGGCCATGCGGTCGCAGGCGCGCACGGCCAGCTCCTCCCCCATCAGCGTGTGCACGAGGTGGACGTTCTCGAGCCCGTTGCGCTCCTCGCGGCGGAGCTTCGCCTCCATGTGCTTGATGAGGTCGTCGTCCTCGGCGTGCACCATCACGAGCGCGCCGTGCTCGGCGCAGACCTTCATCACCTCGAAGGCTGAGCCGTGATCGATGCGCACGCCGGCCTGGCCCGTCGTCAGGTCGGTCGTGAAGAGCTTCATCGTCGACGTCCCCTCGGCGATCGCGTCGGCGACGCTCGCAATCGTCGCGTCCGGGGGCGACCCCGTGAGCACCGGATGGAACGCGAAGTCGGCGTACGACCTCCCCGTGAAGACCTCGCGGCGGTGCTCGACCGCGAGCCGCGCGTCGAACTCCTGCTCGGTCACGTGGACGGCCATGAAGGCGAACGAGAGCACCGTGGTCGTCCCGCCGAAGATCGCCGCCCGCGTCGCGCCCTCGGGCGTCTGGAGCCAGACGTCCTCGCCCTGCGTCCAGCCGCGGTACATCGGCTCGAAGATGTGGGCGTGCGGCTCGACGCCGCCCGGAAAGACGAGCTTTCCGCCCGCATCGAGAACGCGCCTCGCCTCGCCGGCCTCGCCGGGCTCGGCGAGCACCGCGATCGCCTCGCCCTGGACGCCGAGGTCCAGCGGACGCGTGCCCTCGGGCGTGACCGCGACGCCGCCCTGGACGAGCAGGTCAAGCATCTCGAAAGCGTGGCAGGACGAGACTCGCCCAGGAGGTGATGCGCTCCCGGTGCTCGGGGAGGTCGGCGTCGATGGCGCCGTCGAACTTGCGCGCACCGGCCGCCATCGCCGAACGGATCTGTTCCTCCACCTCGTCGGCCGTCCCGGCGAAGACGAAGCGGCGGCGCAGGTACTCGCCCACGCCGAGCTCGTCGGCCAGCCGCGCGTAGTGCTCCTGCTGCTCGGGCGGCACGGCGCCGTGGGTCACGAGGTCGTACGCGCGCCCGAGCTCCACGACGCCGTCCTGGAGCTCCTCCGGCACGAACCGCCCTTCGACGCCCCAGCGCGCGAAGTGGAGCGAGAACGCGGTCGCGGCCCAGGCGCCACGCTGCGCGGCGACACCCGGCTCCTCGTCCACGAACCAGAAGCACGTGAACCACACGTCGAGGTCGGCCGCGGAACGGCCGGCAGAGCGGGCGCCCTGCTCGAGAAGCTCGAGTGAGCCCGAGACGACCTCGGGCGTCACGCCGAGGCCGACGATGACGCCGTCGCCCACGCGGCCGGCGACGCGCAGCGCCTGCGGCCCGTGCGCGGAGACGACGATCGGAATGCGGCGGCCGGCCGCCCAGGGGAGCCGGACGGTCTCGCCGCGGTACTCGGCCTCGCCCCGCTCCAGCAGTTGCCGGACGGCGACGACGTACTCCTCGAGCCGGGCGAGGCTCGCGGTCTTCATGCCGAGGTGCCAGACGCCGGTGCCGCCCGCGCCGATACCGATGTACACGCGGCCGGGAGCGAGGTCGTCGACGCTCGCCGCCGCGCTCGCGGTCACGACCGGGTGGCGGCTGAGCGGGTTCGTCACCCAGGTGCCGAGCCGGACGCGCTCCGTCTCGCGCGCCATCGCGCCGAGCGTGACCCAGGGCTCGCGGAAGAGCGCGGGCGAGTCCCACACGCCGATGCGGTCGTAACCCAGCGCCTCGGCCCCGGCGGCCTCCGCGGCGACGCCGTCGGGAGGCCCGGGCGTGACGCTGAAGCCGAATTCGGGCCGCGGGCTCACGCCTAGCTGAACGTCTCGAGGGCGCCGTTCATCGCGCGAAGGCCCTGGGTGCACGCTCGCCGCGCGGGCGCGTCGGGCAGGGAGCGGCACCCGAACTCCTGGAAGGCGCCGTTCGTCACCACCCCGAGAACCTTGCCGAGCCAGCGGTAGCAGGCGAGCTTCGTCTCGCCCGGGAAGCCGTCGCACTGGCGGATGAGCGCGACGAGGTCCTCCGGCGCGGCCAGCGTGATGAGGTTCTGCACCTTGGCGCCCCGGATGCAGCTGACGGCGTCCTCGCCCTCGAGCTCGGTGCAGATCGCGAGCTGGGCGCTCGGGTCCGGCGGCCCCACGACCGACGCCGCCGTGATGCACGCCTGGCGCTGGAGGCCCTCGAGCCCGGTGCAGAGCGCCTCGATGTCCTCCGCCCCGTCGACGGGCTCGTCGGGCCGGTCGTCGATGAACGCGCGGTACCAGCACGGGCGCACGAACTGGGCCTCCTGCGCGGCGCAGAGCTCGCGCGGGTTGTCGACGACGTCCTCCGGCGGCTCGGTGTCGTCGGCGCCGATGACCGCGAACCAGTAGTCGTGGAAGCTGCCCTGCGAGCAGTCCGACGCGCTCGCCTTGCCGAGGGCGGCGCACAGGAGCAGAGCCTCGTCGAGGTCCTCGCGCACCAGCCGCATGAAGGCGTGCCCGAAGCCGTGGACGCAGCTGTAGCGCTGGTAGCGCGTCTCGGTGTCCTCGCACACCGCCGCGGCCTCGGCCGGCTTGCTCAGGTCGATCTGGGGCGCGACCCCGGTGACGAGCCCGTGCGCGAAGCCGGCCGTGCACCCCGGCTCGTTCGACTGCGGGAGGTAGGTCATGAGCGAGCCGAGCGTGACGTCGTGCTCCGCGGCGAACTCGCGGCCGACCGCGTGCATGAGCCCGTGGCAGTCGCCGAGGAGCCGCCCGGTCGGATCGGAGTACGCGGCGACCGCCACGTCCTCGAGCGCGCTCGAGGGGTCGTCCTCGCCCTCGAAGAGCGCAGAAAGCGCCTGCGTGTAGCAGTCGCGGGCCTCGTCGGCATCCTCGAGCCCGCCGCACGACTCGAGGCTCTCCTCGTCGACCGGGATCGTCTCCGCGCCCGTCGAAGCCGGCACCGCCTCGGGCTCGTCGTCCCCGCCCGAGCACGCCGCGGTCGTCCCCGCCAAGACGGCGACCACGAGAGCCCCGAGGATCACCCGCCGCACACGGATCATCGTAGTGCGGCGCGGGTCTGGGTCTACGCGGAAGCGGTCAGCAGGAGCCCGATGCTCGAGGGGTCGCGCACGAGCACGCCGTCGTCCCGCGCTTCGGGCTCGCTGCCGGCGGCCGCGACGCGCGCGGCGACGCGGTCTCGCTCGGCGGCGTCGGGGAGGACGATCGTCGCGTGGCGCAGCGCGGCCGTCCCGGGCGGGGGCGGCGGCGCGCCGAGGCTGTGCCACGTGTTCGCGCCGACGTGATGGTGGTAGCCGCCGGTCGCCAGGAAGGCCGCGGAGCCGAACAGCTCGGCCATGACGTCGAAGCCGAGCACGTCCCGGTAGAAGTCGATCGTCGCGGCCACGTCGGCGACCTGGAGGTGGATATGGCCCATGTCCGTACCCGCCGGGAGGCCGTCGAACGGCTCGGTCGCCGGGTCGTCGAGCTCGCCCATCAGGTCGGCGACGTTAAGGGGGTCGGTCGTCATCCGGCTCCCGACCAGCCCCTCCCAGACGACCCGCGGGCGGTCGTGGTAGATCTCGATCCCGTGCCCGTCGGGGTCGGTGAGGTAGATCGCCTCGCTGACGAAGTGATCCGACATGCCGAGGAGCTGCACGCGCTCGCGCGCCGCGTGGGCCAGCCAGCGGGCGAGGGCGACCCGCTCGGGCACGCGGAGCGCGAAGTGGTAGAGACCGGTGTGCCGGCTCGCCGGCCGGGCGCCCTCCTCCTCGACGAGGCCGAGCAGCTCGACGTCCCCGGCTCCGAGCGAGGCGAAGCCGGGGCCCTGCTCGAGAACCGCGAGACCGACGGAGCCCGCGTAGTAGGCGAGCGACCGCTCGAGGTCCGAAACGGTCACGTGCACGGCGCCCATGCTCGTGGTCGCCGGAAGCGACTCCATGGTCGTGTTCATGCGGTCACGATAGCCATCGGGGTTCGGCTCGTCGCAGGTGTCTCTTTACGAATCGCGCACAGCACGCGAACTCGATATTGACAAACGAGTTTTACTTTTGCGTGCGCAAATCCCTTGACCAGGGGTCGGGGCCGTCGCCTTTCCAGCCGATCTGGGTCGAGGAGCCGCACGTCGCATATGCGTTTTCGACGCCTACTCCCCGCACTCGTCCTGCTTGCCGCGCTCGCGTCCCCTGCTGCGGGGTCTGCGAACGAGCTTCCGAACGGGTCGTTCGAGAACCGGCTGCAGACCTGGGCGCCGATGAGCTCGGCGCTCAACGTGCGAGCCGGCGGCGTGCACGGGTCGCGGTACGCCCGTGCGCTGCTGCGGAGCGGATCCGCGTTCGGCCTCTTCACCGCGCCGAGCCTCGATCTCGACGCCGGGCAAAGCATCTCCGCCCGTGCGTCGGTCAGGGCCGTCCGCGGGAAGCAGGTCTGCGTGCGGATCCGTGAACGCCGCGCCGGCAAGCTCGTCGCCCAGGCCGTGCGCTGCGTGGCTTCCACCGGCTCGTGGCAGCGGCCGCCCGCGCTGGGGTACACGGTGCGGCGGGGCGACAGCACCCTCGCGCTCGCGGTGTTCGCGCGGCGCACGAGGACGCTGAACTGGGTCGACGTCGACAACGTCGTCCTCAACGCGGCGCCGCTGGGGACACCCGCGGCCGGAACCGTCATCGCCACCAACCGTCCGTGGAACTGCACGGGACCGCTCTCGAGCTTCGGGACGCTCCCGATCAAGGTCGTCTCGACGATCGCCAACGCCGGCGCCAACGACAACGACAACGCCGTCAGCCTCCGAGGCTGCTCGGGTGACGGCGACCCGGCGACGATCGATCTCATCCTCGACATCCGCGGCAACCGCGGCGCGGTCGGAACGTCCTACGACGCCGTTCGCATCGGCCAGAACGCACATGACCTGGTCGTGACCGGCAACGCCGAATGCGGCGCCCGCAGCTCGAACCCGTCCATTCACCAGGACATCGTCCAGGCCCTCTCGGGGAACCGCATCGAGTTCCGCGACTTCACGTCGGGCAACCCGGAGACGGGTCAATGGACGTGCTGGGGCGCGGGCGGCGGGTGGTACATCACGTGGGCGAACGCAGGCATCCCGACCGACCTCATCTGCCTGCGCTGCAAGCTGGCCACCTTCAACCAGAACCTCCGAGTCGGCGAGTCCCTGCGCTCCGGCGCACGCGACTCGGTCTTCGGATTCTCGCGCTCCTACGGGATCTTCATCGAGAACGCCGCCCGGGAGCCCGTGAACGTCAACAACCGCGTCATCGAGTACTAGCCGCACCCGGCGCACCCGCGGTGCGGGCGCCCGGTTCATACGCCGTCAATCGAACTGGAAGGGGTCCATGGCCAATCTCAGGCTGATCCTCACCTTGCTCGCGCTCGCCGTCGCCGGGTCGATCTTCGCCCCCGGCGCCGTGGCAGCGACCTATCCGGCAACACACGACTCCTGGGTGACGAACCGCTACCAGGCACGCAACTACGGCGCCGAGCAGGTCATGCGCGCCAGCGACAGCCCGATCAAGCGCGCCTACGTCCGCTTCACCGTCCCGGCGATCTCGGGGACGATCCAGAGCGCCTATCTCAGGGTCTACTCCCAGTCCGCCGCGGCGCGGGGCTTCCGCGTCTGGACGACGACCGCGGGCTGGAACGAGAGCGGGATCACGTGGGCCAACGCCCCGGCCGCCGGGACGCTCGTGGCCGACGTGCCCGGGTTCACCGCGACGAACACGTGGCGGCAGATCGACGTGACGAGCGCAGTCGTCGCCGGCACGCGGGCGTTCCTGCTCGCCACGCCCGACACGCCGGCCGACATCGTCTTCACCACGAGTGAGGGCGCCCGGCCGCCCGAGCTCGTCATCAACACCGGCGGCAGCGAGCCGCCTCCGCCCACGCCGACGGCGCCGGGCTCGACGGCGGCACCGACGGTGAGCGGGACTCACCAGCAGGGCCAGGCGCTCACCGCCTCCGCCGGCTCGTGGAGCGGCAGCACGCCGATGAGCTACGCCTACCAGTGGCGCCGCTGCAACGCCTCGGGTGGTGCGTGCTCCGACATCGGCAGCGCGACCGGCGCCTCGTACACGCTCGCCGCCGCCGACGTCGGCCAGACGGTCCGCGTGCGGGTGACTGCCTCCAACACGGCAGGCTCCGCGACCGCCGACTCGGCCCAGACCGCCGTCGTCACGGCGAGCACGCCCGATCCCGACCCGGACCCGGATCCCGATCCCACCCCGGGCACCACGATCACGACGAACCGCCCGTGGAACTGCACCGGCGCGCTCACGGCGTTCGGGACGCTCCCGATCAAAGTCGTCTCCACGATCGCGAACGCCAGCGCCGACGACAACGACAACGCCGTCAGCCTCCGTGGCTGCTACGGGGACGGGAACCCGCAGACGGTCGACCTGATCCTCGACATCCGCGGCAACGGCGGCAACGTCGGCAACGGCTCGGTCGGGACGTCCTACGACGCCGTGCGCATCGGCCAGAACGCGCACGACCTCGTCGTCACGGGCAACGCAGAGTGCGGCGCCCGCAGCTCGAATCCGTCCATTCACCAGGACATCGTCCAGGCGCTGTCCGGCAGCAACGTCACCTTCGTCGACTTCACCTCCGGCGATCCCTTCACGGGCCGCTGGACGTGCTGGGGCGCAGGCGGCGGCTGGTACATCACCTGGGCGAACGCGGGCAGGCCGACGGACCTCATCTGCCTCCGCTGCATCCTGGCGACGTACAACCAGAACCTGCGCATCGGCGACTCGCTGCGTTCGGGCGCGCGGGACTCCGTGTTCGGCTACAGCCGTTCCTACGGGACCTTCGTGGAGGCCGCCGCCACGAGCCCGGTGAACGTCAACAACCGCGTCATCCGCTACTAGCGGCAGACGCGCCGGGGCGGCCCGCACGCGCGGGCCGCCCCGCCTCTACAGGGCTGCGCCGGACCGCCTCTCGGCCTCGGTCTTGAGCTGACGGACGCCGGTCTCGAGCGCAGCGTCGAGCGACTTCTGGATCCGCCCGCGCATGAGGCGGGGCAGGAGGCCGGAGAAGGACTCCTCCGTGCGGACGAACGTGCCGCTGTCCCGCGGCTCGAGCCGCCAGACGTGAACGGCGTCGATTCCCATGGTCCTGCCCGTCCAGCCGATGAGGCTCGGGCGGTCGAGGCGCTCGATCCGTGAGCGAATCGTGCCGGGCTTCGCCTTCCAGCGGAACGTCGTTCCTTCGGCGACCGGGCCGTCGATCTGAACCGACTTGACGTCGGGGTTCCAGCTCGGCCAGGTCTCGAAGCCGGCGAGCACGTCCCAGACGACCTCGGGCGGCGCGGCGACCTGCGCTTCGCTCGAGCCCACGACAGGCGCGTCCCGGTCGACCTCCATCCGGCGACATTACGCCGCCGCGGGCGTTCGGTCTACGGCGACTCCGGGTAGGCGATGCGTGACACCGAGACACAGGGGGACACACATGGGACGGATCTCGATGCGCCCGCTCGTGCTGGCGCTCGTACTCGCGCTGCTGGTCGTGCCCGCAGCGGCCACGGCAAAGCAGACGCGCTCTCCCGAGCCGGTCAAGGAGCCGACCGCCGTCGGCCGTGGCGGCGCCGCCGCCACAGTGGACGTGCTGGCCACGGCCGCGGCCGTCGACGTGCTCAAGCGGGGCGGAAACGCGGTCGACGCCGCCGTCGCGGCGGCCGGCGTTCTCGGCGTGACCGAGCCTTTCTCCGCCGGAATCGGCGGCGGCGGCTTCATGGTCATCCGCACGTCCAGGGGCAAGGTGACGACCATCGACGCGCGCGAGAAGGCGCAAGGGGCGATGCGACCGGACTCGTTCATGGAGAACGGCACGCCGCTGCCCTTCAACGAGGCCCGCTACAGCGGCCTCTCCGCAGGCGTGCCCGGCACCGTCCTGGGCTGGGAGAAGGCGCTCGACCGCTACGGGACGAAGTCGCTGCGGAGGATGCTCGAGTACGGGATCGACGTCGCCCGGAAGGGCTTCGTCGTCGACCAGACCTTCTTCGACCAGACGGCGGCGAACGTCGACTGGTTCGACGACGTCCCCTCGTCCGAGGCGATCTACCTCGACCCGGACGGGACGCCGCGCGACGTCGGCACGATCTTCCGCAATGCCGACCTCGCACGCGCGTACGAGCGAATCGCGAAGCTCGGCTCGAAGGGCTTCTACCGGGGCGACATCGCCGAGGCGATCGTGGACGCCGTCCGACAGCCGCCAATCGCACCGGACGCGAACCACGTCTGGCGCCCGGGCCTCATGACCCTCGACGACCTGAGGCGGTACACGGCGCCGGAGCGCAAGCCGACGAAGGTCCGCTACCGCGGCCTGGACGTCTACGGGATGGGCCCGCCCTCGAGCGGCGGCTCGACGGTGGGCGAGGCGCTGAACATCCTGGAGGGCTACGACCTCGAGGACATGTCCCGCACGCAGGCGCTGCACCTCTTCCTCGAGGCGTCGCGCTACGCGTTCGCCGACCGGAACGCATACCTCGGCGATCCCGAGTACGTCGACGTGCCGCTGAGGGGCCTGCTCTCGGACGGGTTCGCGGCCGAGCGGCGGGCGTTGATCAACCCGTCCCTCGCAAGCACGCACCCCGCGGCGCCGGGTGACCCGTGGCCGTACAACGGCGGCGGCTCCGGCGGCGAAGCCGGGGTGACCGCGACCCAGAGCGAGACGACCACCCACCTGACGGTCTCCGACCGCAAGGGCACGGTCGTCTCGTACACGTTCACGATCGAGTCCACGGGCGGCAACGGCATCGTCGTCCCGGGCTGGGGCTTCCTGCTCAACAACGAGCTGACGGACTTCGACTACAGCTCGCTGACGCACCCGAACAGGGTCGAGGGCGGCAAGCGGCCGCGCAGCTCCATGAGCCCGACGATCGTCCTCAAGCGTGACAGGCCGTACCTCGCGCTCGGCTCGCCCGGCGGCTCGACGATCATCACGACGGTCCTCCAGCTGCTGATCGACCGGCTCGACCTCGGGGCGACGCTGCCCGAGGCGATCGCTGCGCCGCGCGCCACGCAGCGCAACACGGCGACCACGCTCGCCGAGGCGGCGTTCCTCGCCTCGCCCGAGGGGCAGGAGCTGGTCTCCACGTACAAGCAGGTGCTCGCCCTGACCGGCGAGATCGGCGCCGCGACGGGGATCGACTTCCTGCGCGACGGCCGGGTGGTGGCGGCGGCCGAGCCCGTCAGACGCGGCGGCGGAAGCGCGATGGTCACGCATCCCAACCGCGACTAGGCACGACACACCTCTGGAACGGAGAAAGCCCCGCTCATGCGGGGCTTTCTCCTGGCGTGAGGAGGCTGGCTAGTGCTGGGCGCCTTCGAGCGCGGGCTCGCCGCCCGGCTCGGCGTGATGCTGCGGCATCGTCGACCGCAGGAGCGCGAGGCCGACGGTGATCGCCGTGATCACGAACGCAGCGCCGAGCAGGAAGGCCGCGTGGAAGCCGCCGGTCAGGGCCGAGAGCGTGCTCTCGCCCGACTCGAGCAGGCTGTCGGTGCGGAAGTCGGCCAGGCTCGCGAGGATCGCGAGGCCGAGCGCGCCCCCCATCATGAACGCCGTGTTCACGATGCCGGACGCGAGGCCCGACTCCTCGGGCTTCACGTCGCCCATGGCCGCCAGCAGCAGCGGGTTGAAGGCGATGCCGCCGCCGAGCCCGATCGCGAGCGTCGCCGGGATCACGTCGACGAAGACGTTCCCGTCCACCGGCACGCGGGCGAAGAGCAGCAGCCCGAGCGCCATCAGCCCGAGCCCGACGCCGAGCGGCTTCTTGATCCCGAAGCGCATCACGAACTTGTCCGAGTAGAGGGACGAGGCGCCCCACACCACCGTCGACGGCAGGTACGCAAGGCCCACCTCGAGCGGCGTGTAGCCGAGCACCTGCTGCATGTACAAGGCCGAGAAGAAGAAGTAGGCGAACATCCCGGCCGCCATCAGCGTGCCCACGGTGTTCGCGACCGAGACGTTGCGGTGGCAGAAGACCCCGAACGGCACGAGCGGCTCGGCGACCCGCCTCTCGATGACGACGAACGCGAGCAGAAGCACGACCGCTGCGCCGAGCAGGCCCAGCGTCACCGCGGATGTCCAGCCATTGTCGTTCCCGTTCACGATTGCGTAGACGGCGAGCATCAAGGCTCCGGTGACCGTGATTGCGCCACCGAAGTCGATGCGCCTGCTCTCGATCCCGGGCGTGATCGGCAGCAGCTTCAGCGAGAGAGCGAAGACAACCGCGCCGATCGGCAGGTTGACGAGGAAGATCCAGTGCCAGTCCAGGACGTCGGTCAGGACTCCGCCGGCTAGCACCCCGATTGCCCCGCCGCCCGAGAGCACGAAGCCGAAGATCCCCATCGCTTTCGCTCGTTCCGCGGGCTCCGTGAAGAGCATCATCGTCAGCGAGAGTGCGACCGCCGCCACGAGCGCGCCGCCCAGACCCTGGACCGCGCGCGCGGCCACGAGCTGCCCCTGCGTCGTGGAGAGGCCGCACGCGAGCGATGCGAACGTAAAGAGGCCGATGCCGATCAGGAACATGCGTCGCTGCCCGAAGAGGTCGCCCAGCCGCCCGCCCAGCAGCAGGAAGCCGCCGAACGTGAGCAGGTAGGCGTTCACCACCCAGGCAAGCGAGGTTTGCGAGAAACCGAGGTCGTCCCGGATCGTGGGAAGGGCGACGTTCACGATCGTGCCGTCCAGCACGATCATCAGGTCGCCGAGGCAGAGGACGTAGAGCGCGAGCCAGCGCGTGCGTGGCGAGGCGGTCATCCGTATCTCCCCCGAACCGTGGTTTTTCCGTGGTTCTTGGTCAAAGCGATCACTCCGTCCGTCGTCTTGGGGTCACTGGTTCAGACCGGATGGGACCGAAGAACTCATCGCCGGCGCGAGAGCGTCCAACGGCGTTTCGGCTCCTTAGACGTTACCGATCCTGCGTTTCTTCATTCCTGCCATATTCGGACGGCTGCAGCTTGCAAAGCGCGAGGGCGGCCTCCTCGATCTCGGCCTCGGACAGGAGGACGAGATTGGCGGCATCGCCGAGCGGGATGAACGAGTCCTTGCTCGCGACGCGGGCAAGCTTCCCATCGAAGCCTGCATCCAGGAGCGAGGCGACGATGCCCTCTGAGACGCCGCCCGTTCGGCGCGTCTCGTCGACGACCAGCATGCGCCCGGTCGCCGCGCCCTCGCGCAGGAGATCTTCGAGCGGGAGCGGCGCCAGCCAGCGGAGGTCGACCACCCGCGCGCGCGCGCCGTGGGCCTCGAGCCGGCGTGCGACCCGGAGGGACATGTGCAGGCCGTTGGCCCAGGAGACGATCGTCAGGTCGCCGCCCTCGCCGTAGGTGCGCGCCCGGCCGAGCGGTGCCTCACCGGCCGCCGGTGCGAGCCAAGCGTCGTCGCCCTCCTGGTGGAGGTCGCGCGTGTGGTAGAGGGCGATGGGCTCGAGATAGACGCAGACGGTCCCGTCCACCCGTGCCGCCTCCAGGCACGTCCGCAGCAGGGCGGCGGCGTCGTCGGGGCGGCCCGGCGAGGCGATCACGATGCCAGGGATGTCACGGAGCACACCGACCGCGTCGTCGTTGTGGAAGTGCCCGCCGAAGCCCTTCTGGTAGCCGTAGCCCGCGATCCGCACGACCATCCCGTTCCGGTACCGGCCCTGCGAGAAGAACTGGAGCGTCGCCGCCTCGCCGCGGAGCTGGTCCTCGGCGTTGTGCAGGTACGCGAGGTACTGGATCTCCGGCACGGGCAGGAAGCCGCTGACGGCGGTCCCGAGCGCGAGGCCGAGGATCGAGGTCTCGTCCAGCAGCGTGTCGAAGACGCGCCGGTCGCCGAATTGCCGCTGGAGCCCTCGCGTGACGCCGTAGACGCCGCCCTTGAGCGCGACGTCCTCGCCGAAGACGAGCACCTTCGGGTTTTGCTCGAGACCGTCCGCGAGGGCCAGGTTGATCGCCTGCGCGAGCGTGACCGGCTCCTCCTCGCCCGCGGCGGCGGCAGGCGGCGCCGTGCGGGGCGCGAGCGGGCGCATGACCTCCTCCGCCGAGTCGAGCTGTGGGAGCGCCGCGGCGGCGTGGGCGGCCGCGATGACGCGCTCGCGCTCGGCGAGGTAGTCCGCGGCGAGCTCCTCCCCGGTCAGCGCGCCGGTCTCGGCGAGCCAGCGCCCGGTCGCGAGCAGCGGGTCGAGATCCCAGTCGGCGCGGATCTCCTGCGGTGTGCGGTACGCCGTCTCGACGTCGGCGCCGGCGTGGCTCAGGAAGCGCACGGTGCGAAGGTGGAGCACGGCGGGCCGGCGGTTCTCGCGGATCCGCTCGGCCAGGTCCTCGGCGATCTCAAGCGCGACCTCGGGGTCGTCGCCGTCCGCGACTTCGTACAGAAGCGCGGAGCGCGCGCGGAGGGCCGATTCGACCCAGCCCTCGGGCGAGCGGACGCTGATCCCGATCCGGTTGTCCTCGCAGACGAAGAGGAGCGGGAGCGGCGCCCCCTGGTGCGCGAAGTGGGCGGCCGTGTTCAGGCCCGCCTGCGCGGCCGCGTGGTTGACGGAGGCATCGCCGAAGCTGCAGACGACGACCGAGTCCGGGCGCCAGGTCGACTCGAGCCCGAGCTCGTTCGCGCGCTCGATCGCAAGAGCGACGCCGACGGCGCGCGGCAGGTGCGAGGCGATCGTCGAGGTCTGCGGGATGACCGCGAGCTCGTGGTTTCCGAAGACCTTGTGCCGCCCGCCGGCGATCGGCTCCTCGCGCGCGGCCGTGACGCCGCGGAGGATGTCGGGGACACCGTCGCGGCCTGCCTGACCGGCCCGCGCGAGGTAGAAGGCGCCGGAGCGGTAGTGGAGGAGCGCCGGATCCGTGGGGCGCAGTGCGAGAGCGACGACGGCGTTCGATTCGTGGCCGGCCGAGGCGATCGAGTAGAAGCTGCGCCCCGTGCTCTGGAGCGCCCGCGCCGCGAAGTCGCACAGCCGGCTGCGCACCTGCGCGTGCCAGACCGCCCCGGCCTCTCCGGCATCGCCGCCCTCGCCCGCGGGCAGCGCCCGAAGGCGCTCGAGGAGGTGAGTCTCCAGCGGATCGAGGTCCATGACGCGCAAGCCTGCCAGTCGGCGCGACCCGGGGTGCCGGGAATTGACAATGAGAAGATATCTTCCTATAGTTGCCTGCGATGCGGCGAAAGCCTGGAACCCTGCTGCCTCTCGAGACCGAGATCCTCGAGGTCGCGCAGTCGATGCTGCGCTCCGGGCAGGCGACGTTCCACGGCTTCGGCCTCGCACATGCGATGCGGGACCAGAACGGCTCGCGCTCCCTCACGTCCCACGGGACGCTCTACAAGGCGCTGGGCCGGCTCGAGGAGCTCGGCCTGCTCAGCTCCCACTGGGAGGACGCAGCCGCGGTCGAAGGACGTCCCCGCCGCCGGCTGTACGCGCTCACGGGCGAAGGCGCGCGGGTGGCCGAGCGCGCCCGGGCCGGCAAGACCATTGCACCGCTCGCACCGCTGACCTCGGAGCCCGCATGACGCCCGAGCGCATGGCAGAGCTGGTCGCGCGCTGGGTGCGCTTCTACACGCGGGACCTGCCTGAGCCGGTCGCGCAGCGGCGCATCGACGAGATCGACGCCGACCTCCACGACCACATCGCCCACGAGCGGGCGAACGGAGCCGGCGAGCCGAGGATCGCAATCGGTATCGCGTCACGGATGGCTCGCGGCCTCGCCGCCGATGCCGCGTGGCGCGGGCACCAGTCGAAGATCGCCGCCCGTCCCTCGACCCGGGAGAAAACGATGAAGGTGAGCCGGTCCGTCTATCGCTCTGCTGTTCGCGTCGCCCTCGGTGTCGCGCTCCTCCTGTTGGTGCCGCTGGTGGTGACGCTCACGAGCGACGGCGAGGCCTGGAGCGCCTTCGACTTCGTCGCGGCAGGGGTCTTCCTGGCGGCGATCGGCGTCGTGATCGAGCTGGCCGTGAAGAGGGTGGGGAATCTCACCCTGGCGCTCGGCATCGCCGTCGTCGGCGTCCTCGCAGGAGTGGCCGGGGAAGCCGACGACGCGCCCGGCCTGGTGCTTCTGGGCCTCGTGCTCATCGTCAGCGCGTGCGCACTCGGCCTGCGGGCGTGGACGAGGCCCGCCCAGCACGGCCGGTAAGACCCCCGCGCATTCCCAGGTCGCCTCATGGGTAGGGAAGTCGAGAGACTGCCCGAGCAAAGGAGACCCAATGGGAAGGCTGATCGCGACCGCACAGGCCACGCTCGACGGCGTCATCGACCCGGTCGGCGAGTGGGTGGATCCCGAGGGAGACCACGGCGAGTACTCCTTCGAGCGCCAGTCGGAATCCGCCGGGCTGGTGCTGGGCCGCAAGACCTACGAGGGGCTGGCCGGCTTCTGGCCGGGCCAGACCGGCAAGTGGGCGGACATGGTCAACTCGATGCGCAAGTGGGTCGGCTCCAACTCCCTCTCCGGAGAGCTCGGGTGGAACGCAACGGCGCTCGAGGGGAACCTCGAGGACTCGATCCCGAAGCTGAAGGACGAAGTCGACGGTGACCTCTTCATGCACGGGAGCGGGGAGTTCGCCTACGCCCTGGCCGAGAAGGGCCTGATCGACCTCTACGAGATCTACCTGAACCCGCTCGTCTGGGGCGACGGCAACGTCCACGTGCTTGGCGACAAGGGCACGATCCGGATGCGGCTCGACGACCTGAAGCGCTTCGACTCCGGGGTGGTCCGGCTTACCTACCTGCCGGCGTCCTGAAGCACGAAAGGCCCGCCTGAGCGGGCCTTTCGAGTAGCGGGGGCAGGATTTGAACCTGCGACCTCCGGGTTATGAGCCCGGCGAGCTACCTGGCTGCTCCACCCCGCGTCGCGAGGGCAAGGATAGCAT
>Ga0114129_10003390_pt1 | contig 22394 bp, 21 predicted proteins | sample RhiMetdeltSRZDD1_FD_80071 | JGI IMG/M metagenome (GOLD analysis project Ga0114129, IMG submission 80071) | Populus rhizosphere microbial communities from Tennessee, USA - Rhizosphere MetaG P. deltoides SRZDD1 (version 2) (version 2) | ecosystem: Host-associated > Plants > Roots > Rhizosphere >... | reverse complement strand
GTCTTCATCATTTTCATAGCCTTCACATAGATTCAAGTAAACGTCGAATTCATGGCGCGCGTCCAATTCACGCAGAACGCCCATCACGGGATCTGTCATCGTAATCATCTCCCAATCAAATCCATTCATATAAGGAGCCGGGTCGAAATCTTGAATCTCTTCATCTGTAAGAATGCAAATGCGCATCATTCACCTCTTTATTGATATTCAAACCTAGATTTAAATATTATTCACATTATAAAATGCAAATCATGTTTCTTATTATGACATAAACTTAGATAATGACAATACTTTTGAATATTAAAACTTTTTCATTTCACAATAACGGAAAACTTTATGTATAATCATCGCATGACAAAACCTCAACCTCGCAAACGTTCATCACCTGTTTTCCTTATTCTCGGGCTTGCTTTTCTTGCCATCGGACTTGCCACTGATCAAACTGCATTTACATGGATAGCTGTCGCTTTTGTTCTGGTTTCACTACTCAGGGGTGGGAAATGGCTGAGGCCGAGAAAATAGTTTGGTGATGAGCATCTGAATTATTTAGCCAACACTCAAAGAGCCGCGCCCTTGACGCGGTTCTTTTTTTCGTCTAAAATATTTAGGCTTACCTAAATTTTGTTTTAGCCATAAGGAGAATCCATGAAGCCTTTATCGAGAAGAGATTTTCTCAAAGTGGGCGGTCTCGCTTTTTTAGGAACCGCGGGTGCTACAGCACTTACACAACAAACCAAACACGATCATGTTCATGAAAACAATAGCAATGAGCATGCGTCTCATACCATGCAACAGGGCGATCATGGCGACTTGCCTGGCACAGTTGGGGAGGTGGATCATGAAAAGAACGGTTTCAACCCCTCTGACACCCTGACAGATTTCGACTATGGTGAGGTTTCGACGCTACCAAACGGACAAACCCTGCGGGAATACAAGATTGTTGCGCTCAATAAAAATATAGAGGTCATTCCCGGCATTGAATTCCCTGCGTGGACGTACAACGGAAGAATCCCGGGTCCCACACTTCGAGCCACGGAAGGAGACCGTATTCGAATCAACTTCAGCAATGGGAGTAATCATCCACACTCGATGCATTTCCACGGATTCCACCCCGGCGAGATGGATGGTGTACCCGGCACAGGCCCGGGTGGCCTCGTCGAACCGGGAGGTAATTTCATGTACGAGTTTGACGCAGAGCCATTTGGGCTCCATCTCTATCATTGTCATGTTTTCCCACTGGCACGTCACATTGCGAAAGGTCTCTATGGCACGTTCATTGTCGATCCCAAAGAGGGTCGTCCGCCTGTCGATCAGGAATTGATCATGATGATGAACGGCATCGATGTGGATTTCGATGATGCAAATGATTTCTATGCGGTCAATGGAATTCCCTTTCATTATCAGAATCATCCCATACAGATCAGAGTCGGTGAAAAGATTCGTATCTATCTCGTCAATATTCTGGAGTTTGATCTCATCAACTCCTTTCATCTTCATGCCAATTTTTTCAATTACTACCCCACGGGCACAAGCCTAACCCCCTCAGAATTTACTGACACAATCATTCAGGGGCAGGCGCAGCGCGGCATTCTGGAATTTACTTATAAATATCCCGGCATGTATATGTTCCATGCTCATGTAACAGAATTCGCGGAACTTGGGTGGAACGGCATGTTTGAAGTGATGGCATAACGGTGACCTATGACTCAATCAACTGTTCAACCCACGACAAAGCGCTTCACGTTTCGGACCTTCGTTCTGCTTCTCATCCCAATCATTCTCCTCGCTGGAGTGATCGCGCTCTTTCTCTATACTGGTGGCGGACTCCGTCTCGACTCTCCCGCACCGGTCGAAAATCTTGACGTAGAAAAATATATCCTGAAGCACAATAATATAGACCTTTATATTCGAAATACCGGACCGGAAGAACTGACGATTGCTTCCGTCATTATCAACGAGGCAGTCATGCCCTTTGAAGTAATGCCAAGTCCAACCATTTCACGACTCGGACGCGCCCAAATCCATGTGAACTATGCATGGACGCAAGGCGAGGCGTATGGCATTACGATCTTCACCAGTAACTCCATCCCATTTTCAGTAGATATACCGGTCGCTTTTGAAACCCCTCAACCCTCCGGCCGGACGTTTTGGGGATTCACGCTAATCGGCTTGTATGTCGGCGTGATCCCTGTATTTCTTGGTATTTTCTGGTTCCCTGCGCTACGCCAACTCGGTCGTCGGACAATGACCTTTCTCATGGCGGCAACCGCCGGTCTGTTGATCTTCCTCGGCCTGGATACGATCGCCGAGGCTCTGGAAGTAGCAGCAAAGGTACCTTCCGCATTTCAAGGCATTGGCTTGATCGGCATTGGTGCAGTAGCAACCTTCTTATTGCTCGATGCAATTTCCAAAAGTCAAACGGAGATCAAAGGCAGTGAATCGGAACGACGCCTTGCCATTGCCCTGATGATCGCAATCGGCATCGGATTTCACAATCTCGGTGAGGGACTTGCCATCGGAGCCGCATATAACGTTGGTGAGATCGCACTCGGAACGTTTCTGGTGGTCGGTTTCATTATCCAAAATATTACGGAAGGGCTCGGCATCATCGCACCTGTTCTGCGCGATAGACCAACCATCGGAAGGCTGGCACTCATGGGACTCATTGGCGGTGGACCTGCCATCATCGGCGCCTGGATTGGCGGATACACACCCTCGCCCTTCCTGGCAGTATTATTCCTTGCCATCGGCGCCGGGGCAATTTTTGAAGTCGTTTACGAAATCACCAAATTGATTCAAAAAGACACCGCCCGCGAATCCATGCCCATGATCGTTTTCAGCGGCGTGCTGACTGGAATGTTATTGCTCTGGGTGACAGGGTTGCTTATTAAGTAACAAATGTCATTGCGAGCTGAAGGCGAAAGAAATCGCCCTCGCAATGACGGAGAATCATATGGAACAACTCATTCCCTCTCTTCGCATCACAGGATTACTTGCTCTGCTTGGTGCATTTCTCTATGCTATTGGCGACGTACTTTTGCTTGCAAGCAAAGCCTCATGGGAGAACTATCCAAGACTCAAACCTTTTGCCAAACTCCTTTCAGATGCTGAGAAGATGGTTGTGCTTCCACCGACTCGTTTGATGTGGGGCGCGCTGCTGGGAGTCTTTGCCACACCGCTCATGTTGGCTGGCTTCTGGCAGGTCTATCGAGGATTGAACGGTGCGCACGAAACACTCATCCTTGTGACTGGACTCTTGTTTGCCATCGCATCAGTGATCGGAGCCTTTGTCCATGGAACGTTTTACTATATGGGTGAATACGTTCAGGCGTTGAACAAGGTCGAAGATGGCTCTCAGGCTGTAATTGCAGGGATGATCGCCCGTCATCGCAAGGTGCTGATCCTCACCTATGCGCCGGTCCTGATCCTGATCATCATCGCATCAATCCTATTCTCCATGTTGGTTGCTTCAGGCAAAACTGCTTTTCCCATTTGGATGGTTGCAATCAATCCAGTGACCATGACAATTGCATGGTTGATCATCAAGCGCATTCTCCCACAATTTGTGCGTGACTGGACCGAAGGTGCAGGATTCAATATTGCTTACCTGATGTTCTTTGCATGCACAACGATCACACTTTGGAACAGATAAGAATGGAACAAACTCTCACAATTTCAATTCAAGATTATCTAAAAAATATTTATGAACTGACCGAGAACGGCGAAGCAGCCAGCACCAACGCACTTGCCAGGAAACTAAATATCAGTGCACCATCGGTTACCGGAATGGTTCAAAAACTTGCCTCTGCAAAACCTGCGCTCGTTGAATATCACAAGCATCAGGGCGTGACGTTGACAAAGGAAGGCCGGAAAGCCGCGCTGGAGGTGATCCGTCATCATCGTTTGCTGGAAGCCTGGCTGGTGCAAACACTTGGCTATTCATGGGATGAAGTCCACGAAGAAGCGGAACGACTCGAGCATGTGATCTCGGAGGGTTTCGAACGGCGCATTGCAGCAGCAATGGGACATCCACTCCGCGATCCACACGGGGAACTTATCCCGACCGCTGATTTGAAAATGCCGCTGGACGATTCGACTCCGCTTTCTTCTCTGCGTCCAAACCAAACCGCAACAATCCAGCGTGTCAAAGCCCCTGATCCCGAATTGCTTCGCTATCTTGAAGGGTTGGGGCTTATCCCCGGCGCACAAATTGAAATCAAAGAACACTCCCCTTTTGATCATAACCTGACGATCAAAGTTGGGCGTAAGTCGATCGTGCTTGGATTAAACATTACAAGCAAGATCTTCGTTGAAGAAACGTAGAATGAGGCGGCATATGCAAATCAATGTGAAACTATTAATAATACAGAGCCTCGGTTTGTTTGTGATTTTCGCCTTAGCTTTGTTTCTTCCAGCTGGTACCCTGGCCTGGTTGGCAGGCTGGATCTACCTTTTGCTGTTCTTTGGCTTTTTTCTGGGCCTCAATGCATGGCTATTCAGATACAACCCCGGATTGCTACAGGAGCGTATGAGCCTGAGTAAACCAGATCAGAAAGGATGGGACAAGGTGCTTTTCCCTATACTCCTTGTCTTCCCCTTTGCCTGGTTGGTTTTCATATCTTTCGACGCTGTTCGTTTTCACTGGTCGCCCATGCCTATTTGGTTCCAGGAAGTGGGGACCTTGGTTCTGTTGTGCTCGTTCTATCTCTTTTTCCTGACGTTTCGAGAAAACTCATTCCTGTCAACTGTTGTGCGCATTCAGGAAGAACGCGAGCACAGAGTGATCTCGACAGGTCCCTATCACTATGTGCGACATCCAATGTATGCGGCTTTCCTCCTCTTTATGATGGGAACGCCTCTCCTGCTCGGGTCCTGGTATGGAGTTCTTTTGGGGTTGGCTTTTATGATCGTGCTTGCGAGACGGGCAATATTGGAGGAAAGCACATTAAAGAAGGATTTGCGCGGCTATGCAGACTACATGGCACAAGTGAAATATCGTCTCATCCCATATATCTGGTAGCTATATCTGGAACAAGGAAGTTAAGAACAATGGAAACCCTTTTTAGAATCATATTACCTGTATTAATCATCGCATTTGCTGCGCATCGTGGCTACTACGTAAAAAATCATAGCCAACCCGAAGATGTCACCCTGAAGCAACGTCAGGAGGGCATCGCCTCAAAAGTTAGCGAAGTGCTTGGCCTGATTGGCTTTATTTCCGTGATCGCATTTGTCATTAATCCGAACTGGCTTGCATTTGCAAGTCTGTCATTCCCTGTCTGGTTGCGCTGGGTAGGAATAGCACTTGCTTTGGCTGGATTCGCTCTCCTGCAATGGGCGCAGGTCACACTCGGGAAAAGCTGGAGCGACACCCCGCGCATGATGAAGGAACAAACCCTCATCACAAGCGGACCTTATCAATTTATCAGACATCCCATTTACACGGCCTTCGTCCTGATCCTGGGTTCAGCGCTCTTGATCTCAGCGAATTGGCTCATCGGTCTGGCATGGCTGGGCATGACGGTACTCGAAGTCGCGTCGCGCGTCGGCTTTGAAGAATCTCTCATGCTTGAATACTTTGGCGATCAATACCGGGAATATATGAAAAAGACAGGTCGATTACTACCACGATTGATTCAATAATCAAATTTTAGAAACAGAAGGAAACAACAATGAACGAAAACATTTTCCGCATTTTCGCCGCTCTCATCCTTTTCACTGGTGTGGGTATCTCGTCATACTTCCGCCGCAAAGCAGATCAGGAAAGTGGCGAAAAAATTTCCCGCAGTGTTGACGGATCAGCCATGATGACCATGATCAGAATTGGTGGACTGGTGCTTTGGCTGAGTCCGCTTGTATACCTGATCAATCCACATTGGATGGCTTGGTCAAAGATTGGCCTGCCAGAATGGGTGCGCTGGCTGGGAGTCGCTATCGGGATCCTTTGCGTCCTTGGGATTTACTGGCTGTTTAGCAGTATTGGCAGCGGCATTACGCCCACCAGCGCCACGCGTAAACAACACACACTTGTCACCAGTGGACCTTATCGCTGGGTACGTCATCCATTGTATACGGTTGGAGCATCCATGTTCATTGCCTTTGGCATGGTGGCAGATAACTGGTTCATCGCCGGACTGGGTGTATTAACTTTCATCCTCATGGCGGTCCGCACGCCAAAAGAAGAAGCCAATCTCATTGAAAAATTTGGAGATGAATATCGTGAGTACATGAAGCGCACGGGCCGCTTTTTCCCTAAACTTGGTGGCAGTTCATAAAGAGGAAACCGTGAACAAAAAATCATTCATAAAGAAATCACTTGTCCTTCTTATCATGACCTTGGCATTGGCTTTATCAGCCTGTGGAAACTCAGGCCCATCTACTAAGATCAGTTTCACAATGACAGACTTTGCGTTTAATCCGAACGAATTTACTGTCCCGGCCGGAGAGGACATTACTCTTAACGTTACTCACAACGGCACAATGGAGCATAGTTTCATTGTGATGAAGTACGGGACAGATGCAGGCAAAATGTTCGATGAGGCAGATAAAGTCAACGTTTATTGGGAAGTGGATCTGCAGCCAGGAGATTCGGAAACGGTCCTTTTTAAGGCCCCTGACCAACCAGGCACATATCAGATAATTTGCGGCATGGCCGGGCATCTGCAATCGGGTATGGTGGGGAGACTGATCGTAACTGAATAGCAACAATAATCAATATGCGATTCTAAAAGATGGTAAATCGCACAAGACGAATGCTGTCAAGTTAGGATATTGGAATAAAACAAACTATGGTTAAGTCCACTGCTGAAAAGGAAAGCAAGACTATCCGTTCTGCAACGGAGGTTCTGACCGGCCAGAGCAAAAAAAGTGGGCTGGCGCGGCTGATGCCATTTCTTGGGCCGGCTTTTATCGCCAGTGTTGCCTATATGGACCCGGGCAACTTCGCCACCAACATTCAAGGCGGTGCGAAATTTGGCTATCAGCTCTTATGGGTCATCGTCGCGAGCAATTTGATGGCAATGCTCATCCAATCGCTCTCAGCAAAATTGGGAATTGCCACAGGTGAAAACCTGGCTGAGCACTGTCGCAACCAATTTTCGAGACCTGTGGTGATTGGTATGTGGATCATCGGGGAATTGGTTGCGATTGCAACGGATCTCGCCGAATTCCTCGGTGCTGCCTTGGGCTTCTATTTACTTTTTGGAATACCCCTTTGGATTGCCGGTCTGATTACCGCGGTAACAACTTTTCTAATTTTGGGATTGGAACGTTACGGTTTTCGTCCACTCGAGGCAGTCATCACATCATTGGTTGGGGTTGTAGCTTTCAGCTATCTGATTGAAACCTTTCTTGATAAACCTCATTGGCCAACTGTTTTGTTCCATGCAGTTGTCCCACAATTCTCCGGCACTGAAAGCGTTTTACTGGCGACAGGCATTCTGGGTGCCACAGTCATGCCGCATGTGATATATCTACACTCCGCGCTGACACAGGATCGAATCATCACGCGCAACCCCGAACAACAACACAAACTCTTTCGCTTTGAATTGATCGACGTTTTCATCGCGATGGGTCTGGCAGGACTCATCAACATGGCGATGCTGATCATGGCTGCTTCGACATTTTTCAACGCCGGTTTGACCGAAATTGGTACCATCGAAGAAGCACATCGGACTCTTCAGCCGCTGCTTGGTTCCGCAGCATCATGGGTTTTCGCAGTGTCCCTGTTGGCTTCCGGCCTCTCCTCCTCCTCTGTAGGGACAATGGCAGGCCAGGTCATCATGCAAGGCTTTCTGCATTTTCACATCCCTGCCTGGGTCCGACGAGTTGTTACCATGTTCCCTTCATTGATTGTCATCTTCATAGGCCTAGATCCGACGCGCACATTGGTTATCAGTCAAGTAGTACTTTCGTTTGGCCTGCCATTCGCCATTATCCCGCTGATCATGTTCACCAGCAGACGTGATATTATGGGAACACTGGTCAATCAACGTATCACGACTATCGCCGCCATGCTTGCTGCCGCGCTTATTATTGCGCTGAATCTCTTCCTGCTGTATCAAATTTTCTTCGGAGGCCACTAACGTGTTCAAGCACATTCTTGTCCCCCTGGATGGTTCAAAATTGGCAGAGGCTGCCATCCCTATCGCTGCCTCACTGACGAAAACGCTAAATGCTCCAGTGACTCTGCTTCACATTATAGAGCAGGATGCGCCCCAGGAAATTCATAAAGACCATCATATTACACAGGCTGACGAAGCCTCGAGTTATCTTGAGAAGCTCGCCAAACGCGCCTTTCCTGCCAACGCGAAAGTGGATTGGCATGTCCACACTGCTGCTGTGAAAGATGTCTCCGCCAGCATCGTAGAACATGCCATGACAGAGTTCCAACCTGACCTGATCGTAATGTGTACGCATGGGAAAAGTGGAGTCCGTGAATTATTATTTGGCAGTATCGCGCAGCAAGTGGTTGCGCACGGAACGACTCCTTTGTTGCTTATCAAGCCCGACGTTGATTCTTCCCCGACTTTTAAACCAGACAAAATACTCGTTCCTTTGGATAGTGGCCCTGTTCACGACGATAGCCTGCCCGTTACCCAAGAATTGGCAAACGCTTACGGCTCCGAAATTCATTTATTAACGGTAATCCCAACATTCAGCACTGTGACCGGTGAAACAGCGGCAGCCAGCAGCCTGTTGCCTGCCACAACGTCCGCGCTGCTGGATATCAATGTGGAGAACGCGGAAGCGGATTTGCAGGCGCATTTGGATGAATTAAAGCAAGCGGATTTTCGAGTAACAGCGGAAATTGCGCGCGGCGATCCGGCAACTGAGATTGTGAATTTATCTGAAAAGCTCAATGCTGATCTGGTCGTGCTGACCACCCATCGCAAAGCTGGCGCGGCGGCCTTCTGGGCGCGTAGTGTTGCACCTAATGTGACCCGCAGGGCACGCGTTCCTATTTTGCTGATTCCACTGGAAGAGAAGAATTAAAGCCGGTTAGTTATTTTGATTGTATACACAAAAACCCTGCGAAGGTTATCCGAAGGACGTGAACCTTTATAAGGTTTCCGGTTTTTTATATTTAGGGATTGTTATATCGTGGTGGGTTTTGTATATCCTGTCCCCCATCATTCAGAGACCATAAGCTACGCCGCGGTTCCGCATCCGTTGAAGCATCCAATCCGTCTGCTCCTGAGTAATCACTCCATCTTTCACGGCATTTGCAAATCCTTGCTTATGAACTTCGTTCATAAAGTTCGCCAGATCTTCCTGTTGGATGCCATTATCGAGAGCGATCTGAATCATTGTCTTGCCAGAGGCGAGTTGATCTTCCACCTGTGCTTCAGTAAGACCGAGTTTCGCGGGTTGTCATTAGAATTATTTTCTTCATTGATTTGCTCTTTTATTCTGCTGACAGGATACTCCGCCAATGCGAAGTTTGTGTAAAGAATCAAACAAGATCGCAGAAAGACCCCCTGGCGAATATGCTATACTCGCCAAACGTATCTGTTGAGGAGTAGTTATGCCTGGAGCAAATTTCCAACCACTTACTTCTTACATTGAATATCCCATCGAGGAGATGAAGCAAAGAGCCATCGCTTTTCGAGAGGAAATGCAGAGGCGCCGTACAGTGAGACAGTTCTCGGACCGCCCTGTACCGCGTGAGATCATCGAAGAATGTCTGCTCGTCGCAGGAGGTGCTCCCAACGGAGCCAACCTGCAGCCCTGGCATTTTGTTGTAGTAAGTGATCCAAGGGTGAAACACGAAATCCGCATCGCGGCAGAGCAGGAAGAGGAGGAATTCTACAATCGACGCGCACCGCAGGAATGGCTGGATGCATTATCCGTGATTGGCACAGACGAGCACAAGCCTTTTCTCGAAACCGCCCCATATTTGATCGCAGTATTTGGTAAGAACCACAGTTTTTTACCTGATGGACGTCGCGTGAAAAACTATTATGTGAACGAATCTGTTGGGATTGCTACAGGATTTTTAATCGCCGCGATCCACAATGCAGGATTAGTCTCGCTGACTCATACACCCAGCCCAATGGGGTTTTTGAATACGATTTTGGATATTTCGCCGGATGAAAAACCATTCCTGATTTTAGTCGTGGGTTATCCGGCTGAAGATGCGAAGGTGCCATCAATAGAGAAGAAGTCGCTTGAGGAGATTGCTACGTTTATCTAAATAAATGTGAATACGTGGAAAAACATTCAGCTCATGCTTATTTCCAATCAACGTAGATAATCCATGCGTAGTTTTATCCGTAATTTTTTCGTTTCACTATTTTTCTGCAGTTTGATGTCACTTTTTGTACTCGCCAGATTTGATTATCAGCTTACTGGTATTGACGATGCAAATATCTATTTTGTATACGCGAGAAATCTAGTCGGTGGTCATGGTTTTGTATATAACATCGGAGGCGAAAGAGTGGAGGGTTTTACATCGCTTTTATGGACTCTTATCTGTGCACTAGCTTTTAAATTCTCAAGCCAATCGGAACTAATCTTATTAATTATCAATATCGTGATCATAAGCGTGGGGATAGCCACCGCTCTCACCTACCTACAAAATGGTTTTTGGGGGGCGAAGAAAAGTCAGCAAACCAAAATCTTATGGTCAGGTATCTTTTTGATACTACTTCTCACTTCACCCAGATATATTGTTTGGAACACGATTACTTTAATGGAGAATGGTTTGTGGAGTACTTTGCTGCTTGTTACAACGATTTTTGTAATCAAAGATCATTCCTCCCCACGGGCGCTAAACCTTGGATTTATCCCTCTTTTGATTTTGCTGGTGTTGACCAGGCCAGAATCGCTGCTGTGGGGACCAATATTCGTTGGAATACTATATATTCGCTTAGCATTTGAGAAGAGTCCTATTACAGCTCTAAAGGATTTAGTTCCATCTATCTTCTGTTTTGTAATTTCCGTAGTGCTCATGATCTGGCTCCGACTTCAGTATTTTGGCTATCTCCTGCCAAACACCTATTATGCGAAGGTCTCCCCATCGTTAATCTATGACCTGCAGCAGGGTACGATCTATCTTTCTAAATATATGATTTCAGATCCAATCGTTTTGCTAAGTGTAATTATGATTACTGCGTCTGGTTTGCAGACCCTGACTGGAATTTTCTCCAGGCAGATTCCAAATGATGGTTCATTCTTCCTTCCAATCATTGCAGGAATTGGACTTTTGGAACCCTTAATCACAGGTGGTGATCATTTCGGTTCCTTTCGCATTTATCAGAATATTTACCCAATCGAAATTTTGTGCCTGTTGTACTTTATAGACCGTATCTTGCCTACGTATATAAAATGGAATGAGTCCTCCAAAACAGCTCAATTGCGGCCCAAGCTTTTCAGCCTGGGCCCAACTGTAGTGCTTGCGCTTGTTTTTATTCCATCCCAGATTTATATGTGGAGTTCCATTAAGTCAGAAATCAACATTGAGTTTGAGGTTGCGGATTATGGGCGGAAAAACGGCGCACTGATTCAACAACTATTCTCATCCCTTCCTGAATTACCCAGCCTGGGAGTTGTTACCTCGGGCGGAATAAAGTATTCCTATGAAGGTGATATTGTCGATCTGATGGGACTGAACAACACTATCATGGCTCACAATCACGGAGATCGAAAAGGGATTAAAAACCACGCCGCCTTTGATATTCCAACGTTTTATCGGTTACAACCCGATATTGTTTGGCCCGTCACTGTGATTGAAAAAAATTGGCAATATAGCGAATCCGAAATCAAAGAAAGCTGGGAAAATAAAGAAGGCCTTAAAGGCCTGTTTGATGACTCTGAATTTTTAAAACTTTATACCTTTGCCAAAGTGAGCAGCAGAAAAAACCAAGAAAATAAATACGCGCTGGTTGCCTGGTTTAAGAAGAATTTTCTAAAACAATTAAATACGAATCCTGATTTTCTCATCGAAGAATATCCATAGAGGCCTTAAGAAGCAATGATGAAGGTTGCGTCACTTTTATGATGGGTAGTCGGTTTATAATTTGAGTAGAAAAGGCTTCATAATGAACGCTACTATGGCGATAACCTCGACATCTTGCAGATTCAAATTCTAACGATTGAGGATTTATTGAACGGAAGCTCCGCGTTATCTCGATCATGGCGAGTGGTAGTCTGAATTTCAAGAGGCCCAAGAAGGAAAAAGGGAAAGATCAGTCGAAGTTGTTTGAGTGAAATAAGGAATTCTTGCGATAAGGTTTATGCCCAAACGCGTCCTTACATCAAAATCGATTTCTCCCATTTCGACTCTGCTGCTGCTAGGGCTGGGGATTTATCTATTGTCCCCACAACTTGCCTCATTGGAAAGTTCGCTGAAAGTGATTCGCCAAATGTCACCTATATTTATTGCGTTGGCATTTGGAATACAGGTAGCGAGTTACTGGGGCAGCGGATACCTCATGCAAGCCAGTGTCGGCATTGCTAAGCAACAGATCACCATATTCCAGGGAGCTCTGGTCACGTTGGCAGCGAACAGTATCAGTCTTTTGGCTGGCGGCTCAGTAACGGCATTGGCTATGACGATTCGGTGGATACGTCGTCTTCGAGTGAACGGTGAGGGTGCTAGCCTGGCCGGGACTTTGCCTTATGTCTTCAACAATCTGGTGCTGTTGGTTTTATCACTCTTTGGTCTTGTGTATTTGCTCATCATCCACCAGCTTTCAGGATTACAGGCCGTGTTCTTCGCCGCGATCGCGCTGCTCTTCCTATCTATTTTCGTGGTGGTCGCTTGGGCGCTGCGGAATCGGGCCCAGCTTACCCGCATCACTCACTCTATTGGTCACAGATGGGCCGCATTCCGACATCGCACATATAAGCCGAAGAGAACCGAGTCTGCAATTGAGCAGCAGTTCGACGCCTGGCGCCATTTGCGCGCCGGCGGTTGGATGAAGCCATTAACGGGTGCCAGCCTCAACATCGGATTAGATATGCTCACCTTGTACATTCTCTTTTCTGCTTCCGGTCATTCTATTAGCCTGGGCGCGTTGTTCGTAGGCTATGGTTTGCCGTTATTGTTTGGCAAGGTTGGCTTTTTGCCCGGTGGTTTGGGTGTCGTTGAAGGCACAATGGCTGTGTTATACAGAGGCTTCGGTATCCCCAATGAAATTTTAGTGGTGGTTATCCTGGCATATCGGTTGCTATCTTTTTGGCTACCGACATTATTGGGATTCTCACTCGTTCCATATCTCAATAAATAAGCTTACTTGATGCATACATAACTGCATCCTCTACCAGAAATCCACTGAACAGATGAAGAAGTTTTCTGTCAATCCTATTTATTTCAACAATTCTTCAATCTGTTCACAATGCGCCGTCTCATGCTGAGTAAGGTACAGCGTATAACTGAAGACTGTTTCCGGGCGGTCTTTGATGATTGCGGAGCGCGACCAACCCTCAATGGAAATTTGCTTCAATGTATTCAATAATTCGTTACGCTGCTTTTTGTACGCCTGGAACGATTCGGGAAATGCGAGTTCGAGATAATTGGTCTTCTTAATATAGGAACGCGGCGAAATATATCGCAGGGTGGGGTGATCTTGAGTAAGCATGATATGAATAAATTTTCCCCGAACATCGGCACTGGCACGCAAATGCGCTAGGATGTCGCTGACAGCCCAGGGTTCTTCATCTGTTCTAATATGAAGCCGAGTCTCTGAAACACTTTTCGTCACAGTTGCAATGCGGAGAGGAGCTTCAGCGAGTAATTCAAGAAACTGCTCAATTTCAGCAGAATTGATTTCCGTTTTTACTCTTCCTCTCCCAGCAGCAACTTAATCCTCTCCCATGGCTTCAACTTCTCATCTTCTGCAAGAAGGTTTTTCAATTCATACATCTCGTCGCGCAGAGCAGCGGCTCTTTCGAATTCAAGGTTTTTCGCGGCTTCCTTCATCTGCTTTTCCATCTCACCGATGATCTTCTGCAATTCGTTGCGCGGCATATCGCCAACACTCTTTGTTTTATATTCCCCTCTCATTTCGCTCACAGCCTTCGCAGAGAATTCCTCGGTTAAATCGTGGATCGCCTTGTGAATGCTCACAGGCACGATACCATTCTCTTCGTTATATTTCACTTGTTTCGCGCGGCGGCGGTTCGTTTCCTCAATGGCGAACTTCATCGAGTCGGTTATGCGGTCGGCATACATGATCACACGTCCATTGACATGACGCGCGGCACGACCTATAGTCTGGATCAGCGCAGTCCCCGAGCGCAAAAAACCTTCCTTATCCGCATCCAGGATTCCAACCAGTGATACTTCAGGCAGATCCAGCCCTTCACGCAAAAGATTGATACCGACAAGAACATCGAACACACCCAAACGCAAATCGCGCAGAATCCCGACGCGTTCCAACGTTTCCACTTCCGAATGCAAATAGTGGACCTTCATCCCCAGCTCCTGCAAATACTCGGAAAGATCCTCGGACATCCGCTTCGTAAGTGTAGTGACCAGGACTCGTTCGCCTCTTTCAACCCGCTGCCTGATCTCGCCAACCAGATTATCTACCTGCCCAGTAGTGGGGCGCACTTCCACTTCGGGATCAACAAGTCCTGTTGGGCGTATGATCTGTTCCACGACCTGATCCGCTTTACCCATCTCATAAGGTCCAGGCGTAGCGGAGGTGTAGATCGTGTGACCCATCACCTGCTCAAATTCATCAAACTTCAACGGACGGTTATCCACCGCGCTCGGCAATCGAAATCCGTACTCGACCAGTGTCTCTTTGCGGGAGCGATCACCGTTATACATGCCGCGGATTTGCGGAATGGTCATGTGACTCTCATCGATCACGAGCAGATAATCGTTTGGCAAAAAGTCGATCATCGTCCACGGATGTGTGCCCGGCGCGCGTCCATCCAGATGGCGTGAATAATTCTCGATGCCAGAGCAATAACCAACTTCTTTCAACATTTCCAGATCATAACGGGTGCGTTGCTCAATCCGCTGTGCTTCGAGATATTTTCCTGCCTCTTTAAATTGCGCCAGACGTTCTTCCAATTCGGCTTCGATATTTTTGATTGCGTCCTTTAATCGATCAGCATCAGTGAGATATTGCTTAGCCGGATAAATCGAAACTCGATTTGGTTCATCAAACACTTCGCCGGTCAACGGGCTGAACTCCATGATGCGTTCCACTTCATCACCGAAGAATGTGATGCGGAATCCTTTTTTATCTTCGTACGCAGGGATGATCTCCAGCGTATCGCCCCGCACTCGGAAGGTGCCTGGGCGAAGTTCCATATCATTGCGCTGATATTGCGATTCGATCAATTGACGAAGCAAAGCATTACGCCGATACAATTCGCCAACCTGCAGAATCACAGTTCCCTTGCCGAATTCTTCTGGAGAGCCCAAACCATAAATACAAGATACAGAAGCAACAATAATCACATCGCGTCGGGAAACCAGCGCAGTGGTCGCGGCAAGACGCAGACGCTCGATCTCTTCGTTGATCTCAGTCTCTTTTTCAATATAAAGATCATGACGCGGCACATATGCTTCTGGTTGATAATAATCGTAATAAGAGACAAAGTAAGAGACAGCGTTTTCCGGGAAGAATTCCTTGAACTCGGCATATAACTGCGCAGCAAGCGTTTTGTTGTGCGCCATGATAAGCGCCGGCTTTTGCAATTCCTGGATAACGGAAGCGATCGTGAAGGTTTTGCCGGTGCCGGTCGCACCGAGTAAGACCTGATTCTCTTTGCCGGCACGGATTCCATCTACGAGTCCACGGATGGCTTCGGGCTGGTCGCCCATCGGTTGAAAGGGTGCTTGAAGTTTAAAATCCATAGTTTATTTTGTGAAAAGAAAATAGGAACGGGTGTTCTATTATATCATGATATCTCTCAGTGCTCATACCTCAGGGACAACACTGGGTAGAGGGAGACCGAAGGTTCCCGACTTCGGTGCAAAATCACATCCTATAAGGGTGCTGCGCAAAGATTTTGTCGTCTATGGCAGCGTGTATAATCACACAAACCATATCAGAAGGTATCATGCAAATATTTCTTTACATTATCGGCATACTGCTCATCCTGGCGGGAGGAACGTTTTTCCTGCAGGGAATTAACATCCTGCCGGGCAGTTATATGGCCGGCGATCCCCAATGGGCGATTAATGGAGGCATTATGATCGTTGTTGGAGTTGGTCTAATAATTTGGGCCAGGCGAAGGAAATAAATGAGGTGGCTGAGAGTTTCCAAATCGGTGACCGGGTTCAAATCTTTCTTGATTCCAAAGTTTGGGGGAGTGAAGGCTGGTTTGATGGGACGGTTGTGCGTATTGATCCATATACGCAGCACCGTAGCTTCTATTGGGTGGAGTTGGATAACGAGGCAGAGGCAACGCTTGGAAAACACACGAAATTGATCTCTGTCCTGAACCCCAAGAACATTCGGAAAGCATAATCGTTTTTTAATATAAAACCGTTACAATGGGTGAACCTTCTTTGTAAGGATAGACACGTTAATGGAGTCTGCAATTTAATATGGGGAATTAATTCCATTTGGTATTGTGTGACGAGCACATTTTATTGAAAGAGGAACGTAAATGAGTAAAAAAGCGATTTTTCTCCCATTCCTGCTCTTGATGATAAGTTTTATTCTGTCCGCGTGTATCGGGCTTCTTCCCTTGGAAGAAGAGCCTGTCAGCGGTGATTTTGGTCCCAAAACATCTCTTCAGGAACAGCAAGCCAGAACGTTCGAAGCACTGTGGAAACACCTGGAAGACAATTACATCTACTTTGAAACTGCCGACGTGGATTGGAAAACCTTACACGATAAATATTTGGAGCGAATCAACGCAGGTCTGACAGCAGACGAATTTAACAACCTAATGAAAGATTTAGGGACAGAGCTTCCAGCGGGTAGTCTGGTGTATGAAACTCGCGCAGAACGCATCGAAGCAGATACAGTCGATACTTCCTCCTATGAAGGCATCGGTGCATTCGTTGGCTTTAGCAAGGATCCTCAACCACATATTGTTCTGCTGGCTGTGATGGATGGCTCTCCGGCTGAGCAGGCAGGGCTGAAGGCCCATGATAGTATTTTGGAAATTGACGGAACTCCCATCCAATTGGAAGAAGGGATCACTGCCGTCAACCGTGTGCGTGGGCCGGCCGGCAGCTCAGTAACACTCAGCATCCAGAGTCCAGGCAGCACCGAGCGCTCCATCGATGTGAAACGCGGAAAATTAACCAGCACTGGCAAACTCGAAGCAACTACAATCACGGGAACAAATTATGGATACCTGCTTTTTCCTCCCGTTGGTTACAGCACTCTGTTAGACGACGTTACAAAAAGTCTTCAGACGTTTTCCACCAATCGAACTCTGGACGGAATGATCCTTGATCTACGTATTACAGGTTCAACCAGAGGCTGGCCACTGGAAGACTTGTATAACATGTTTTATCATGGAGCGCTGGGTGAATTTTATAACCGTGATAAAAAACAGTCAGTAGAATTGAAGGGGCAGGATGTATTCAACTCTCAAAAAGTTCCACTGATCATCCTGGTTGGGCAGAATACAACCGGTTTTCCGGAGATTCTTGCTGGCAGCCTTCAAATGCATAAAAGGGCCACTGTGATCGGCGAAACAACACCAGGTGCCATCGAGACATCCTCATCGTATTATCTGCCAGATGGTTCAGAGGCATTGATTGAAACGACATCCTTCGTCCTGCCAAATGGCGACGAAATTGGAGCGACCGGAGTTGTTCCGGATATCTCATTGCAGCAGAGTTGGGATGAAGTTCTGCCGAATAATGATCCGGTCCTCGACCGGGCGATTCAATATCTGGATGAACAGAAATGAAAAAATTACTAGTTTATACCCTTAGTGCCTTGTTACTCGCATCCTGTCTACCAAAGGATGTCCAGATTCCGCAAAGCCCCCTGCTTTCGACGCTTGAACGAAAATCGGGTTTGATCTCTTATATTGGCTCGGACGGAAACATGTATGTCTCAGATCAAGGGGGCGGACATCTCAAAAAGCTCACGGAAGATGCAGTCATTCCACAGAGTCAAAGCGATCCATTGCTATATTATCAATATCCGACATGGTCACGCGATGGCAGCCAGCTTGCCTTTATTGGCTTAAAGTCGGATGGTTCGCAGACCCAGTCCACAGTGATGGTCGCCAATATGGATGATGACTCAGTAAATGAAATTTATAAGAGTGACAGTGAGCATCCTATTTATTTGAATTGGTCGCCTGATAATGCGAATCTAAGTTTCATCTCCACCAATGTTTCGGGACAGAATATGATCTTGCAAAATATTCCTGCACAAGGTGGAGAGCGAACCATTCTCGATACCGGTTCGCCGTATTACTGGTCATGGGCACCTGATGGGCATGAGATGATCGTCCATGCGGGCGGGACGGCCGCTTCGGCACCGGAACACATTGCATTTCTCAATATGGATGCCTCAACGGTCACCGAACAAGGGCTGGATTCCACTCCCGCTTCCTTCCAGGCCCCGGCCTGGTCGCCGGATGGAAGCCATATCGCCCTTGCGCGTACATTCGATAAAGAAAATCAGATTGTTGTTACAGACGCGGCTGGCGAGAACCCTAAAAAGGTCGGCACATTTAATAACAAAACAGCATTCGCCTGGTCCAGTGACAGCTCACGGCTCGCATACATCGACGGCGATCAGGCCCTGAATGCAGGTACCTTTGGTCCTCTGCATGTCGTCGACCTGGAAACATCCAAGGAAACGGTTGAAGATGGAAATATCATTGCCTTCTTCTGGTCACCAAGCGGAAAAGAAATTGCGTATTTCATCCTGCTGCAGGCAAATGCTGATTCAAGTGGGTCGTCAGGTGGTTCAGGTTCAGCACAGACAACTCCCCAATACGTCCTTCAACTGCATGTGTTGGACGTGACAACCGGCCAGAGTCGTGAACTATTCACCTACCAACCCACGCAACAATTCTTGAGCGTCCTGCCCTACTTCGATCAATATCACCAATCTGTCACCATCTGGTCGCCAGATAATAATAATCTTGTCCTGTCATTTTTAGATAGCTCGGGAAAGCCTGGCATCGCAGTGGTAGCAGCTTCCGGCAAATTGCAGCCACGTCTGCTGGCGCAAGGATATTTAGCCTTCTGGTCATGGAAGTAAAGGCGACCCATCAATATCTTCCGCGGAAAGTGAACGATCAGCGACTACTTTGCTTGAAGGTGATCTGCGTAAAACCCAGGCGGGTCCCCCCTACGATAATTAACAAAAAACAGGCTGAGATTAAAATCTCAGCCTGTTTTATTCTACTCAACTTTCGCTTTTGCCTTCGACTTCGTCTTCGCTTTAGCCTTCTCTTGCGATTTTCCGTTGCCATTCTTAGAAGAGACCATTGTCTCTTCTACCAGTGCCTTTAACAGCAATTCGCTGTCATCCACCTCATCGGTGGAAGCGGCAGTGCGAATGACCTGAATACATTCTTTACCGGTCAAATCGTTTCTTTCCAACAACGCCTGGGCAACTGCATGTACTTCAGTAGCATGTTTCGCCAGGATCTGCTCGGTCTGCTCTTCGAGTTTTCCCCAGAAGAGCTCAATCACGTCATTTCGCTTATCCATAAGTTTTGTTCCAGCGTCACTACTATCCAAAGGTGGACCAAAATAACCATAATGCGCCAATTGCCACAACCGCCCGCGAACACTTTGGAAATCGCCCGTGGCACCGGTCCAATATTCACCGAGGAACAACTTGGTTGCCACATGACCTCCCATTGAAACAATAATGTCAGCGACAAAAGTTCGCAATGGAAGGGCATAAATATCGTAATTTGACACAGGTAATACATATCCCAACGCCTCTGAACGGCGGACAATACTCACGCGCACAATTCGTTCGTCCGGGCGAAGATGATATTGAATGACCGCATGGCCCGCTTCATGATAAGCCACTTGCCTGCGCTGGTCTTCCTGCATTTCTTCAATGGGGTTTTCCAAACCCATGGCCTGTTCCTGGAATGCCAGTTCAATATCGCGTTGGGCTATCCGCTCGCGTCCATCGAACAACGCCAAACGGACAGAGTCCTTCATGATCGCAGACATAATTCTGGCGGGCGTCGCCCAGGCAGTGTCACTAACAATTGCTTCGATATCTACACTCTCATCCGTTTTGATTTTGTTCAAATAGTATTTCACCATCTCACGACGACCACCACGGTCAGGCTTATTCACCACAACCGTTCGGTCAAATCGACCGGGACGAGTGAGCGCAGGGTCAAGCACATCGGGCCTGTTTGTGGAACCCATAAATAGAATGTGCCAGTCGCGCGGGGGCACGGGTTTACCGCGGAGTTGATACCAGCGGGCGCGCAACTTTTCCCAGGAGGACAATTCGTTGATGCCATCCATTTCATAGAGCAGGCGGGTGAGCGCCCCCGTACCGCCGCCCATTCCCATCATGCCACCCATCCCCATCCCCATACCGGTTTGCCCGCCGCCCATCACGCCACCGCGCGACATGCCCACCGCGTCAATCTCGTCAATATAAGCAATGCAGGCGCCATATTCACGTGCCATTTTACGAGCCTGGCCAATGAAGCGGATCATCTTAAGCACATCCACGCCCATGAACATGGCACGAAAGCCTGAACCTTCAATGGAGATAAATGCGATACCTGCCTCACCCGCCATGGCTTTTGCCAATAGTGTTTTGCCAGTGCCGGGTTCTCCATAAAGTAACAACCCGTTGATAAATTGACCACCCATCTTCTGGAACTGGCCGCGATCCGAAAGCAGGGAAATCCACTGCCGCACCATTTTGATCAGGTTTGGCTGACCTTTGTAATCATCGAAAGTGACCTGCTTCGGATCACCCGGCCGAATGATCTCGACCCGTGATCGCGCCATAAACCAGAAGATCGCTACAAACTGAATCACAACGAATGAGATCGCAAAAAGGATCCGTGCTGCAAAACTCAGGATTACAAGGATAATATTCAGAACTTCGGGACTGATAATCGCCCAGTAGATAAGTCCATTAAACGCAGCCCAACCCAAAATGCCGAAGAAGAAGCGTACAGGCTTGCCAGAGGCCGCCCAAATAAAGACACGCAATTGAATGTAGATAAATAATAACGCAAGAAGCAGATATCCAATGATGATCAAGCCGTTGACGACCATGATCCGAGCGTTGGTTGAAACTATTGACATGGAAACAAGTACGTTCACAAACGCCCACAAAAACAGGCCGAGCACTGTCCAAAGACGCCAGGCACGGATGTTGCTAACCACATATCCCAGCGCGCCCAGCGATAGTGGATTCAGCCACCAGGCGATCGCAATCCCTAACGCCAGGACAGATCCGCGACTTGAGCGTGTAGCATTCGAGGTCACAAACCAAATGACCGGAGCAGAAACAAAAAGAGTGATAAGCAGGCCCAGCACCCAGCCAATAGCCCCATAAAAATCCGTGGAAGCCCTTGCCATGGAGGCCATACGCGCCTTTTTTGACCCTTCACCACTTTGAATTGGAACAAGCTTGGCATCTGCGCCCTTTGGAGATAATTCCGTCGCGGACATAAGTCACCTCATAATTTGCTTTGACCGATTTCAAAAGAGTGTACCTTAAAAAGGTTAAGGGTACAATGCAAGGGTAAAATTCTCATTCATCCTTAATGAGTAATCTGATACTAAATTCTGGACGCCGCACTACCTAAATTCTTACGCCTGATGGACTTGCGCCGCGTATCACAAAGGTTACAGTTCTATAAACATGGAATCCAAACAATTATCATTGCATCATCTCGTTCGATTCCCGGCGTCGACCCAAAGCCAGGAGACTGACACCCTTTACCCAACCATCCTCGCTCTGCACGGGCGCGGCAGCAACGAACATGACCTCATTGCCCTCGCAGATCATCTTCCAGAGAGTCTTCTTTGGATTAGCCCACGCGCTCCGCTCACGCTAGGACCAAATTCCTATGAATGGTTTCGAGTCAGAGTGATTGGTAAGCCTGACCCTGAACAAGTTGCCTCTGCCCTTGAAACGATAGATCATTTCATCGATGAAATTCTCTCTGCATATCCCATCGAGCCTCAAAAATTGTTTTTACTAGGGTTTAGTCAGGGAAGTCTTTTATCCATGGGTTATGCATTGGAACGTCCTACGCGGGTGGCCGGCGTCATTGCCCAATCTGGTTATATTCCTCAAAATATAAATTTGGAAATCGACGAAACTGACTTAAAAAACAAACCCTTCATTCTTACCCATGGTGAACAGGACACGATGATTCCCGTTGAGTGGGGCCGCGCGAGCCGCGACTATTTGCAAAAACTAGGAGTTGACCTGACCTACTATGAATTCCGAATGGGACACAACGTGAGCATGGATTCGCTTGAGGTCATTTCT
>Ga0114129_10003389_pt1 | contig 22396 bp, 11 predicted proteins | sample RhiMetdeltSRZDD1_FD_80071 | JGI IMG/M metagenome (GOLD analysis project Ga0114129, IMG submission 80071) | Populus rhizosphere microbial communities from Tennessee, USA - Rhizosphere MetaG P. deltoides SRZDD1 (version 2) (version 2) | ecosystem: Host-associated > Plants > Roots > Rhizosphere >... | reverse complement strand
TACGCGCTGTTTCAGCTGGCGCAGGCCATGTTCTTCGAGCCGCGCGCCGAGAGCCGGCTGTCCGACGAGCACGAGCGGCAGCAGCTTCTCGGATGGCGTCTCGACGTTGGCGAGCAACCGAATTTCTTCGAGCAGTGCGGTGCTGAGGGCCTGGGCCTCATCGATTACGAGTGCCGTCACCTCTCCGCGCGCTCGTGCCTCGCGCACCGCCTTCACCAGTTCGTCCAGCAGCACGGCCTTCGATTGCGCGGCCTCCGCGCTGAGCCGTAAGGTGCGCGCGAGCGTCTGAATGAACTCGGTCCTCGTCAGGGCGGGGTTATTCACACACACGCAACGGACATGACGGCACCGCTCCGACGCGAACGCCGCATTGAGCAGGGTGGTCTTGCCGGTGCCTGCCTCGCCAGTCAACACCGTCACGGCCCTGGACGCCGTCAAACCATACTCAAGGTTGCTCAGAGCTTCACGATGGCGCGGGGTCAGGTAGAGATACTTCGGATTCGTTGTCAGTTCGAAGGGCAGCTCGCGAAGCCCGTAAAACGCCTGATACATGGTTAGTGGAGGGCTGGCGTCGTGTTCGTCAAACGATCCTCGAGACGAAGGCCGCGATCAAGAGGACCGCCGAACGACGGATGATTGAAAGCCATTTCCGCCGTCGGGCCGTGTCATCCTTCCCTTCGATGATCGGGATGAGCGCCAATACGGGAATCGCGAGTACGCGCTCGGCGTCCTCTTCGCATTTGAACGTCAAGTCGCGGTATTCGAGGAATCCCAGGAGCATAAACGCGCACGCGAGTCCAGTGAACGGCGCGCCGAACAGGACGGCCAAACGGAAAGCCTGGTTGTATGGCTGTCGAGGGAATGACGGTGGATCGACGATGCTGAAACTGTCGGCGGCTGGCTCCTTCGACGGCGTTGCCGTGTGATTCACCTGGTCTTCTTTGAGAAGCAGCCTTGCGTAGGCCTCCTGGAGCGTCGTGTACTGGCGCATCAGGTCCGCCAGCTCCGATGTGCGGGCAGGCACGGCGTCTATTCGCGCCTGATACGCGGCGACCCGCCTCTTCAGGCGACCCTCTTCAACCTGATCTGCGGTGATCCGGTGTTCGAGAGTCTCGAGTTCCGCCGTGAGGGCTGCTACATGAGCATCCGCTCGACGCGTATCGTCGTCCAGCTTGGTCTGCAGATCTCGGACGCTCTGCTCGAGCGCGAGAACCTCAGCATGATCGCTGGGGTCACGCATTTTCGCGGCATCGAGTTTCGCACGCGCGCTCTCGAGTTGCTGCGCTATCGATGTCCCGGTACTGCCGCCCGCGGACAATCCGAATGCACTGGGAGAAGGGTCCGAAGGGGTTTGCGCGGACGCGATTTGTCGCTGGAGTGCGAGGCGCTTATCGCGGGCCTGGTTCATTGATTCGCCGAGTGACTGCAACTGCGTCTGGGCAAGCTGAAGCGCCTGCAGATTGCTCTGAAGTTGGGAGGAAAGCTGGCCGGCGAAGCGCCGTCTGTAGTCCTCGAGCTTTCCTTGGTGCTCGATCAAGCGCCGCTTCGCTTCCTGAAGCTCGATACGAGAACCGTTCGTCGTATCTTTGACCCCCGCCGGCGCGTTCGATTTCACGTAGAGCGCAGTAAGTCGCTCGGTCACGCTCTGGGCGACCTTCGGATCAGCATTTGTGTACCCGAGGCGAATATATGGTTCCCCGCTCTGGACCGTTACATCAATGTCACGACGCATCCGCTCGACAGCTGCATCCATGCTTCCAGACGCACGCTGCTGTCTGTACAGATCGAAATCCTTGATGATTCGCGCAATCATGTCGCGCGTCAATATCTGTTCCGCGGTGGATTGCAGGCGATCACGGGTATTGGCGGCGAGCGTGGACGTTGATTCCTTGTCCGGTATACCCCGCGAAACGGCCGCAGTCAATGTCTCCGACCGATAGCGTGGCAAGAACTGGTACGCCAGAACACCGGTGACAGTGCCAAACGCCACTGGCAGGAGAACGAGCCACCGGCGCCGTCGGAGGATCCGGACGATCTCCCTGACCGTATACCTCTTTCCTGGCAGCACATCTAACTCCGCATCGCCGTGGGGTTTGGCGGGACACCAGCCCTGACGCCAAGTCCGGATCGTGAGCGGACGGAAACTGAACAGACGGTATAGCCCCCGTCAATGGAGCACCGTTCCTCTGCGTTCAGCGGGCGTCGCACAGAGATCAAAACTGTGATCCCGTCGCCACTCTTGAAATTGTAATCAGCCGCCGGGCAGACGTTACCCGCAGAATCCCCAGCATTTTCGCGCCTGACCGTCTTGGTCGCCTGTTTGCGCTCTGGCTGCCGGCAGAAGTCTGCCGAATCGTTGCAACCGTCGCCGAGAAACATGCGCGTGGAAATGTCCGTGCGCCGGGAGACCCGAGCCAATGATCTTTCATCCCTCCAGACTCGCACGTATCGCCGCAGCCGCCACTCTTTTCATCGCCTCAGTGTCTGCTTCGGCGCGATCGACGAGCGCCGTCTCTGGCCAACTGGGTTCACCGCTGCCGCCGATCCGGTCCGGCAACATTGTGCCGGTGACCACTGAAGCGGAACTGCAAGCGGCTATCGCATCGCTTACGTCCGATACGACGATCGTCATCGCACCGGGCACATACACGCTGACCGCGCCGCTTTCGATTCGGGGACCGCTGACGAACGTTGGAGTTCGCGGAGCGACCGAGAATCGAGACGATGTCGTGCTCGTTGGCGGAGAGGCGCCCAAGCAACAGTCTCGAGAGGGGCAAAACGGAATCTCGGTCGTTGGAACGGTCCAGAACCTCGTCATCGCGAACCTGACGATTCGAGACGTGTCCGGCCGCGCAATCGCCCTGAGCGGGGGAGTAGAGCGGCCGATTATCCGCAACGTTCATCTGGTCAACGCCGGACGCGAGTCCATCAACGCCACTCGGGACGGCAAGCGGGGTGGCGTTGACGACGGTGTAGTGGAGTACTCCCTCATTGAATACACCAACGCGGCGGGTGACGCCTCTGCGAGGGGCATCGAAGTCGCCGGTGGCAAGGGTTGGGTGATTCGCAGCAACGCGTTTCGAAACATCAAAGCAACCAGCGGTATCGCCGGCCCGGCGGTTCTGATGTGGCAAGGGTCTCGCGACTCCCTCGTCGACGGCAACGCCTTCATCGACTGCCAGCGTGAGATCGCGTTCGGCCTCGAGCAGCGAACGCCCAACGATCACGAGGGCGGCATCATCCGGAACAACTTCATCGTCCGAGACCCATCGATCCAGGCGAGATCGGCAATCCAGGTGGCGGATTCGCCGAACACGCAGATTCTTCACAACACGATTCTTGCGAACGGCACATCCGCGTCGCTGATCGAGTATCGCTTCGCGGATACCGAAGGCGTCGCCATTCTCAACAACCTGCTCGACGGCGAAATCACCGCGCGCGATGACGCGAGCGGCCTGTCGGCCGACAACTACACGAAAGCAACGGCTGCGATGTTCGCCAATCCGAGCGTCGGCGACCTGCACCTCGTTGCCGGAGCCACTGAGGTGATGGATCGGGTCGGCGTGCTGACCGACGCGGCAAATGACGTGGATGGCCAGTTGCGCCCCCAGGCTGCGGCGGCAGATTACGGTGCGGACGAGTACCTCGGCCCGGCGCCCGTGCAGCCGCCCCCCGCGCCAGCGGTGACAACAACAACCGGTACGACGAGCAGCTCGACACCCACAAATGGCCCATCCGTCACCACCAAAGTGGCGAGCGGGTCTTCCGCGAGCACGGCGCCGCCGCCCACCGGACTGCCGGCCCCGTGGGACACCGCGGATATTGGCAACCCTGGAAAGGCCGGAGCGGCGACGTGGGCTTCACCGATCTTTACCGTCAAAGGCGGCGGAATGGACATTGGTGGCAACGCAGATCAGTTCAGGTTTGTCTATCAGACGCTCGACGGTGATGGCGAGATCATCGCCTGCGTCGATTCCCTCGACCGGACGAGTCCCTGGGCGAAAGCGGCGCTGATGTTCCGCGATGAGTTGACTGCGGGAGCGAAGTATGCGGCGGCGATCGTGACGCCAGACAAGGGCCTGTTGTTTCAACTGCGCATCGCGACGGACGCATCCACGACTCAGAGGTCAGGTGGCAGCGGCAAGGCGCCAGAGTGGCTGAAGGTGAAACGAACGGGCAACACCTTCACGGTGTCTTCGTCAGCCGACGGTTCCACATGGGTCGACATGGGCAGCGAAGACGTTTACCTGCAAAAGCTGGCCTACGTCGGCATGGCCGTGACGAGCCGCGCAAACAGGACCCTGACGACCGCGACCTTCGAGAACCCGACAGTTACCGGCGGTGGAACGCCTAACGGTCCGGCGAATCAGCCGCCGACGGTTTCGGTGACGGCTCCTGCGAACGGCGCGACGTTTACAACTCCGGCGAACATCACCGTGAGCGCCTCCGCCAGCGATTCGGACGGAACCGTCACCAATGTGGATTTCTACGCCGATGGCAGCATGATCGGATCCGCGACTGCCAGTCCATACAGCATCACGTGGAGCAATGCGCCGGCGGGTACGCACGTGATTACGGCAGTCGCGCGTGACGATGTCGGGGCGTCCACCACGTCTGCGGCCGTCAATGTCACGGTGGGCTCCAGCTCCAACGTTCCGCCTACGGTTTCCATCACCGCACCGGGTGCGGGAGCCAGCTTTACCGCGCCTGCTACCATTGCGTTGACCGCCAGTGCCTCGGACGCGGACGGCACCATCGCTCGCGTCGACTTCTACGCGGGGCCGACGCAGGTGGGCTCGAGTACCAGCAGCCCATTCACCGCGACCTGGACGGGTGTGGCTGCCGGCTCTTACACGTTGACGGCTGTCGCCCGTGACAATGCCGGCGCGAGCACGACGTCGACCGCGGTGCCTGTCACCGTCACCGCCCCCAATCAACCACCGACCGTCTCGATCACTGCACCGACCGCCGGCTCGACGTTCACTGCGCCAGCGACGATGACGCTCACTGCGAGTGCAGCGGACGCCGATGGCACAGTGGCTCGTGTCGACTTCTACGCCGGCTCTAACCTGGTCGGGTCGAGCACGAGCAGCCCGTTCGCGACCACGTGGAGTGGTGTCGCCGCGGGCTCCTACACGTTGACCGCTGTTGCCCGTGACAACGGCGGTGCGGCCACGACGTCCGCCGCGGTTATCGTCAACGTCACCGCCCCCAATCAGCCGCCGAGTGTGTCGATCACGGCACCAACTGCCGGAGCCAGCTTCACCGCGCCGGCGACAATCACGCTGTCCGCCGATGCGGCAGATGCCGACGGCACCATCGCTCGCGTCGACTTCTACGCTGGATCGACTGTGGTGGGCTCGAGCACCAGCAGCCCGTACGGCGCGACGTGGAGCAGTGTGCCGGCAGGCTCTTACGTCCTGACGGCCATCGCGCGTGACAACAATGGAGCGACGACGACATCGGCCGGAGTCGCAGTGACCGTTTCAGCGGGAAATCAAAAACCCACTGTCTCGCTCACCGCGCCGACGAGCGGGGCGACCTTCACCGCTCCTGCGAACATCACGCTGAGCGCAAACGCCAGCGATCCCGATGGCTCGATCACCACCGTCGACTTCTATGCTGGCACGACGCTGATCGGAACCGACGCTACCAGTCCCTATAGCCTCACATGGAGCAATGTAGCGGCCGGGACGTATTCACTTACGGCTGTGGCTCGAGACAACATCGGAGCCACGACGACCTCGGCCGCTGTAAGTATCACGGTGCGCGCCAACACGCCGCCGACCGTTTCGCTCACATCCCCGGCAGCCGGGGCGACCTTCACGGAGCCAGCAACCGTGACGCTCAGCGCCAGCGCCGCAGATTCGGACGGCACGATTACCCGCGTCGACTTCTACGCAGGCTCGACGCTCCTCGGATCGAGCACGGCCAGCCCGTACACCTTCTCGTGGACCAACGTCACGGCCGGGTCTTATACGTTGATGGCTGTCGCCCGCGATAACAGTGGGAGCACCACCACGTCGGCAGCGGTGACGATCACGGTTGCTGCGGCGCCGCCTGGACACGTGGTATTCACTGCGTCGACTGACAATGCGACCGTGGCGAGCTACACCGTGGAGTTCTTTACGGCTGGAGCAAATCCGTCGACCGCGACACCGATCCGCACCCAGAATGTCGGCAAGCCGACTCCTGTGAACGGCGACATCACAGTCGACGTCGCGTCAACGATCCTGTCGTTCCCTGCGGGCACGTATTTCTCGACGGTGTCGGCAACGAACTCGGGCGGAAGCACTCGGAGTGCTCCGTCAGCGAATTTCGTGCGGTAACGCTGTTCGTCTCGGTTGAGCCCCGAGAGTTGTGCGCGTACTGGCAGCTCGTCGCCAGTACGCGTGCATCCGCTTGGTGAGTGCGGTCTGGTTTTTCACGCACACTACTGAGACGAAAGACACCACGCAGCTCGCGCTGCGACGGGGACATCGATTTGGTCGATGTCGCAGACATCCACGTCGACGTTGAAACCGCGGTTCAGGAGTTCGACGGCGAGAAGGACCCGCGCGCGCGGTCCTTTTCGAACGAGTCGCCCGATCACGCCAGCCAGCGGGCCACTCACGATCTCCACCATTGAGCCCTCTTTGATTAGCGGGCATGGATCAGAGGGCAGATTGCTTTCCACGAGTCGCCGAATCCCTTCGATCTCGTAAGCCGGAATCGGTGCAGGTTTGGCGCCAAACGACACGACGCCCACGACCCCGGTGCACTTCAGAACTGGCAGCAATTCCTCTGGATTGAACCTGGCGAAGCAGTAGCCCGGAAAGAGCGGCCAGTCGATGCGTTTCTTGCGATCTTTCCACCGGCTCCATCGCGTCACCGTCGGCAGGAATGCCTCGATTTCGCGCCGCTCCAGCTCATTGCGAACGATCTGCTCGTGCCGAGACTGAGTCCACACCGCAAACCAAGATTCCATGGCAACTCTCAAATGCTTATGTGTTTGAACGTCTGACGGGATACGCAACGATTCGTAAGGCGCGCCGCGGCATCGGGGAGTTCACTCGATCAAGAAATCCGAGACGGTCGACTTTTGTACGCAAGATCGAGGATCGCATTCGCGAGATCCCGGGGTTCGTGCCGGATCTTGGTACCGTCCCACTCGACTGCTAGATTGCGTCGAACGAGCCGCGCGCGGGTCTCGCCGAGCGTCTGATCGTCGCAGCCAACAGGAAACGAACCGCGTTGCGCGTAGTCGACCGTCAACGCACGATCGAGCGGACGGTCGTTGACGAGCACGTAATCGAAGAGATCGAAACCGGCATGTTCGCGTATCACGCGTAGATGATCTTGCAAGCCGAAGCCGTCGGTTTCGCCAGGTTCCGTCATGAGATTGGCGACGAGAATACGCACGGCTGTGAGCCCGGAGATCGTCGATGCAATGCCGTCGACGAGAAGGTTCGGCAGAATGCTGGTGTAGAGACTCCCGGGCCCGATGACAATCACGTCTGCGTTGACCAGGGCTCGGATGGCGTCCGGCAAAGGCCGCACAGGCCGTTCCAGCGAGAGACGGACGATTCGGCGACCTTGCGAGACGATTGCCGTTTCGCCACGAACGATGCGACGACCGTTGAACTGTGCGCACAAACAGACGTCCTCTTGCGTTGCGGGCAGCACTCGGGCCGAAAGCGACAACATCTCGCTGGCAAGCTCGATGGCTTTTGCCAGATCTCCTGTCATGTCCGTCAGCCCCGCGAGCATCAGGTTTCCGACGGCATGACCACGGAGCACATCGCCACGCGAAAAACGATGCTGCAGAAGACGAACGAGAGGCGACGCAGGATTCGCGAGCGCTGCCAGACAATTTCTGATGTCTCCGGGAGGCAGCACACTCAGCTCGCGTCTGAGTCGTCCCGAACTCCCGCCGTCGTCGGTAACCGTGACCAGGGCGGTAAGCTGCTCGGAGGGAAGGACCTGACTCTCCCTCCGTGATCCCGGTCTGATGCACTGCACCAAGCCGCGCAGCACCGTCGGAAGCCCCGTTCCCCCACCGATGGCGACGATTCGTGGACGCCCTGGTTCAGAGGACGCGGTGCCCGACTGAAGCAGATCAGGTTTCGGCTCCGCTGTGGACGGTGAGCCCGAACGATTCGCGACTGTTGCTGCAGCGTGAAGCGGAAGGGAATTGGCGTGGCTCATGGCTTGGCAGGCCCAGTCAGTTGTTGGCGCGACGGTCTGAGCCGCCGCGTTCGCCCGTGTGAGAGACGCACTGACACGTTGTGGTCTCCAAGTTGCGCCCCCCAATCGGGCGCAGCTTCGCCCCTCGACTTACATGTTCCGCGTTTTTGGAGAAGGCTCCGCCGATCGTGTAAACGCACCTGTGGCGGAAGTCTGACGCCAACAGGTTCGGCACCGCCGAATTATTGAGTGAAGCGTCGGAGCGCAGCGGCAAGTGAGCAATAGCTGTGCCGCCGCATCTGCTGGTTATAACTCGCGAGGAGTAGGATAGTCTGCGAGCCTCATGACTTTAGTGATTCCAGAAGTAGAGAATGGGAAAAATATCCGAGTCCGCGTATGCGATGAATGCGGACCGGCGGATCTGCTGCTCATAGGGACGTCGCCGTGCGGCTTGACGAACATCGGCTGCCGCCTGTGAGTCCTGTGTTTCGCCCGAGCACCGTACGATCGGCACTAGTCCCATACTCCACTGCTGTTCCTGCCCCTCGCGATCGCGCGACGTTGCTCGTTTCGTGTTCCTCGATTTTCGTGTTGGTCGTCTGCCTGCCAGGCCTTATCGAGCGGCGCGTTCCGGGAGCATCCGGCTGCCGGTCTCAGAATCCGACTCCTCGAACCTGTCGTTCGAGACCTTCCCCTGGCAAGGAGCTGCGGCAGTTTGGGTTCGAAACCTTCGATGTCGACCGTGGGCAAGTCAGACCGTCAGCGCGATCAGAAGCTGCGGCTGGCGGGCAATACAAACGCCACGATTCTGCGGCCCGGCGGAGACTGCAGCAGCCCGTCTCCGGTCGCGGCGATGACGATGTACTGACGGTGGTTGCGGCCCATGAAAGTCATCGGAGTCGCATGAGCGCTGGCGTCGAGCGTGGTTTCCCACAGCAAGGCGCCAGTCCGCTCGTCGAACGCGCGAAAACGGTTGTCGATGGTGGCGCCAATGAAAACGAGACCGCTTGCGGTCACGATTGTGCCGCCGATATTCGGCGTCCCGGTTCGATCGAAGCCGCGCGCTTTCAGATCTTCGAAGACGCCCAACGGCGCTCGCCATGCGACGGACCCGCGGTTGACGTCGACGGCGACGAGCTCGCCAAACGGCGGCGCCGAGCAGGGGACTCTCGTCTGCGGGTTCCAGAAGCGTGCGTAAGCCGTGCCCCACGGAGATGTTCGCCTGTACTCTGGTCCCCGCGGACCGCGGCCGTTGGCCGCCTCCGTGCGCTTTTCCATCCGCGCGACCTGGCCGAGATTCATGATGTTGGTGAAGACGAGCCCTCGCGATGGATCGTACGACAGACCGCTCCAGTTCCCGCCGCCCAGGGTGCTCGGGAACATCACCATGGTTCGCTCCAGTCCCGGCGGAGTGAACACGCCTTTTGTGTACATCCTGTTCGCGTCCCAGAGATCGCGGCAGTACGCGGCATGTTCGGGCGTCAAGGCATACAGGTCGGCTGCGGGATCGAAGCTCGTTCGCGATAGAGGCGGCGGTTGGATCGGGAACGGCTGCGTCGGTGAGGTCATCTCACCGGGGATGTCGCTTTGAGGCACGGGTCGCTCTTCCAGGCCGAACACCGGCTTCCCGGTGACACGATCGAAGATGAATAGTGTGCTCATCTTCGTCATCTGTGCGACTGCGGGAATCCTTCGACCGTTCTCCGTGACGTCGATCAACGTTGGTGCGGCCGGCAGGTCCCAGTCCCAGATATCATGATGCACGAGCTGCTGAAACCACTTGAGCGCGCCCGTATTCGCATCGAGGGCGAGAAGTGAGTTGCCGTAGAGGTTCTTGCCTTTGCGATCCGCCCCGTAGAAGTCGGAGGTTGGCGATCCAGTCGCCGCATAGACTAATCCCCGATCGTCATCGACCGTCATATAGGTCCAGGCGTTCGTGCCCGACCGGTTCTTCCAGCTCTCGCCCTCCCACGTCTCCGCGCCCGGTTCGCCCGACCGCGGGACGGTGTGAAACGACCACAGCAACGTGCCACTTCGTGCGTCCCAACCGCGGATGTCACCGTACAGCCCGAGACTTGGCTCTCCCTCGGTGTTGGCGCCACCGGTGACGAGGATATTTCTGTAAATCACTGGAGGCGATTCGAGCATGAAGGGACCATCGGCGCCGCGAATGCTCGTCTTCAAATCGACGAATCCGCGCTCGCCGAATGTGACGACCGGCTCGCCGGTCTTTGCATCGAGCGCTAGCAGAAGGCCATCGCCCACGCCGGTATAGATTCTCGGCGACAGCCTGCCATCGCCTGGCCAGTACGCGACACCGCGGCGGGCGACCTTTGTCTTCGCGTCGTACCTCCAGATCTCTTTGCCCGTTTCGGGTTCCAACGCGAACACGCACGTCCCGCCAGTCAGGTACATCAGGCCATTGACCACGATTGGCGTGACTTGAAGGTTCGTCGCACCGGTATCGAAGGACCACGCCTGGTGCAGCCCGGCGACATTCTCGCGGGTGATCTGCGTGAGCGGTGAGTACCGTTGTGCGCCAGGATCCCGGCCGAATGAAGGCCAATCCCCGTCGGGCCCTCGTTGCGGCGCACCGAGAGCCGTCAGTGCCAAGCCGATCGTCAAAGGGATTTTGAGGTTCATGACTGACGGGGATCGGCTTAATCAGTCGCGCAGTGCAGCCAGCGCGACTCGGACGTATGCGTGGGACAGATTTCGATCCGGGAACAGGAACGCACGCTGCAACGATGCGCGCGCTTCGTCCTTCCGACCGAGCACCGTCAACAATCGCCCGCGCGCGTACTCGAGGCTGCCTGGGTTGGTGGCGCTGCCAGAGTCCAGAGTCGCGGTAGTGGACTCGAGCGCTTCCTCGAGTCGCCGCCTTTGTTCGTCTGTCCGTTGATGACCGAGCTGACTGCGAGCCTCGTCTGCGATTGCGAGCTCCATGGCCGAACTCGCGCCGGCAAGCGCACGTTCCAACTGGCTCCAACGTTGGTGCGCAGCGGCCATACGGCCGCACGTCGTCTCAATGAGCGCGATCTGTTCGGTCATCGGCGCCGGCCGCAAAGCATCCGCCAGCGTGCCGCGCGTGAACGGCAGGTCGCGCCGCTCAGCCGGCAGGTCGTCGAGGATCCGCAAGGCGGTCGCACAGTCTCGCGCGTCGGCGGCGAAACGCGAGGACACGAGCCGCGTTTGAGCATACACGGCGCGGACGTTGGTTCCCCCTTCTTCACGGGGGAAAAATCGGTCATGAAAGAGCTTCTCTGCTCCGGTGGCGTCGCCGGCTTCTGCAAGCGCGAGTGCCAGCTTGAAGACGAGGATGGAAGGCATACTTTCCGGCGTTGCGAACCGTCGAAGCGCGCCGACGCGGTCGTCGGCCGGCGCATTGGTCGCACTGAGCACGGCGTCGAGGACCGCGTACACCTCGACGTTGCCGGGATCGGTCGTGAGGCCTTCTTCGAAAACCGCGCGCGCCTCCTTGTAGTCAGGAGTCCCGAGGAGCAGGGCCAATCCAAGATTTCGGTGAAGCGTCGGCGTCGCGGGCAAATCGTATCGCGCGCGCTGCCACGCCGAAATGGCGGCATCGTTCAGGCCGCTGGCGAGGTACAGCGACCCGAGCAGGAACGTCGCCGTCGGGTCACGCGGATTCGCACGCAACGCGGCGCGCAGGACGTCGTAGGACGACGCGCGATTTGGAAACACGTACGTCGTGGGCAGGCGGCGCGCCGCGTCGAAGTCCGCTCGCGCATCGCGACCGAGACGCTCGCGTATGTATCCCCGATAGTAGGCGACGAGTGGTGATTCGCGGGGTAACACGGCGCCGTTCTCACGCAGCGGCGCCTCGATCTCGGGGTAGCTCCGCTCCAGCAGCGCCAGCGCATCGTCGTGCGCGCCGAATGCCAGATAGTGTTCCGCGAGATCGAGCACGCGATTGGCGTCGGCGCCGAGGTGCAGCCACAGCGGCGTGTCGCTGGAGCCGAGGAGCGTGGATTCGTATCGCAACAGACTGCTCGTCGGATCGACGGCTGCCCAATGTCGTGCTCGCTCGCGTGCTTCCGCTGCGCGGCCCAATCGACGCAGCAGCGAGACTTCGAGAATCCCGAGCATCAGCGCGCGAGGCGATTCTTCGCGGACGGCGCGCAGCCGATCGAGCGCTGCGTCGCGCTCACCGCTTCTTGCGAGCAGTCTCGCGAGCTGGAGTGTGGCTTGAATTGCCGTTGCGCGGAACCGCGTCGCGGACTCCAGGTATGTCCGGGCCTCGCTCGCTCTTCCGACCGCAGCGAGCCCGAGCCCAAGGTAGTACTGCACCTCGAAATCCGTCGTGTTCCGTGCCGCCGCGCTCTGTAGCCATGCGATCGGATCGGCGTTAGATGCTGCGTCTTCCCTTTTTTCTTCTGCCTTTTCCCTTGTCCCTTGTCCCTTTTCCCTTTCCCGCGTCGCCTCTGCCCATCCCAGCGCGATTGCAAGCCGGCCGGCGGCCTTGAGCAGCGGAAAACTGTTCGGGTATCTCGAGAGTCCCTCCCGATACGCGTTCAGTGCGGCCAGGCGGCGGCCCTCGAGCTCGTCGAGCGTTCCGCTTTCGATGATTTCTGCCGGCGAACTGGAGGACGATCGCACCACCTTTGTGCCCGGCTGCGGACCCAGTTGCACGGCTGTGGCAGGTGTTCGATCGAATGTCCCATCCGTGTGACGGAGAAGGAGGTTGCCGAGGCGATCCTCGAGCTCGATGCTGAAGGACGACGCGTCAATCTCTCGTCGCCACACTTCTCGCGGCGACAATGTCTGCACAATTTCGTCGACCTCTCCCGCTTTTACCCTGACGTGCGCGTCCGGGAGATCGCGCGTGACGTCGAGCGCCAGACGCACGCGCGTCGGCGTCAACCGCTCGGCATGGAACACGGCATCGCGAGTCGCGCGTGTAATGCCGCCGAGATCGCGCACCGGCAGCCAATACTCGATGAACTTCACCGACTCCTGCGGCTCCAGGAACGCATAGGTCTCCTGGTTGCGAAAGAGCCCAGCCTGTAACTCCACGTACGCGCTGTTGTCGTCCGACAAGGCCTCGCGCCACGTGGCCGCGTCGCGGTCGTTCCCCCACGACCACACCTTATGGACCGGCAGCTCCGATGGATCCGCGAGGTGGACGGTGCCGCTCTTCGTGTGCGGATGGTAGACGCCAACGAATCCCTCGCGAGTGCCGTAAGTGAAGAGCGACACCGGTCCGTCGGTCTGGTTGCGGATCACGCTGAGGTCGCGTCCGCGCTGGTCAATCGGCCAGGGTTCGATGCTCGTAAAACCGTGCGTCGCCATCAGCTCCGTTGGATACACGAGGCGCGAGTTCTCCCACGCCTGAACGGCGCCGTTCGTCCACCAGTAATACCGATGGCGGACGTCGCTCGCGTTGTACAACTCGACTCGCTGTTCCACTACGGTCGTCGACGGCTGGAGCCGAAGCTCGACTTGCCAGCGACCGCGATACACCTGGTCCGTGTTGCCGACGAAGATCGATGCGCTCCCGTCGGGATGTTGCGCCGTAGCAAAGTCGACCGGCGACATCGACGCCCAGTTGTGTGAGACGGGGAAGTTGAACTCGACACCGAAAGCCGCCCACGCGCCGCGATATCCAATCAGCGCCTTCTTGATTGCCGTGTTCGCGTAGAACATGTGCTGCCCCGTTCGCTTGTCGAGGCAACTGTAGATATGTCCTCCAAGATCAGGAAGAACCGTCAGGTGCAAATACTCGTTCTCCAGATGCAACACACGCCAGCTCACGGGCTCGCGTTTGTCCGTGAGGACGTCTCGCAGCGGGTATGGGTAGTTGAACCGACCGAAGGTGAACAGGTCGAACGGCGGGTTGGGGTTCGCCGGGCCTTCGAGATACGTAGGAAGCGACAGCCTGTCCTGCCATACACGAACCGCAGGACTCTGCGCGGTCGCCTGCAGCAAAGCGAACGCGCACGTGAGCACGACCGCCATCAGCACGCGCGGCAGGCGACCACCAAGGCTGCGCGCCGGCGCGTGTCGCCGCACCGGCAGCGCGGCCGCAACGCTCACGTCGCGGCAGCTGGACGACGAAGGAAGATACACTTTGCTCGAGCTCATGTTCATTGAGCACAGTCGGGACGGCTGCTGAAGCACCAATCCATGCGCACCTTATATCGATTCATTACCGCGGCAACAAGCGTCGTGCTGACGTCCACGATTCTGACCGGGCGAGCTCCCCAGACCCGCGCCACCGTGATAGACAACCCGCGCATCCTCGACGGCACGGGTGCAGCGCCAATCGACCGCGGCCGCATTCTCATTGAAGGCGACCGCGTCGCGCAGATCGGTCCGAGCTCGAGCGTGGAGAAGCCTGCTGGCGCCGAAACGATCGATCTCGCTGGCCGCACGATTATCCCCGGGCTGATCGATCTTCATTTCCACATCGAGAACGACCCGAAGATGGCGCTCCGTCAGCTCAGTCACGGTGTGACCGCCTTTCGCGATCCGGGTCAGTGGAACGAGAAATTCGTAGAGCTGCGCCGCATGATGGCCGCAGACAACCTGCCGGGCCCGCGCATCTTCACGACGGGACCACACATCGACGGCGAAAACCCCGCCTATCCGGCGGATTCCGTCGTCGCGCGGGATCCGCAAGAAGCGCGACAGCAGGCGGAGATCAATGTTCGGCAGGGCGCGTCGGCCATCAAAATCTACTTCCGCCTGCCCTTGGCGAGCGCGAAAGCAGTGATTGACGTCTGCAACGAGCGACACATCCCGTGTACCGCGCACCTCGAACTGCTCGATGCGCGCGAGCTCTTTCTGGCGGGGCTGAACGGCGTCGAACACGTCACATCGCTCGGAATCAGCATCGTTCCTCGCGCTCAGGCCGAGGCGTATCGTCAGGCCGTGTTGAAGGACAACGAAGCGCGTCGCGACGGACGATACAAGCTGTTTGCGGGAGCGGATCTCGACGGACCCGATGCGAAGGCGCTCTACGCCGTCCTGCGCGAACGAAGACCCTGGTTCGATCCGACGCTTGCGGTCTTCGAACGTCGCGCAGACCACCCGCCGCAGGACGTGAAGCCGGACCTCGTGCCGACACTCGCCGCCGGTTTCGCGAAGATGACGGAGCTGACGCGCCGCGCAGGTCACGAAGGCGCTCGAATCGTCATGGGCGGTCACACCGACGTGCCGTTCGCGGCGCGTGGCGAAGCACCGTGGCGGGAGCTGGAACTGCTCGTCGAGAGTGGCCTCTCGCCACTCGAAGCAATCACGGCTGCGACCGGTACGGCCGCGGGGTTTTTGTATCGCAGCGATCAGATCGGCACGCTGCGTCCGGGACTTCAGGCAGATCTCGTTGTCCTCGGTGGGGATGTGACGCGCGACATTGCGGCTATCCGGCATATCGAACGCGTGATGATCGCGGGCAAATGGATCGACGTCGAACGGTACAGCAAATATTGACCACGAAGGATGGTCCGCAATTCACGCCGCCAATGACGTGACCTTAACGGCTCGCATCAGGGCTTCCACATCCGCGGGTCGTAGCATGCCCGTCTCAGCATGGCGGACCTTTGCCGTTCCGCACGCGACAGCCTGGCGCCCGCATTCTTCGATCGCCCAACCGTGCAGCAAGCCAACCGCGAAACCAGCCAGGAGGCAATCCCCGGCTCCGACCGTATTTCTGACGGTGACGTTCGGCGCTTCGACATGCAATGCGCGATCGGACGCCCAGATCACTGCGCCCTCGGCACCGAGCGACACGACGACACACCGCGGTCCGCGAGCGGCAATTGCGGCCGCGGCTCGTGCGGCGTCGCCGGGTGACGCAATCGAGAACCCGACGATCTCCTCTGCCTCGCGCCTGTTTGGTTTGACGAGCCATGGCGCCGCGTCGATTCCCACGTCGAGCGCGGCCCCGCTCGTGTCGAGCAGCGTCCGATCGCGTCCGAGCTCGCTGATCAGCGTGGCATACGTGTCCGGCGGAAAACCTCGAGGCAAGCTGCCGGACAAGAGGATGAAGCGAGCGTAGGCTGCTGCACGGTGAAAAGTGTCGAGGACCGTTGCAGCAAGCGCGGGCGAGACCTCGGGTCCGGCCTCGAGCAGCTCTGTCGTGCGACCGTCCGAGTCACGGAGCGCTAGGCATGTGCGGATGGACTCGTTCACGTTCACGCCGACAAATCTCCCTCCGGCATTGCTCATCGTCGTTTCAAACAGCTTCCGGTTTCTATCGTCTACGAGGCCAACGAGCGTCGCGGACGCTCCAATCGTCGAGCAGGCGAGTGCGACGTGCAGCCCCTTGCCGCCAGGGAGCGTGCGCATATTGCGCAGCCGCAGCACCGCACCAGGCTCAATCGCGTCGATCTCGGCGAACTTGTCCAGCGCCGAATTGAATCCACCGACGAGGATCACCAGGCGGCCTCGAGGCACACTGCGAGCTCGTTGCTGTCCGGCTGTGCCGTGATGCCGCCGAGCGCGCGTGTGGAGAGCGCGCCACAGGCGACCCCTGCCCGCATGCAGGCCCGCAAGGGTTGCCGATCGAGCCACGCATGCAGGAAACCGGCATTGAACGAGTCGCCGGCGCCAGTCGTGTCGATTCCGGCAACAGGCGGCGGCGACACCTGAATCAAGCGATCGCCTTCGAGCGCGATCGAACCAGCTGCCCCAATCTTCGCCACGACTACCGTGTGATCCGTGTGGAGCGCTCGAAGCGCCTCCTCGACGCCGCGGAGGCGCGCAATCGAAGTGAGCTCCAGTTCGTTTGGCAGCAGCACGTCCACCAGTGGAAGAAGCTCGCGAAGGTCGCTTGCCCAGGTGGTGCTGGGATCGCAGCCGGGATCGAGCGAGACGGTCCATCCGCCGCTGCGCGCCCGCTCGAACACCGTCCGCCAGCTTGGACGCATCGCCGACTGCAGAAAGAATGACGAGACGTGAAGATGACCGGATCCGGTACCGATCGCGTCGGGCAGATCGGCGATGGAGAGCGCTTCGGTCGCGCCGGGATACGTCATCAACGCGCGATCGTGTGGGCCGCTGAGCGCGACCGTCACACCAGTCTGCACGCGCGCATCGCTTCGCACCGCCTCCACGTCAACTCCCGCGGATCGGAGCGTGTGCACACAGAAGTTTCCCCACGAATCTGCACCGACTTTGCCTGCGAACGAGACGGGCCGGCCGAGACGCGCGAGACCGACCGCGCAGATTGCCGAGGCGCTGCCGAGCGTCATGGCGTAGCCGTTGACGGTCACCTCGGTCCCGAAGGCGGGCGCGCGGGTGCACCCGGTCAGGATCAGATCGACGTTGAGCTCGCCGATCACCCAGACTGGAATCATCATTCACAGGGGGACTTCGTCCCCCGGACCCCCATATCCACCCCACCGCACACAATGCGTGCGGTGGGGGCCCCGGTTACGCCGTCGCTCGCGGGCGGGGCCCCCGGCGCGAGTCTTATTCGCGCTGGGGTGGAGGCGGCCCCTGCGCCCCGCTCCGCTGCGGCGGCTCACTCGCTGCGCTCGTTCGCCCATGCGCGGCATTTCGTCTTGAGGCGCGCTAACAAGGCTACGGCTGTAAAGGCGTTGATCGGCTGTATCGGGCGTGTATGGTGAATTCCTCGACGACCCGGTTGATGACGTTGTCGGTCGACGGCGCGTCAGGTCGCAGGCCGAGCGCCAGACACCGGAACAACGCGAGCAGCTGCCCGACCACGACGTCGGTGATTGCCGCGAAGTCGTCGCCAATGGCCGCAAGACCCGGGCACTCGAGACCGGTGTCCGTCGAGCGCAGGATTTCGCCGGGCACCTGCTCGCCAACGAGCAGCCGCGTTCCGAGCTGCTTTCGATTCAACTCGCGGATCAAGTCGACTTCGTACGCGCGTGTAATCGGGTCCGACGACAGGAAACACACGACGAGCGTGTCCTCGTGCACGGCGCACATCGGCCCATGGCGCAGTCCAAGGTACGTCTCGGCGGTGACGTGCACGTGGCCGTCGGTCATCTCGAGCATCTTGAGCGCGGACTCTCGAGCCGCGCCAAGCCGTGCGCCGCTTCCGAGAAACACAACGGAGTGAAAGCCTTGCTGGCCCACGTCGGCAAGCGTATCGGAATCGCTCAGAAGTCGCGCCGCCAGATCAGCGAGCTGCTCGATGCGCCTGCGGTACGATTCGCTGCGGCCGAGCCATGCGAGCGCAGCGCCGGCCACGGTCATGTTCGTGAAGCTGCTGGTCATGACGAGGCTGCGGTCGCACGTACGATCGTCGAGCACCAGCGCATGCACGCGATCCCGTCCTCCATAGCCCGCGAGGCGGCCGAGGTCGTTGCACGTGATGATGAGATGGTGCCAGGCGGTTCGGGCGCACAGAATCTGATCGACCGCCCCGGAGCTTTCAGGGCTGTTTCCCGATCGCGCAAACGACACGACGAGGCCCGCACGCGCGACCGGGAGATACCCGTCGAGATGGGTCAGCAGGGCGCCGCTCGAGACCGCACTCACTGGCACCTGCAACGCGCGTTGAAGCGGAATGGCCAGACACTCACCGACGAAGAGCGAGCTGCCCGAACCGGTGAGCACGAGGCCGCCGGAACCGAACGACGCGACGCCAGCATTCGTCAGCGATTCGGCGAGGATGCTCTGATTGGTTTCCATCCGTCGGGCGGTTTCGATCCACGTCTCAGGCTGGTGATGGATCTCGTGCGCGGTATGTGCATACCCCCTTTGCCGCTGAATGTTCACCGGCTGTTCGATCAGCTCCGTCAGCGAACGAAATGCGGAACGAGCGGCCCGCGCGTCCTTCTGATGCATCCTTACGGTCGTGTCGGCTCGGGGCAATTGACAATCATGGACCAGCCACTATAAAAGAAAGCGAACAAAGACTATAGAAAGTAAACGAAAGAGTCAACCGAGAGCTGGGAGCGAATGATGAGGACATGGAATCGGCGCGAGTGGCTCGCGGTGACGAGCGGGGGGTTGATGATGCCGCCGGTGGAGTCCGCCGCTAGAGCACCAGCTGCCATGCGCGAATCCGCGCAGAGCGCCGGGTTGCCGCTCGAGGACTTTCAACCGGCCAGCATGCTGCAGGTCGCGGTCACGCGTGTCGAACGCCCTCGCTTCCCGGTCATCGACATTCACACGCATCTCAGTCGGTCCGGTCGGGCCGGTGCCGGCGGGGAAGATGCTCAAGCCGTGACGGTACTCGCCCCGCCGTCTGAAGTCCTGGCGGTGATGGATCGCAAAGGCGTGCAGCTGATGGCGAACCTGACCGGCGGCCGCGGCAGCGGGCTCGAACAGACGGTGCGTGATTTCCAGCGTGCTCATCCGGGTCGGTTTCTGGTTTTCACCGAACCCTGGTGGCCACGCGCCCACGAGCCTACGTATCCGCAGTTCCAGGCGGACGAGATAGGGCGGGCCGCCCGTGCGGGCGCGCGTGGAGTGAAGGTGCTCAAGACGCTCGGTCTGTACTTGCGCGACGGCGGCACGACGGGAAAGCTCGTGGCCATTGACGACCGCCGGTTCGATCCGATGTGGGAAGCATGTGCGGCGCTTAACCTCCCGGTTGCCATTCACATTGCCGATCCGGTCGCCTTCTTCCGGCCGACGGACCGCTTCAATGAACGCTACGAAGAGCTGCATCATCATCCGGACTGGTCCTTCCACGGCCGGGATTTCCCGAGCTTCGACGAGCTCCTCGAAGCACGTAATCGTGTGTTCGCGCGCCATCCGCGGACGACGTGGATCGCGCTGCACGTGGGGCATCACGCAGAGGATCTCGCTGAAGTCGCGCGCGGCCTCGATCGGTTTCCGAACATGCACGTCGAGCTCGGCGCCCGCATCGGCGAGCTGGGTCGTCAGCCGCGCACCGCGCGCCGGTTCTTCGATCGATATCAGGACCGGATCATGTTCGGCACGGACGCGGTTCCCCGTGGGACGCAGACGCCGCAGCAAGTGTTCGGCGACGAGCTGTACGAGATCTACTATCGCTTTCTCGAAACCGAAGACGAGTACTTCGACTACGCGCCGGCGCCGGTGCCACCACAAGGGCGGTGGCGGATTTACGGGCTGGGGTTGCCGGAGCCGGTGTTGAAGAAGGTGTACCACGACAACGCCGCGCGGCTCCTGCGCGTGGAGTGAGCTGATCGGAGCGCTGTTCACTGATCACGTGCTACGGCATACTCACGAAGACCACGAAAGTACGAAGACCACGAAGAAAGTTCTCTAGAGAGATCCAAAGACAAAAACCACAAGAGATCTTCGTGAGCTTCGCGACTTCGTGGTCTTCGTGATTAAGCCGTGGCCGTGATCAGCGAAGCCTGTTAAAACGATCACACTCGCGTGGACCGACGTCAGAGTCCTCCAACGACCGCGCAACGCCGAAAAGCAGTTGACAGCAGCCAAAAGAAAGATATAGAAAGTCACCGCGCTGTCGTTTGCTTATGATTTGTGACGAAGCGCCCGACCACTTGAGTTAGCGGCGCGTCCGGACGTGATACCGAGGAGGAGCAACATGCGAATGCACGCTTTCGCGGGGGGATGGCGAACGCTGGCGGATGTCCGAAGGCCCGTGCCACCCATCCCTGTTGAGATAGGCCGGCGTCGCCAAAGACGTCGGGCGACGATCATCATATTCGTGCTGGCGGCCCTCACAGCAGGTGTTAATGCCCAGACGACGCTCGGGACGATTCGTGGGACGGTTTACGACCCGCAAGATAGCATCGTCCCCGGGGTGACGGTCATCGTTACGGACGAAGCGACGAACGTTTCGCGCGAGGTGCAGAGCGATGCCGCGGGGCTGTACGAGGTGCCCAACCTCCGGCCTGGCACGTACACGGTGATCGCGACCCTCAGCGGCTTCAAAAAGGTTCAGCGAACCGGCGTCCTCTTGCGGGCCGCATCGATCGCGCGCGCCGATCTTCATTTGGAGGTCGGTGGGCTCGAAGACGTCGTGAACGTGACCAGCGAAGGGCAGAACAACATCACAATCGACAGCCAAGCGATCGCTCGCGGACTCGACGAACAGCAATTACGCGATCTGCCACGGAACAGCCGCGATATCCAGGACTTCCTCACGCTGAATCCAAACATCGTAGGTGGATTCGATTCTATTCAATTCCTGGGTGGCCGCACCTATGGGTCGACATACATCCAGGACGGGCAGCCCTCGAGCGCCGGAATCTTCGGCGAGCTGTCCAACGCTGCTCCCGGTCTCGATGCCATTTCGGAAGTACAGGTGCTCTCGAACTCGTACAGCGCGGAGTACGGCGGCCTGGCCGGGGTGATCGTCTCCACGAAACGCGGCGCGAATCAGTTTCATGGCACGTCTTTCTACGACTTCAACTCGAATGAGCTGAACGCGCTCACGTATGCGCAGACGCTGAACGGGGTTTCACGGAATGATCCGAATGCGGACACGCACGACCATCGTTTCGGCTGGAGTCTCGGCGGCCCGATTCTAACGCGCCGCACGTTCTTCTTCGGTAACTACGAGGGCAGCCGGCTCAAGGCGCTCGGCGGCGGCGCGCAGGCGGTGGTGCCCACCGCCCCGATGCGCACGGGTGATTTCTCGGCCGCGGCCTTCACCATAAGAGATCCGCAGACGGGTCTGCCGTTTCCGGGCAACCGGATTCCGACCGATCGCATCGACCCCGCCGCGCGTCGCATCATCGACTTTTTCTATCCGCTGCCCAATCAGACGAGCTCGTCAAACGGCGGCTACGGCACCTATCGCCAGATCCTCGCACTCAATCGCGACCGCGATCGCGCCGACGGGCGGATCGATCACGAGCTGACCGGCCGTGATTCGATCTTCACTCGAGTGAGCTGGCAGCATCGTGACCCGGACGCGTTCACGTTTGAGAGCACCGGTGCCAATGGTGGCACCGGCCTCACGAATCTGGGCCTCCTCGATCGAAAGTCGAAAACGTTGACGGTTGCCACAGGGTGGAACAGGATTCTTTCGGGTAAAGTCATCAACGAATTCCGCGGCGGATACAGCCTCGACGATCGGCACCGACGAAGCGGCTTTGTAGCCGGAGATGTCGGCGCAGGCTTCGGAATCGAGGTGCCGGCGCTCGCCGCCGAGGCGCCCGGATTTCCGCAGTTTCAGTTCTCCGCGCCGAACCGGCCGTCCAGCATTCAGGACCAGCGGCAGAACACGTTCCGCGATCTGCGACAGGCTTCGTTTTCGCTCAGCAGCACGACGACGTGGCTGTCCGGTCCACATTCCATGAAGTTCGGCGGTATCTACACGCGCAAC
>Ga0114129_10003388_pt1 | contig 22397 bp, 21 predicted proteins | sample RhiMetdeltSRZDD1_FD_80071 | JGI IMG/M metagenome (GOLD analysis project Ga0114129, IMG submission 80071) | Populus rhizosphere microbial communities from Tennessee, USA - Rhizosphere MetaG P. deltoides SRZDD1 (version 2) (version 2) | ecosystem: Host-associated > Plants > Roots > Rhizosphere >... | reverse complement strand
TGGCCGCTCGTGGCCGGCGCCGAGGCCGTCCGGTTCGTGCCGATCGCCGTCGCGTTGGTGGTCGGCGCGCCGCTGCTCTACGGGATCGCGACGCGCCGCTGGCGATGGGCGTCCGCGACCGCGCTGGTCGGCGTCCTCGCCGTCGAGCTGGTCGCGAGCGCGATCTACGCACAGACGTACGAGGGCGGCACGATATTCACGGGGCTCGAGACCGGCGATCACCCGAGCCTCGTGCCGCAGGTCCTGCGCTCCCCGACGCTGGACGAACACGCCTACCTGGCAACGACGCCGATCGTGGCGCACCTCCGCGCCGAGCCGGGGCGGTACGCGACGTGGGCGCCGCCGGCCGCGTTCTTCGAGAAGGGCTACCTGTGGATGAAGTCCCCCGACGACTGGCCGGCGCTGGCGCCGTCGCGCGGCACGCTCTTCGCCGTTCCCGACGCGCTCGGCTACAACCCCGTCCAGCTCCCTCGATATTGGCGGTTCATCCGCGCAACGAACCATCTCTCGGTCTTCTACAACGCCTCAGTGCTCAATCAGCCCTCGACCGAGGACGTGCGGCTGCTGGGCCTTCGATACCTCGTGGTGCCGACGGGGATCGATCCCCCGGTGGGCGGCCGCGTGGTGGAGGAAGCGGACGGCTACTCGCTCTGGGAGCTCACGGACGCGCAACCGCTCGCGACGCTGACCGATCGGATCGAGACCGTGCGCGACCTCGACGACGTGATGGACACCGTGACGACCGGCGGCTTCGACCCGCGGGAAGAGGCGGTGATCCAGCGAGCGAACGTGTTCACGTGCGTGGGCGACTGCCAGACGCCGGTCGGTGCCACGGCCAGGTGGATCTCGGATACGGAGCTCCGGATCGAGCTCCCCCCGTTCGACGGGGGGATCCTCACGGTGAGGAGCGCGTACGACCCGGGCTGGCGAGCGGAGGTCGACGGCCGACCCGCGGACACCCTGCCGGTGGACGGGTTCCTCCAAGGGGTGCTCCTCGGGCCCGGCGAGCACCGCACCGTCGTCCTCACGTACCACGACGACGCGGTGCTCACCGGCCTCGCGCTCGGCGGGTCCGTCTGGGTCGTGCTGCTCGCGGCGCCGCTCGTCGCGCTCGCGATCGAGCGGCGCCGGCGGGCGGCTACGCCGCCTCGCCCTTCGCCGCCCGCCGCCTGAGCTCCGCCTCGATGAAGCGGTCGAGGTCGCCGTCGAGCACCCGCGACGGGTCGCCGATCTCGACCTCGGTCCGGTGGTCCTTGACCATCTGGTACGGCGCGAGCACGTACGAACGGATCTGCGAGCCGAAGTCCACGGCCTTCCGCTCGCCTCGGAGCTCGTCGATCTCCTCGGCACGCTTGCGGCGCTCCAGCTCGGCCAGGCGCGCCTTCAGGATCCGCATCGCGACGGCCCGGTTCTGGAGCTGCGAGCGCTCGTTCTGACACGCCACGACGATCCCCGTCGGGAGGTGCGTGATCCGGACCGCCGAGTCGGTCGTGTTGACGGACTGCCCGCCCGGACCGGAGGAACGGAACACATCGATCCGCAGGTCCTCCTCGGGGATCTCGACCTCCTCCTCCTCGGCCTGCTCCAGGAGCGGGATCACGTCGAGCGCCGCGAACGACGTGTGCCTGCGCTTCTGCGCGTCGAACGGGCTTATCCGGACGAGCCGGTGCACGCCGCGCTCGGCCGAGAGGAGCCCGTACACGTTCGTCCCGTGCACGATGAACGTCGCGGACTTGATGCCCGCCTCCTCCCCGTGGTGGACCTCGTCGATCTCCATCCGGAAGCCGTGCTGCTCGGACCACCGGCCGTACATCCGCAACAGCATGTCGGCCCAGTCCTGCGATTCGGTGCCGCCGGCGCCGGCCTGGAGGGTCGCGATCGCGGCGTGGTCGTCGTACGGACCCGAGAGGAGCGCCGTGAGCTCGACCGCCTCCACGTCCCGCTCGAGGTCCTCGAGCCCCGTCGCGAGCTCCCGGGCGAGGTCGGGATCGGACTCGCCCTCGAGGAGCTCGTCGGTGGCTTCCAGATCACCCAGCGAGCGCTCGAGCCGGTCGTAGCGATCGACCTGGTCCTTCAGGCGGGCGAGCCGCTGCGTCAGCTCTTGCCCGCGGGCGGGGTCGTCCCAGAGCGACGGATCGGACGCCTCGCGCTCGAGGCCGGACAGCTGCGCACGCTTGCCGTCGACGTCAAAGGAACTCCTTCGCCGACAGGATCCGAGCACGGAGGGCGCGCAGGCGGTCGCTGTGGTCGCTCACGGGGCCATCCTAGTGGCCGGCTCGCCGGCGGGCCGTTCGTGACGAACGTCACCGAACGAACGTGCTCCGCGCCACCGTCGCGTGTCGGTGGGGGCGCCTAGGCTCGCGTCGACGGGTCAAGGAGGCCACCGTGAGCGCCAACGCAGGGACGATCCGGCCGGGTATCGCGTGGAACGCGACGCGCCTGGCGGGCGTACTGATCATCGTGATCTTCGCCGCGATCGCGCTCGCGTTCTGGCCGTCGTTCGAGCCCGGCTCGACGCGCGACGCCGTGGGGACACGGCCGGCGCACGCGGTCGCGCCTCCTCCGGCCCCGATCGTGGTCAACGGGCGGCCGTGCCCGCAGTGCCTCCCGTGACCTGAGGAACGAGAGGTTACCCCCCTCTCACCGGCGGCCGGCCGGGCCGAAGGCCCGGCCGGCCGCCCCCTTTCCACGGCCCCCCGTTCCGTCCCGCCGCCCGGAGCTCGCTCCCCCGGCGGCGGGCGTCGGGCACGGGATCGACGTGGCGAACGTCACGCCGCGGATGTGGAGCGCGGCACCGACTCCGGACCGGCCCCTCCCTAGATTCATCCCATCGAGACATGGTCCCCGGTGGGACCGGAAGGAAGGAGGGAGTCATGGCGACCCAGGGAGCAACCCTCGGAAGAGGAACTCTGCACCTGCCGATCTGGCCGCTCGTCGCGATCGTCGTCGGCGCCGCCGCTCTGATGATCGGCATGACCCTGATCGATGCTCCTCGCCAGAGCAGCAGCGCCGCCGTCGTCACCGACGTCGAGCGGTTCGCGAACTCGAGCGCAGCGGTCCGTGAGCGGCCCGACACGCTCGCACCGGCGGTCGGCATCTCGCACGTGACGCCGAACGCCACCACCACCCACATGGTGGGCCTCGAGAACCCCGGCGCCGTGATCGCGCAGGCTCCGACCTACGCGACCGGCCTGGAGAACCCCGGCGCCTACGTGGTCGAGTCGCCGACCTACGCGAACGGCCTCGAGAACCCGGGCGCCTACCCCGTCACCGCCGGATCGGGCGACGGGACGTACATCCCCAAGCTGGGTTTCCGTCCCGGCTGGGGGTCGGACGGCAACAACTCCTGCGGGCAGTGCCGATAAGCCCTCCCACCAGGGGATCGGAAGGGCCGGCGCGGAGCGCCGGCCCTTCCGCTATGCGGCTCCCGGTCGGACGAGCGGAAGGCCCCGCCGCATCGGCTCAGGCCACAGCCCCGTGGCACTTCTTGTACTTCCGTCCGCTCCCGCACGGACACGGCGCGTTCCTCGGGATCTTGTCGCTGAACACCTGGTTCGGGTTGACCTCCTGGCCCCCCGCGCCGGCGGCCGCGTCCTCGTCGTCGCCCCGGCCCTCCCGGACGCGACCGACCTTGGGCGCCGCCGCGGCCCGTCGCTGCGCCTCGTCGGGGCGCACGAGCTCGACCCGGTAGACGTAGCGCACGAACTCCGTCTGGATCGTGGACGTGAGTTCCTCGAACATGTCGAAGGCCTCGCGCCGGTACTCCGTGATCGGATCCTTCTGCGCGTAGCTGCGGAGATAGATCCCCTCCTGCAGGTAGTCCATCTCGTAGAGGTGTTCGCGCCAGCGGGTGTCGATGATGTTCAGCAGGACGACCCGCTCCAGCTCGCGCATCGCGACCTCGCCGATCGACTCCTCCTTGGCGGCGTAGGCGGCCAGCGCGTCCTCGACGAACGCCTCCTGCAGCGCCGGCACCTCGACGATCGCATCGGTCTGCTCGGCCGTGAGGGACACCGGATACACCTCGGCGAGCGCCGTGTGGAGGCCCTCGCGGTCCCACTCCTCGGCGTACACGTCCGGCGGGCAGTACGTCTCCACCGTGGCCTCGACGACGTCCCGGACGAACCCGAGCGCCTCCTCGCTCAGGTCGCCGCCCTCGAGGATCTTCCGGCGTTCGCCGTAGATCACGGTCCGCTGACCGTTCATCACCTCGTCGTACTTCAGAACGTTCTTGCGGCGCTCGTAGTTGAGCTCCTCGATCTGGCCCTGGGCGTTCTGGACGGCGCGCGTGACCATCTTGGCCTCGATCGGCTCGTCCTCCGGCCACTTCAGCCGCTCCATGATCGACGCGACCCGGTCCGAGGCGAACATCCGCATCAGATCGTCCTCGAGCGAGAGGTAGAAGAGCGAGGCTCCCGGGTCGCCCTGACGGCCCGACCGCCCGCGGAGCTGGTTGTCGATCCGGCGCGACTCGTGGCGCTCCGTGCCGAGGACGTACAGGCCGCCGAGCTCCACGACCTCGTCGTGCTCGGCGTCGGTCTGCGCCTTGAACTTCGCGTAGATCGGCTCGTACTCGGCCTCGTACGCGGCGCGCTCCTCCTCGTCCATCTCGAAGAGCAGGTAGCGATCGTTGTCGAAGTCCCGCGCCGCCATCTCCTGTCGCGCCAGGTACTCGGGGTTCCCGCCGAGCAGGATGTCGACTCCTCGCCCGGCCATGTTCGTGGCGACGGTGACGGAGCCCTTGCGACCCGCCTGGGCGACGATCATCGCCTCCTTCTCGTGGTTCTTGGCGTTCAGGACGTTGTGCTTAACGCCGCGGCGGTTCAGGTAGCCGGAGAGCTTCTCCGACTTCTCGATCGAGACCGTGCCGACGAGGATCGGCTGGCCCGACGCGTTGCGCTCGATGATGTCGTCGACGAGGGAGTTCCACTTCGCGTCCTCGTTCTTGAAGATCAGGTCATGCTGGTCCTCGCGGATCATCGGGCGGTTCGTGGGGATCTCCGTGACGCCGAGCTCGTACGTCTCCTCGAACTCGGTCAGCTGGGTCTTCGCGGTTCCCGTCATGCCGCCGAGCTTGTCGTACATCTTGAAGTAGTTCTGGATCGTGATCGTCGCGAGCGTCTGGTTCTCCTCCTTGATCCGGACACCTTCCTTCGCCTCGATCGCCTGGTGGAGGCCCTCCGAGTAGCGGCGACCCTCGAGGATCCGGCCGGTGAACTCGTCGACGATCTTGACCTCGCCGTTCTGCACGACGTACTCGTCGTCGCGCTTGTACAGCTCCTTCGCGCGCAGCGCGTTGTGGAGGTGGTGGACGAGCATCGTGTTGTCGTGGTCGTAGAGGTTCTCGATGTTCAGCAGCTGCTCGACCCGGGTCACGCCGGACTCGGTGACGGCGACCTGGAACTTCGATTCCTCGACCTCGTAGTGGTCGTCGCGCTTCAGCTGCGGCGCGATCCGGGCGAACGTCTGGTACCACTTCGCGCTGTCCTGGACCATGCCGCTGATGATCAGCGGGGTCCGCGCCTCGTCGATCAGGATCGAGTCCACCTCGTCCACGATCGCGTAGTGGTGCCCGCGCTGGACCGTGTGCTCCAGCCGCATCGCCATGTTGTCGCGCAGGTAGTCGAACCCGAACTCGTTGTTGGTGCCGTACGTGATGTCGGCCGCGTAGGCGGGGCGCCGCTGTTCCGGGGTCATCTGAGCCTGGATCAACCCGACCTCGAGGCCCAGGAACCGGTAGATCCCGCCCATCCACTCCGAGTCGCGCTTGGCGAGGTAGTCGTTCACGGTCACGACGTGGACGCCCTCGCCCGACAGCGCGTTCAGGTAGCCGGGCAACGTGGAGACGAGCGTCTTCCCCTCCCCGGTCCGCATCTCGGCGATCCCGCCCTTGTGCAGCGCGGCGCCGCCCATCAGCTGCACGTCGAAGTGGCGCTGACCGATCGTGCGCCGTGCGGCCTCGCGCGTGACGGCGAACGCCTCCGGGAGGAGGTCGTCGAGGCTCTCGCCGTTCCCGTAGCGCTCGCGGAACTCGACCGTCTTGCGTGCGAGCTCGTCGTCGGAGAGCTCCTCGATCTCGGGCTCCCACGTGTTGACGAGCTGGGCGAGCTGCTCGAGCTCCTTGCGGCGCCGCCCCTCGCCGATGTTGCTGAACTTCTCGATCAGTGCTGGCACGACGTTCGCGTCCTTCTCTGGTTCGGATCCCTGGAGCTGGGTATCGGCCCAGGCTCGATCACGACTCGAACGTCGATTCTATCGGCGGTCCGGTCCAAGCCCGGACACCGGCGGTCTCCCCGCCGGTCGTCCGGGCCGGCGACGGCCTACCCGTACAGGCCGCCGCCTCCACCGCCCCCACCACCGGCGGTGAGGATCAGGTAGACCAGGCCGTAGATCACGAGTCCCGCCACGACGTAGATCGCGACCCACTTCTTCCAGTTCCGTCCGTACCGTCGTTGCTCGGCCATCTCGTCCTCCCATCGGTCCGTGCCTCGCGGTGTCGTCGACGACCGTTCGTTGGGTACAACGAACGAGACCGCGGGTGGGCTTCCTCGGGAGATCTGCGAGATCTTGCGGTCCGGCTAGATCGGCTCGTCCAACGCGCCGAGACGCTCGACGAGCCGGGCGTTCTCCGTGTAGTCGACGGGCACCGCGATCACCGAGACCGCGTCGTCGTCCAGCGCCTTGCGCAGGGTCGGCAGGAGCTCCGACGCGGACTCGATCGCGTAGCCCTTGGCCCCGAAGCTCTCGGCCAGTCGCACGAAGTCGGGGTTGCCGAACGAGACCGCCGAGCGCCGTCCGAAGTGGATGTCCTGCTTCCAACCGATCAGGCCGTAGCCGCCGTCGACCCACACGAGGATCACGAACGGGACCCGCTCGCGGACGGCGGTCTCGATCTCCGCGGCGCTCATCAGGAAGGCGCCGTCACCCATCAGCGCGAGGACCTTGCGCTCGGGATGGACGAGCTTGGCGGCGATCCCGCCGGGCAACGCGAACGCCATCGTGGCGAGTCCGTTCGAGATCAGGCACGCGTTCGCCGTGTAGGTCGGGAACAGCCGCGCCATCCAGATCTTGGCCGCCCCGGTATCACAGAGGACGACGTCGTCGCGATCGAGCGCGGCGCGCACGTCGTGCACGATCCGCTGTGGTCGGAGCGGGAACGACTCGTCGCTCGCCCCGGACGCAAGCTCCTCGCGCACGAGGCGCTCCCCCGGCTCCTCGCGATCGCGGCGCGGCAGCTCCACCGCCGCGGCCGCGATCGCGTCCAGCGACTCCCCGATGTCGGCCTGGACGCCGACCTCGAGCTCGTAGGCGTCGTCGACCTCGGCCACCGTTCGATGCACGTGGAGGATCCGTTTGTCTCGGCGAGGGTTCCATCGATCCGGCGCGTACTCCACGAGGTCGTACCCGACCGCGACGACGACGTCGGCGTCGTCGAAGCCGAAGTTGGCGTAGTCGCGAACCATGAACCCGATCGTGCCCAGCGCGTTCGGGTGATCGTCGGGGAACACTCCCTTCCCCAAGAACGTCGTCGCGACCGGTAGGTTCAGGGTCTCGGAGAAGCGCACCAGCGCGTCCGTCGCCCCGTCCCGGGCGACCCCCGGGCCGGCGAGCACGACGGCGTGCTGCGCTTCGCCGAGGACCTGGGCGGCGCGCGCGACCTGGGCCTCGGACGGCGCCGGGTCGACGGGCACGTTCACCCGCAGCGGGCGACGATCCGTCGTCTGCTCGGCGACGTCCTCCGGGACGATCAGGAACGTCGCCCCGGGTCGCTCGGTCCGCGCCTGCTTGAACGCCTTCCGCACCATCTCCGGCATCGCCTCCGGCGCCGTGACCATCCCGCCCCATTTCGAGATCGGCTGGAACAGTCGGATCAGATCGACGGCCTGGTGCGATTCCTTGTTGATCCGGTCCAGCCCCGCCTGCGCGGTGATCGCGACGAGCGGATGCGAGTCGAGATGCGCGTTCGCGATCCCGAGCATCAGGTTGATCGCGCCGGGACCGAGCGTCGCGAGGCACACACCCGGTCGCCCCGTGAGCGCCCCGTAGGTGTCGGCCATGAACGCGGCGCCGCGCTCGTCGCGCGTCGTGACGAACCGGATCGACGAGTCCTGCAGCGCGTCGATCGTCCCGAGGTTCTCCTCGCCCGGGAGGCCGAACACGTACTCGACACCCTCGTTCTCCAGGCACTCGACGAGGACGCGCGCGACGGTCCGCTCGTTCGTCACCGAGGGCAGGCTACCCGGACGGGTCGGGGGTACGCTCGCGATCGATGGACTTCCGCGACGTCGTGCGGCATCGGCGCATGGTGCGCCGGTTCGCCCAGCGACCGGTGCCTCCCGAGGTGATCGACCGGATCCTCGACACGGGACGGCGCGCGCCGTCGGCCGGGTTCTCGCAGGGAGTGGAGCTCCTCGTCCTCGACACGCCCGAGACCGTGGCCATGTTCTGGGAGACGACGCGCGATCCGCGGTTCGGGTGGGACGAGGAGGACGTGGCGAACGGGCCGACCGTCCTGATCCTCCCGCTGCCCGACGCTCGTCGCTACCTCGACCGGTACTCGCAACCCGACAAGATCGACTTCGGGATGGACGAGGAGGCCAACTGGCCCGTGCGGTTCTGGGAGATCGACGCCGCGATGGCCTCGATGCTGATCCTGCTCGCGGCCGTGGACGAGGGGCTCGGCGCCTGGTTCTTCGGGATCGCGCACGGGGAACGCGAGCTGCTCGACCGATTCGACGTTCCGTCCGCCCTCCGACCGATCGGGATCATCGGTCTCGGGTACCGAGCCGACGACGAGGAGCCGTCCGGCTCGTGGATGAAGCGGCGTCGGCGCCCGTTCGAGGACCAGGTCCATCGCAACGGTTGGTGAGGCGCTTCAGGAGCCGTCGCGGCCTTCCCAGAGCTGGCGCGTGAGCTGCGCCTGCGCGACGTGTTCGCGGAGGTGCTCCAGGGCGTGGAGCAGGGCGTAGGCGCTCGTGACCGGATCGTCGTCCGGGAGCTCCCGGACCGCGCCGGGGTCGAACGGCTCCTCGGGGTCGAGGCGGGCGAGGCAATCCTTCGCCATCGCGTCCACGAACGCGAGGAGCTCGTCGACGGTCGCCACCTCGGCGACGAACTCCGAGGGGCGGTCGCGGTCCGGGAGCGGCGCGCCGCGGGCGATCGTCAGCCACCAGCGCGTGCTGTGCATGCCGTGGGTCGCGAGCACCGTGAGCGGGTTGCTGTCCTTGGCGGGCGGACGCCAGTCGAGCGCATCCGCGGACACGCCGTCGACGGCCTCTCGGAGCTCCGCGAGCTCCTCCTCGAACAGGTCTCGGGCCGTGAGGATCATCGGGTCGGGCATCGCGTCACCGTCCCTAGGTGATCTCGATCATCTTCTCGCGCACGGCATAGACGACCGCCTCCATTCGCGAGTGCAGGTGGAGCTTCTCGAGGATGTTCCGGATGTGGTTCTTGACCGTGTTCTCGGAGATGAAGAGCTGCTTTGCGATGTCGCGGTTGTTCAGGCCCTGCGCCACGAGACGGAGCACCTCCATCTCGCGGTCCGTCAGCTTGGGCGCCGGCATCTGCGGCCGCTCGTCGGCCTCCTTGGAGATCGCGGCGAACTCCGTGAGCAGCTTGGAGGCCATCGAAGGGGAGATCCTCGATTGTCCGGCCCACACGCTCCGGATCGCGTCCGCGACCTCCTCGATCGGGATCTCCTTCAGGAGGTAGCCGGCGGCCCCGGCCTTGATCGCGTCGTAGAGGTCGCCCTCGTCGTCGGAGATCGTGAGCATCAGGATCTTCGCGTGCGGGAGCAGGTCCTTGATGTGACCCGCCGCCTCGATCCCCGACCGCTTGGGCATCCGCACGTCCATCAGGACGACGTCGGGCATCAGCTCCTGCGCCTTCTCGACGGCCTCCTCGCCGTCCGACGCCTCGCCGACGAGCATCAGATCGTCCTCGTCCTGCAACACCATCTCGAGGCCCCGCCGGAACAGCGCGTGGTCGTCGACGATCATCACGCGGAGCTTCTCGGTGGCTCCCTTGTCGTCCGTCATGGCTCCTCTTCGGCTCCGTCCGGAGGCGAGGCGGATCCTCGCGGGAATCGTACCCCCCGATGCGACCGTCGGAGCTTCCTGCCGTGATGATCGCGCAGCTGCCGCTCGAGCTTCTCCGCGACGTCGTCGAGGGCCGTTCGGAGGTCGTCCGCCTCCGCGTGGGCGCGGAACGTCTTCCGCGGGATCAGCAGCGCCGCCTTGATCATCTTCAGTCCGTCCGGCGCCGGATGGTGCTCCGCCACGAGCTCGAGATCGATCCGGGTGGTCCGGGGTTCGAGGCGCTCGAGCCGGGCCAGCTTGTGCGCCGCCTGCTCGCGGATGTCCTCGGAGACGGGGACGCCGCGGCCGGTGAAGGTCAGGTCCATGAGCGCCCGCCCGGAGAGAGGTGCTCCCGTCCGGCTGACCTGGTCTTTGACCCCACACTCGCCTGCGGGGGTGTTCGCCCCCGGTCCGCGGGATCCCGCGGGGCCGGCGACTCGCACCCTCTCCCGTCGAACGGGGCAGGGCTTACTTCTAAACCGCTCCATGCTCGGCGACCAACGGTCGCCTTACGTGGGTCGTTTCGCCCGCGGCTGGCATCGACTACCGGGGTTGGTCCCCGGGCAACCACAGACCCGGACGGGAGCACCGCCCGAGTATATTCAGGCCCCTTCCGACACGCGAACGGCCGATCCGGTGGGCCGATCGGCGAAGGACCGGCACGCCGTGACCAGGTGGATCTCGGTCGCACCCGCATCGACGAGCGCTGCCGCGCAGGCTGAGGCCGTCGCGCCGGTCGTGAGGACGTCGTCCACGAGCAGCAGGCGAGCCGGCGCCGTGACGTGAGGGATGCGCGAGAACGCACCCTCCATCGCCCGCAGTCGCTCCTCCCGTGATCGCCGGGCCTGCGGAGCGGTCGCCGTCGTCCTCCGGACGACGGCGACCGCGGGCAGGTCGAGGCGGCGGGCGAGCGCTCGCGCGAGCACCTTCGCCTGATCGAACCCGCGCTCGGCCCGCCGCCGGGGCGCGAGCGGCACCCACGTGACGGCGTCGGCCGGCGGCGGGCCGAGCGCCGCGACGGCTCCCGCCAGCGCGTCGCCCACCCCGCGCCAGCCCGAGAACTTCAGGCGGTGGACGGCCTCCCTGGCCGGCCCCCGGTACGCGAACGCCGCCCGCGCCGACGTGATCGGCGCGGGCGGGCAGTCCCGACACGAGTCCACGTCCCGCTCCGTCGGCCGGCCGCACCGACGGCACCGGGGCGGCCCCAGCGGGACGAGGTCGTTCGCGCACGAGTCGCAGAACGGCCACGGGCCGGCGCCGCAGCCGGCGCAGGACCGGGGGAACAGGACGTCGATCGCCCGATCGAGCACGGCCGCACGCTAGGACGCGCCGCCGACAGCGTTACGGCAGCGGCACCTCGACGGGGTCGCCGGCGCCCTTCGGCGCGATCGAGAGGACGTGCTGCGTCTTCAGGAGCGGATACGCCGTCACCGTGCCTGCCCCGGTTTCCTCGTCGAAGGTCGCCTCCAACACGGGCACCCGCGTGCCGTCGGCGGTCAGCGTGAACGACGCCTCGGCCCCGTCGTACCGGAGCTCGACCGTGTCGCTCCGGCACTCGAGCTCGTCCAGTCGGACCTTCTGGCCGGCGACCTCGACCGCGCGCCCCACGCGGACCCGATCGCGCCGGGTCGCGCCGCGCGGCCACGGGATCGCGAACCGCGATCCGGGCCGCACGGTCTCCGGCGACCCGTCGATCGCGATGCGGCACTCGATCGCGTACCAGCCCGACGGCAGCTCGACGACGGGGAACTCGAACGGGACGAACAGGTCGCGGGTCGGCGCGACCTCCAGCGTCACGGCCGCGATCCCCATCGGCACGGAGCCCCGTCCCGCCAGCTCGACTGCCTGCGCGTCGTCGAGCCGGACCTGGTGCGGGTTCCCGTCGGCGCCGCGCATCACGAACGCTCCCTTGAGCGAGGCGGGGAACCGCTCGAAGTGCACGCGGATCCGAACGGTCTCGTCCAGCTAGGTGCCCTCCTCCCAGCTGCGGAGGTAGACCTCCTGCTCGGGGGTGAGCGTGTCGATCTCGACGCCCATCCCCCGCAGCTTCAGCCGCGCGACCTCCTCGTCGATCTCGGTCGGGACCGGGTACACGCGAGGCTCGAGGTCCCCGTGGTTCTTCACGATCCACTCGACGCACAGCGCCTGGTTCGCGAACGACATGTCCATCACGGCCGCGGGGTGCCCCTCCGCCGCCGAGAGGTTCACGAGCCGGCCCTCGCCGAGGAGGTTCAATCGACGCCCGTCCGCCAGCGTGTACTCGTCGACGAACTCTCGGATCCGGCGCACCCGGCCCTCGCCGAGGGCCGCCAGTGCGCCCTTGTCGATCTCGACGTCGAAGTGCCCCGAGTTGGCGAGGAGCGCGCCGTCCTTCATCCGCTCCAGGTGCTCCCCCCGGATCACGCCCTTGTCGCCCGTCACCGTCACGAACACGTCGCCGATCCGCGCCGCCTCCAGCAGCGGCTCGACGCGATAGCCCTCCATCACGGCCTCGAGGGCCGCCGTGGGGTCGACCTCCGTCACGATCACGTGCGCGCCCATGCCGCGCGCCCGCGACGCCACGCCGCGGCCGCACATCCCGTAGCCGCAGACGACGATGGTGCGGCCGGCGAGCAGTCGGTTCGTCGACCGCATGATCGCGTCGATCGTCGACTGGCCCGTCCCGAACCGGTTGTCGAACAGATGCTTCGTGTCCGCGTCGTTCACGCTCACGATCGGATACTTCAACGCATCGTCCGAGGCCATCGCCCGCAGGCGGATCACGCCGGTCGTCGTCTCCTCGGTCCCGCCCATGATCTCGGTGAGCTGATCGGTGCGCTGCTTGTGCAGCACGCTCACCATGTCGGCGCCGTCATCCATCGTGACGTGCGGCCGCAGGTCGAGGACCGCGTTGATGTGCTTGAAGAAGATGTCGGTGTCCTCGCCCTTGATCGCGTAGACGTCGATCCCACCCTGCTCCACGAGCGCGGCGGCCACGTCGTCCTGGGTGGACAACGGGTTGGAGGCGCAGAGGGCCACCTCGGCTCCGCCCGCCGCCAGCGTCTCCACGAGGTTCGCCGTCTCCGTCGTCACGTGCAGGCAAGCGGCCACCCGCACGCCCTTCAGCGGCTGCTCCTTGTCGAAACGCTCGCGGATCTGGGCGATCACCGGCATCTCGCCGGCGGCCCAGTCGATCCGCCCTCGGCCGGGTCCGGCGAGGTTCGTGTCCCTGATGTCGTATCCCACGAACGATCCCTTCCGTCAGAACGAGCCGGCCAGGCCGGCCACCACGCGGCCGATCGCGTCGGCCGCCGTCTTCGACGCGAGCAGGACCTCCTCGTGCGAAACCGAGGCACCCGCCGCGTTGGTGACGAAGCTTAGCCCGAGCACGCGCATGCCCAGCGCCCGGGCCGCGACCGCCTCGGGCACCGTCGACATCCCGACGACCGACGCGCCCGCGCGGCGCAGCATCTCGGTCTCCGCGGGCGTCTCGTAGGCGGGTCCCTCCATCGCCGCGTAGACGCCCTCGTGGACGTCGACGCCGGCCTCGCGCAGGGACGCGAACGCGGCCCTCGCGAGGTCGGCGTCGTAGACGTCGGAGACGTCGACGAACGGCGGCGAGCCGTCGGGGTTGCGCCACCCCGCGAGGGGATTCGTCCCCATCTGGTTCAGGTGGTCGCGGACCACCACCATCGCGCCGCCCGAGAGCGCCCGGTCGATCCCGCCCACGGCGGCCGACAAGACCATCGTCCCCGCGCCCAACGCGTGGGCGATCCGCGTCGTGATCGAGGCGAGCGCCATCGGATGGCCCTCGTAGAAGTGGATCCGCCCCTGGAAGAAGGCGAGCGGGCGGTCGGCGATCGTGCCGAGCCAGAGCGTGCCGGCGTGTCCCGGCACGGTCGGCGGCGGGAACCCGGGGAGCTCGGCGTACGGGATCCGGAGGGGCTCGCCGGAGCCAGCGAGCTCCTGCGCCGCGGTGATCGCGTCGCCGAGCCCGGATCCGAGGACGACGCCGGCGACCGGGCGCACGTCGGTGCGTTCCCGGATCGCCTCGACGATCGGCTCGATCACGCCGTCCCCGGGCGAGGGGACGCGCGCTTCGCTCACGTCCCGAGCGCGGCCTTCAGCCGCTGGATCACGTCGACGGGCGTCGGATCCACACCCTTTCGGATCGCGACGTAGGCGCTCACGACGTCGCCGAACGCGATCAGGGAGACGAGGCGGGCCAGGGCGCTCTGTCCCGTCGCCCACACCTCGTGCGTGGTGGCGCCGGCGTCCGCGGCGATCTCGAGCGACAGCGGGAACCGAGCCGCGAACTCCCCGTCCTCGGCGTCGTGCCGGAGCGCGATCACGGCGTGGCCGCGACCGAACGGCTGGGTCCACCCGACGACCTCGTTGTGGTCGAGCTCCGACATCGACGACCACCAGGCCGGGACCTTGCCGTTCTCGTTCATCTGGGTCTTCCAGCGGGCCGCGGCGGCAGCCCCGATCCCGTCGGCGCCCCACATCACGGGGATCCGGTCACCGATCGCCTCCGCCAGCTGGATCGCGGGGTTCTCCGCGGCCGGCGCGTCGGGGCCGCACGACGCGGCCCGCGCGTCGGCCTCGGTCGCGGCCTCGTCCACGTCGGGCTCGAGGGGCGGCAGCAGCCCCGCGGCTTCCAGCGCGCCGAGCATCGTGAAGGCGAGCCACCCGAGGGCGGCGCGCGGCTGGAACCCGCTCGGCACGCGGACGACGGGCACGCCCGCCTCCTCGGCCTCCGTCGCGATCTGGCCGCCGGAGGTCACGACGATCCCCCGGCAGCCACGCTTCGTCGCCTCGCGGAACGCGGCGAGGGTCTCCGCGGTGTTCCCCGAATACGACGACCCGATCACGAGCGCGTGCGGACCGGCGTGCTCCGGCAGCTCCGGCCCCCGATTCACCTCGACGGGGACGCCCAGCCGCCCGCGGAACACCGTCCGCAGCACGTCGCCCGCGACCGCCGATCCGCCCCTGCCGCACACCACGACGCCGCGCACGTCGGCCAGATCCGGCAGGCCGGTCGCGGCGAGCCCCGCCGCGTACCCGTCGCGGACGTTCGACCCGAGCCCGGCGATCGCGTCGAGCATGCCGCCCGGATCGTGCCGGCGGATCGCCTCCGGGTCCGACAGGTCGACCTTCATCGGCCGGCGCCCCCCGGCTTCTCGGCCTCGTCGATCAACATCACCGGGATCCCGTCCCGGACGGGATACCGGTAGCCGCACGTGCGACAGACGATCACCTGCTCGGCTTCGAGGTAGTCGATCTCCCCTCGGTCGTTGGGGCACACGAGGATCTCCAACAGCTCCGCGTCGAGCGTCACGACGCCCCCTCCTCTCCTCTGATCACCGCGAGGAGCTCCTGGGTCCGCGCCTCGAGCAGCTCCTTCGTCCGGGCCTCCACGTTGAGTCGCAGCAGCGGCTCGGTGTTGGAGGCGCGCACGTTGCACCACCAGTCGTCGAACTCTACCGTCAGGCCGTCGAGGCGGTCCTGGCGCCCGTCCGGGTAGGCCTCGGCGATCTCCTCGATCGCGGCCTGCGGATCGTCGACGCGCGAGTTGATCTCGCCGGACGCCTCGTATCGGCGGAACGGACGCAGCAGCTCCGAGAGCGCCACGTCCGACGCGGACAGCTCGCCGAGCGCGATCACGGCCGCGATCAGCCCGGAGTCGGCACCGTAGTTCTCGCGGAAGTAGTAGTGGCCCGAGTGCTCGCCGCCGAAGATCGCCCCCGTCTCAGCCATCACCTGCTTGATGAACGAATGGCCGACGCGCGTCCGGACCGGGACGCCGCCGTGCTCGCGGATCACCTCGGGGACGGTCCAGGAGCAGATCAGGTTGTGCACCACCTTGGCGCCCGGCTCGTGCCGCAGCATCGCCGCCGCCACGAGCGCCGTCAGGATCGACCCGCTGACGTCCTCGGCGCGCTCGTCGACGAGGAACACCCGGTCCGCGTCGCCATCGAACGCCATCCCGACGTCCGCCCCGACGTCGAGCACGGTGCGCTTCAGGTCGCGCTGGTTGTCGGGGTCGATCGGATCCGCCGGATGGTTGGGGAACGTCCCGTCCAGCTCCGGGTAGAGATGGTGCAGCGTCACGGGCAGCCGTTCCATCACGGCGGGAACCACGAGGCCGCCCATGCCGTTCGCCGTGTCGACCGCCACCGTCAGTGGACGCATCACCTTCGCGTCCGTGAATCCGACGACGTGGTCCACGTAGGCGTCGAGCACATCGCGGCGGCTGACCCGAGCGCGCCGCGTCCCGAGGATCTCGTCGCCCTTCTCCGTGAGCGCCCGGATCTGGGCGAGCCCCGACTCCTCCCCGACCGGCTTGGCGCCGGCCAGGCAGAACTTCAGCCCGTTGTACTCCTTCGGATTGTGGCTCGCGGTGATCATCACGCCGGGGCGATCGAGCGAGCCGGACGCGAAGTACAGGAGGTCCGTCGAGGCGAGGCCGAGATCGACGACGTCGGTCCCCCGGGACGTGGCACCCTCGGTCAGCGCGGCGGCGAGGTCCGGCGAGGAGAGCCGGCAGTCGCGCCCGATCAGGATCTCGGATGCCTCGCTCCACGTGGCGAAGGCGGCGCCGATCCGTCGGACGACGTCGGGATCGAGTTCGTCGGGGACCACCCCGCGGACGTCGTAAGCCTTGAAGACGCGCGAGAGGTCCACCCGCGCCATCCTACGGAGGGGGCGCGGCGGCCGTCAGGCTACTGCTGAACGACGGTGTCGATCACGTCGGAGAGGACGACCGACTCGCCGTCGCGGTGCCACCACTTCGCCTCGCAGGCGTGGCACGTCGAGAACGAGAGGGCGCGCTCGCCGACGTTCATCGAGATCGAGATCACGTCGCCTTGGTGGCACTCGGGGCAGTTCAGGGTCTTGGACATCTCGCACGCTCCGTTTCCGTCGGTGAGGACCGTAGCAGTGGACCCTCCCGCGGCCGAAGACACCCCGGAGTCATCTTCCGCTCCGCCGGGTGCCGAACGTGCGGGAGGACGAAAGTCGGCGGACCTGGCCCGAGATGACTAGTCAGGGGCGAGCGCTCGACACCGCTGCGAGGCGGGCGTCCTCCACCACCCACCCGACAGGGGGCGTCATCGCGCCCACGTGGCGAGCACAGAGGTCCAGGAGCCGCCGGTCGCGGTCCGGCCGCAGCTCGTCGATCACGACCAGTCGATCGGCGTAGCGCAGCGCGATCGTCGCGATCGGCTCGTCCGGGCAGCTCATCCGCGCGCATCGTCGCATGGGCGGAACGCTACGCGCGGCCGGCGATGATGCAAGCACCCGCGGGTGAGGCGGAACGCCCTACGCGACGGTGTCGGAGCCGTCCGGGGTGTCGGGGACGTCGCCCTCGACGGCCCACGACGGCCGGGTCCCGACGATGATCACCTTCGTCCCGACCGGCACGAGCTCGTAGAGCTGCTCGATCTCCTCGTTGTGCATCCGGATGCAGCCGTGGGACGCGTACGTCCCGATCGAGGACGGCGTCGTCGTGCCGTGGATCCGGATCAGGCCGGGCGCCGTGATGTACAGGGCGCGCGTGCCCATCGGGTTGCCCGGCCCGCCCGGCACGACGGCCGGGAGGCCGGCGCCCCAGCTGTCGAGCGCGGGGTTGTGCCACGTCGGGTTCTCGCGCTTCTGGTACAGGCTCCACTCCCCGACCGGCGTGATCCAGCCCGGCTTCGCGGTCGCGACGCTCCAGCTGCGGCTGACGGAGAAGCCTTCATAGAGATCGAGCCGGTTGGAGTCGACGTGGACGACGATCGTCGGTCCGAGCGTCTGCGCAGTGATCTTCGGCTTCACCGGATGCATCGAGAGCCGGACGATCGACGTGCCGTTCACGAGGGCCTTCGAGAGCAGGCGTTCGGCGCGCGCGACACGCAGCGCCGAGCCCGGTCGCGCGTCGCGGAACTCGAGCCCGCCGTCGTCCCCGATCCCGATCGAGGCCGCCGTCGGATCCACCAGGACCGCTCGGGCCGTGCGTCGGACGAAGCGTTCGACGCCGCCGTCGCCGGCCATCGCCAGTTCCACGTCCACGCCGATCGGTTCGTCGCGGAAGCGGTGCCAGGCGCGCTCCACCCAGCCGACCCGCGCCGAGGCGCGCATCGCCTCGTCGACGGCCTTCTTGATCGCCGCGCGACGGCCGAGCTTCCGAGGCGTCGTCGTGTATCGCTCGCCTTCGACGAAGACGACGATCTGCCGATCCAGGTCCTCGCCCGCCGTCTCCCGCACGGACGCCTTGGCTTCCGCACGGGTCATCCCCGAGACGTCGACGCCCGCGATCGTCGTCCCGGGCAGGATCCGATCGGCGTTGTCGCGCTCGTAGCGATACGCCGCGTAGGCGACCCCGCCCAGGGCGAGCACCAGCACGCCGAACACCGCGGCGGTGATCAGGGGCCAGCGCTTGCGCTTGGCCGGTAGCTGGTGACGTCCTCTGGCCATGCGGGTTGGATCGCGATCGGGTCGGGACCGCGCTCCGGGACGACGATGATACGTGATGACGCAACCCCGCCCGCGTGGGCCGCGGACCTACGTCGCCTGCGGGAGCGGAACGCCCATGCTCAGCGCGAAGCCGTCGCCGCCGCCGGACACGCGCGAGACCGACGCCGCCAGAGCCACGATCGATCCTCCGTCGGCCCGGATCACCATCGCGGCGCCGGGCGCGGACGACCACACGCCGGACGGCACGGCGGCCACCGAGTGCGCCGGGATCTCCACGGTCGCGGGCGTGCCTCCGCTCCCCGTGAGCAGGGTCACGGTCGCCACCACGTCGGCGTCGCCGTCGTTCACGAGGACCGCGCCCGGCGTGACGTCGGACCCGGACACCGCCGGGAGCAGGAGCCACGCGTCCGCCGGGTCCACCGCGCCGCTCGTGGACCCGGGGTCGTCACCGGGCCCGCGCGCCCGGAGGGCGCTCGCCACCCGCGCGTCGTCGAGCGTGAACAGCTGCATCGCCGTCGGGCCCTCTCCGACCGGAATCGCGTACGCGCGCGCCGCGGCCGGCCCGTGCTCCTGCGCCGTGAGCCCGCCGGCCGGCCGCGGCGGCTCGGTGCTCAGCTCCGTCACGCCGAACCGCGTCGCCTGCTCCGCCGTGGAGAGCACCACGAGCTCCGTCTGACCGGAACCCTGCATCACCGGGAAGAGCCCGCCTGTCGCGAGGTCGGTCCATCCAAGTGAGCTCCGCAGCTTCGTCCCGTCGCTCACCTCGAGCGACGCGGCCGCCACGCGCCCGACCGTCACCTCGAGGGTCACGGCCACCTCGGGTTCGCCCTCGCGCTTCGTGTTCAGGTGGAGGGCGGTACTCCGCCTCGCGGGCACGACGAGGTCGGTCCACTCCAAGGCACGGACAGGAGCTTGGTCGGCCGTGTAGACGACGGCATCGAGCACGGCGGGCGCGTCGAACGGATTGGCGATCACGACGAACGACTCCTCCCCCAGCTGTGTCGACCCGTCCGGCAGGTACCAATGGCGGGCCGCGTCCTCGGCGCACGGTTCGGCCGCGATCCCGTCCTCGGTCGAGGCCACCCAGCCGGCTCCCAGCCATCCGCCGAAGAACTCGACGTACGTGGACGCGCCGCGGTCCTCGGCCGCCGAGTCGACGCGGACCGTGGTCCCTGCCGGCACCTCGACGGATTCGGCGGGGCCGGGCGCCTCCGTGCCGAGGCGCGTCACGCGGGCCTGGACGGTGCTCGTGCCGGGGTTGCCCAGGTACAGGCTCACGGACGTTCCGGACGCGCCCCCGTGCGGACACAGCCACGCGCCCGAGGGGGTGCGCCCCACGGGAAGCGGTTCGGGCGACTTGGGTCCGATCCGATCGAGCCACACCAACGCCACGATCACCACGAGCACGGTGCCGAGCGCCACCAGCGCCTGGCCGCGAGCCGACCGCGCGCGACCCGCCCTCACCGGGCCACCGGCTTCCTCGTCACCCACAGCGCGACGAGCCACAACACGGTCAAGAGCGCCACCTCGATCTTCGCGGGGAGGGCGCCCCCGTGGCGCACCTCGACGGCCCCGCCGGTCGCGGGGAAGCTCGTCGCCCAGCCGAACGCGACGTCGGGCGGCTCCGTGCTCCCCTCGAGCGTCCAGTCGTCGTCGTGCTCCGTCGAGAGGAAGACCGTGCCGTCCGCCGCGGGTCCGTCCCATCCCCCCGGCACCTCCCGCAGCGGGACGGCCGGCACCGGCCGCCACCGCGCGATCGCGGAGGGATCGGCGCTCGCGATGATCTCCTCGTCCGCGGGCTGGGTCTCGAGCGAGGCGTCCGGCGGGAGCGCCGCGGCGTTCCGGTAGATCGTGAGGCCCGTCGGGGGGGCCAGGTCGATGTCGACCTGCGCGTCGAACGCGTCGAGCGTGGCCTGCGGCAACGCCCCTCGCTCCGCGACGACGTACCGGATCCCGAACGACGCGAGAAGCGCACCCCCGTGGCGGGTCGTCGCCCCGAGGATCTCGTCCAGCATCCGGTCGAGATCGTCGGGTCCGGGACCCGACAGCGGGCGGCCCGCGTCGAGCACGCTCGCGCCGTCCCGGTCGGTGAGCGCGTAGCGGATCGTCGCCGGGCCCGCCTCGAGCCGCCGCCGGGGGTCGCCGGCGGGCGTGGGGAGGAGCTCGCCCCGATCCGGACCGAGCCACAGGACGCGGAACGCCCCTCCCGCCGAGCCGTTCACGACCGCCCAGGCGGGGGGGATCCGGTCCTCCGGGGCGCCGACCCCCCACGTCCCGACCATCGACGCCATGGCCTGGAGCAGGATGCCCGCCCCGAGCACGAGTCCGAGCACCGCGCCACCCACCTGTCGCAAGCCGAACGCCTCGGTTCGGAGCGAGCCCGTGAACGACGACAGGCCGAACGCGACGAGGCTGGCCATCCCGACCGCGGCGACGGCGGCGTACGCCGCGGGATCGGTCAGGCCGGTCGGGAGGTACCCGGCCGCGGCGAGCCACGACAGGACGATCCCCGCGACGACGGCCACGGCCGCCCGGTTGGCGGGCGCCCGCAGCGGACCCCGGACGAGCGCGAGCCCGATCCCGGCCGTCACCGGGAGGAACGCCGCGATCACCCACGTCCCCGGAGCCGAGCCCAGCGCCAGCCTCGCCAGCCGGTCGGGCTCCGTGGTGCCGACGAGTGACGAGAAGGCGCGCCCGCCGTCCGTCAGCAGCGTGGGGACGAACGGGAAGAGCAGGACCGCGGCGCCGGCGGCCGCGGCCGCGGAGAGGGTCAGACCGCGGCCGCGCGCCGGCCCCACGACCAGTCGGATCGCGACCAGGACGAGCGCGGCGAGGACGAGTCCCGGGTACGCGGCGACGCCGACCGCCAGCGTCACGGCCAGGCCGGCCACGAATCGCGGCCGTCCGCCCGGCGGATCGTCCGGACCGAACGCGACCTCGATCCGCTCGGCGATCGCCGGCAGGACCGCCAGCGCGATCGCGAGCCCGAGCCGTCCGTCGGAGAACGCCCAGAGGGTCAGCGCGCTCAGTCCGTACGCGGCGGCCGCCAACACCGCGGGCCCGGGACGCACCCGCATCCGCACCGCCGCGCGGTACATCAGGATCGCGGCCAGGGGCGGCCCCGCGAGGAGGATCGCCTTCTGTGCCAGCTGGGGGTCGCCGAGCGTGATGAAGGAGAGGACGCCGAGGGCGCCGAGGGCGGGGCTGGGCGAGAGCGGACCGCCGAGCGGCGTCGATCGCACCGAGGACGCGAGCTCCGCGAACAGATCCCCGGGGTGGGCGGGGAACGCAGGCAGCGCGCCGCCCGCGAGCGCGTCGAGCCGGATCAGATCGCGCGCCGCGATCGCGCCAACCACGATCGCGAGGAACGACCCGACGATCACGGGGTGGGTCCCGACGAGCGAGGCGGTCCGGTCGCGCAGCCGGCGCCGCATCGGTTGCCCTTCGTCCGCCTCGTCGATCGCGCGCTGCTCCTCCAGGATCCGTTCCGCCGTGGTCATCCAGCGGGGCGACCGGAGGCCCGCCGACTCCATGAAACGTCGCAACGACCGATCCTTGACGCGCCGGTTCTTCTGCACCCGCCGCCGCCGCGCGAAGGTGTTCGGCAGATGGGCCACGTTCCATCCCCAGGCCGCCGCGACGTCGTAGGCCTCCTCGAACCGCCGCGCGAACGTGAGGTACACGAGCCGCACCGCACCCAAGATCAGCGAGAGGGGCAACAGCCACAGGAGGGAGAGCCAGCCGTAGTTCTTGATCATCGCGGCGATCGCGGCTCGATCCTCCTCGTATCGCGGCCCCCGACGCGCGACCGTCTCCGGCACGTCGGCGTCGGTCGTCGCCAACCGCACGCGCGCGAGCGGCGTCATCAACACCCGATACCCG
>Ga0114129_10003387_pt1 | contig 22400 bp, 19 predicted proteins | sample RhiMetdeltSRZDD1_FD_80071 | JGI IMG/M metagenome (GOLD analysis project Ga0114129, IMG submission 80071) | Populus rhizosphere microbial communities from Tennessee, USA - Rhizosphere MetaG P. deltoides SRZDD1 (version 2) (version 2) | ecosystem: Host-associated > Plants > Roots > Rhizosphere >... | reverse complement strand
TGCTTTCGCAGGTGAAGTTGGTGCAGCCTGGCGCAAGAGAACGGACAAAGAGAATCATCGAGTTGGCGAATCAGGCCGGGCTGGAGATTGACGCGAGTCCAGCTAAGCCGCTTTGGCGTCGATGTTGGAGTTATCCCCAAAAGATGGTAGCATTGCATTATCCGCTAATTAATGTCATCGCGAGGGTTGAGACGCGACAGCGTCGAAATCCCGAAGCAATCTCAAACTTGGAGATTGCTTCGTCGCTAGAAGCGCTCCTCGCAACACTTGCACCGCACTGCGATTGGTGCGGTGCAGGTGTGACATGAGGTAAGAATGAGTCACCCAAAAGAATGGAACGAAGAAGAAGATAATTTTGACCTGACCCTCTCGCAACGTACAGAGGAGTTATATCGCATCCCGAACCGTGATCCGGATGCAGAAGGTATGATCGAAGCCGCCGTGTTGCCGCTGCGTGACCTGGTCGTATTTCCGCGGATGGTCTCGCCGATCTTTGTGGGGCGCGAGGCTTCCCTGCTGGCTGTGCAGGAGGCGCAACGCAAAGAGCGGACCGTCATCGGGCTGACGCAGAAAGATCCTGACCTGGATTTCCCGGGCGCGGGTGACTTTTTGCCGGTCGGTGTGGAGATGGCGGTAGGCCGACTGCTCCAAATGCCGGATGGCTCGCACTCCGCTCTCGTGCAGGGACGCCGTCGCGTGGAGATCGTGGAGTTCACTCGCAGCCAGCCCTATTTGATGGTGCGAGCCCGCGTCATTCATGAACCTCAAACGGCTGACCGCCAAACGCAGGCGCTCATGCGATCGGCCCTCGATCTCTTCGACCGCTGCGTACAACTGGATCGCACCATTCCCGAAGAAGCGCATCTGTTCGCTATGAATATCTCTGAGCCGGGCTGGCTGGCGGATATGCTAGCCACGTCGCTGGCGCTGAACTACGAAGCCAAACAGAGTCTGCTGATGTTACTGGAAGTACGGGGACGCTTGCAGGCGTTGAACAAGATCCTGGCCCAGGAGGTGGATGTACTTGAGTTGGAGGATGAAATCCACTCACGTGTGCAAAGCGAGGTGGATAAGAGCCAGCGCGAGTTCTATCTGCGTGAGCAAATGCGGCAGATTCAAAATGAATTGGGGGAGGGCGACGTCTTCACCCGTGATGCCAATGACCTGAAGCAGCGGTTGGAAGCCGCGAATCTGCCGCTTGAAGCCAAAGCCGTGGCACTAAAGGAGTTAGATCGCCTCAACCAGATGCCGCCGATGGCGCCCGAGGTGGGGATCATCCGCACGTACATTGATTGGATCGTTGACCTGCCGTGGTCGAATTCCACGCCGGATAATCTGGACGTGAAGAACGCCGCCAAGATTTTGGAACGTGACCATTATGGACTTAAGAAAGCCAAGGAACGCATCCTTGAATACATCGCGGTCCGTTCGTTGAAACCCAAGAAGGAACGCCAACCGATCCTCTGCTTTGTTGGCCCTCCCGGCGTTGGCAAGACCTCATTGGGACGTTCCATTGCGGATGCACTCGGACGCAAGTTCGTGCGTGTTTCTCTGGGCGGCGTGCGCGACGAAGCCGAAATTCGCGGGCATCGTCGTACCTACATCGGTGCGTTGCCGGGTCGAATCATCCAGACGATGAAACGGGCCGGTACATCCAATCCTTTGTTCATGCTGGATGAGATCGACAAGTTATATTCCGATTTTCGCGGTGACCCCGCTTCGGCGATGCTCGAAGTACTGGACCCTGAGCAGAATAACTCGTTCAGCGACCATTATCTTGAATTGCCGTTCGATCTTTCGAAGGTGATGTTCGTGACGACGGCGAATTCACTCGGAAACATCCCGTCACCTCTATTGGATCGCATGGAGGTGATTGAGTTCCCCGGTTACATCGAAGAGGAAAAACTCGAGATCGCGACTCGTTATTTGATCCCGCGTCAGATTGAAGAAAACGGATTAGAGGGAGTCAGCCTCACTTTTGAGCCAGCGGCGTTACGGCGCATGATCCGTGAATATACCTATGAGGCAGGCGTCCGCAATTTGGAACGTGAGATTGGCAAAGTCTGTCGGAAACTCGCCCGTTTGAAGGCGGAAGGGAAGAAGTTTCCGATCATTATTACGGCCGAAGCGGTGGAGAAATTACTGGGACCACAACAGTTCTTTCAGACGGAGGCCGAGCTGTCCGATGAAGTTGGTGTGGTGACCAGCCTGGCGTGGACGGAGAACGGCGGCGAGATCATGCCGGTGGAAGTGGCGGTGCTGGAAGGCAAAGGTGGCTTGCAGATGACCGGTCAGATGGGCGATGTGATGCAGGAATCCGGGCAGGCTGCGTTGACCTATATCAAGTCGCGCGCGGTTGAATTGAACATTGATATGGATGTCTTCGAGCGCATGGACATTCACGTACACATGCCAGAAGGAGGCATTCCAAAGGATGGTCCTTCGGCTGGCATCACGATGGCAACAGCCATCGTCTCTGCGCTCACTGGGCGAGCGGTGTATAAACACGTGGGCATGACCGGCGAAATCACATTGCGCGGGCGCGTGCTGCCAATTGGTGGTGTGCGCGAGAAGGTACTGGCTGCGCACCGGGCTGGTTTGAAAACCGTGATCCTGCCTGAAAAGAACTTGAAAGATCTGATTGACCTGCCCAAAACAGCCAGGTCTGAGTTGCGCATTATTCCAGTGAAGCATATGGATGATGTGATCAAACTGGCATTATCGTCTGAAGTGGTCATTGAACCACCCCGCCCAAGGAAGCAGGGTAAGGAAGAAGCCCAGGAAGAAAGCGATTAACAACGCGGCTGAAGTACAAAGCATGCACATCCTGCATGCTGCGTAACTTTCAGGCGGACATTCGACATGCCCCTTGACCTCACAAACAAAGTCGTCCTCATCACTGGCGCGTCGTCGGGCTTTGGAGAGGAGGCAGCGCGCCTTTTTGCCAGAGAGGGCTGCAAAGTTGTGTTGGCGGCCCGTCGTCTGGACCGTTTGCAGGCATTGGTGGCGCAGATTCAAAATGAAGGCGGAGAGGCGCTCGCCGTTCCAGTCGATATTAGTCAACCTGCTGAAATCGAAGTCATGGTGCAAACCGCGCTCGATCTCTACGGAAAAATTGACATCCTGGTGAACAACGCTGGATACGGCAGTGTGGATTGGTTCGAAAATTTAGATCCAGAACGCAACATTGATACAATCATTCGCGTGAACTTGATCGGCACAATGCTGGTCACGCGGGCGGTTCTGCCACAGATGTTGGAGCGGGGCAAAGGCCATATCATCAATATGTCATCTGTGGCGGGTCTCATTGCCGCGCCGTTGATTACTACCTATTCCGCCAGCAAGTATGGCGTACGCGCCTTCACCGATGCACTACGGCGTGAAGTGCGGCCCTTTGGCATTCATGTGTCCGGAATATATCCGGGTCCTGCTACGACTGAGTTTGGTAAAAAGCTCGAACGCACACGCTCCCGCGAAAACGTCAGAAAACTTAAGTATCCGCATCTCACGTCCGAATATGTGGCTCATCGCATCGTAGGCGCGGCAAAGCGCCCTGTGCGCACGCTGGTCATTCCATGGTGGTTCCGCATTATCACCGGGTTTGATACCCTTTTCCCGGTCGTTGTGGATTGGATCCTTTATCTATACTCGAAGAGGAATCATAAGTTGGATTAATATCCTAGGTTCATCCAGCAGGTCAACCGCTGGATGAACAATAGATGGAGACTCACATGACTCATTCCCGCTTTGACACACTCAACGCCTCCCTCCAAACCTCAGACCTGGATGCGGTTATTCTGAATCCTGGTCCTACGCTGACGTATCTTTCCGGTCTCCAGTTCCACTTGATGGAACGCCCGGTTGTTCTGTTTTACGCGAAAGATCAAGATCCTGCCATTGTGTTACCGGAGTTGGAGTTGCAGAAGGTGGCGTCCTTGCCCTACAAACTTCAGGTCTTTTCGTATCCCGAGAATCCGTCGGAGTGGGAGGCTGCGTTTCGCAATGCAGTTCAGGCCCTCAGCCTAGACGGGAAGCGCATCGGAGTCGAGCCGCGTCAATTGCGCCTGCTGGAATTTCGTCACGTCAAGAATGGTGCCCCGGAAGCGGATTATCCCGATGCCAGTGACGTGTTATCCGGTTTGCGGTTGAAGAAGGATCCGGCCGAAGTAGAAGCCATGCGACGGGCCGTGAAGATCGCACAGGACGCGCTCGAAGCGACGATTCCACTCATAAAAATCGGGATGACTGAACGCGAGTTGTCATCTGAATTGGTGGTTCAGCTCCTCAAGCATGGCTCCCAACCCGAAATGCCGTTTTCTCCTATCGTTTCCAGTGGACCGAATTCTGCGAATCCACATGCCTCACCAACAGAGCGGAAACTTCAAGCCGGTGATTTGCTTGTTGTGGATTGGGGCGCGGCGTACGATGGGTACATCTCTGATCTAACTCGTACTTTCGCCGTAGGTAAAGTGGATGAAGAATACGAGAAGATTCACGGCATCGTGCAGGAGGCGAATGCAGCAGGGCGTGCGGCGGCCAAGCCAGGCGTTCCCTGCGCAAACGTGGATAAAGCCGCTCGCGGTGTGATTGAGAAAGCTGGATATGGTGTTTACTTTACTCATCGCACCGGTCACGGCATTGGCATGGAAGGGCACGAAGAACCGTACATGCGCGGCGACAATATGCAATTACTCGAAACTGGCATGGCGTTTACGGTGGAACCGGGAATTTATCTGCCCGGACGGAACGGTGTACGAATCGAAGACAACGTAGTGATCACGGAAACCGGTGCGGATGTACTCTCCGATATGCCGCGGGAGATTCGGATAGTGGGGTGAATGATCAACAACCGTCGACCGTTAAACGCGATAATATCGCAGGTGATGGTCTTGCGTCTGTTATCAGTAGATATCTCGATTTGTTGGACTTCCAGCGCGAAACCACTTTCGCTGCACTCACGGGTATCACTGACCTCCAACTCTGGCAGAGACCCGCTCCCGGGCAATGGAGTATTGGCGAAATCCTGAATCATAACTATTTGCTTACTGCATCGTTCTACCCGGTTATGCTTTGGGTCTGGAAACTTGGCAACTGGTATGGTCGTATTCGAAGGAATCGTCCGTATCAAACGGAAATCGAAGACTTGTATCGCAGCCCAAGGTTTCCGCAATGGGTTGGCTTTCTCTGGACGCCGCGTTACAACAGGTGCAAACCGGTTTCTCTGGAAGAGTTGAAATCCAAGATAGGGCTAATCCATACCAAAATGCGTCGGTTTTATGAGAACAAGGCTGAGGATATATTGGGAAATCTCTATCTTTACGATCCGGTCTTTGGCTGGTGCAACCTCATGGTGACGTTGAGAATTTGTATTTATCACGATCAACTTCATTATGAGGATGTTTTCAAACAGGCAAAACAATTCAAACCATGATCTCGATTCGGCGAGTAAAGCCTGAAGAGGCAGATACACTCTCTCAGATCGCCATCGCGGCAAAACGACACTGGAACTATCCCGAACATTGGATGCAACTCTGGATTCCGCAGTTGACATTTGGGCCCGCCTATTTCAAAGAGCACGAAAGTTGGGCCGCAGAGTTGAATGGTGCGGTGATCGCTTTTTATACTATCCAGGAAAGGGAGAGTAACGCTTGGCTTGAAAACATTTGGGTATTGCCGAAATATATTGGACAGGGTGTCGGGAAGGACTTATTCACGCATGTTTTGTCTCGTTCGCGTGAACTGGAATATAAGACTCTAAAGCTTGAAGCGGAGCCGAACGCGGTTGGTTTTTATGAAAAAATGGGAATGCGGAAGGTTAGCGAACATCAGTATGAACTGGATGGTCATCTACGCACCCTGCCGCTGATGGAAATGAACTTATGAAGAACCTTGGTCCTAAAAGCAGTGAATGGCTGGCAAGTATCGGCGTGCACTCCCTGGAGGATGTTGCCAGACCAGGTGTCGTCGAAACCTATAAACGCGTCAAAGCAGTATATCCGGAGAAATGACGCTGAATATGCTCCGGGGACTTCAAGCTGCGTTGCTGGATATTCCCTGGAACGAATTGCCGCCGGATATTAAAGACCAATTACGAAAGGAAGCTGTAGGCTAAACCTCTTACGCGCCTGGTTTTCTGGCTGAGAGAAACAAATAGCCACACAAACCGCGGCGATACGCTATGTATTGATCGCGGCTGCCCCGCGCACTCTGGGCGAGGACGGGATCGATCAACTTAAGTGCTGCAAGAACACGTGCTATAGGAGCCAGCCGACGTCCAATTTTATACAGGCGCAACATGGAGGGTTCGGCGCGTTCACTCCAATCTTCACACTGAACATTCTCAAAGCCGGCTTCCTTTGCGGGTGTCAGCAGTTCATCAGGTGTTGCTAGATCAGGCAGGGCCCAACCATCCAAGAACCGCCTCATCAAGTCTTCGTCCTCTTTTGTCGCGAAAGGACGTTTCCGGCGAAAACCATCTGAGAGGATCAGCATGCCGCCAGGTTTGAGCAGACGGAACGCCTCGGCAAAAAACTCGCGCTTGACCAGCGCACACGAAACGCTTTCCAACGCCCAAACGACATCGAAGCTCGCATCCTCGGCATCGACTTTGGTGTAATCCTGCTGCGAGAATTTTGTCAGATGACTCACGCCGCGCCGCGCCGCGTTTTCGGTGGCATGACGCACCTGATCTGCTGAAATCGTGATGCCCAGGACTTCTGTAGCGTAGGTCTCTGCCAGCCAGACCGAGCTCCCACCGACGCCACAGCCTGCATCGAGAACCTTTTGTCCGCGCTTCAGGCCGGCACGGTTGGCAAGCTGCTTGTTGGTGTTGAGCTGCGCTTCAAAGTCTGTGCGCGTCGTCTCGTCCCAGTAACCGAAATGCAGGGCAAGCGACTGGCTGTTGAACCACATCCGGCTCGAGCCCGCGTAGGTTTGGTCATAATAGTTCGCGATCCGTTTGTTGTGAGTAGACCGGTCGAGAGTAGTCATACGTTTTCCTTTTGCGATGAATTTGTTCTTGGGCAAAAAATAAGTAGGCTTCAGAAAGTCTCTTAATAACAAAACTGGCTTAAGCCGCTGTCTTGGGTGAAGGACATGCATAGTCTGGCTGGGATATCGAGGTACTCTTCTCACAAAACCGGGCGTTTCGACGCCTACCCTATAAAATCCTGTGTCATTTGTTTGATGATCATTGTCAGCGGATGGGTTGGGTATTCCCTTGTAAAAATACCTTTGCCTGCCAGTGTAAGCATTTCTTCAGTATGAGGAAGTATTGCAGTCACAGGGAGTTGATATTTTTCCTGTACTTCCCGCTGAACATCTTCTATATCAAAAGCAGGCGGCATCTGGCTGACGACCATTTTGAGATGGGGAATTTCCAGCTTTTGCGCCAAACTGACCATAACTGCTGTTCCTTGATAATCTTGTTTATCTAGCCTTAACATAAGTATCAGAGTGTTTGAACCGGCCAGAGAAGCCAATGGCTCTTCATTCAATCCAGGAGGGGTATCGACCATTAGGAAATCGAGTTCGAATGCTTTCGATATTTCAGAGAAGGCATTATTTAGCTTATCTGCTTCATAGCTTCCGTGTAAAACCTGCATGCTGTATTGCAAATCAGGGCTGGCTGGCGACAAATAAATCTTGCCCGAGATATCTGTTGGGGTTACATCATAAACTGCATCGCGACAATCAATATTTCCCCACAGGTAATCATTGATTGTCTTTTCAAGTTTATTTTCGGGCAAACCAAAGAGAATGTGATCGCTGGGTGACTGAAAATCCGTATCAATTATGCCCACGCGCTTTCCGCTGATTGCCAGCAGCATTGCACAACTTGCCAGAAGATTGGATGTTCCCGCGCCTCGCCGGAAAGAGTGAAAGGCTATAATTTTGGTCATGATATTCTCCTAAATGTCTCCGGCGTTTTGTTTGAAAAGTAGTTTTCTACCGCTTGTTGCATAATTTAGTAAACTATTTTGGCAGAAATTACGAGTAAAATCACGCTTTCAGTTTGCCGATTTATACTGCACTCTGTAAATGGGAGAACATTTCTTGTTTGAGCGTGAGCAATTCTTGTTCATTTGGGGCAACTAAAATACAACCGAACTCACTCAATGATAAAGACGATGTTACTGTAATTACAATACCTCGGCCTTCTCCGGATATTGGGAAGAGCAAATCCTTCAAACTTTCAACCAGATTTTCCAGTTTATTGATGCCATTGCATTTCACAGCGTTATTGCATAGCAAACTAACTTTGTTAAGATAATCTTCCCCAAAAGTTAACGCCGCAAATTCATGCACATAGGTTCCGCCGGTCCGCCGCGTATTAATTTCAAGCAAATAGATATGCTCACGATCATCCACAATGGTGTCAATGTCAAAATGTCCGACATAACCCATCTTTTGCAATTTTTGAGCAATTTGCAGCCCATATTTTGCAAGAAGTGGATACCAACTTGCCTGCATCAATTCGCGGCTGATTAAAATGCCCGCGAATTGGCCAAACGCTGAAAATAATTGGCTCGAGACATAAGTTATTACCGGTGGTTGTCCGTTGGCTGGAACAAAAAGCTCCAATGATGGGGAAAGTTGTTTTTCGGATCGGATGAGTTGATCTACAATGATTAGGTCTGTATGTAAAAACGGATCAGCATGCAGCTTAAGCAAAATGTCATCGAGGGGAATTTGCGTTTCTTGAAAGATCAGGTGACCAAGCCCGCTTTCACCGCGATCGGCTTTTACAACGGAGCCAAGCCCTTGCCGGTTGAACCAATCAACAGCGTAGGCAGCTTCCTTGACATCCCGGCAAATAAAACCGGGGGGGATGATTCCTTCTTCTCGAATCCACTCTGGGATCAATGAGCGAAATCCGGTTTTGGTATCCATATAGTCACGGATCCACAGATCCGATTGAAGTGGGCTTTCGGGCAGAGTTACTTCCAAACCCAGTTCAACTTGTAAATATTTGACCAGTGTATAAAATTCTGGCGTTGCAGCGTAAGGTATAAGCTGCAATGTTTTTTTGAGGCCTGCATACTGTACGATTTCTTGCAGGAGATCCGAGTCATTTAAAATATCCAGACTTAAGTGATACGTTGCCTTGCGGGGTGTATGTACAGTGGTGCCGAAGTAACCCCAACGGTTGCAAACATATTCAGCATCAGGAATTCTTTTGGTAGTAATTAACAATTTCTGTGGGCCAAGCCAGAAAATACCTCGATCACCACGATAGATGCGCTTTTCTAAAATCTTATGTTCATTCGAACGCTGTAAAAACCTGAAAAAAGTTTCCAAGTTGTTATAGATTGCAATCGTTTGAACTGCAGGTTCAAGAATCATTAATTTAATTCTGATCAGATTTTTTGGAAACTATTCCCCATGTTTCGAGCGCATATCACGCGCTTTGGCTTGTAATTCGCGGAAGAAATCTGAATCGGCAATTTCACTAACCTGTTTTTTGCGTTTTGTCTCGTCGATTTCAATTTTTAGCGCCTCTACCTGGCGTTTCAAAGATTGCTCTCTTTGACGGACTTTATCTGCCATCACGGCAAAAACTTCTACCAGTTTTCCAATCTCATCGCTAAAACGTCCGGTAGATTTCAATGCAGAAAAGTCCTGAGAATAATCGTCCTCCCCTATCGCATCTGCGGCGAGCGTTAATTTGACAATTGGCTCGGTGAGCGCACCGGAAACGAGAAAAACCAGAACAAACAGAGCGAGATATGCCACTGTGAAGGCTATTGCTACCTGATTCCGAATGGCCTCCTGTACTTGATAAACGTAATCTGCGGCAAAGTCAATGCCAATTGCAGCCACGCCTTCCGCACCTTTGACGGGCCGATAGGCGGAAACCCATTGACCCCATTGATCTGTATAAGAAGTGAAGTTTCCTTCAGAATCGAGCCGCAGGGTCAACTCGTTAAGACCGTTATAAGATCGTCTGCTGGTCCTGGTAAACATAAAAGGTGTCGCCTTGCTGGGATCGTAGCGCGCCCACAGATCGGTAATATAACTAATATGGCTTTCTCCCTCGGCTTTTACGAAGATATAAGGCCAGGCGCGCGGCTCAATATTATGAATCGCTTGAAGTTCATCCATCAACTGCTGGTAACGTGGATCGTCAGAAAATCCGGTAGGAGTAGCTTCTCCAAAATTAGCTTCGGCTGCATCACGTAATGTAGAAGCGTCTGGAGTCTCGTTTTCCTCAGCATTTGCTACGGCCAACCATACTTCACCCTGCTCGTTTGGCTTCCCTTCTTTAACCAGTTCCAGTAAAACATCGCCGCTGACTTGTTGTGACGCTCCGTCTAATGTATCCAATAAATCTTGTTGAATGCGGGTCAATGCTTGCGCGGATGCAAATGTATAAAACCAGTAGAACGCAATTGCAAAAACAATAGAGAATATAAGTGTAAAACCAATGAGTAATTTCCAGCGCAAGCTGAAATAAATGATCGGGCGCTTTATATCTTGATGTTTTTGAACACTTGGATTGCTCATTGCGGTGACACTTTCTCCTTCGAAACAGGATAAAGTCAAAGATCTGCCAGTTTTTTGATTATACTGTCTGACATGCGTTGCCGTCGCTTCAGTCTCCAGTTAAAAAGGCTTTTTTCATATGCAGAGCGCATGGAAAATGTTGCCCAGATTGCAACGATTGAAGCAGAAAATGCAATTGCAAGATAGGCCAGACTGAAGTCTTTTCCAGACCATTGCCCGATCAGGACAATGATACCGGTAAGGACTGCGCCAAGAATGGTCCCGGCCGATGTAAGATAACTGTCCATAAAGGTACTCACCCGACCACGGCGTTCTTCGGGCACAAGGGCCTGAAAAGATTTGCGCGATGAATCATCAACTGTCTCTCGGGTAAGTTTGACCATAAACATTCCGCCCACAGTTGCCGCAACGAGAGACGCTAGCAACAACATACTTCCAGATGCAAAGAAGGCAACAAATGGAAAGATCAGCAGCACATTCTTGACCTGAATATTATTCGTGAGACGGCTGGTAACCAGGCTTTGAATGCCAAAAGCCACCAGTGTCACCATCAAACGATACAAACTGTAAAAGTTTTGATAAGCCAACTGATCCGGGAAGGCTGATTCGGTGATGACCCAGAAACGAAATTCGATGATGGTATCTGCCACAGCCAGGAAAAGGATGGCTATCATTAAATAGCGGAAGGATAAGACATCCCGCACAAATTCAAAGCCCTCACTTAAGGTTTCTCGGAGTGATTCGGATCGTTTGGTAAAGTCGCGCAAATTTATTTTCGTCAGGGTTGTCAATATAAGCACAGACGATATGATGTATATCAGGGCATTAAACAGCAAGATATCTTCACCGACAAGTTTTAAGGCCCTGAATACGATTGGTGAAAAGCCGGCAAGGGCTATCCCAGCCAGCTTTCCAATAAAGCTCAAACTGGCGATAAGGGGAAACAGACGCTTTGTTTGAGCAAAAGTAAATACATCATTGGCCAACACCCAGAATATCAAGGGGAATAAAACAAATTGTTGTTCGGCTACCAAATATATTGCAGAATAATTTAACCATTCAGGCGCACGTATCCAGAACATAGCGCGCAGCAAAATAAATGCCAGCGCAAAACCAAAGCTCACAAAAGCGATCATACGGACTCGGTTAAAGCGGTCAACGAATAAGCTCTGGAAAGCGCTAACGATGAAGACAAGCGCATAATCAATAATCAGGACGACCAGCAATGCATTGGGACCTTCCACGTCAAGAACACCACTTACAGAAACAATATTGGATACCTGTCTGGCTAAGGAATTGCCAAATATTAAAAAGCCAAATGTCACAACCAGCATCACCTCATTCGGCTTTAATTTAAAGGTACTTTGTAAGAATTTCTGCATTTTATAGTAGTTGGAAAGGTGAATTAAGGAGCAAGAGGCTTGAAGTCATAAAATATGATGAGATGGGATGTCTTCTATTCCCATCTCATTATCTAGCAATGTAACAACAGAATTTATCTCCTAGCCCAAGATTTGCGCTACGATGGATTTCAAACCAAGCGCCACCGGATGATCGGGATATTCAACGGCGAATATTCCTTTACTGGCCAGCGCCATCATGTCATCCGAGTGAGGCAAGAGTGCGGCTACCTTGCAATCATATAAATGCTCCACATTTTTACGAACGTCCTCAAGGTCAAAAACCTGTGGTATTTTATTGACAACCAGTAATATGCGCGGCACTTCAAGCTTTTTAGCAATATCCACCGTGACCGCTGTTCCCTGATAGTCTTGATTGTCGGGACGCATAATAATCACCAGCGCATTCGAAATGGCCATGGAAAGCAGCGTTTCTTCGTTCAACCCAGGATGTGTATCAATCATTAAAAAATCAAGTTTAAGGGAATTGATCACGCTGCGGAAACCGTCATTTAACAATCCTACATCATAGCCTTCGCGTAAAATGCGCGCAATTTCACCTGGATTCATGCTAGACGGGATCAGAAATATTTTCCCTTTAATATCCGCGCCTACCTTATTCGTCACATCTTTTGCCGCTTCATCGATTTCACACTCTCCCCATAGATAATCGTTCAATGAATGAACCATTTCTTTTTCATCCAGGCTAAATAGGACATGAATGCCCGGCGATTGAATATCGGTATCCACAATCCCCACACGCTTACCCTCCATCGCTAAAAGTGTAGACAGGTTTGCTGTTGTATTCGATTTGCCGGTACCACCTCGAAAAGAATGAACAGAAATAATCTGAGGGGCCATCTGGTTCTCCATGAAAGGTTAAATTCCGGTCATTATAGTAGTGTTGGAAAGTAAAATCAAATTGTGTTATCCAGTTGTAAGCAGACTTTCCTGCCCTTCTGCCCTCAAATCAACCCATACCCGCACACCCCCTGGTGGAAAACTTATAGCGCAGGATGGTGTAGGCGTCGCGTAGCATGATCCAGCTTCTCTTTGGGTTGAAGACAGTGGATGATCTCGGGTACGCCGTCGAGAATGTCATGATCTAGCGGAAAATCCTGGATGAGTTTCCTTCAATCCAGGGTATTCGACCGACGGTCAGGGTCTATCTTTTGAAGGTCGAGGGCTGATAACCGTCTCCCCGCCAGATGGAGGCGAAGCCTCGTCTGTCCCTCTGGCGGACGCTGTTTCGTTTTGGGTAGACTTGCCCTTCATCAGCCGATCATATACCGAATCCATCGTTTTCGAAACAGCCCTGCCGGGCGGATTGATCTGCATAGCTTTTTTGACGGCCTGGACGAAATCTTCAGCAGTTTGGTAGCGCTCGTTTGCCTCTTTGGCCAGCGACTTGTTCACAACACGTTCAATGGCGTCATTCAGCTCGGGCGCAAGTGCACGGGCCGAGGGCAATGGGTCGCGAATGTGTTTGATCACAACCATCATGGGGAAATTGTCCTGATATGGGACCTGACCGGTGAGCATTTCATAAAAGATGATCCCCAAGGAATAAAGATCGCTACGCCCATCCACTGAATCGCCTTTCCCTTGTTCGGGCGACATGTAAGCCGGGGTGCCCATGATGGCCCCTGCGGATGTTAAACTGTCGGAGGATGCCTGAATCATACGTGCCAGACCAAAGTCGGTTAACAGACAGTTGCCCTGCTCGTCAATCAGCACATTACTGGGCTTCACATCACGGTGAATCATGCCCCGGGCGTGAGCGTAACCCAGGGCACCGCCAATCTGGGTCATGATCTGGTGGATCTCGGACAGGGTCCTACGACGGGCCTGCAACAGCTCGGCAAGTGTTCCGTTCTGCAGGAAGGGCATGACAATATAACTGTATCCATCTTTTTGTCCATAGTCGAAAACCGGCAAAATATGCGGATGCTGAAGTTGTGCCAACAGGATGGCTTCACGCTGAAACCTGCTAGTAAACTCGTTCGACTCGGCCAACGTGCGGGAGAGTACCTTCACGGCGACAAAGCGTTCCATGGCAGGCTGGTAAGCCTTATAGACGGCTCCCATACCTCCTTCTCCCAGGGGAGCCACAATTTTATAGGCTCCAAACTGTTTTCCTGTTAGGTCTTCCATGTGTAAGCTTTACCTCGTATCTTCTTTGATCAACTCACCCTAGTATAGCACGGCACAATTGTTTTTTCCGGCGCTAATTAAATTGAAAGGAACAGGGTTTTGTTCATTATAAGGTGATTCCGCCATCTACCTCGATGATCTGACCAGTGATGTAGGATGCCTTATCTGAAAGCAGGAAACATACCAGCGGAGCTACATCCTCCACGGTGCCAAGGCGGCGCACATTGATACGGTCGCGGATGTAGTTGAGGGTGTCATGATCAAGCATGCCGATCATATCGGTATGAATGTAAGCCGGTACAACGGCGTTGACGCGCACATTCTGTAGACAGGGGATTGCTTCTTCCCCTCGCCGTTTAAGACTCGGGGCTCGCAACCCCGCCGAAGGCAGGCAGGGCAATGACGAATTAGTCTTCCTTCTGGCCTCGAATCAACCCATACTCGCACCATCCAGTACGGAAGGCCTCGTCAGAATGCAGGACGGTATACGCGTCGCGCACTCTGGTCGAGGCGATCTTCGGGTTGAAGGTGATGAGTCCACGCGGGTCTCGGAAAGCTCCAAATACGGATTCGCGCCAGCACAGCATCGCGGATAATACCAGCATTGTTGACCAGACGATCGATCCGCTCAAACTGGGTGATCAAGCTTTTGACCAGTTTTTCCAGCACTGTGCGGACGATGGCCGCCCCGATACCTCGGCTCCCCCTGCGACGAGGATGTTTTTGTTGGCTAGAATGCTCACTAGGTCAATGCTTCTAAAAATGGAACGTTGGCATTACGCAATCTGTAACACGTAATACGTAATTATTGTTTTCTTCGATCAACGCGCATAGGGATCCTTTTCTTGGGTCCCATCGCCACGTTGAGGCGGATGTCGCTATCGGTTTCTGTGGGTTCAAAATCCCAGAGAGTGACAATTTCGGATAGGGCGATGCGCATGGTGTATTCGGCCAGCCCAGCACCCATGCAGCGTCGGTGACCGCCGCCGAATGGGATGAACTCAAAGTGATCGTAACTGCGCTCCAGAAAACGCTCCGGGCGGAACGTATCCGGCTCAGGATAGGTGGCGGGGTCGTGATGGATACCGACAATTGAAATGACCATGGCCTCACCGGGTTGGATGTTGCGTCCCAGAATTTGCATAGGCTGCATCGGCACGCGCGCACATTCCGAAAGGATCGGGTGCAGCCGCACGGTCTCTTTGCAAACGGCGTCCAGATAAGGCAATGTCAGGGCCAGGGCCGGGTCAAAGTCGGGGCCGCAGGCATCCACTTCTGCACGCAGTTTTGCCAGGACAGGGGGGTGCCGACCTAGCTCGTAGAGCGCCCAGCCCAGGGCGACAGCCGTTGTTTCGTGCCCGGCAGTCAGAATGGCGTTGAGTTCGTTGCGGATGTGTTCGTCACTAACGGGGTTGCCGGCTTCGTCACAGGCATTCATCAGAACGCCCAGCACATCGTTGTCATCGGCGTTGCGGGCGCGGCGCGCGGTCAAGAAACGGTCCATCCAGTCGATCACGGCCGCGTGCGCTTTCATGTAGCGCCGCCAGAGCGGGAACCAGGGCTTCTGCAAAGCCGGAAAAAACACCACCAATGGGTGCGCCGTCACGCGGAGCATTTCGAAAACGTGACGGCCCTCATCCATGAACTCGGCTTCCTTCACGCCGAAGACCAGCCGCATGATGACGTCGAGTGCGATCAGCAGAGTGGTGTCGAGCGCTTTGATAGTCTGCTCAGGCTGCCATTTCGCCAGGTTTTCGCGCGCAATCTCACGGATGGTCGCGCCATAGGCACGGAAGTGGTTAGCGTGAACGGCTGGGGCAAACAACTGGCGCTCTTTGCGATGGCGCTCGCCGATCAGCACCCAGACGTTGTCGCGGCCAATCAGGTTGACGAACGATTCTTTCCAAAAGGCGTCGTAGCCGAGTGGATCCGCCGAAAAGACCTGCCGCACGCCCTGTGGCGTCAGAATGGCAGCATAATCGCGGCCCTGGAAATGCAATTGCGCCAGATCGCCATAACGCTCGCGCAGCCAATCATGCATCACGCGCGGCTGGCTGAAGAACTGCCATTGTTGGAATGGGTTTAGGTAGACAGGCCTCAGAGAAACATTAGAACCAGAAGCAATCGTAGACATATGGTGAACCTTTCTGGCATGCTTTACAGAGTGAGTATAGCGTAGAAAGTGCAACGCCCTCCTGCTCTTCTTGGCAAATCGCTACAGCGTAATGCCGCCATCCACCTGGATGACCTGCCCGGTGATATATGATGCCTTATCTGAAAGCAGGAAACAGACCAGCGGAGCAACATCGTCTACGGTGCCAAGGCGGCGCATGTTGATGCGGTCGCGTAAGTAGTTGAGAGTATCGTGATCCATCATACCAATCATATCGGTGTGGATAAAGCCCGGCGCAACCGCGTTGATGCGCACATTGTGCTGGGCCACTTCGGCAGACAGCGATTTGGTGAAACCCATTATGGCAGCCTTAGTGGCAGCATAGTTGGTCTGGCCGCTGTTGCCATACAAACCGACGATCGAACTCATGTTGATGATCGCACCGTTGCGCTGCTTGACCATTTGCAGGATCAGCGGTTTCGTCGCGTTGAACATACTGCCCAGGTTGGTGTTAATCACGCTGTCCCACTGTGCCCGGCTCATCCGCGCCAGCACGGTATCGCGGGTGATCCCAGCGTTGTTAACCAGACCATCGATGCGCTCGAACTCGGTAATCAGGCCTTTGACCATTTTTTCCATCGCTTCGGTATCAGCCACGTCACACTGGCTGGCGACGCAGCGTTGGTTCGGGTATTTGGCTGACATTTCCTTCACAATCGCTTCGGCTTCGTCGGTGCTGTTGAGATAGGTGAAGGTCACGTTTGCGCCTTCCTCCAGCGCGGCGCGGACGATAGCAGTCCCAATACCGCGGCTGCCTCCTGTGATCAGGATGTTCTTGTTGGCTAGAATGCTCACGTTTGATCTGCTCCTCAACTGAAATCTTAAGCATTATGTAATGCGTATTTTAATCTCTTCGTCCTATAAGGCGAATGGGGATACGTTTTTCAGGTCCACAGGCGACGTTATACCGGATGTCCCGGTCAGCGCCAGCAGCCTCGAAGTCCCAGCTCATGACGATTTCGGCCAGGGCAATTCGCATCGAGTATTCGGCCAGGCCAGCACCCAGGCAACGGCGGTGGCCGCCACCAAAGGGGAGAAATTCAAAAATGCTATATTTGCGCTCAAAGAAGCGCTCGGGGCGATAGACATCTGGCTCAGGATAAAGGATGGGATCGTGGTGGATTCCGGTGATTGAGATGATCATGGCTTGGTTCGCAGCAATCTCATAGCCAAGGATTTGCATCGGTTCGATGGCAATGCGAGCACACTCGGACAGGATCGGGTGTAAGCGGACCGCCTCTTTGCAGACAGCGTCCAGGTACGGTAGAGTCAATGCCAGGAACGAGTCAAAGTCCCGGCCCAAGGGAGCAAGTTCGGCACGCAGTTTTTCCATGATGTGGGGGTTACGCGCCAGTTCGTAAATTGCCCAACCAAGCGCAACAGCTGTCGTTTCGTGCCCGGCGGTCAGGATGCTGTTCAATTCGTGGCGAATGTCTTGATCAGTGATGGGCTGACCGTTCTCGTCTTTGGCAGTCATCAAAGCGCCCAGCACATCGTTATCATCGGCGTTGCGGGCACGGCGGGCGACGAAAAAGCGGTTCATCCAATCAAAGACGTTTGCTTTGACCTTCTCATAATGCCGCCACATCGGGAACCAGGGTTTCTGCAAGGCAGGGAAGCCCACAATCAGCGGGTGTGCCGCGACACGCAGTTTTTCAAAAACCTCGCGGCCTTCCTGCATAAACTCCGCTTCTTTCACCCCTAGAACCAGCCGCATGATAATATCAAGTGAAATCAGGAGTGTGGTATTTAAGGCTTTGATTTTATGGCCGGGTTGCCATGCCTTCAAATTTTGGCGGACGATCTCGCGAATGACTCCGCCATATGCGCGGAAATGGCTGGCGTGAACCGCCGGGGCGCAAAGCTTGCGTCGGCGGTAGTGCTTTTCCCTGGTCAGCACCCAGATCTGCTCTTCGCCGATCAAGTTCGTAAAGGATTCCCGCCAGAACACTTCATAATTATCGGGGTTCGCACTGAACACGGCACGCGCGGCCTCCGGGCTAACCACAGCAGAGCAATCACGTCCATTGAAATGGAGGATGACCATGTCGCCATAACGGTCACGGAGCCAATTGTGCATGGTGCGTGGGTTGCGGAAGAGTTGCCATTCCTGCAATGGATTTAATTTTAGCCTGATGGGCTGCGACGCACGCGCAGCAGTTGTCGTTGTGATCGTCATACGCTTTCCCTTTCCTGAACAAGTTTGGCTGACTCGTAATGCGTAAAGTCTTTTACGCATTACGCATTACGCAGGATTCCTTTTCGCCTTGATACGCAGCCGGACGCCGTGCTTCGGCCCCAAAGCCACGTCATGCCGGACGTCGCGGTCTGTGCCTACAGTTTCGAAGTCCCAATTCAAAACCATCTCGGCTAGGGAAATCCGCGTTTCGTACTCTGAAAGAGCGGCGCCGATGCAGCGACGATGGGCGCCGCCAAAAGGCAGGAATTCGGAACGGCTGTAGGTGCGCCCGATAAAACGTTCGGGGATAAAGCGATATGGTTCAGAGTAGATTTCAGGATCGTGATGGATGGCCGTAATGGAGATAACCACCGCGTTCCCAGCCGGGATGGTATGGCCGAGGACTTCGAGCGGCGCCGTCAAAACGCGGGCACATTCCGCCAGGATCGGGTGCAGGCGCACAATTTCATCGCAGACCGCTCCCAGGTAGGGCAGCTTGATAATCTGGCTGGGATCATCCGCTACGCCACTGCTTTCCAGTTCGTGCCGCAGCTTTGCCAGGGTTTCAGGATGGCGGCCCAACTCGTACAAGGCCCACGCCAGGACTGAGGCAGTGGTTTCGTGCCCACCTTGCAGAATCGTGATCAATTCGTCGCGAATCTCATCGTCCCTCATCGGGCTACCGCCTGCCCCAGGGGTGTTGGGGTCTTCGCGTTTTGTGGCTAGCATAGCGCCGAGGACATCGTCGGATCCACCGCCGTGCGCACGTCGTGTTGCCAGGAGGCGGTTGACCCAATCGGTAAAATGGTCCTTGGCGCGGTCAAAACGCCGCCAGGGAGGGAACCAGCGTTTCTGCAGTTGGGGGATAAAGACGATCAGCGGGCTGGCTGAGCCCCGAAGTTCGTCGAGGATCTCGCGGCCTTCGTCCATCAACTTGCCATCCTCGACCCCGAAGACCAGGCGCATGATCACATCGCGCGAGATTGCTAGGGTCGTATCCATGGCCTTGATGGTTTGGCCGGGCTTCCATTTTTCGATATAGTGGCGAGCGATATTGCGCACGGTATCGCCATGTTTGCGGAAATGGCTGGCGTGTACCGCCGGGGCAAATAACTGACGTTCACGCCGGTGCGCCGCGCCCGTCAGCACCCAGAGCGAACCCGGGCCAGAAACACCCGTAAATCCCTGCTTGAAAAAGGCGTCATAACCCGTCGGGTCGCCCGCGAAGACCTGTTTGGCGCCTCCTGCGGTCAGGACGAAGACATGATCCTGACCCATAAAATGGAGCGGCGCCAGCGGGCCGAAGCGTTTGATGAGCCGGTCGACTGCGCGCTGAGGCTCGTTGAAGTAGAGCCATTGCTCGATAATATCCTGGGAACCAGCTTTTGGAAGTGCAAGTGACATGGTGTTACCTTCTTTTGTAATTCGTAATGCGCACAATGTAAATGGGCCTCTTACGTATTACATTTTATTCATTATTTTCGCTATGATGTGCAGAGGCACACCGTATTTTGGTCCCATCGCCAGATCGTGGCGGATGTCTTTGTCCACTCCGGCAGTCTCGAAATCCCAATGCGTGACCGCTTCGGCCAAGGCAAGGCGAAGAGTGTACTCAGCCAGGCCTGCACCCCTGCAGAGGCGATGTTCGCCACTGCAGGGCAGGAACTCATAAATGCTAAATTTGCGCTCTACGAAGCGCTCCGGTTTGAAACTGTCGGGTTCGGGGTAGGTATCGGGATTGTGATGGATGCTAACAATGGAAACCACCAATGCCTGCCCTGGCTGGACAGTGCGCCTGCGAATCCGCACGGGTTCCATCGGGATGCGTGCGCACTCCGACAGGATTGGGTGTAGTCGGATGGTTTCCTTGATGTTGGCATCAAGGTATGGCATGGATGTCAGGATCAGGCTGGGATCCGGCTCAGGGCCAGCAGCATCCAACTCAGCCCGTAGTTTGGTTGTGATCTCTGGGTAGCGTCCCAATTCATAAAGCGCCCAGGCTAAGGCCACGGCAGTAGTCATTTGTCCGGCGGTCAGCACCGAGAGCAGTTGGTTGCAGATGTGTTCATCGCTGACAGTGTTGCCTTTGGCGTCGTTGGCCTTCATCAATACGCCCATTACGTCGCCCACATCCACCTGGTTGGCGCGGCGATCATCCAATAGTTTTTGCATCCAGGCGTATAGGTTTTTCTTGGCATTGACATATAGCCACCAGAGCGGGAACCAGGGACGCTGGAGCTTGGGGTAGAAGACAATCAGCGGGTGAGCGGTGTGCGTCAGCGTACGGACGAGTTTGCACCCCTCTTCCATGACCTTGCCTGCCTCGACGCCAAAAACCAGGCGCATGATCACATCCAACGAGATCATCATCGTCGTGTCAACGGCTTTGAGGGTCTTGCCCGGCTGCCACCTGTCGAAGCGCCTGCGCGCAATCTCGCGGATAACATTTCCGTATGCCCGATAATGGTTGGCGTCGACAGCGGGCGAGAAGAGCAGTCGCTCCCTGCGGTGGCGTTCGCCGATCAGCACCCAATGAGAATCCTGGCCGTTCATGCCAGCGACGGATTCTTTCCAAAAGGCATCGTACATATCCGGATCCTGCGTGAATACTTCGCGCGCCAATTCGGGCGTCATCACCAGCACGTGGTCGCGGCCCTGGAAAGGCATGGCCGCCAGATCGCCATGCGTGTTGCGCAGCCAGTTGTGCATATCACGCGGCTCGGCGAAATTGTGCCACTGCGGCCAGGGGTACGTTTTATGGTGGTGGTTAGGGGGATGGTTGCGGTTGCGAGGGCCATAGGAGAGGTCCTTTCCAAGCCGTAGAAAGACGCGATAGCCTGTTTTCAAGTTTGCTGGACTCTGCTTGGGTATCTACTGCGCTTTCAACCCCTCTGGCTGCGGGATAAAGCCAATTCCCTGCAGATAACGCAAATACGTTCCAAATAACTTTTCATCTGCCGGGGCACATACAATCCCGGAGCCAGCTAATTCACGTGTGGTATCGCGCGTGTCATACGTCGGCAGTTGCATACTCACATCATCCATATCCTCTAGTGCGGCTTGATACGCGAACAAGGCGTTGTTGGCAAAGTCATGGCTGTTGACCAGGCGGTCGCGCAACTCCACGAACGGCAATTCCTCAAATTGATAACCCAGCGAGCGCAGGAAATTCATGCCGTCCTTCAAACGGCGACGAGTTGGGTTAGTGAGATGGAACGCGCGCCCAAACACGTTGCGATGAAAAGCCAGATACACCATAGACTTGGCGACATAATCCACCGGCGCTACGTCCACCTCGATATCGAGATCAGGGAACACACCGAATTGTAAAAAGCCTTTAAAGCACGCGATGATGAAATGGTCAGTTACACATTGTCCGGTATTACTATCGCCGCCCACCTCGCCGGGCCGATAGCGCGCTACAGGCAAACCACGCTCTTCCGCGTAGAGCAGACATTTCTCACCCACCCACTTCGCTTCATCGTACCCGAGGTTCAACGGACCATGGTGATCAATGGGATCTCTTTCATAATACGTGTATTGTGCGCCCATGGGCCAGATCGCGGCCGTGGACAAATGGTGAACCGGTTTGATGCTCGCGTAAAACGCAAACTGGATGATCTCATGAATCCCCAGAACATTCGTCGCGCGCAACGCTTCGTATGGATAAATAAAATTCACGTGCGCCGCGCCGTGGAAGATGGCATCGACATCTCTGGCCAACGTTTCGTAATCGGAATCTTTCATACCCAGACGTGGCAATGTGACATCACCCTCCACGATATGTAAACGACTCTTCCAGGCAGACAGCCACGCATTCTCCTCAGACCAAACCTGATAGCGTTTCATTTGCCTTTCAATGCGTTCCTTGCTGTTCTCTCCGCGCTTCGGACGTACCAGACAATAGATGTGTGCTTGCGTTGTATTCAGAATTTCGGCAACCGTGTAGGCCCCCAGAAAACCCGTCGCGCCGGTCAATAACACTTTT